>ERZ824978.59-NODE-59-length-159477-cov-4.803754_pt1 | contig 159477 bp, 134 predicted proteins | sample MGYA00519860_ERZ824978 | MGnify/ENA primary metagenome ERZ824978 (study PRJEB31778, sample SAMEA3449184) | human gut metagenome | biome: human gut; feature: human-associated habitat; material: faeces | place: United Kingdom | collected 2010/2012 ... | reverse complement strand
ATCGCCGTCGCCGTGACCTGGATAATCTGCAAAAAGCCGCTTTTGACGCACTCACCAAAGCAGGTTTCTGGCTGGATGATGTTCAGGTCGTTGATTACCGTGTTGTGAAGATGCCCGTTACCAAAGGTGGGAAGCTGGAGCTGACCATCACCGAACTGGGGAATGAATGATGTTTGAGTCTTATATGGCAGAACGTCTTCGCCACCGCTGGATACGCCTGCGCTTATATCGTTTCCCCGGTTCTGTTTTGACCGATTACCGGATACTGAAGAATTACGCCAAAACACTGAAAGGAGCTGCCGCATGAATACCCAATATTTACAGTATGTCCGCGAGCAACTCATTGTGGCTACTGCTGATTTGAGCGGAGCAACGAAAGGCCAGCTTGAAGCCTGGCTGGAGCATGCACAATTTGATACTGGTACATATAAACGAAAGAAGCCGCGCATTCTGGATGAGGTAACGGGCAAGATGATTACGCTGGATAATCCGCCGATTTCCGGTAAGCAGTCGTACGCAAAAGGTTCATCCATTGCACTGGTCAGCCAGGTTGAGTTCTCAACATCTTCATGGCGCCGCGCGGTTCTGTCTCTCGATGAACATCAGAAAGCGTGGTTGCTGTGGAATTACAGCGAAAGTGTTCGCTGGGAGCATCAGGTTGCCATAACGCAGTGGGCATGGAATGAGTTTAAGGCTCTGTTAGGTACAAGAAAAATTGCCAGTAAGACACAGGAACGCTTAAAGAAGTTGATCTGGCTGGCTGCACAGGATGTGAAGAACGAACTGGTAGGGCGTAAGACCTATGAATACAAAGAGCTGGCATCACTGGTGGGAGTGACATCAAAAAACTGGTCTGAGACATTCACTGAACGCTGGGTTGCAATGAAGCACATTTTTCTACAGCTTGATAGCGAAGCTTTATTGCTTGTAACGAGAACACGTTCAAAACAAAAGGCGACATTTTCACAGTAAAGCATTGCTAAACTGGATTAAAAAGCATATATTTTATGCAAATCTGATATTCTGCCAATGTTGTACGCACTGGCAGTAATCCAAATTCAAGCCCGAGGTTTAAAGCCTTGGGCTTATTCTTTGAAGATAGTACACAATAATTGTGAATTTGAGCACAAATCTAATAATCGTGGTTTTGGTTCTTTCTTATCTTGATAAAGCGTTATTAATATTTTGACAGTAACGGGAGGGAACCTTAATCGTGTGATTTTCGATTTCAGGTTCAAAAACTACAGAGTCAGCTTTGTAATAAGGGAAGTAAAGGATGTACTTTGGACCGGCAAAACCAGTGATATATGTGTAGGCTTCTACTTTTGCCACCTCACCAAACCAAGTGTAACTTGAGTCGTTAGCCGTGATGCAGTCACCTTGAACATATTTTCCTTCAGAATCGGAGGCAAAGCATGCAGTGATTGTGCTGCACAGTAATAATATTAAAGTTATTTGAATTGCTTTCATTTGTTTTTCCAATGCTTTGGTTCGTTAATTTGATTTTTTTCTAGCTTTCTTCATGAGCCCTTATAGATTTTTTAATTAATCTAACTAATCATCCTTCTTTGAAATACATCCTGAATTGGTGAGTCAGAACTCAGCTTAGGATAATCAGGAAATATTGCAACTAACTCTGAAACCAACAGCGTAGACCTTTTTTATCTTTGGTCTTTGAGGGAGTTTTAACCTCGTGCTTTGTCGTTAAATTACCTCGTGAACAAACTTTCTGTCATTTAACGTCCCGGCCTTTTGTCGGCGGCGAAACATTGGCTATTCATATGCACGAAAAAGAGAGCCTTGCCGGAGCGTTCTGGCTCGTTTTGCTGATCATCGCAGGTTGGGGCGGTCTGGTCCGCTACCTGATAGATGTGAAGCAGAGTAAAGCAACGTGGAGTTGGATAAATGCTCTGGCTCAAATAGTGGTATCAGGATTCACCGGTGTTATTGGTGGCCTGATCAGCATCGAAAGTGGATTCAGTATTTACATGATTCTCGCGACAGCGGGGATTAGTGGTGCGATGGGTTCGGTTGCACTGACGTACTTCTGGGAACGACTGACAGGGGTGAAAAATGCAAAATCTTAATCCTCAGCGCAAAGCCTTCCTCGATATGTTGGCGTGGTCAGAAGGAACGGATAATGGGCGACAACCGACACGTAACCACGGCTACGACGTTATTGTAGGTGGTGAGTTATTCACGGATTACTCCGATCATCCTCGCAAACTTGTCACGCTAAACCCAAAACTCAAATCAACAGCCGCCGGGCGCTACCAGCTTCTTTCCCGTTGGTGGGATGCCTATCGTAAGCAGCTTGGCCTGAAAGACTTCTCTCCCAAAAGCCAGGACGCTGTGGCATTGCAGCAGATTAAAGAGCGTGGCGCTTTACCGATGATTGATCGCGGTGATATCCGTCAGGCAATCGACCGTTGCAGCAATATCTGGGCTTCACTGCCGGGGGCTGGTTATGGTCAGTTCGAGCATAAGGCTGACAGTTTGATTTCAAAATTCAAAGAAGCAGGCGGAACGGTCAGAGAGATTGAGGTATGAGCAGAGTAACCGAGATTATCTCCGCTCTGATTATCTGCATCATCGTCTGCCTGTCATGGGCTGTTAATCATTACCGTGATAACGCCATTACCTACAAAGCCCAGCGCGACAAAAATGCCAGAGAACTGAAGCTGGCGAACTCGACAATTACTGATATGCAGCTTCGCCAGCGTGATGTTGCTGACCTCGATGCAAAATACACGAAGGAGTTAGATGATGCGAAATCTGAAAATGATGCTCTGCGTGATGATGTTGCCGCTGGTCGTCGTCGGTTGCGCATCAAAGCAGTCTGTCCGTCCGTGCGTGAATCCACCACCGCCTCCGGCGTGGATAATGCAGCCTCCCCCCGACTGGCAGACACCGCTGAACGGAATTATTTCACCCTCAGAGATAGACTGATAATAATGCAGAAACAACTGGAAGGGACTCAGCAGTATATTAAGGAACAGTGCAGATAAAGTTGCCCATATTGATGGGCAACTCATGCAATTATTGTGAGCAATATACCCGTGCTTCCAGCGGAGTATAAATGCCAAAAGTGATGAAACCGAGCAATCCATTTACGAATGTTTGCTGGGTTTCTGTTTTAACAACATTTTCTGCGCCGCCACAAATTTTGGCTGCATCAACAGTTTTCTCCTGTCCAATTCCCGAAACGAAGAAGTGATGGGTGATGGTTTCCTTTGGTGTTACTGCTGTCGGTTTGTTTCCAACAGTAAATGTCTGTTGAGCACATCCTGTAATAAGCATTGCCAGAGCGGCAGAAAACAACATTTTTTTCATCTTATTATCCTGCATTGTTAAAAACGGCAGAATCCTATGTGACAACAATTAAACGATAGTTAAATGAATTGATGAAAATTAAAACTACACAGGTGGACGCTCAGACTATTGGAGGGAGTTGGGGACACTCAGAATCCTGTGGAATGAAATAAACCGCTCTATCTGTCCTTTACCCTTTTAGCTGCGCTGTATCGTCGCCGTATTCCCGCATTAACAATGACCGTAGCCCGACGGGGAACTCCTCTGCGCGAGTGTGCGGAAATAATCAAAAACGATGCACACCGGGTTTTTACCGCGCTAATTATTCGCGGGTTTGTCCCTCATGCTCGCAAGTTCTGTGTGGGGGCGAAGAAACAGGACATGTATTCTAGTCTGTGCGACCGTGGTCGTTCAGATTTTCATTCGTTTTGCGGAGTAAACCAGAGCGGTTGGCGGGTCCTCCTGGCGATTTGAAACACCGGGGGGCTGCGGACACGCGGAAAACGGCTGGTTTTTTGCATTTTATCGGCATCATCATCTTTTATCTAACCTGTTGATATTTCAGTTGTGAAATTATTCACGATGTCGATTCGCTTAAATATTGTTCATCATCATGGATAACGAACTGAAAAATCTTCGCCTCAATATTAACCAGCTGGCGGCGCTGACTAATCTGCATCGTCAGACCGTCGCAAGTAGACTGAGCAATGTTGAGCCTGCCCCCGGAAGTAACTCCCGCCTCAAGCTGTATTCGGTTCTGGATATTCTCAGGGAATTACTGGGCAGGACTACGACGCCGGAGCTGGTTGCTGTTGACAAAATGACACCGCCGGATCGAAAGGCATGGTTTCAGTCTGAGCGGGAGCGCCTCAAGTTTCAGCAGGAGACCGGAGAGCTTATCCCGGCCTCAGAAGTCAGCCGGGAGTTTGCCTCAATGGCAAAAGTTGTCGTTCAGGTACTGGAAACGCTACCGGATATTCTCGAGCGTGACTGTGCAATGACACCGTCAGCCGTCGTCAGGGTGCAAAAAGTCATAGATGACCTGCGGGATCAGATTGCCATGAAGGTTGAGCTGGCAGAGTCGCCGGAACAGGAGGACAGTTTGTCACAAGAGGAGTAAGCCATGCGACAGGCCACGGCGGCGGAAGTCAGAAAGAATACCGCCGGGATCATAAAGGCACCGCGTCGGATGCCTGTTGCCGAGGCCGTTCATAAGTACATGCGGGTTCCCGTGGGCGTCGGAAACTCCGTCGAATGGGATCCGCAACTCGCCCCCTATGTCGTGGAGCCGATGAACTGCCTGGCATCACGTGAGTATGATGCTGTTATTTTTGTTGGTCCGGCCCGAACAGGTAAAACAATTGGGCTGATTGACGGCTGGGTGGTGTACAACGTGGTGTGTGACCCGTCGGATATGCTTATCGTCCAGATGACGGAAGAAAAAGCGCGTGAACACTCCAAAAAACGTCTGGCCAGAACATTTCGCGTCAGCCCGGAAGTGGCATGCAGGCTGAGTCCGTCGCGTAACGATAACAACGTTCATGACCGCACGTTTCTTGCCGGAAACTACCTCAAGATTGGCTGGCCCTCCGTCAACATCATGTCATCCTCGGATTTTAAATGCGTTGCACTGACGGATTACGACCGTTTTCCGGAGGATATCGACGGGGAAGGCGATGGTTTTTCGCTGGCCTCAAAACGAACCACCACATTTATGTCGGCGGGCATGACCCTGGTGGAGAGCTCGCCAGGGCGGGAAATCACCAATACCAAATGGCGACGAAAATCACCCCATGAAGCGCCACCCACTACCGGTATTCTGGCTTTATATAATCGCGGTGATCGCCGTCGCTGGTACTGGCCCTGTCCGCACTGTGGTGGGTACTTTCAGCCTGCTATGGAGGCGATGACCGGTTACCGCGATATTGCCGATCCGGTAAAAGCCAGTGAAGCGGCACATATCGTCTGCCCGCACTGTAACGGGGTGATCACAGCTGATAAAAAGCGGGAGCTTAACGGACGTGGCGTCTGGCTCAGGGAAGGTCAGAGCATTGATAAAGCCGGGAATATATCGGGTGATGCCCGTCGTTCCCGCATCGCGTCCTTCTGGATGGAAGGTCCCGCCGCGGCTTACCAGACCTGGGCACAGCTGGTTTACAAATTACTGACGGCAGAGCAGGACTATGAAACCACAGGCAGTGAAGAAACACTGAAAACGGTGATCAACACTGACTGGGGCTTACCTTATCTGCCACGCGCGGCGACCGAACAGCGCAGGGCTGATGTACTGATGCAGCGGGCGGAGGACTACGGTAAACGTCTGGTACCACCGAAGGTGCGTTTTCTGCTGGCATCGGTGGATGTACAGGGCGGGAAGAAACGTCGTTTTGTGGTGCAGATTATCGGTTACGGTGAGAACGGCGAACGCTGGCTGGTGGATCGCTATAACATTCGTCAGTCCCTGCGCTGTGATGAAAACGGCGAGGCACTGACGATTCATCCGGGCTCTTACCCTGAGGACTGGCAGTTGCTGATCACGGATGTGCTGGAGAAAACATACCCTCTCCAGTCAAATCCTTCCCGCCGTATGCCCGTGCTGGCTATGGCTGTGGACAGTGGGGGTGAGGATGGTGTGACGGATAATGCGTATAAGTTCTGGCGCACCTGCCGCCGAGATGGTCTGGGAAAACGGGTATACCTGATAAAAGGTGACAGTACCCGTCGCCAGAAAGTGATCACCCGAACACACCCTGATAATACCGGACGAAGCGATCGCCGGGCTGATGCCCGCGGCGAAGTACCGGTATATCTGTTGCAGACCGATCTGCTCAAAGATCAACTCAGCAATAATCTGGAGCGTGAAACCCCGGGGGCCGGGTATATCCATTTTCCCGACTGGCTCGGTGAGTGGTTTTACGAGGAGCTGACTTATGAGGAGCGGGCCAGCGACGGAAAATGGCGCAAGCCAGGTAAAGGGAACAACGAAGCATTCGACCTGTTCTGCTATGCCCATGCCGTCGCCATTCTGCGTGGTTACGAAAAAATCCGAGACTGGGAGCAGCCGCCTGCCTGGGCGGCATCTCAGGACACAAATCCGGACATTATTGACGGGGAACGCCCCGGGGAGAGGGGAGTGAAAAAAGCGATATCCGCTCGTTCATCTCCGGTTGCCGTCACCGAACAGGCCAGCCCACTGTCTGGCGGCTGGCTGGGGGTCAGTGGTAACGGAGGCTGGCTATGACGAAATCTGAAATCCAGCAGATGCTGGTCACGGTACGCCAGGCGTATCGTGATTCTCTGGACGGGAAAAGCGTGTCTTTTACTGGCGTGAATGGGCGCGCCATTACCAACCATGATCCCGTCGCACTTCGTAAAGAGCTTGAATACTGGGAAAAACGCTGGCAGGCCGTCAACGGTCGCGGCACCAACTTCAAACTCGCTAACTTTCTGTAAGGTCATTCATGGGCATTTTTGACAGGGCACTTGGCGCGATTGCGCCAGGGTGGGCTGTTTCGCGCGCCAGAAACAGAATGCTTCTTCGCGCCTACGAGGCGGCGCACCCCTCCAGAGTGAACAAAACAAAACGTGAGAGTCGGGCGGCAGATACTGCGGTGGGTGTGGCTGGCGTATCTCTGCGTGAACAGGCACGGGCACTGGATGAAGACCATGACATAGTGATTGGTCTGCTGGATAAGCTGGAAGAACGTGTTATTGGTGCGCAGGGGATCCAGGTGGAGCCGCAACCGCTCAGTCTGGACGGTAAGCTGCATGAAGAATTTGCAGCACAGATATCTGCACTCTGGTCGGAATGGTCGGTGCGTCCGGAGGTGACGGGGGTGTTTACCCGTCCGGAAGCCGAGCGACTGGCGCTGCGTTCAGCACTGCGTGATGGTGAGATGTTCACGCAGCTGGTGCGGGGCCCGGTTGCCGGACTGACGCACGCAACCCGAGTGCCGTTTTCACTGGAACTGCTGGAAGCTGATTTTGTCCCGTTCAGTCTGAACAGCACATCGGGGCAGCAGATCCGCCAGGGCATTATCGTTAACGACTGGGGGCGTCCTGTTGGTTACCGGGTTTACAAATATCACCCGGCCAGTATGACGCGCTTCAGCGCTGAACTGAAAACCATTGCGGCAGAGAACATGCTGCACCTTGCCCAGCGTAAACGCCTTCACCAGTTACGTGGCATAAGTCTGCTTCATGGGGTGATCCGCCGTCTGGGTGACATTAAGGACTACGAAGAGAGCGAACGTGTGGCTGCCCGCATTGCTGCCGCGCTGGGCTTCTACATCAAGCGTGGTGATGCCGCCAGCTTTCCGGCGGATGAAGACTGGAAACCCTCAGGACAAAAGTACCGCCACTTTGATATTGCGCCAGGCATGATTTTTGACGACCTTGCGCCGGGGGAAGATCTGGGCATGGTTGAGTCAAACCGTCCGAACGTCCACCTCCATGAGTTTCGTAACGGGCAACTGCGGGCGGTTGCCGCCGGGAGTCGCGGCAGCTATTCCAGTATTGCCCGTGACTACAACGGCACCTACAGCGCACAACGTCAGGAACTGGTGGAAAGTTACGAAGGTTATAACGTCCTGCAGCAATGGTTTGTGGGGCAGTTCAGCCGTCCGGTGTACCGCGCCTGGCTGGCAATGGCGCTGCTTGACATGGATATCCCGCCTGATATCGACAAAACCACGCTCTTTAACGCGACCTATCTTGGTCCGGTGATGCCGTGGATTGATCCCGTCAAAGAGGCTGCAGCATGGCGGGCCATTCTTCGTGGTGGAGCAGGAACGGAAGCCGAGTGGATCCGTGCCAGAGGGCAGTCACCGCAGGAGGTCAAACGCCAGCGAATGCGTGAAACCGAATTTAACCGACAAAACGGGCTGGTGTTCGATTCTGACGCCGCCAACGATAAAGGAGTGCTCCCTGATGCAGCAAATGATAAGCCCGCCCCGTCGCGGGATGACGATTAATCCCCGCGCCAGCCTTGCGGGTGTCGATGCCGCAAACGGTCAGTGCTGGTACGAAATCCGTGCGCAGGCAACCGGACGGGTGGAAATTTTCCTCTATGACGTGATTGGTGGATGGGGCATCACCGCGCAGCAGTTTATCGCTGACTGTAAAGATGCGGGGGTGTTTGAGGCCAGCGCCATTGATCTGCATATCCACAGTCCGGGTGGTGATGTGATGCAGGGCTTTGCCATCTTTAACACGCTGTCACGCCTGAAAGCGAAGGTGGATATCTGGGTGGATGGTGTCGCTGCCAGTATGGCATCGATGATCGTCTGCCTTCCCGGAGCCACAGTGCATATGCCTGAAAACGCCTGGATTATGGTGCATAAGCCCTGGGGCGGGATCGCCGGTGATTCCGATGATATGCGTGATTATGCCGACTGGCTGGATCGCAACGAGGCGCTGATGCTGTCTGCCTACATGAATAAAACCGGACTGGGGCAGGAGGAGCTGGAGGCCATGCTGAAAGCGGAAACCTGGCTCAGCGGCGCTGAAGCTGTGGAAAAGGGCTTTGCAGACTCCCTCGAACCCGAATTACAGGCTGCGGCCTGTGTGAACCAAAATAAACTGAAGGATTATCAGAATATGCCAGAACAGGTTAATGCTCTTTTTGCTCCGCGTGCAGAAACTCAGGTTACCCCACCGCAGGCCAGCCAGCCTCCGGCACCACAGGTATCTCAGGACACGCAGCAGCCAGGCGCCGTAGATATTGCCGCGCTGGCCACTCAGCTTCAGCAGCAGATGCAGGCTGCCAATGCGGAACGCGTGAACGCTGTCTCTGCCGTGTTCGACGCATTTCCGGCATTTGCCTCGCTGAAAGCGGAATGCCTGAGCGATTTCACCTGCTCGGCTGAAAAAGCCCGTGAACGACTGCTGCAGGCGCTGGCGGCGGGTACCACGCCCTGTGCCGGGCCGGGAGCAGCACACATTTACGCAGGCAACGGCAATCTGGTGGGTGATTCCATCCGTGCAGCAGTGATGGCTCGCGCAGGGTACAGCGAAGCCGAAAAAGACAATGCCTATAACGGCTTTACGTTACGCGAACTGGCGCGTGCCTCACTGGTGGATCGCGGCATCGGAATTTCCGGACATGCCGCACCGATGGCAATGGTGGGGCTGGCATTCACCCACAGTGGCAGTGACTTTGGCAATATCCTGATGGATGTTGCTCACAAAGCGGCACTGCAGGGCTGGGACAGCGCCAGTGAAACGTTTGATCAGTGGACCCGCAAGGGCACACTGTCAGATTTTAAAACTGCCCACCGTGTGGGGCTGGAGGCTTTCCCGACCCTGCGACAGGTTCAGCCGGGCGCTGAATATAAGTATGTAACCCTTAAAGATCGTGGTGAGCCCATTGCGCTGGCTACGTATGGCGAACTCTTCAGCATTGATCGCCAGACCATCATTAACGATGACCTGGATATGCTGACCCGTATTCCGATGGCAATGGGCGCGGCAGCGCGTACCACGGTGGGCGATCTTGTCTGGGCCGTACTGACCAGCAACCCGAAAATGTCTGATGGTAAACCGTTGTTCCATGCCGATCACGGCAACCTGGTGACTGCGGATCTGTCCATTGAAGGACTGGATGCAGGGCGTAAAGCCATGTTGCTGCAAAAGTCCGGTAGCCGCCGCCTGAATATTCGTCCGGCCTTTATGCTGACACCGGTTGCCCTTGAATCCCGGGCGAATCAGTTAATTAAATCTGCCAGTGTACCGGGGGCAGATGCCAACAGCGGCATTGTTAACCCGATCCAGAATTTTGCCACCGTTCTGTCAGAAGCCCGTCTGGATGACAGCAGCCCGACCGATTATTACCTGGTGGCGGCACAGGGGCGTGACACGATTGAAGTGGCTTATCTTGACGGTATCGATACTCCGTATCTGGAACAGCAGCAGGGCTTTACCGTTGACGGGGCCGCATTCAAAGTGCGCATTGATGCCGGGGTCGCACCGCTTGACTGGCGTGGCATGGTTAAAGTCAAAAAACAGTAATTCACCGCCGCGTCAGGCGGTTTTTTTACTCAGGCGGCACCGTTGGGAGCCGCTTATACCGGAGGTAAAAATGTCAAAAAATTATGTTCAGGACGGTACGACCGTTGAATGGGTGAACGATAGCGGTAAAACAGTCTTATCCGGGGAACTGGTCGTTAAAGACAATCTGATCGGGGTGGCGCATGCGGATATTCCGCAGGATGGCTCAGGTGTTTTGCATACCACGGGGATTTTTGCATTACCCAAAGAAGCTGAAGAACTGACACAGGGAAAACGGGTATATCTCAGGTCTGATACTGCCACGCTGACAGCAACAGAATCGGGCAATGCGCTGGTGGGAACCGTATGGGCAGCGGCAGAAACCAGCGATGCTACCGTGTGTGTGCGTCTCGGTTACTGATGGGCAACTTCCATGAACGGCTGATGCGGGCAGAGGCCCGCATAACGCGACTTTTTGCGCAGCCATACCCCGCAGTGTTGTACATCGGTAATGAATGTCGTCAGGTGAATGTGATTTTTGAAACGCCGGATGCTCCGGTCAGTGTTCCGGGCGGCGGAGAAATCAGCAATCACGCCCCGGCATTCAGTGCGATGACGGCGGATATTGTCGGACTGTCCAGGCATGATGAGGTGCTGGTGAACAATATTCGCTACCGGGTAACGCATGTCGGTGCGAACGAAGTCGGGCGCACCCGTGTCACGCTGGCGTATGGCGCACCGGGAAACGTTCAGCCACCGATTGAACAATGGAGCTGATATGGCGCGAGGATCCAGACTGCGACGGGATTTACCGGTCGATATTGATGTGGATGCTATCTGGCAGATTGCGGACAGTATCGGTGCCACACAAAAACAGTTTCGGGCAGCCTACTCCCGGGCGCTCAGACGAACTGCTGCCACACTGCGCAAAAAAGCGCTGGCTGATCTGAAAGACGGGCTGGCGCCGCGCAGTATCGGGCTGGTACGCCGCCGTCTGCTCTCTTTTCGCCTCGACAGAGGCTCCCGGCTGGATAATTTCAGGCTCTGGTTTGGTCTCAACGCCATTAAGGTCAAAGACCTGAAAGGGCGAATTAACGGGCGGCTACGCCCGCGCCATACCCTGCGGGATAAATCCACGGGGCGGTTTATCAAAGCTCGTCGGCAGGCAAAAAATGCCGGTTTTACGCCTAAAGGCAGTCTGCTTTCGACACTGACATTCGAAAATGGCGAAGTCGCCCGCTCAAAACGAGAGAACCGGCGAACGGTGGTTATTCGTGATCCGCAAACCCGGCGTACCCGGGAAGCGGAGGTGGATATTTACGAACCGATGCTCAATTACATTGAAGATAACGCCTTTGCCGAAGCAATGGACATTTTCATGCACCATTTTGAAACAGATATCCGTGGGCGGGTGAAAGCCAGGATATCTGTATGAGGTCATCACAATGGCTGAACCTTTATCTCTGGCCCGATACCACGATGCGGTTATCAGTGCGCTGAAGCAGATAACGTGGGTAAGTGATGCCGGAGCTTATCCTGAAAAAAATATTCCCCGTTTCACCGGGCTGGTGACGCCTGCCGTGTATTTCACCATTAACAGCTGGGAGCAGAACGGCGGCAATGAGGGGCAACTCAATGTTGAACTCTCGTGCGATCTTTTTGTGGTGGTTGATGCCGCGTCTGGTCTCAGTTGTCCGGAAATCTTCCTGCGAACAGCGGCAGCAGATATTACGCAGTGGATTGACGGGCAACAGTTTGGTCTGACTCACATTTCACCCGCCGTATTCACTGCTGCAGAGCGTGACGAATTTGATCCTCGCATGGATGACTACCTGGTGTGGCGGGTGTCGTTTACCCAGGAGGCAGCTTTTGGCGTGGATCCGTTCGCCCGCACCGCTATGCCACTGAGTCAGGTCTGGCTGGGAGTAGCACCGGATACGGGGCGGCAGCATGTGGACGACTATTACCTTATCTTGGAGGCGGGAGCTGATGAGTGACATTACAGGGGATTTGCAACGCAGACTGGCAAATCTGGTACGACGCGGTGTGATTCATTCTGTCCGGCATGATGGTATCCCCAAATGCCGGGTTGATCTGGGCGATATCATCACGACCTGGCTGCCGCTGTGTCAGGGTTTTTCTGGCGCAAACCGGGCTGATTCGAATCCTTATGCCGTCGGTGATGCGGTGACAGTGTTGTCGGAGGCCGGAGAGTTAAACAACGGGCGGGTGTTTCCTGGCTGGAACACCGGGAAATTACCCGTGCCGGAGGGCAGCGACAGCGAACATATTACCCGTTACAGCGACGGCACAGAGATCCGGTATGACCGGGCAGCTCATGCCCTGACGATCACCCTGACCGAAGGAGGCACTTACAAAATCACCGGTAAGGGTACGCTTGATGGTCCGGTTGAAATCACCGATACCCTGACTGTACAGGGGAAAACGCAGATTAACGCCGATACGACGGTGAAGGGTAATATTGGTGCCTCTGCAGAAATTACCGACAAAACCGGCAGTATGAGCGGGATCCGCAACATCTTTAACGAGCACAACCACCCCGGCGACAGTGGCGGGAGTACGGATAAACCTAATCAGAAAATGTGACCTGCTGCGGCAGGTTTTTTTATGGCTGGAGAAAGACATGTCTCAGTTACATGGTGTTGAAACAATTGAACTGACCTCGGGAACTGTGGCGGTGACCACTATCCAGACGGCTATTATCGGTCTGGTGGGCACGGCACCGGAGTCGTCTGCCGGGAGTGCGGCAGCGGTCACCACCGGGACGCCGATTCTGGATAACGTTCTGAACTTCACAGCAAAGGAGAGGGGCCGGGCTGGCAATGTTATCCAGGTGGACGCGGTGGCGGCGGTACCAGATACGGAAAGCCCGCAGGCTGTTAACACATCGGCATCCTGGGATGACGTTACGCACAAACTGACGGTGACACTGGGCTGTGATGAGCAGGGGGTGATCACGGCGCGACCTGCTGATGTGGTCAGTGTGGTCAATGCGCTGGATGGCGTCAAAGTTCAGGCCGAAGGCAGTGGCGAGGGGCTGTTGGCAACGTTCAGTGTAAAGCTGGAAGGGGGCGAAGATGAGCCTTTTCCGTTAAATACGCCTGTGGCTGTGGCGGGCACCGCGCTCATTAATCGTCTGGGAGACAAGGGGACTCTCAAACAGGCGCTGACAGAGATTAATGATCAGCGTAATGCGCTGACAGTGGTGGTGCGGGTGGCTGATGAAACTGACGGGGCAAAAAAACGGGCAGCCATACTGAAAGGGATTGGGCTTCTGTCATCAGCAAAATCCATTACCACGTATCAGCCACGTATTGTGATTGCGCCGGGATTCAGTGAGGACGATGCGGTCGGGAAAGCCCTGGAAACGGTGGCCGGGAAATTACGCGCGGTGGCCTATGTTGACTGTGCTTCCGGTGCAACGTTGCAGGAGGTGGTACAGCGCCGTCAGTCCTATGGTGCCCGTACTGAACTGTTGCGACCGCGTGTACAGGCTGCCGATGCGGATGGCCAGTTAGTGTATCGCCCTTACTCTGCTTTTGCCGCCGGATTACGTGCCCGTATCGACTACGAAAAGGGCTGGTGGTGGAGTAAATCGAACCAGGACATCAACAATATCCTCGGAGTGGAGCAGATCGACGAATTTATTCTCGGGGATGAAAACTGCGATGCGAACCAGCTCAACATGCAGAACGTATCCACCATTATCCGTCGTGCGGGCTTTAAACACTGGGGAAACCGTCTGTGCGCAACCGATCCGCAGTGGCGTTTTGAATCCGTACGACGTACAGCAGATGTTATCGAGGACAGCATTCAGGAAACCATGCTGGAGTATGTTGACCGTCCGCTGGATCGCGAAAATGCCGATGACATTATCGGCACCATTAATGCCTATATGCGACAACTGGTCGGACTGGGCGCCATCTTCGGCGGTCGGGCCTGGCTGGATGAAGAACTTAATACCGCAGAGAGCATGGCGGCAGGTGTCCTGTATATCAACTATGACTTTGGACCGAAATCGCCGACTGAACTTATTAGTCTGCGCGTCCGGGTGAATAATAACTATGCGCTTGAGGAGATGCTGGCAGCATGAGCGATAAAAATACACTACGTGCCTGGACTTTCTTCCGGCAGGGGATCCGTATTCAGGGGGCGCATGAGTTTACGCCACCATCGCTGACAATCGTGAAAACTGACCTGCGAACTGGTGCCCAGGATGCGCCCACGCCCGTGGATGACGGGATGGAAGCACTGACCTGTCAGGTGAAATTTTACGGTCTGGACACGGATATGCTGGCCAGCTTTGGTTTTGTCAGTGGCAGTCGTTCCCGCTTTACTGCCTACCAGGGGTATCTCGGCAACGGTACTGCTCGCGGTACTGTTGAGGAAATTGAAGGGTTTATTCAGGCTGTCACGCCAGATGCGCGGGGTAAGGATAATCTTTCTGAAAATGCCATCACGGTCGATATTGCGGTCAGTTATTACCGACAGACGCTGGATGGTCGTGAACTGTTTGCCATTGATACCGAGCGCTTTTCCCGTCGGGTAAATGGTGTCGATATGTTGTCGGGTCTGGCGGCAAAAGTTCGTCTCTGATTATTCCCGTTCTTTAACTACCTGACGGCCTGCGGGCCGTTTTTTAATGGAGGTGATTATGCCTTTTCCCGGTGAAACCCGCGTTATCCGATTGTTTTCCCCTGTCACTCTGGAGGGTGGCGTGATCCTTGAGGAAGTGACGATGCGTGAACCGCTGGTGCGCGATCGTATTGCTCATGCCAAAGATCGCGGTAATGAAGAAGAAAAAGAAGCCCGGATGATTGCGCTGTTGTGCAACCTCAGTGAAAAAGACATCTGGCAACTGACGGCTGCAGACTATGCGCAACTGCTGGATGCCTTCAATGTTTTTATGCTACCGCCCGCGAAGCGTCCGAAAGACACCTCCTCCGGGCGATAAAACTCCTTGGACGGCGACTGCATTTTCCTATGTCGGACTATCTTGATATGCCGTTCAGCACTTTCTCTGATTTTCTTACTGATGAACTGGAGACGATGAACCGTGGGCGGAATAAGCCAGAATCTTAAAGCCGTTATCACGTTTGGCGGTAACCTGGACAGTTCATGGAAGCGATCGGCTGACGGTTTACAAAAGAGCCTGAATGATGTCGGGAAACGTTCAGAACGTCTGACAAAGGAGCAGACAAAACTGGCTGCTGAAATTAAACGCGCGAAACTGGCAGGTGAAAGTCTGGGAAATTTGAAACGCCGTTATAGCGAAGTTTCCAGAGAGATCCGCAAGGCAGAGGCAGAGCAGCAGAAACTGAATGTCCAGATGCAAAAAGCACAGCGGATTGAGGCATTCAAAGGTGCCGGGAAGGGATTGTTCCGGCGTGGTCTGGGGATTGCCGGTCAGGTCGGAGGTATGTTCGGTACCGGACTGGCATTTGGTGGCGGTGGTGTGGTGGCCTCAGCGCTCGGCACGCTTATCGCCCCGGCAGCAACGAATGCTGAAACTGCCACCCGCGCCAGTGTGGCGAAAAGCTACGGTGTGGATGTCGCCACCTTCAGTGCGTGGGACTCCCTGGCCCGGCAGTACGATATGAATGCCGAAAATATTGGTGACCTTTTTGAGGAGTATCTGCACAAAGCGGGTGAGTATAAGCAAAACGGGAAACAGGGCTCTCTGCAGGATGCCTTTGAAACGCTGGGATTTAAAGAGGGCGATTTTGCCGGGCTCAGTGATATGGCGCAGTTCGATAAAATTGTTGAGCGGGCGCTCAGTCTCCAGGATGAGGCAAAAGCATCTTTTGCGCTGGACTCTCTTTTTGGCGGGGAGGCCAGTAAGCTGCTGATGCTGATCAAACAGTCGGGCAGAAGCTACCGGGAGCTGATGGACGAGCAGCGTCGTTATAACCTGGTGACCCGGGAGGGGGCAGAAGGTGCGATTGCCGGTAATCAGGCTATCAGTAATCTGCGCACGGTGTTCTCTTCGGCGGTGGCGGAGATTTCCGGGCAACTGGGTAACGAGCTGGCACCTGATATCCGGCGATTAACGGACGATCTGGCAGACTGGTTTAAAGGGGGCGGCGTCAGGCGTATTGTCACTTTCCTGCGTAACGATCTTTATCCCGGGGTGTTGACCTTTGGTCAGGGCGTGGTTTTTGTTGGCAAAATTGTCTATGCGCTGGCTAAAAAACTGGCCTGGCTGTTACCGGATGAGCGTGAAGATCAGCGTGATGTGCTGAAAGCGCTCGCCAGAAGAGGTTCCGTTGACTTTGCCAGACTGACCGCGCAGCGAAGTGGACAGGGGGAATGGTTTGAACAGCAGTTAACAGCGCATCCGGACTTACCGGAAAAGGTGAAACAGTCCTGGGCATCGACACGTGGTTATTTGGGTTTTGATTCGGATGATGAGGCATTTAACCAGTCTGTTGATCACTATCTGACCCCGGAAAGCCACGAATCCTTATTAAACTGGAATACCGCTTTACAGCGTAACCAGCGGGAGTCTGCATCGTTGCCCCCGGTAACAACGGAAAATAACACAGTTATTCATACCGCTCCGACGACGACAGAAAACAACACATTTATGCATTACGTTCCGGCAATGACGGAGAACAATACCGAAGCCTGGAATAAAGATGTGTTACCTCCCGTCTTTCCTGCTGTTCTACCGGAAATCACATTTTCTTCACGACAACAACAAGCCCCGGATCCGCGTTCTGCCAGAGAGCAGGAGGACAAAACAGGGGGCTACTGGGAAAACCTGCTGCAGAAAATGGACGCACTGGATAAACAGCCGCCGTCCAGGCAGGTTATCGATAACCGGAAGTTTGATTATCACTTCGAAATTAATGCAGCTCCCGGGCAGGATGAAAAAGCCATTGCCGATGAACTGACCACGGTCACCCGAAATAATCCGGCTTTTAACGGGGACAACCGTCTGACGGATGGAGGACTGGTCTGGTGAGTAATTTCATGTCTTTTATTGATGAATTTGGTCAGCAACAGGCTGAAAACCTGCGTTCGGCAGGAACCGCCCGCGTGATGATGATGCTGGGAGATTTTGCTTTTTCGATTGATACGACAGCCTATAACCAGCTGACCCGCGAAGCAACCTGGCGCTGGAGCGAACAGGAGCGCATTGGTAAGCAGGATCTTCTCCAGTACACCGGAAAGCCGGGGCGTACCGTCAGACTTCAAGGCGAATCCCATGCCTTTTTTCGAAAAGGTGTTGGCCCCGTCAATGACCTGTTTGCTCTTGCCGACCAGGCGAAGCCACTGCAGCTGGTCAGTGGAGAAGGGGATGTTCTGGGATGGTGGGTGGTAACTGACTTTACTGACACCACTAACCGGTTCCTGCCGGGAGGTGGTCACCGTAATAAAAACTGGACAATGACACTGAAACACTATGCCGACGATATATCAAACCCGTGACGGTGATGTGCTGGATGCGATTTGCGCCGCGCACTATGGCAGCGAAAATCTCGCTGACACGATAATCCAGGTTCTGGAGGCAAATCCCGGGCTGGCTGATCGTGGCGCAGTATATCCCTCCGGTCTGTCTGTTATTCTGCCGGAACGGGTGATCCCGGTTGTGGAGTCTGCATTCAGCTTATGGGATTAATATGGTTTCTCAGACGATGACTCCTGAATATGCGCCAGCATTCCGCATAAAGGCAGAAGGGAAAGATATTACCCGCATAATTGAGCAATGCCTTTCTGAACTGACGCTGACAGATTACGGTGGCGCGACCGCCAGAGCCGATGAACTGAAGATTACCCTGCTTTCTGAAACGCTGACACTTCCGCCCAGAGGGGCGCGACTACAGGTTGCGCTGGGATTTAATGAGCAGCTTGTCGATAAAGGCTGGTTTGTTGTCAGCGGAGTTGCCAGCAGTGGGCCACCGAGGCGCATTGAAATTTATGCCACCGCAGCGCCCATGAATGCCCGGAAGCAACCCGGTGACGTCACCAGTCAGAAAACACGAAGCTGGGATAACATTCGTCTGGAGGATGTGGTGAAAACCGTGGCCACCGATAATGGCCTGATCCCCAGAGTCGCTGCCGCGCTGAAAGATATTCACATTAACCACATCGACCAGGTGGCTGAATCTGATGCTAACCTGCTGTCCCGGCTTGCCCGCATCTACAACGCGGTGAGTAAACCTTCCGGTGGTTACTGGCTTTTTCTGCCACAGGGGGCGACAGCGACAGTTTCCGGTAAACAGATTGACAGTATCACCATTACGCCTGCAGACGTGACAACGTGGTCATACAGTGAAGGTGAGCGGGGGAGTTCCACGGGTAAAGTCACGGAAAGCGGGGGTAAAGCAAAAGAGAAAATCGGGGTTCGCTATTACGATGAAGTGGATGGCAGGACAAAAACCGCAGCGGTCGAACATGACGGACCGGCAATGACCAACCCGTATACCCAGTCAGAAAAGGATACGGCAGAGAAGCAGGCGAAAGCACGAAAAACACAGGCAAGACGGAATGAGCAGAAAATGACGCTCACCGGCCCCTGCCGACCACAGCATATTCCCCTGACGGCAGAAGCAGGGGTGGCAACCTCAGGATTTGGTACCAGGGAAGACAGAGCCTGGGTGGTTGAGTCGCTGGTCTTTTCACTGACCGCTGCCGGATTCAGTTATACCTGCAATCTGGTGGTGGATATTCACAAACCACAAAAATCAGCAAAAAAATCGAAGCAACAGGATAAAACTGGTCCGGCTTACTTCGGTTAATCCATCGCGCCATCCGGCGCTTTCGTAACGGAAAATCATCATGAACGGTGTAAACAGCCGGACAGGCAAACGTCTGTCTGGCGTGGCGCATTTGCGCCAGTCTGTCCGGGACATTCTGACCACGCCCGTCGGGAGTCGTGTGCTGATCCGTGACTATGGCAGTGAACTGTTTTCGTTGCTGGATAACCCACGGGATGACCTGACGCGCCTGCGGATAATCGCCGCCTCAGCGACTGCACTGGCTCGCTGGGAGCCGCGTTTAAAGGTGACGCGGGTGATGGTCTCCTTCCCGGCGGGCGAATCCGGTTGTGTTCTGGATATCGAAGGGATCAACAAAGAAGACGGCTTACCCGTCAGAACAGGAGAAATAACGCTAAATGCCCAACAGTTATGATGTGATCAATCTGTCTGAACTCGCTGTTCCTGATGCGCTTGTAGTGCCGGATGCCACAGAGATTTTCTCCCGATGGCTGGCACGTCTGCAGGAGCTGGATCCGCAGTTTGATGCGCTGGTAGAGTCCGATCCGGCGTTTAAACAGGGAGAGGTGAATGCATATCAGCTGACGCTGGCCTTTCAGCGTGTCAATGATGCAGTGCGGGCAGTATTTCTTGCCAGCGCCAGAGGCGCAGACCTTGATCAGATTGGCGCTGCCTTCAATGTTAAACGCCAGGTTATCAGACCGGGTGATCCGGATGCCGTTCCCCCCGTCGAAGTGGAACTGGAAGATGACGGCGCATTTCGTGAACGTATTCAGTTGTCCTGGGCACAGTTAAATACGGCGGGTGCCCGCAACGCTTACCGCTTCCATGCGAAATCGGCGGATACCGATGTGCTGGATGCTGAAGCTTATGGCCCCGAAACACACAGCCGCCCGGGGTGTGTTGATGTGTATGTGCTTTCCCGTACGGGAGACGGAACAGCAGCTGCACCACTGCTGGATAAAGTTAACAGCACACTGAATGCCGATGAAATCCGTCCATTGACAGACTACGTGACGGTGAAGAGCGCCACTATCAAAAATTATGCCATCACGGCTGAACTGGAGATCCCGGACGGCCCGGACGCCACGACAGTTCTGAACAATGCCATTGAAGCCTTGCAGTCCTACACCATGCTGTCTCACCGGATTAACACCGTGGTGCCGTTATCTGCCATCTATGCCGCTTTACAGCAATCCGGTGTGGTTCGCGTCAGACTGATCTCCCCCGTGGCTGATCTGGAAGCCGAAGCCGGAAAAGCACCGTGGTGTACTGCCATCAACGTCACCCGCAGGGAGGTAAGCAGCCATGACGGATAAATTTCGCTCCCTGCTGCCGCCGGGCGCATTTCATGAAGAACGGGCGCAGGAGCAGGCGACGACAGAACACATCATCGCACTGGATACCAACATGGTGCGTAAGGTGAAAGATGCGGCCAGCTGCCCGGCACATCTTTTACCGTGGCTTGCGTGGGAACATGCCGTCGATTTCTGGGATGACAGCTGGACAGAGACACAAAAGCGCCAGGTGATTAAGGACGCCGCTTACGTGCATCAGCACCGGGGAACGGCGGGTGCGGTCAGGCGTTCTCTGGGGGCGGTAAACCTGCCGACCACTGTCGTGGAGTGGTGGCAGGATTCACCGCAGGCTGCACCCTACACATTCCGGATTGAAGTTCACAGCAGTCAGGGCGTCAGCGATGCACTGTATCACCAGATTCGTCAGCTTACTGACCGGGCTAAAAACCTGCGCAGTCATCTGAGCAAAATAGATGTTCTGGCGAATATCGGGATGGATGGCGCTTTTTATATTTCAGGTGCGACGACAGCACATATCGATGTGGATATTTTTGCCGGGGAGTCTCATGGCTGAATATTATTCAATTATTACTAACCGGGGAAAAGAACTGGAGGCGGAAGCGCTTGCCAGTGGTAGCCAGATTATTCTGACACAGTTTGTGGTTGGCGACAGTAATGGCAAACCGCTGAAACCCGATCCGGCACAAACGCAGCTTGTTAATGAAACCTACCGTGGAGATATTGCAGAGCTGGTGGTATCACCGGAACAGCCGACACAGCTCATGGCCAGAATTGTGCTACCAACGGGAACGGGAGGTTTTACAGTCCGCGAAGTGGGACTGATGACTGATGGGGGGGAATTGTATGCCGTGGCGAACTGCCCGGCGATTGACAAACCGGTTGGCGGTGTCAGCGTCAATATGCAGTTCCGGCTCGCTGTATCTGACACCTCAAACATCACGTTAAATGTGGCAACGGGAGACGGACTTTTTCTGCACATTGACCAGAACCTGAAGGAAATCAAGGCGCGCGGAGCTGGCGCGCAAAAAGAATCCCGCGAGTCTCTTGGTGTTCTGGATGCCACGACTAAGCAAAAAGGTCTGGTGCAACTGAACAGTGCGGTGAACAGCACCAGTGAGACACAGGCAGCGACATCAAAGGCGGTTAAGACAGCATATGACCTTGCTGATGGCAAATACACTGCACAGGACGCCACCACGGCACGAAAAGGGATTGTTCAGTTAAGCAGCGCCACTAACAGTGATTCTGAAACGCTTGCCGCGACTCCGAAAGCGGTGAAAGCTGCCAATGACAATGCAAACGGGCGTGTACCCTCAGGACGTAAGGTTAATGGCAAACCACTGAACAATGATGTCAATGTTACATCGCAGGATATTTTTAACGGTCAGAGTATTGAGATTGGTGCAAACCAGAATCTGGATAATTACAAAACGCCGGGGCTGTACCATCAGCCACTGAATGCCAATACAAGCGCAGTGCTGAAATACCCTGAGAATCTTTCAGGTACTCTGGTTGTGCTTAAAAATGCCGGAATAACACAAATTTACTATGTGTATAACACATCCAGAAGCTATACCCGCAGCCAGTACTCAACGGGTGGCTGGACACCATGGACGCCGCAGGATTCATTTCCGGTAGGTGCGGCGATTCCGTGGCCTTCTGATTCAGTACCTACAGGCTATGCCATTATGCAGGGGCAGACTTTTGACAAGGCAGCCTATCCCCTGCTTGCAGGAGCTTATCCGTCAGGAGTGATTCCCGATATGCGGGGCTGGACAATCAAGGGCAAACCCGCCAGTGGCCGCGCTGTATTGTCTCAGGAACAGGACGGTATTAAATCGCATACTCACAGCGCCAGTGCGTCAAATACGGATTTAGGAACGAAAACGACAAGTTCATTTGATTACGGCACGAAGACAGTCAGCACGTTTAACCATGGTACCAAAACCACCAATACAACAGGTAATCATACCCATACAATTTACAGGGGTAATGCCAGAACCAACAGTGAAACCGGTTATACGGGTTTTGATAATCCATCCTTTAATGGAACATCAAGTGCTGCAGGGAACCATGCTCATACTGTTGACATTGGTCAACATAACCACACCGTAGGTATTGGTGCCCATGCACACACTGTGGCATTGGGGGCGCACGGACACACCATCACGGTCAATGCTACGGGGAATGCAGAGAACACCGTAAAAAACGTTGCATATAACTATATTGTGAGGCTGGCATAATGACTTTCAGAATGAGTGCAGAGGCACAAACGATTCGTGTATTTAATTTACTGGATGGAAGCAATGAATTTATTGGCGAAAGCGATGCATATATTCCACCGTATACAGGTCTGCCTGCAAACAGTACAGATATTGCACCTCCAGATATTCCAGCTGGCTATGCTGCCGTTTTCAATGCAGACGAAATGAAATGGCATTTGACAGAGGACCATCGTGGGAAAACTGTCTATGAAACAAAAACAGGAGCAGCCATTTATATTTCTGAACTTGGTGCATTACCTCCTGACGTGACAACAATTTCCCCGACTGGCAATTATCAGAAATGGAACGGGAATGCGTGGGTCGATGATGTGGATGCGGAGCGTGTGGCACTTATAAATGAAGCTGAATCGCAGAAGAAAGAGCTGCTCAGACATGCAAGTGAAATCATCGCCACCTTACAGGATGCTGTTGATTTAGATATGGCGACCGATGAGGAAAAATTACGTCTGAATGAATGGAAAAAATATCGAGTTTTATTGAATCGTATCCGGCCGGAGAATGCTCCTGATATCGAGTGGCCTGTAAGCCCTGTCATGGAATAATCGTTTTTGTGATATGCCTCCCACACGCCATATACAAGAACGTACTGTGGCTGGTCGGTCAACTTACGATAATGTGGGTGTTGGACCACATTAATTTGATGTCGCGGCTGCGGGTTGATAAATGATCCAAAAAGTCGTTAGTTGTCACTTCAGCCGTGGTGCATGTGAAGTGGATTTTTTGCTGCTTACAGTTTAAAAAAGGTAGCGGATGCCATTAAACCGATCAATAAATTGAATAGTCTTATACGGCTATTATGGAGATGGCATTTTTCGTATTTTTATAAATTGTTTGAATGAATTTTTAAAATTAATAATTATTTTTTATATGCATCTTCAATATTTGGTGACTATTTTATTACGTGTCATCTAAAGTGATATGAAAGATGTTGTATTGTATATAAATGAATAAATATTAATACCCATGTGTTTAATTACGGTTGGTAAATTTTTATTGAAAATCAGTTGCAAGCTAATAATATTAATGGTTCTTAATGTATTTTAATTGAGGAATTTTATTCTGAGATAGGATGTAAATGAAACAAAGTTATAACATCTCGGGCGGGGGGATGTTTTGTTATGATGTGGGATGTGAAATTTTCTTTATGTGTCTGTGTTAAAACTCGTGTGATTGTGATGAATAAAACATAATTGGTTGTTTGTTTGAGTATGTTTGTTCGGAGATGGAAGCTTAAAGTTAAGTTTTGCTAATCATTCTTATGCGTGCCGGATGTTTTTCTTTTAGCCGCTGAGTGTAATGTTATTGTTATAATGTTTTTTTTCATAATGCTTATCAGATTTTTGAGTATTATGTGAGTATTGAAATGCTTAAATCATATTAATAGAATCCTGCCGCTTATTTTTAGAACACACATTAAAGTGTGTTAAATACTATCTATCCACCAATTTAAAAGACCGAATGTTTATGAAGAAACTATTCGTAGCCTCTGTTATATTTGCAGTTTCAGCAAATGGTTATGCATATAATTCTTATAATGCTGGTGATAGTAGCCAGGCGACTGGTAGTAATGCGACAGCTATTGGTGCATCATCAAATGTTTCAGGTTCTTCTTCTACAGCAATAGGTGCTGTTTCAAAAACAGAAGGGGACTATAATACAGCAATTGGTTCATATTCTTCATCTCAAGGTAATTCATCGTCAGCTATTGGCGCAAATGCAAATGTTGTTGGAAATAACTCGGTAGCGATTGGTTCATTTAGTAAAGTAAACGGTGATTCAGCTATTGCAAATGGTGCGGGTAGTGAGGCAGTCGCTAATTCTACAAGTGTAGGCGCTGCTTCTAAAGCAACTGGGGAGAACAGTGTTGCATTTGGTTCTTCCGCCCAGGCGACAGCAGGAGATACATTAGCTATTGGTGTAGGGGCTACATCTACTGCAGAAAATGCTATCTCACTTGGCTCACAGAGTGTAGCTGAACATAATAATAGTGTTGCCATCGGCGGGGGAAGTACAACTGACAGAGAGTATAGTGTATCTTTTGGGACGGGTAACACTAATCGACAATTAACCCATGTTGCCGCAGGCACTGAGGATACTGATGGTGTTAACGTTAAGCAGCTGAAAGATTATACCGGGAATGAGATAGCTAAAAATAATACTGTAATTAATCAAAACATCAGTAATGCCAAGAATGAATCAATGGCATATACAGATCAGCAAGTTACCAAAAATAATGCTGTGATAAATCAGAATATCAATAATGCCAAAAGCGAATCAATGGCATATACAGATCAGCAAGTTACCAAAAACAATGCTGTGATAAATCAGAATATTAATAATGCCAAAAGTGAATCAATGGCATACACTGATCAGGAAGTTACGAAAAATAACGGCGTTATTAATAAGAACATCCAGTCGGCAAAACAAGAGTCATTTGCATATACTGATACAAAATTTAACCAAATTGATGGTAAGATAAATTCATCATTTAAGAGGTTAAATGATAAGATTGAGGCCAATGCTAAAAAAGCTAATGCGGGTATTGCTTCTGTTGCAGCAATGACCAATATCCCGTATGTGAATAATCAGACATTTAGTGCCGGCGTTGGGGTTGGTAACTATAGAAACGGTAATGCAGTAGCTGTTGGTGTTCAATATAAACTTAATGAAAACACCAATATTCGTGCATCGTCTTCGTGGAATAATACTGATGGAGCAGTAGTCGGAGGGGGTATTGCTGTAGGCTGGTAATTTGTTTCTATAACTATTGTTTTTAAATTACGTAATCTAAAAGCCTGCAGTCTATGGACTGACCCTATAAAGTTGGACAGTTAATTTTAAGCGGCTTTCAGGGCTTGGGTTCGGTATTCTACCGGACTCAGGCCTTTTAATTTCAGGCTGATCCGCTCGTTGTTATAATAATGAATATAGTCTTCTATCGCTTTCCTCAATTCATTCAGATCGCTGAACCTGTTCAGGTAAAAACACTCCGATTTCAGTGTGCCGAAGAAGTTCTCCATTACTGCGTTATCCAGACAGTTTCCCTTGCGCGACGTACTTTGTGTCATTCCATGGGCCTTTAACTTTGCCTGATAGCCTGCCATTCGATATTGCCAGCCCTGATCCGTGTGCAGCAACGGTGTATTCTCCGGTCCGAGCACTGAGAATGCATCGTGCAGCATCGTATTAATCATCTCCATCACCGGCCTTTCTGGCAGGCTGTAGGAGATAATATCTAGGTTAAACAGATTGAGAATTGAAGTGGTTGTTGAGACAAAACATAGACACACAAAGCTTGCACTGGCTTGCAAGGCTTTGTGCTCTTCTGTGGATGTGTGTCTACATGTTTGAAGATCGTTGTGCCGTATTTGTGACATACACATGACAACATCATGCATCAACTTTCTGTTTGTGCCATCAACTATAGCTTAGTGAATGCGGTTAATGCTTGCTAAAACAGATAGTTATGATTGGTGCTACAGATTCGTAATGCGAAGGTCGGAGGTTCGACTCCTCTTATCGGCACCATTTAAATCAATAAGTTACACATCACTAATACCTTCCTTATTTTTTATTGGGACAGATTTGGGACCGATGGGTTCAGGATCGAATCTATTTACCGTGCGTGTTCGGTAAGGTGATTAGGTGCGAGGTGAGCATATCGACGAACCATTTCGAGAGTTTCCCATCCGCTCATTTTTAAGTGCAAGCAGGGAAACACCGGACTAAACCAATCAGCTGTTCGAAAATGGCAAGCGGATTAATATGCCATGGCGGCTTTGAGCCGCACGCATGGGGTGTGGCAAGCCTGATGGATGTTGCTGTGCTTGTGGTGGCGTCTTTGCTGGTCTGGTTGTTGGTTAATCGCGAAAATTATTATGCCAGAGGAATACCACAGGACGTTCAGGTTTTGCATAAAAAAGCCCACCATTAAGGTGGGCAAAAGGAATGATTTATATTCTCTGAGAGAAACATTACATTTCTCCTTGTCACTTCTAACATAAAAATATGGAGAAATAATGGAGCTTATATTAATTGGCGATTAGGTAACCATGTGGTTATACAAAACAATACAGTTCTTTACATTTGTCTTGTTTTATGAATACTCCTGAAGAGGTGTATAACATAATGGTACAAGCAGGGTAGATATGAATATATTTGAACAAACTCCACCAAACCGCAGACGTTATGGTCTTGCTGCATTCATTGGGCTGATTGCTGGCGTTGTTTCCGCATTTGTGAAGTGGGGGGCTGAAGTTCCATTGCCGCCACGTAGCCCGGTGGATATGTTTAATGCAGCGTGTGGCCCGGAATCATTAATCAGGGCTGCTGGGCAAATTGATTGCTCCCGTAATTTTCTCAATCCTCCGTATATTTTTCTTCGAGACTGGTTGGGGCTGACAGATCCCAATGCGGCTGTTTATACCTTTGCCGGGCATGTCTTTAACTGGGTTGGTGTTACGCACATTATCTTTTCGATAGTGTTTGCTGTCGGTTATTGTGTGGTCGCTGAAGTATTTCCAAAAATTAAACTCTGGCAGGGCTTACTGGCAGGTGCTTTAGCCCAACTTTTTGTTCATATGATTTCATTCCCTCTCATGGGACTGACGCCACCTCTGTTTGATCTCCCGTGGTATGAGAATGTTTCTGAAATTTTTGGACATTTAGTCTGGTTCTGGTCCATTGAAATTATTCGCAGAGATTTACGAAACAGAATTACTCATGAGCCAGACCCTGAGATCCCTTTAGGCTCAAACAGATAATGCATTGAATGATAAAAATGGCGCAAATACAGCGCCATTTTTATAGGTTAAAAACATTGTTTTTAACTTTCTGATGCAGATAGCCAGTGAGTACATCGCGCTACTTCAGGATGCTGTAGATCCGGAGAACGCTATAGAGGAAGAGGCATTGTTGCTGGCAGATGGAAGAAGTTTCGGGTTTTGTTATACCTGAAAAACGAAGCCCCGCGATTATAGCTGGCGGGGCAGTGCAATTAATTATTGTATATTTATAACGGTGTCAGCCCGTATTTAGCTCTTGCACGATTGCAAGCCTCATTGACGACTCCGTTCTCACCAGACATGGCGAATTCTCTGCACGTGGACGATCGATTTTTATATATCGTGCAGCAGGCATTTTTGCCCGGTGTTCCTGCAAGGGCAATACATCGGGGGTTTTTCTGATTGGTACCGCTCATGCATCGGTGAAAAGGGGATATTTGTTCAGTGAGCCTGGCGGGAATGGTACCGCCAGCATCGTCGGCTTCGGCCCAGTAAAAAGAGACGCGGAAAAATGCACAACAGGCACCACACGTCATGCATGGATTCAGATTGCTCATAATTCACCAATACAGCTATAAATCGTAAAGAGAACAGCGGTACGTCGTATGCAAGGACGTATCGCGGTTGGCTGATGTACTTTCGATAGTGTGAGTATTGAATGATTTCCAGCCGTTACCGATTTTACGTCCTAATTAGTGAAGAAACCACTCGTTAGCAGGCCGCCTGGTACCTTTCCGTGTCTCCTGAACACTGTGGTGTGCATATGAGAAAGCTCATCGTTACAGGTGACATTGACGATCGCTTCCACATCATTTAAACGATTTTTGAGTCTCTGAGGTGGAATTCTTCCCTCGTCTGATGGATAAGTCTTAGTCCGCCGAAGGGGGCTTAGCCGGACAGGAATCGCTAATCTTAATGAATTTGTCGTTATAGACCAGATAGTGATTCCCCGGCTGACGTAACTCAGGCTGATGAACCACGTCTCCCGGACGTAGATACCAGGCATCGCCTTCCTCTTCGGTCGAATCACATCCTGGTTTAATCAGTAGCTTAAACCACGTGTTGCCGGTGTTACTTACCGCTCCGGTCACCTGATCGAAGGACCATTTAAACTGAACCTGACGTGGTCGTACTACCAGAATGGTATCCATCACCACCACCGGCTCCGTGCTGACCTCACCGCCGGTTGGGCTGCGTTTTGTCAGGTTACGAGTGGGGACCTCGCGAAATGAGACCCGGTAGTAGCGCTCGCGGTTATCCCGTGGACCATGATAGTAAAATTTAAAATACTCGCTCTCACCAGCCTGCAACGCCAGCTGGCGGGGGGCGAAAAGTAGTTCACCATCCACCGGTCGGGTGCGCAATTCACTGCTGCCCGGGCTATCAATAGCACTGATGGCAATACGGTATATCCGCGCGCTTTTGTTGTTATTCACGACACGTTTGCTGACAAAGTCAGTCTCGGACGGCAGTGAAAAAGTCAGATTGCCGACCGAAATCGCCTGTGTCAAAGGTGCCGCCAGCATACAGACCACTGTCAGCAGGGCCTTAGTTAATGTTACGCCACGTCGCCTGAACATGAATCTCTCCTGAAGCGCTGACTTCGCCAAACCAGCCGTTATCATCTACCGTACGCAGAGAAATGGCGTTATCCATTGGAATCGAAAATTTGACTGTGGTCTTATCCATCTGCCCCACTTCGCCAGAGATATCAGTCCACGGTGTGGTCAACCACAGCGCATCGGTCATATCCCGCCAGCTATCATCGCACCCGGCATCGTAGGTTTTTGTAGCTCCGTTGCGGGTAATAAAGGAAAGCGTCGCCGGGAACGGTACTTTCGCCTTACCGTCATCGGAGCTGAAGACACAATAGGAGCGCCCGCCAATCACCTGCGCGGGTCCGGTCACCTTGATCAGCACTTCGTCGGCAGCTGTTTTACCGCTGGTGGTTACGATATAGCCGAAATCGAGTGCCGACTCGCCGCTGCCAACATATCCCTCCCGCGACGGTGTCTGAGTATATTCATCGGAGATAATACTGATGCTGAAATCACGGGGTTTGATAATCAGCGTGTTGGAGGTAGAAAATTCATACCAGCCAGACTCCGGTGATGTGGTGTTCTGAAAGCGAAAGTTGAATAGATCTTTGGTGTTGATATCGCTGATCCCGAGGTTCACCATCTGTTTAAAGAAGTTGCTCGAGAAGAAAACATAGATCGAGTCTGCGCTCTTCATCTCGTTGAAGGTGTAGTAATAGGCAGTATTGCTCACCGGTTTCCATGAACTGCCATTCAGACTGAACTGCATATCGTACGCCCCGACGGCCGAGGCTAACGACGAGTTGGCGATCGCCGGGAATATATGGATTGAGGTGTTGCTGAGTCCGTTTGTTTGCAGGGTATAGTTAACCATCTTACAACTTAATCCTGAACGGCTGCCGATGGTTTGCGTCCGGCAGTCGGCGTTCCCTTCGCCCAGAGTCGGTACTCCGTCGCTGTTGATAAATACTTCCGCCAGCGAGTGGGTATTTATCAACCGTAGATTTGCTGCTTTCGTATGGGTGACGTTGCGAACATACCAGTTGCCGGAGGCCTGATCCTTACAGCGTGCGCCGCTGCTGGCGTCATAGTTCACAGAGGTCTGGCAGGCATTGATGGTCATTGTAAAGCTGCTGCCGACGGGCATTTGTTGCAGATACTGGTAAAACGCGTCTGACAACATGCCGTGCATCCATTTCGCGCCGCCGCTGGTCACCGTCGCGCCATAAAATCCACTGGCGTCGGTGGTTTGCGGCAGGATAAGACTGGTGGTCATATTACACCCTGCGTACCAGTTGATGCAGCGCAAGCCAGTTAAAGGAGATGAAACTGGTGAATTTTCCAGCCACATATCAAACTTCCAGTTGGTATAAAGGCCGGTGTTGTAACCGTTATCAATGTAGCCGAGGCTTTGCTGATAGATGGTTCCTGAACCATTGTATTTTAAACCGGTCCAGCGGTTGGCACCGGTCAGGCGCGGATCCAGCGCCCCGCCAGGAGTGACGAAAAAGTTGTCGTCTGAGTTGTTTTCGACAAACACAAACTCGCGTGCCGGAGCATCCGCCCAGGTTGTTTTGCTCACTGCCGCTCTGAGCGCGGTTGCAGGCCAGATTAGCGCAAAGATTATCATCGCTATCAGTAGGTTAACTCTCATTCTCTTCTCCTGTCTGCGTCACCGCCGCCCACGATGAGAGGCCGCTGCAGACCACATCACCGACCCAGACGGCACCGCGCGCCTGGTTGAGTTCCAGTGCCACTTCGCAGGTTTTATTGCCACTGTAGCGAAAATCGATAGTGGGGTATTTCTTATCCACGTCCATGACAAACTCGCCGTTTTCATCGGTTCGGGTTCGGCCGATATGGTTGTTAATCCGTGCGTTAGCCAGCAGTGTGCCGTCTTCCGCACGGATACGACCGGAGACGGTAACCATCTGCTTCACCTCTGGCTCAATGACAGCGACATTGCCTGGATAGAGAGTCAGATGACTTTTGCGACCGCTGACGATATCGTAACTGTCGAGTGAGTTTTTGCTGTTCTGCAACTCCACCTCATATCTTCCATAGGGAGAGAGCGGGAGATAGTTACGCTTGCCGTTAAGCGGGAAAATCCGCCCGTTGATTTTGGCGCTGATCTGACCATCGTTCTCCAGGCCAGTGTCGAATATCACCCCAGCGTTGCCATCGGTCCGCCCGCTGGCAGCGATGTTTTTACCCTGCCAGCCGACGCTGCCGTTGGCGGTCAAATTAGTATTGATGTAGCCGTCCGCCGCGCTATTGACGTTCAGCGTTCCGCTGGCGTAACGAGCGTCGAACTGTGCATACGCCCCACCGCTGAGGGTTTTGTCATCACCGGTATCGCCGGAGATGGCTCGTGACAGATTGGCACCAACAGTGCGAATGGTTCCTTCATCAAACTGTTTGCGTGCTGACAGGTTTGCCATGGTGTAGCCGTTTTGATGGGTCATCCCTGCGCTAAACCAGTTGCCCAGTGGTAGCGAGAGATCGAGAGCGATATATTTCCCTGTATTGGCGCTGCTGTCGCCGTTGTTATAGCGCTGAATACCGGCCCGCAGGCCAAGCGAACCAAAGGTACCGCTGTAGACACTTTGATAGTAATCTGCCGTGTAATAATGGCTGTTGTAGCGGCGGTCATCATTGTAGCTGATGCTGAACGTACCCAGCTTCGACCACAGTGAGTTCAGGTTGAGTGTGCCGCCGATTGCACGGTTGTCGGCATCGCTACGTCGCAATTGATTGCCAATGCGGGTTTTTTCCTGGTTAACCCACAGCGAACTGAAGCCTCCAGGTAGAGTGGCGCTGATGCTGGCGATGTTGCTCCATGAGCTGTCACTGGCCAGCATGTTTTGCAGGTTAACGTTGATCGCCCCCCCAAGCGGCAGCGTCAGACGGGTTTCACCCACCGCCTGATTATCGTATCCATATCCCGTTGCCGCCCAGCTAAACGTACTCAGTGAGCCGGAGGTCGAGGCACCTGCCAGCCAACTCTCTTTGGCTGGTCGCGTCTTTTTCCCGTTTTCCGACCAGCGATCCATATGAAAGCTACCGCCCCATATCTGCCACGCCAGCGGTGCACCGACGCCACGTCCCCGGCTAAACAGCTTATTGACCCGCTGGGTGCGTTTGCTGATCACGCGACCGTTAACGATTACCTCAACTTCCACATCGTAAATACCGTACGGTAGACCCCGGGTATCCACTTCATGATTGCCCATGGTGAAGTTCTGAACGCTTAGTAGTCGCCCATCACGGGTGAGATGTACTTCGCCCGCCGCCGGTAAAAAGGCGATCACTGGCGTGGCCGATTGGCTGCTGTCGAAGATGGTGGAGCTGGCCTGGTTTCCCCAGGAAAGGCCGTAAATCTTCCCTGCTGAAATGGCGGTCATCGGCCCTAAGGACTGCAAGTTCCAGGTGTCGAGCATTCCACCGGCAAATCGGTGACCAGCAAAATCGCGTTCATACATCGCTTTATATAATTCACTGTCCTGTTGACCGCTACCAATCCCGTACAGTGAGCCGTCGAGCACCACGTGATGTTCGCGCAGCGCAGTAACGTTATTCAGCGACAGATAGCTGGAGGTGTTGCTCCCGCCGTTACGCAACTGGTTGTTATAGACGCCGAAGTTATAGCTCAGATTACTGCTGAGGGTGTTAACACTGGACTGCCCGATGTCTTCGCTACGTGAGCGTAGTACGGTGCCCAGCGCTTCGCGCTTGACCACCAGCTGCAGCAGCAGTTGGCGCAAGCTGAGATCCAACTGCGCGTTGTCAGTCAGGGGGATGGTAAGGGCCTCATTGAACGGGGCGTTGGCCAGAGTCATCAGTTGCTGTCGAGTTTGTTCGCTGACACTGGCGTTATCTTCACTCTCTTCCAGCTGTATTTTCCGGATGCGTAACTGTCCATCATCCAACCAGATAAAAGCGCTGCCGATTCGCTGATCGTCCTGGCGACCCTGGCTACCGGCGAGATGAATATAGAGCGGGACGCTCATGCCGTCCTGAAGCGCCTGACTGAAGGCCTGCGGAATAATCACCCCACCTATTTGCTGCGCACTTATGTCAGCAGCGCTGGCATCGGGCTGAACGAACAAAAAGACCATGCCGAAGGCAAACTGGGCTTTCAGTCCTGGGGAGAACCGTCGTAAAGGCATTGTCGTTATCCATCTGCACAGCTATCTATTTCACGGGAATGAACTTATCACCCTGCCAAAGTGCAACCCGTCCTTTGTTATCCGCCGTGTCCACGCGGGTAAAACGACGCGACTTGCCCGGCATCAGGTAGTAATTCTCTTTACACTCCTTACCATTGGCGGCTTTCAGGCAGGGGCCGTAGGCGAGGATCCGCAGCGTCGCATTTCCTGTATTTGTCAGGGAGCCGTTGGCGTACTGAAAGTGGTAGTTTGCCTGGCGGGGTGCGACGACCAGAATGGTGCCGATGCGGGCGGAAGCAGTGGCCACAGCGCTGCGGTTGGCATTATCGCGCTGCGCATCACTGAGGGCCTGATCAAACCAGACAATGCGGTAGTAGCGCTCTTTTTCATCTGCTGGTCCCTTATAGAAGAAGCGGATCACTTCGCTGGCTTGGGCGGGTAGCAGCAAGCTGGCGGGAGTGAGTAGCAACTCATCCGGCTTGTCCATTGCGATAACCTGCCCGTCGTCAAGCGGTGAAGAGAGCCGTTCGAGACGGATATTGATGAGGCGGCCACTGTCGGTACTGTTTTGGATCGTTTTGCTTAGCGTGCTGCTGTCACTGTTCATAAACGATGATATATCGCCGACATCCAGCGCCTGGGCCGGTGATATTCCGGAAAACAGCAGAGCGAGAGGCAGAAGGTGCTTTTTCATAACAATTCCGTCCAGGAATAAAGCAGGGGGGTACCCCTGCTGGTACATCAGAGAGATTAACTGGTCCAGGTAGCGTCGAACTGTACGCTAACGTCGCCGCTCCAGATGCCTTCCGGTAGAGTGCTGTAATCGGTTACTGCGGTGGTACCATTGGTGGTGCCGCTGATGATGGAGAAAGTGAAACCATCCTGTGCGGTGGTACGATTGCTGGCATTGTAACCGTTAGCCAGTGGGCTAAGGTTGCCGCCCAGTACGCCGTTGGCGGTATCGATCATCACGGTATCGCCAGTTTTTTCGACTGCCGCGCCGTTATAATCCACGCCCACATTCAGTGTGGAACCTGAGGTATCCAACTGGGTTAAGGTGTTGGTGATAAGGCGTGAGGTCAGTTTAAAGGCGGTAGCCGTTGAGTCACCCTCGATAGCCACGTCAAATAGACCTTTTTGTGAGTTAAAACCTTTAATGCCTTCGGCATACTGGAACGCCAGGCTACCGAGTGGCGTCACAACCAGCTTACTGGTGGTGTCTTTTTTGGCTGTTGCTGACCAGGTCGCTACAGCCTGAGCTGTTACGTCAGCAGCCTGCGCTACACCTGTACCGGTAAACACCGTTACCAGAGCTATTGCCAGAACCTTTTTTTTCATTGCTTTTCTTCCCGAGTTGAATTGAGGACATGAAGTCCCGGTGAGTCATTTTTAAAACTAACTTGCCTGGAGTTTACTGAACCAACTTATATAATTTTGAGTACAGCTTGGCCTCTGCATTCCGCCGATGGGTATACACTGTCTTCACACTACAATTTTCAATTCTGGCAATCGATTTAGGCAGCATTCCCTGAGCCGTCATGCGGATAATTTCCATTTCCCGGTCAGTGATTTTATCTTTCTTAATATCTTTTCTCAGGAACCTGCCATTAATCACATAGGGCAGTTCTTTTCTAATATCACGACTCAGTCCAGCGTATACCACGCCCCTAATATTGCTGTTGTAATACCAATAATTTGCTAAGGCTTCTGACTTTCTGGCCGCAATCAATACGACCTGTTTCCCCTTTACCGCGGATAACCACTCATTATCACGGTTTATAAACTCAGTTAAAGAATCCGTATTGAGATTGATAAACACGAAATCTTTTCTGATTTTCTCCAGCGATAGATAAATTAATCTGTCGATATCCACAATCAGTTCAGATAGTCCTTTATAGAAGTAGGCGTCATGGGGAGACCAGATGTATTTATCAGAACGGTTTTGACATTCCATATGGTTTTTAACCTCATAGTCCCTGCTGTAATCATTTTGCCATGTCACTACTTTCCAAACCTGTAATTTTTACAGGTACATTCAGTTTCTTTAGTAAATCGGAAGTAAATAAGATACGTAGCACATATCAATATAGGTTAAACGAGATTAAGTTTTAATTATTTCGATTAGGTTTAAATTTATGTTTTTTTCCTGATGAGTGTCAATATGTGAACAGAAAATGAATTCCATGGTTAAGTCAATATTTACAAAAAATGAAAATATTGCTTTTTTGATAAGAAGAAAAAGACATTCAGTTTCATAAGGTTATTGGCAATATAACGTTCAATTCTTACTTGCATTTTATATTAGCCAGGAACTTTGCCCTGAGGTGTTAGGAATAGTCTTAATGTGTTGTGTAATGGACTAGTAAAAAAACAAGTTTAAATGACAAGAAATAGAATATAAAACTATCATAAGTCATAATTAAAGATGATTTGCCAATCAGTAAGGTGTTTTTATGGATTAACATGCCGCACAAAATGGTTATGGGTGTTCATCCCAATAAGTGATGAAAAATTAAACAGGTGTAAGTACGTCATCTGTCCGGTAAGCCCCCCAAGAGCCAAATTAAGTGAAGTTAAACGAAGACTGCCAGTTGTCACAGGAACGATGGCCTCTTTGCCAGGGCACTGCATTCAGTCATCTGTGCGCGTTACTCTAACTGGCACTCGAACGTCGGCGATGGGGTTACCGATGGATCTGGCCGTTCCTGTGGCGTAAACGTTTTTATGTCAGTACCAACAGATTTACCACATTTATCATCTTAACAGTTTGAGTGTAAATGCAGGCTGCGTCGCAAAGGGAGGAAACTGAGTGGCGTGTTCAGTCTAAAAGAGAGTTGATGCCAGCATACAGGGCGAAACTGGTCAACAAGTCAACATTAATATAATGGAATATTCGGAGAGAAACGTCAGGCAGTTGACCTTAAATGAACAGGAAGATACATCCCCAGGAAAATTAATGCTGGTGTAATAAATACACCAACATTAATCCGGTCTGATTATTAATCAGATAAATATCGTTAATTCGTCGAATTTTAAATCAACGTTTTTTCTTACGACCCTGAACGGCCTTAAAACGTGGATTAGATTTACAAATCACATACAGCCGTCCTTTTCGCTTCACAATCTGACAGTCTGGATGGCGTTCTTTTGCGGTACGCAGAGAGTTAAGGACTTTCATCATGCCCCCTTTTTCGTGCTAACAAAACGACCAAAACGTTGGGTGAACCGTGCAACATTTCCTTCTGATGCCACTGTTCTCAGCTTCCCTGTATAGAACGGGTGCGATTTCGAAGAGACATCAATTGTTACGTACGGATACGTTACGCCATCCAGCTCAATCTCACGGTCTGTTTTGATAGTCGAGCCGATTTTAAAGTACTCATCAACGCTGGTGTCGTGGAACACCACAGTACGATACTCAGGATGGATATTGGGTTTCATCATTTTTACCTGTTATGTTATAACATAACCGTAAAGATACATGCTCATCCGGATCATTTCAACACCCAATCACTGTGACTATTTGTGGGATGTGGAATTTCCGCAACGGGGAAGTCTGGCATTGTTAGCAGCCATTGGCGACGCTCCCATAAACGCCTGGATGAGTGATTGATGATGGTTTCGCTGAGAGTATGGATTTTTCGAGAATGGAGGCTATCTCCACTTTACTGGCCGATGATTTATTGCAGCATGATTGATTACCTGACAATGTGTATTCCTCTCCCACGGATATAATAATTACTTACAAAAAAGGGAGAGGATGCATATTTTAAATATCACTGAAGTGAACAGTTTATTGCCGTTATTAATAGAAATGGAGAAATAAATAGGCGTATTCTACAATTGCGACAAAAACAACGATATTAATCAGTTTATGACTGATTTGCTGTACTTTATTCTCTTTCATTGGTACTTCCTCGCTTTAAAAAAGAGTGCACTTCGTAAGTGCCCTTATATAAATAACGAGTTTGGTCAACCAATTTTTTGACATGTATCACAAATTTGAATAGATGTATTACATCGGCTATCTTTTATTGCCCCAACGTCATTGATATATGTCGCCTGAAATCAGTTACGGGAATGAGTCTGATCTCAAGACTGGCCCAGTCCTGGCGTTGATTGGCGCTGAGGAGCATATCGCATCTCATCGTAACGTCGTATCTCCTGGGGTGTTATACAAGATATCGTTGTAGGTAACCAGGGAGAGGAATTGAGTCTATTAAACCGTCAACTATGCCGGATACATACTGGATTACACTGCAGGCACGCCTTACGAGAGAACGTGCCGCAGTGACGGGTTAATTATCTGAAAGAATTTGCGAGGCTGTATCGGTTACTCATTGATTTGATAGTTTTACTCTCGGGAGAGTAATCGATATTTAATCCATTAACGGAAACCAGCCAGTTCCTTTCGATGCCTGAATTTGATCCCATAGTTTATCCGGAATGGTTAATTCAGGAACGCGTTGTGGATTAAGGGCTGTTTGAATTTCATGACTTCTACCTGATTCAGCTAAAGTCACCCATTCTGGATTTATCACCAGCCCTTTACCGATCGCAACAAGTGGCAGGCCAGCGGAAATTGCTTCTTGAGCCTGAGACGGTGTGCGTATTTTACCTGCGGCGATTACCGGCACTCTGCCTGCAATATGATTTAAAATCAATTCAATAGTTCGGGGGCCATTTGGCGACTCAACAGGGTAGCTATCGTTAATACTGACCAGCGAGGTATGTATATACGAAATACCGGATGAAATGAGTCGATCAAGGAGTTTATAAGTATCCTCTATCCGCAGCCCCCCTGTTACAGATTCTTCAGGAGATATTCTGTAACCGATAGCAAAGGGCTTTGTCGCATATTCATAGACTACATTTTTTACTTCCTGTAATACGGCCAGCGGGAAGCGCATACGTCCTTCAAGATCTCCTCCCCATCGGTCATTACGCTGGTTAAATAGAGGGGAGAAGAAATTCTGCAGAAGGAATCCGTGCGCACCATGAAGTTCAACGCCATCAAAACCTGCTTTAATCGCCCTTTTTGTGACATCTCCGAATGCTCTAATGGTTTCCTGAATTTCGTTTTCAGTCATTTCCCTGCTTTGTACCACTCTCTTCATAAAGTCACCAGATTTTACGCTTGATGCGCTGGCACTAATAACATCGTTATTTGGCACAAGCTCCGGGATGGCTTTATTACCGGCGTGGAAAATCTGCAAAATAGCCGGAGCACCGCCACTTTTGGCTGCAGCTGCTAACTTTTCAAGGCTGTTAATGAAACGGTCGTCATACGCGGCAAATTCATGAGTAAACCCAATGCCGCTTGGCGTGACATAGGTACATCCTGTTATTACTAAACCAACATTTTGTGAGCGACGTTTATAAAATTCGAGTTCTTGCTCAGAGATGGTTCCATCAGGATTAGCTGACCAGGTTGTCATAGGAGCCATAACGATACGATTACGTAGCTTTATTTTTTCTGTCAGCATAAAAGGAGAAAACAATGATGGGTGTTTATTTGTCATAACAATACCTCAAATGTTTATCTGATTTTAATGCGTATAATCTTAATAAGTTGAGTTGCTACTTTTTGATGCTTTTTTCCTTTAATAGAATTCTTTTTGAGTAATTTTATTATTGTTGTGTAGTCAATAAAGGATAAATGTCAGGGAGATAATGAATCTCCCTGCAAGGTTATTACAAATGTGTTTTGTAAAAAGGAATTAATTTATCGAGCGCCTGTTTCACAGGTTCTGGCTTATCATACAGGTCGTAATGTGAATAACCTTCAACCACGACCAGTTCTTTATGTTTTGAGGCTGCACGACCAATAATTTCGCAGCCGTCACGATAGGCACCAAAAGCGCCCACTCTATCGCCCACTACAACCATTAGTGGTTGAGTTAACAGGACTTCTGCAAGATGAAAAGCATCCCAGCCTACGGCAACAGTCTGATGTGAAAATAGCGAACGATTTACCCCATTAGGCGCACAGCCTCGTGGCGAACGATAATATTCTGTTGCTTCAAAAAGGTCTATTTCTGTTAATCCCGCTTCAAGAGCTGCTTCCGGAGAAGAAGGGAGCAAATCATCTACGCGAAGTTTTGCGCCGTTAGCTTCGTCTGTTCTTTGTTGCGCCATTGCTTCGAGTGCTCCGATAGGATTAAACGCTGTAAATCCCTCACGCATAAGACGCCCGTAGTTTGCACCCGTGACAGTACCAATGGCTTTAATCCGACGTTCTGTCATTGCGGCATTAATGGCATATCCACCTCCACCACAAATACCCAGTACACCAATACGCCCGGCATCAACGTAAGGTAAGGTGGTAAGGTAATCAACGACAATGCTGAAGTCTTTTACTCGCATTGTTGGATCTTCCAGATAACGCGGTTCTCCACCGCTGCTTCCCTGAAAACTGGCATCAAAAGCAATGACGATAAAGCCAGCTTTTGCCAGGGCGGCACCATACACACTACCCGATGTCTGTTCTTTGCAGCTTCCAATTGGATGGGCACTGATAATGGCAGGATACTTTTTTTCACTATTAAAATCGTCAGGGAAATAGATATCAGCAGCTATATCCCAGTAAGTGTGTTTTATCGAAACAGTTTTCATTTCAAGCTCCAGGGATTTGCCTAAACAGATTTAAATATCATTTCTATTATCCGCAACTGGCATTCGTGTTCATATCGCGAACGGCGTAATAGTATGACTTGTATTGGTTATCATCAATGGTCTAATATCTATCACAGTGTTAAGTTAAGGTTTACAATGATGAAAATAGAGCCTTCAATTTTGCCTTCTCTTGCCTGGTTTGCGCTGATTGTTCGTGCCGGCAGTTTTTCCAGAGCAGCCTCTGAAATGGGTATTACGCGGGCCGCATTGTCCCAGAATTTAAAATCTCTTGAGGAACGTCTTAACACCAAGCTGATATACCGTACGACCCGCAATATGTCGCTTACTGAGGAAGGACAGCATCTGTATGAAGTGCTGGTGTCGGCTTTGGGGCAAATTGATGATGCGTTGAAAGATGTCGGTGATACCCAACTTGAACCTACAGGACTGTTGAGAATAAATTCCTCCCGTGTTGCAGCAAGGATGCTTGTTGAGCCTCATATTGGCGAGTTTCTTACTCGTTACCCTAAAACAAAGATAGAACTCATTATGGATGACGGTTTATCTAACATTATTGCGGACGGCTGTGATGTGGGCATACGTCTTGAGCAAGGACTGGATGAGCATATGACTGCCGTTCCTGTTTCTCCGCTTATTAAACTGGTTACTGTGGCATCGCCAGATTATTTAAAAGAACACGGTATTCCTGAAACTCCTCAGGAATTGAGTAACCATAATTGTCTTCGGTTGCGGCATAAAAGTAGCGGTGCACTCTCAGCATGGGAGTTTTCGAATGTTGTGGGGGGTAATGAAGAGTTCGAAATAGAGGTGTCAGGTAAGTATATTTCTAATGATGACGAAAGCATGATACGAATGGCGCTGAATGGAACGGGTATCATTCAACATCTGGATTTTGCAATCGCTGAACATATCAATGCGGGCAAGTTACAGCCGATTCTTGAGGATTGGGCCGTTTCATTTCCTGGATTTTATATATATGTTTCATCACGGGTGAGAATGCCCTCTAAAGTTCGTGCTTTTATTGATTTTATGGTGGAGAAAAGAGTAAAAATAGAAAGTTAATGATGTGTGTCAGAATATCGGTAAGAAGAATGGCGCAATCGTGAGGATACGTTTATTCATAATAAATCTCCTGAAAGTTTAGAATTATTTTCGATACAGCCAGATTATCATTGTTACTAATAATGTGGTTAAAATAATAGCATCTATGCCCCCCTTCATGAGTGTGTGTGAAGAGGATGCTTCTACAAGGAAATCGCCAATGCTCAAAGAAAACTTCAACGAACTGCAAATCTTTCTTGTGGTGGCAAGAGAGCGAAGTTTTACCAAAGCAGCGGGCAAACTCGGCGTCTCTCAGTCTGCACTTAGCCATGCAATGAAGGCTCTGGAGGAAAGGCTCAATATCCGCCTCCTGACACGGACTACCCGCAGTGTGGCTCCCACAGAAGCGGGGGAGAGAATCATTGCCTGCCTTGAACCGCGTATTGACGAGCTTGAACAGGAACTGGAATCACTTATTCAATTGAACGGCACGCCCTCCGGGAATATTCGGTTATCTGCCGGGGAACATGCCGCGCGAAGTCTGGTCTGGCCGAAGCTAAAACCTTTTCTCAGAGAGTATCCCGAAATCAATGTCGAACTGGTGGTGGATAACGGTTTTGTCGATATTGTTGAAGGCCGTTTTGATGCCGGGATACGACTGGGTGAAAATGTTGATAAAGATATGGTTGCAGTCAGGATTGGACCAGATATGCGGATGGCTGTGGTGGGAGCTCCGGCGTATTTTGCTGCAAACCCTGCGCCTGAAACGCCTCACGAGCTACAAAATCATCGCTGCATCAACATGCGTTTGCCAACTGCCGGTGGGCTTTACCACTGGGAGTTCGAGCGAGAAGGGAAACCGCTTCGCGTTAAGGTTGATGGGCAACTGACGTGTAGTCCATTGCCAGAAAGAATTGATGCCGCGTTATCAGGGTTTGGGATCGCTTGTGTCCCTGAAGACATGGTTCAGGAGTATATAGAGTCAGGCAAGCTTATTCAGGTGTTACAGGAGTGGTGTCCAACTTTTCCTGGGTATTATCTTTACTACCCCAGCCGCAAGCAGCATCCGCCAGCTTTTGCGTTGTTGATCGATGCGCTTCGCTACACCGAATAACGGGTCCTTTATCCTGGACCCGTTTGGGTATTAGCGGCCTACGCGTGCCTGATGTTCAGGCGAGTAACGTTCACCGACGATTTTAATTGTTTCCAGCGCCTCGCTTATCTGCTGCGTATCTTTCTGCGAAAGAACAATGTCAGCAGCGGCCAGGTTTTCTTCCAGCCGGTGCAGTTTAGTGGTGCCAGGGATGGGAACAATCCACGGCTTTTGTGCTAATAGCCATGCCAGTGCAATTTGTGCAGACGTTACCCCTTTCTCCGCAGCCAGTTCACCTAACAAGGTGACCAGTTTTTCATTGGCTTCAATGGCTTGTGCTGCGAAACGCGGTACGGTGCTGCGGTAATCATCTTTGCCGAAAGTGGTTCCCGGCTTAATCGCCCCTGTCAGGAAACCTTTACCTAGTGGGCTGAAGGGGACAAAACCAATTCCCAGTTCTTCAAGCAACGGCAGAATTTCCTGTTCAGGCTCACGCCACCACATGGAATATTCGCTTTGCAGGGCGGTGACAGGTTGTACCGCATGTGCACGACGAATGGTTTGTGCTCCTGCTTCAGACAGGCCGAAATGTTTGACCTTACCTTCTGCGATGAGGTCTTTCACCGTTCCTGCAACATCTTCAATAGGAACATCTGGATCAACACGGTGTTGATACAGCAGGTCAATAACATCTGTTTTCAGACGACGTAATGATCCTTCAACGGCTTCACGGATATGTTCCGGACGGCTGTTTAAAATCTGCTGCTTATTATCATTGCCGAAGGTAAAACCGAATTTAGTGGCAATTACCACGCGGTCACGAAACGGTTTTAAGGCTTCGCCGACCACTTCTTCATTCAGATACGGACCATACACTTCGGCGGTATCGAAGAAGGTGACGCCACGTTCAACCGCAGCACGAATAAGTTCGATAGCCTGACGGGTATCGGTCGCCGGGCCGTAGCCGTGGCTTAAGCCCATGCAACCGAGCCCAAGGGCGGAGACTTCGAGTCCGGATTTACCTAGATAACGTTTTTGCATTGAATGAATACCTCTTTTATCGCGGCTTAAACATCAAGTTTACGGCCAGTCAGCCATTCCACCATTGCGGGATCGCGGTGAGAGAAGAACGCGCTGGTTGCGGTATCCAGGGCGGTAATTTGCAGCATATCTTCAGGGCTGAGTTCAAAATCGAGAATGTTGATGTTCTCTTCCATGCGTTCTTTTCGCACTGATTTTGCCAGTGAAACAATGCCTCGTTGGTAGATCCAGCGCAGAACTACCTGGCCCACGCTTTTGCCATACTTCTCGCCAATTGCCGTGAGAACAGGATGCTGGAACAGACCATTTTTCCCTTCCGCAAACGGTGCCCAGGCTTCTGGCTGAATGCCACGACTTTGCATCCAGGGAACGGCCTGTAGCTGCTGATTGAAAGGGTTAACTTCAACCTGGTTTACCGCCGGAACGACGTTATTAAAAGCGATAAGGTCTGCCAGTCGGTCAGGATGGAAGTTACTGACGCCAATAGCGCGAATTTTACCGGCCTGTTGCAGCTCTTCCATGGCACGCCAGGCTCCGTGGACATCGCCATATGGCTGGTGAATCAAGTACAGGTCAACGTAATCAAGTTGCAGTCGATTCAGAGAGCGTTCGAACTGGGCTTTGGCCCCTTCGTAACTGGTATCCTGCAACCAGAGTTTTGTGGTGACAAAGAGTTCGTTACGGGCGATACCGCTTCGTTTCAGTGCGTTCCCGACCTGGGTTTCATTTTGATAGGAGGCGGCGGTGTCAATCAGTCGATAACCGGTGTTAATAGCGTCAATGACCGCTCTTTCGCATTCAGCGGCATCGGTCATCTGAAATACACCAAAGCCCAACAGGGGCATTTCAATACCGTTGTTCAGTTTTACTTTTTGCATGGTGTTATCCTTCCGTTATCGTTCATGAGAAGCATAACGTAAAGGGAAAAGCTCGATTAGACGGCAGGATTTGTCAGGGGTTATGAACGAAATTCATAAATCTGTTTGAATGTGGCGATGAGTCGTGCAAGTTCGATATCCCTGCAATTCACAGTCTGATGAAGGAAAATGAATATCCATAAAAAATATATTGGTTTATCCTGGTGTATATACCTACTTCGACGTATTCCCAATAGCGATTAATTAAAGACAGGTCATTATTATTCACTCTTAATAATGAATTATTCACTGCCCGCAGAGTAAGAAATATAACTTAAGTATCCATTTAATAACTTGCACAAAAAGCTAAATTTTTACCCATAAATAAAAATATAATCCCGCGCCCAACCACCTGATGAGTGGCTACAGACACTGGATATATTAGGTGGCGGTGTACTTTCTTACATAAAGGTATTTCCTTTTCTGCGGAAAAGGAAATCGGGGATTTCCCGGTTTTTCTGACAGGCAGACGCCATTATTTGTGTCTGCCTATGTTCGTTAATTCGTTCATCAGGAAATTATCTCAATGTCACGTTATAAAACAGGTCATAAACAACCACGATTTCGTTATTCAGTTCTGGCCCGCTGCGTGGCGTGGGCAAATATCTCTGTTCAGGTTCTTTTTCCACTCGCTGTCACCTTTACGCCAGTAATGGCAGCACGTGCGCAGCATACGGTTCAGCCACGTTTGAGCATGGAAAATACCACAGTAGCTGCTGATAATAATGTGGAGAAAAATGTCGCGTCGTTTGCCGCAAATGCCGGGACATTTTTAAGCAGTCAGCCAGATAGCGATGCGACACGTAACTTTATTACCGGAATGGCCACCGCTAAAGCTAACCAGGAAATTCAGGAGTGGCTCGGGAAATACGGTACTGCGCGCGTCAAACTGAATGTCGATAAAAATTTCTCGCTGAAGGACTCTTCGCTGGAAATGCTTTATCCGATTTATGATACACCGACAAATATGTTGTTCACTCAGGGGGCAATACATCGTACCGACGATCGTACTCAGTCAAATATTGGTTTTGGCTGGCGTCATTTTTCAGAAAATGACTGGATGGCGGGGGTGAATACTTTTATCGATCATGATTTATCCCGTAGTCATACCCGCATTGGTGTTGGTGCGGAATACTGGCGTGATTATTTGAAACTGAGCGCCAATGGTTATATCCGGGCTTCTGGCTGGAAAAAATCACCGGATGTTGAGGATTATCAGGAACGCCCGGCGAATGGCTGGGATATTCGTGCTGAGGGCTATTTACCTGCCTGGCCGCAGCTTGGCGCAAGCCTGATGTATGAACAGTATTATGGCGATGAAGTCGGGCTGTTTGGTAAAGATAAACGCCAGAAAGATCCACATGCGATTACCGCTGAAGTGAATTACACGCCAGTGCCTCTTCTGACCCTGAGTGCCGGGCATAAGCAGGGCAAGAGTGGTGAGAATGACACTCGCTTTGGCCTGGAAGTTAATTATCGGATTGGCGAACCTCTGGAAAAACAACTCGATACAGACAGCATTCGCGAGCGTCGAATGCTGGCAGGCAGCCGCTATGACCTGGTTGAGCGTAATAACAATATCGTTCTTGAGTATCGCAAATCTGAAGTGATCCGTATTGCTCTGCCTGAGCGTATTGAAGGCAAGGGCGGCCAGACGGTTTCCCTGGGGCTTGTGGTCAGCAAAGCAACTCACGGTCTGAAAAATGTGCAATGGGAAGCGCCGTCTTTGCTGGCCGCAGGCGGAAAAATTACGGGGCAGGGCAATCAGTGGCAAGTGACGCTCCCGGCTTATCAGGCAGGCAAAGACAATTATTATGCGGTTTCAGCGATTGCCTACGATAACAAAGGCAATGCCTCGAAACGTGTGCAGACAGAAGTGGTTATTAGCGGAGCTGGTATGAGCGCCGATCGTACGGCGTTAACGCTTGACGGTCAGAGCCGTATTCAAATGCTTGCTAACGGTAATGAGCAAAAGCCGCTGGTGCTGTCTCTGCGCGACGCCGAGGGTCAGCCAGTCACGGGCATGAAAGATCAGATCAAGACTGAACTAACTTTCAAACCGGCTGGAAATATTGTGACTCGTTCTCTGAAGGCCACTAAATCACAGGCAAAGCCAACACTGGGTGAGTTCACCGAAACTGAAGCAGGGGTGTATCAGTCTGTCTTTACTACCGGAACGCAGTCAGGTGAGGCAACGATTACTGTTAGCGTTGATGACATGAGCAAAACTGTCACTGCAGAACTGCGGGCCACGATGATGGATGTGGCAAACTCCACCCTGAGCGCTAACGAGCAGTCAGGTGATGTGGTTGCTGATGGTCAGCAAGCCTACACGCTGACACTGACAGCGGTGGACTCCGAGGGTAATCCGGTGACGGGAGAAGCCAGCCGCCTGCGACTTGTTCCGCAAGACACTAATGATGTAACCGTTGGTGCCATTTCGGAAATAAAACCAGGGGTTTACAGCGCCACGGTTTCTTCGACCCGTGCCGGAAACGTTGTTGTGCGTGCCTTCAGCGAGCAGTATCAGCTGGGCACGTTACAACAAACGCTGAAGTTTGTTGCCGGGCCGCTTGATGCAGCACATTCGACCATCGCCCTGAATCCGGATAAACCGGTGGTTGGCGGTACAGTTACGGCAATCTGGACAGCAAAAGATGCTAATGACAACCCTGTAACTGGCCTCAATCCGGATGCACCGTCATTATCGGGCGCAGCTGCTGCTGGTTCTACGGCATCAGGCTGGACGGATAATGGCGACGGGACCTGGACTGCGCAGATTTCTCTCGGCACTACGGCGGGTGAATTAGACGTTATGCCGAAGCTCAATGGGCAGGACGCGGCAGCAAATGCGGCAAAAGTAACCGTGGTGGCTGATGCATTATCTTCAAACCAGTCGAAAGTCTCTGTCGCAGAAGATCACGTAAAAGCCGGTGAAAGCACAACCGTAACGCTGGTGGCGAAAGATGCGCATGGCAACGCTATCAGTGGTCTTTCGTTGTCGGCAAGTTTGACGGGGACCGCCTCTGAAGGGGCGACCGTTTCCAGTTGGACCGAAAAAGGTGACGGTTCCTATGTTGCTACGTTAACTACAGGCGGAAAGACGGGCGAGCTTCGTGTCATGCCGCTCTTCAACGGCCAGCCTGCAGCCACCGAAGCCGCGCAGCTGACTGTTATTGCCGGAGAGATGTCATCAGCGAACTCTACGCTTGTTGCGGACAATAAAACTCCAACGGTTAAAACGACGACGGAACTCACCTTCACCGTGAAGGATGCGTACGGGAATCCGGTCACCGGGCTGAAGCCAGATGCACCAGTGTTTAGTGGTGCCGCCAGCACGGGGAGTGAGCGTCCTTCAGTAGGAAACTGGACAGAGAAAGGTAATGGGGTCTACGTGTCGACCTTAACGCTGGGATCTGCCGCGGGTCAGTTGTCTGTGATGCCGCGAGTGAACGGCCAAAATGCCGTTGCTCAGCCACTGGTGCTGAATGTTGCAGGTGACGCATCTAAGGCTGAGATTCGTGATATGACAGTGAAGGTTAATAACCAACTGGCTAATGGACAGTCTGCTAACCAGATAACCCTGACCGTCGTGGACAGCTATGGTAACCCGTTGCAGGGGCAAGAAGTTACGCTGACTTTACCGCAGGGTGTGACTAGCAAGACGGGGAATACAGTAACAACCAATGCGGCAGGTAAAGCGGATATTGAGTTGATATCAACCGTTGCAGGGGAACTTGAAATCGCGGCCGCGGTGAAAAACTCTCAGAAGACGGTCACGGTGAAATTCAACGCGGATGCCAGCACCGGTCAGGCAAACCTGCAGGTTGACACCGCCGTTCAAAAAGTGGCAAACGGCAAAGATGCCTTTACGCTGACGGCGACCGTTGAGGATAAAAACGGTAACCCTGTTCCAGGCACTCTGGTGACCTTTAATCTGCCCCGGGGTGTCAAGCCGCTTACTGGCGATAATGTCTGGGTGAAAGCCAACGATGAGGGGAAAGCGGAGTTGCAGGTGGTTTCCGTGACTGCCGGAACCTATGAGATCACGGCGTCGGCAGGAAATGACCAGCCTTCGGATGCGCAGACTATAACGTTTGTGGCCGATAAGGCGACCGCAACCGTCTCCGGTATTGAGGTGATTGGCAACTATGCACTGGCGGATGGCAAAGCCAAACAGACGTATAAAGTTACGGTGACTGATGTCAATAACAACCTGTTGAAAGATAGCGAGGTGACGCTGACTGCCAGCCCGGCAAATTTAGCTCTGACTCCCAATGGGACGGCGACAACGAATGAGCAAGGGCAGGCTATTTTCACCGCTACCACTACTGTTGCGGCAACATACACACTCAAGGCGCAAGTGAGTCAGACCAACGGTCAGGTATCAACGAAAACTGCCGAATCTAAATTCGTCGCGGATGATAAAAACGCGGAGCTCGCTGCATCTCCAGAGCGTGTAGATTCTCTGGTGGCGGACGGGAAGACTACTGCAACACTGACGGTTACTCTGATGTCGGGTGTCAACCCCGTAGGAGGAACCATGTGGGTCGACATTGAGGCTCCGGAAGGGGTGACAGAGGCGGATTATCAGTTCCTGCCGTCGAAAAATGACCATTTCGCGAGCGGGAAAATCACGCGTACATTTAGTACCAACAAGCCAGGTACATACACATTCACATTCAACTCTTTGACATATGGAGGGTATGAAATGAAACCAGTGACTGTGACAATTAACGCCGTTCCTGCAGATACTGAAGGCGCTGAGGAGAAATAAAAACGACGATGTAATAAATAATAATGGCGTTGACATGCGCAGCGCCATTATTTACTGAATACCTACCCTGGTACCGATTAGACGGTGGCAGGGTAGGGTAAATCTTATGTGATGGATTTACAGGCTAAACCGGGCGAACGGGGATAAAAATTTCGCAAACAATGTTATTGCTATCAATTTCGACGAAGTTTTCATTGTAATAAAATCGCTCAATATCACTGCCGTTCACTCTGGCTAACCCCCTGGCAGGTAATTCCATCAGATAGAGGTTTCGCGCCCATTCAGGGTAGTGCTCCCACTCACCTTCATAGCGGAAAGAGGCATACAGTCCTCGGTTAATTGTCCACTCTTTCGACATCTCTGAATCGGTTTGTTTGCATACCGTACCGGCAAAAGTTTCAACTGTGAGCAAATCGACCGATTTTGTTGATGGTTCGAACGTGGAGACGAAATAGATATCCGTCTTAAAACTCTTCATACATCTGGCTAAATGATGACGTCGCAGTTTGACTTCTTCATCCGGTGATTTATTCGACACTTCAATGTCATATTTAAATGAATCGCCAAAAATAGGTGTCTCAGGAAAGTTGACTAATCTACACTCCGTCTTTTGCTGTTGACGTATTAAAAAAGAAGGGAAGATATTTGCGAGATCCCAATAATCACGGTGGCGGTATTCACGGGGAGAGCAGCCGAATAACTTTTTAAATTCGCGGCTGAATGACTGCTGTGAATCAAAATGCAAAGAGAGTGCAATATCAAGCATAGATTTCGCGGTGAGCCGGACAAGAATGGCGGCACGACAAAGCCTTCGTTTGCGAATGTATTCTCCCAAAGGCACATGCATGAAATTTCGGAACAGAAGCTGGATGTTGCGTCTGCTGTAGCCAGATTTCTGTGCGATATCTTCGATTGAAATAGGGTGTTCGAGATTGCACTCAATCCACTCCAGGAGCTGCTGTAGAATCTTCTGCCTGATCATCACATTCTCCGTTAATTCTTTGTCATATCGCACATTTTCGTTATGCCCTGGGCCCTAAGTGTATCAAAAACAGCAAGGGCGAAGGCAAAAGCACTGGTAGCGTCTGCTTCGTTGTCCCCGAAAATAGAGAGGTTTCAGTCCTACATTATTAATGAATTTTTTGCATAAGTGATATCAAAATCCACATACTAATTTGAGGTTACGTTTTAACGTAGACTCATTGTTCATGCCTAATGGAGGGACTGACAGTGGAATTTTCCGTATTAAGTAACAATCTGAAAATGCCGATGATGGGATTTGGTGTTTTTCAGGTTACCGATAAAAACGTGTGCAAACAGTCAGTGTTGAACGCTATCCGCACGGGTTATCGACTCATCGACACTGCAGCGGTATACGGTAATGAAGATGCCGTCGGTGAAGCCGTTCGTGAAGCTATATCTGAAGGTTTATGTACCCGAGATGAGTTATTTATAACGTCTAAATTGTGGGTGCAGGATATGTTGAATCAGGATACGGCAGCAGCAGGTATTGAAGCATCATTAAAAAAATCGGGACTAGAGTACTTCGACCTCTATTTATTGCACCAGGCTATGCGCGATTATTTCAGTGCGTGGCGTGCACTCGAAGATGCCTATGAAGAGGGCAAATTAAAAGCAATTGGGGTTTCCAATTTCTATCCTCATGTTCTGGCGAACTTTTGTGAAACGGTAAGAGTTAAACCGATGGTCAACCAGGTCGAGTTGCATCCCTATTTTGCCCAACCAGAGGCGCTGGCAACCATGAAGTATTATAACGTGCAGCCTGAAGCATGGGCTCCGTTAGGTGGTGGACGACATAAACCCTTTGAAAATAATCTGCTTCAGAGTATTGCAGATGCCCATCAAAAATCGATTTCTCAAGTCATTCTGCGTTGGAATATTCAACGGGGAGTGGTCGTTATTCCGAAATCGACACATCAACAGCGTATCGAAGAAAATTTTGCTATCTGGGATTTCTCACTGACAGAGAAAGAAATGGCACAAATTAGTTCGCTTGATTTGGGTTATGTTGGGGAGTCGGTAAAACATTTTAATCCTGAATTTGTTCGTGGTTGTCTTGCTGTAAAAATACATGATTGATATTAATCATGTATTTTACCTGAGACGACAAGAATCTTTTAACAGGGGAGTGATATTGATCTTCACTCTGTCATATCTCCGGTAATATGGCGTCAGGCTTCACCCATTAGCAAGGAAAGCCTGATGCCTGAAAAAGTGAACAACAGACAGTGTTCGGATTATCAATATTCAGTTTTTAACGTTGAACTGGATTCATTACTGCGTTGTTTAAGAATTTCCCGCGCCGAATCTGCCATTATCATGACAGCACCTGCCAGCATCAGAGTATCTTTCAATACCAGGCGACCAGCACCAGATAAATAAGGGAAACCATGATGAGCGTCACCCAATGCGGGTACCCATGCCTCCGGAGTGGTGATTAAAAATGAGAGTGTTACCAACGGTGTGGTAAATGCCATCAGCCCTCCCAATAAACCTAACCAGCGATTGACAGGGTTAGCCAAAACCAGCAGAGCAATAATCACCTCCACGACGCCAAGACCGTTGGAAAAACCATAGGTATTATTGGCCGTTTGCCATGCCCTTGCTTCTGGTTTGTATTCGCCTTCGTGAGTCAGATACTGTTTGTAGTCTTCCGGGTGTTCATAAAAGAACGACATTACTGGACTGTTTGCGACGAATGGTGTAATGCTGTCTGCCTCGTAAGGGACAAACTTTAATAACCCAATCCACATAAAAACAATCGCAATACTCAGACGAATCAATGTCAGGCCAATTTTATCTCCCCGACTTAACAGGTGCAGGTATCTTTCCATTGTAAACATCCTTATTTATACAATACTGCTGTTGCGGTTGAATTATTATCAATTCGCATCGATGTAACTTTCCAGGATGAAGCATTATATTTTCTGGCCATATCAGCAATGGCATTCTCAAGAACTGTCGGTGATGCTGATACTGATGAGACGCTGATATGTTTCAGAATTATTTTATCATCTGCATTGGTGGAAAATGCCATAACGCCAGATAATAGTGTTGCAAATAAAACAGATTTTTTAAACATATAAAATACCATCAATGAAGTGATTAAGAAGTTATAAAGTAACAGGGAATTAATAAGATTCTTTTCTCTGAGACGCCAGAATATTTGTTCTGGCGTCTGATTTTGAGTTTATTTTACTAATGAAAATAGATCATTGAGTGATTCGCTCATCGACGGATGAGTAAATATCTGATCGCGTAATATGCTATAAGGCAGCCCGGCATCCATCACCATTTTCACTATATTGATCATCTCGTGGGAGTCAACACATAGCAGTGATGCCCCTAATATACGTTGGGTTTTATTATCAACAATCGCTTTTAATACCCCACGAGTATCATTCATCACTCTGGCACGCGGAATTGCAGCTACAGGCAATGTCACCACCTGAATATCAGCACCACTCTCTCTGGCTTGTTCTTCTGTCATACCAACCCTGGACAGGGGCGGTGTCATAAATACGGAATAAGGCACATTTTTCCGATCATCAGTACTACGTTTGCCTTCACCCAGTAACTCATCACGTACAATGCGGTAATCATCTAGTGATATGTAAGTAAATTGCAGCCCGCCGGTAACATCTCCCATCGCCCAAATATTGTCTGCGGTGGTATGTAATCGCTTGTCAACGACAATTGCCCCGCGCTCGTTTACTGCGATACCGGCATTTTCTGGATGTAACGAAGCGGTAGCTGGTTGACGACCGGAAGCTATTAACAGTGCATCCACCGCCAGTTGGGCGTGCTCGCTATGCACTTGCACTTGATTTTCATGGTGACTGATTCGCTCCACATGGGCATTGAGGATTATATCGACACCCTGATCGCGTAAAATCGTCGCGATATTATCAGCAATATCCCGATCTTCCCGAGGCAAAAACAGCGAAGCTGCCTCTAAAATGGTTACTTTGCTGCCAAAATTAGCGAACATAGAGGCGAACTCAACGCCAATATATCCGCCGCCCAAAATACCTAAATGCCCAGGCAATTCTTTTAGATTAAGTAATCCGGTGCTGTCATATACACCAGGCGTGGTGGTAATTCCAGGAATTGGCGGAACCACGGCTTGTGCACCGGTATTAATAAAAATTTTCTCGCCATGAATCTCCAGATTTCCCCCAGGCCGATGAACACGCAGGCTATGATTATTGATAAACTCCGCCTGGCCGTCGATCACGTCGATATTGGGCATATCCGCAAGATTATGAAAATTCTTATTACGTAAAAAATTAACCACTTCATTTTTACGCTGTATGGCACGGACAAAATCTGTGTGCTGCTGTGCGTCATGAACCAATGTTTTGGTTGGGATACAGCCGATATTAATACAGGTCCCGCCATACATTGCATTTGATTGTTCGATGAGAGCCACACGCCAACCTGCTTTTGCCAGCGTGACGGCTAATGTTTTTCCAGCCTTGCCAAAACCAATAATAACTGCCTGATATTTATTCATGATGATTTCCTGTCGAAACGCGTTCATTTGACATCATGACTATAGACGCAAAAGAGCAAATAACATTTCTTCACAACGCTTGATATTTTGTCTTATCGTCTGGTATTTTCTTTTTCTTAATCAGAATCACAAAACAAAAATCATGATTAACTATTTGATGGTATTAGATTAATTATTGACTAAGATTGTTGGTGTTTGTAATCAAAAAACCACTCAGGAGTCTGATATGGATGCTCTTAGCCGTTTGTTGATGCTTAACGCTCCACAAGGAACGATCGATAAGAATTGCGTGTTAGGAAGTGACTGGCAACTTCCACATGGTGCCGGGGAATTGTCGGTTATTCGTTGGCATGCGTTAACGCAAGGAGCGGCGAAGCTGGAAATGCCGACGGGAGAGATTTTTAGATTACGCCCGGGAAATGTGGTCCTGCTACCACAAAATTCAGCTCATCGCCTGAGTCATGTCGATAATGAATCGACCTGTATTGTCTGTGGCACTCTTCGGCTGCAACATTCGGCGCGTTATTTTTTAACATCTTTGCCGGAAACGCTGTTTGTAGCACCAGTGAACCATAGCGTGGAATATAACTGGCTGAGGGAGGCGATCCCGTTTTTACAACAGGAATCCAGATCGGCAATGCCGGGAGTGGATGCTCTGTGTAGCCAGATCTGCGCTACATTCTTTACCCTCGCGGTGCGTGAGTGGATTGCACAGGTTAATACAGAGAAAAACATTCTCAGTTTGCTTCTGCATCCACGTCTTGGTGCGGTAATACAGCAAATGCTGGAAATGCCAGGACACGCCTGGACCGTCGAATCGCTGGCCAGCATCGCCCACATGTCCCGGGCAAGTTTTGCCCAGCTTTTCCGTGATGTTTCCGGAACCACGCCGCTGGCTGTATTAACAAAGTTGCGTCTACAAATAGCGGCCCAGATGTTTTCCCGGGAAATGCTCCCTGTTGTGGTGATCGCTGAGTCAGTAGGCTATGCCAGTGAATCATCTTTTCACAAGGCGTTTGTCCGCGAGTTTGGTTGTACTCCGGGAGAATATCGGGAAAGGGTCAGACAGCTTGCACCCTGAATAAAACCGCCAGAAATCAGGGTAAAGATAATCCGCATTCCGGGAGTTGTGAGCCTTTCAACTATTTCTATTTCCAACGGTGGTTTTGGGTTTTATATATTTTTTTGATGGACTCTAGCTCAGTTTTTAAATAAAAATGCAAACTAAATTTCTTCAATTAAATAAAATCCCGACTATTACTTGATACGTGATTATTGTCGGTGATTTTTTTGTACACCATCAGTGTATATCTCAATAACCCCTGAATAAGTAGCTCTGAATAGGTATAAGGGATGTAGCCTTTTTAAATGGATTTCTTATGCCAAAAATGATCGTCGATTTCCCTATAAAATGTGAGCGATGCCGAAAGAAATAAAATTAGTTATTGCATTTGAAGTTTAGATGAAAGATTATCATTTGTCATACAAATGAGGGGTGGTATGTTGCTAGCCAATTAAAAAAGAACGCCATATTTATTGATGATTGATCCCCCGGAAGGGGGGAACCATCGGGCATAAATGGGCATGAAGTAATGGAGTATTAGTTGTGAATGTCAATTTCTTTGTCACCTGTATTGGTGACGCCCTGAAATCAAGAATGGCACGAGACTCCGTGCTGCTACTGGAAAAACTCGGCTGTCGCGTAAATTTCCCGGAGAAACAGGGATGCTGCGGTCAGCCTGCGATCAATAGTGGTTATATCAAAGAAGCGATTCCAGGGATGAAAAATCTGATCGCCGCACTGGAGGATAACGACGATCCCATTATTTCACCGGCTGGCTCTTGCACCTATGCCGTAAAAAGTTACCCGACGTATCTGGCGGATGAACCTGAATGGGCATCACGTGCCGAAAAGGTTGCCGCGCGTATGCAGGATCTCACCTCTTTTATTGTTAATAAATTAGGGGTAGTCGATGTAGGTGCCAGTTTGCAAGGGAGAGCGGTGTATCACCCATCTTGTAGCCTGGCCCGTAAGCTGGGGGTGAAGGACGAGCCACTTACGTTGCTGAAAAATGTGCGTGGACTGGAGTTGTTGACCTTTGCTGAACAGGATACCTGCTGCGGATTTGGCGGCACGTTCTCGGTCAAAATGGCCGAAATATCCGGCGAGATGGTGAAAGAAAAGGTTGCGCACCTGATGGAAGTCCGCCCTGAGTATTTAATAGGTGCTGACGTGAGTTGCCTGCTGAACATCAGTGGGCGATTACAACGGGAAGGGCAGAAAGTCAAAGTGATGCATATTGCTGAAGTGCTGATGAGCCGCTGAGGATATAAAGATGTCGATCAAAACCAGTAATACAGATTTTAAGACACGCATCCGTCAGCAAATTGAAGATCCGATCATGCGCAAAGCGGTGGCAAACGCGCAGCAGCGTATTGGGGCAAATCGGCAAAAAATGGTCGATGAATTGGGGCACTGGGAGGAGTGGCGCGATCGGGCCGCCCAGATACGTGATCATGTTCTGAGTAATCTCGACGCTTATCTGTACCAGCTCTCAGAAAAAGTGACGCAAAACGGCGGTCACGTCTATTTTGCAAAAACCAAAGAAGACGCTACCCGCTACATTTTACAGGTTGCCCAACGCAAAAATGCCCGGAAGGTGGTGAAATCTAAATCGATGGTGACCGAAGAGATTGGTGTCAATCATGTGTTGCAGGATGCTGGCATTCAGGTGATTGAAACCGATCTGGGTGAATACATTCTCCAGCTGGATCAAGATCCGCCCTCTCATGTTGTGGTCCCGGCAATTCATAAAGATCGCCATCAGATCCGTCGAGTGCTACACGAACGTCTGGGCTATGAGGGGCCGGAAACGCCTGAAGCGATGACCTTATTCATTCGGCAAAAAATCCGCGAAGATTTCCTCAGTGCTGAAATAGGTATTACCGGCTGTAATTTCGCGGTGGCAGAGACCGGTTCGGTATGCCTGGTGACCAATGAAGGTAATGCGCGAATGTGTACCACGCTGCCTAAAACGCATATTGCAGTGATGGGAATGGAGCGTATTGCTCCCACGTTTGCAGAGGTAGATGTATTGATCACCATGCTGGCGCGCAGTGCCGTTGGTGCACGTTTGACGGGATACAACACCTGGCTGACAGGACCGCGCGAAGCGGGGCACGTTGATGGTCCTGAAGAGTTTCATCTGGTTATTGTCGATAACGGGCGTTCTGAGGTGCTGGCCTCTGAATTTCGGGATGTGCTGCGCTGTATTCGCTGCGGGGCTTGTATGAATACTTGTCCGGCATATCGCCATATTGGCGGTCATGGATATGGCTCTATTTATCCAGGGCCAATTGGTGCGGTGATTTCTCCGCTACTTGGCGGCTATAAAGATTTTAAAGATTTACCCTACGCCTGCTCTTTATGCACTGCTTGTGACAACGTGTGTCCGGTGCGTATTCCGCTGTCAAAACTGATTTTGCGTCATCGTCGGGTGATGGCTGAAAAAGGGATCACCGCAAAAGCAGAGCAACGGGCGATAAAAATGTTCGCTTATGCCAATAGTCATCCAGGATTGTGGAAAGTCGGGATGATGGCTGGTGCTCATGCGGCAAGCTGGTTTATCAATGGCGGCAAAACACCACTCAAATTTGGCGCGATTAGCGACTGGATGGAAGCACGCGATCTTCCTGAAGCTGACGGAGAGAGTTTCCGTAGTTGGGTTAAGAAACATCAGGCGCAGGAGAAAAAGAATGGATAATCGGAGCGAATTTTTGAATAACGTTGCTCAGGCACTGGGTCGCCCGCTGCGACTTGAACCGCAAGCAGAAGATGCGCCGCTTAACAACTATGCTAACGAGCGGCTTACCCAACTTACCCAACAACAGCGCTGTGACGCGTTTATCCAGTTTGCCAGCGATGTTATGTTGACGCGCTGTGAACTGACCAGCGAGGCGAAGGCGGCAGAAGCTGCAATACGTCTGTGTAAAGAGCTGGGAGATCAGTCGGTCGTGATTAGTGGTGACACGAGGCTGGAGGAATTGGGGATTAGCGAACGTTTGCAGCAGGAATGCAATGCCGTTGTTTGGGATCCGGCGAAAGGTATTGAGAACATATCACAAGCAGAGCAGGCTAAAGTGGGCGTCGTATATGCTGAATATGGTTTAACCGAATCGGGAGGCGTGGTTCTTTTTTCCGCCGCCGGGCGTGGGCGTTCATTGAGCCTGCTCCCGGAATCTTCTCTTTTTATCCTGCGTAAAAGCACTATCCTGCCGCGTGTAGCGCAACTCGCAGAAAAATTGCATCAGAAAGCGCAGGCCGGTGAACGAATGCCGTCATGTATTAACATCATCAGTGGTCCCAGTTCAACGGCGGACATTGAGCTTATCAAAGTCGTCGGGGTTCATGGTCCGGTGAAAGCGGTGTATCTGATTATTGAGGATTGCTGAGAGAGATATGAAGTATGGACATAAACCTGAAGGCGGTATACGAGGTTGTGAATAGCGTTAAGGACAACCTGACTTAACCCCGTTCCGTCATGGTTATGCTGCTCTTCTGTAAATATCCTGACATTAATAATGCCAGGATATTTACAGTGAAAAAGACAGGAATCCATTCCTGAAGACGGGCTCCCTTCCCGGTCATTGTCACTATAGTTTTATACAGGCACTCTCTGTCAGAATGCTGTTTATTACTGCCCAGAGTTTTGTGGGTATTCATCTACCATTTTTTTGACAAGGCAAAACATTACAGAAATCACAATGCTTAGAAAAAATCCCAGAATCAGGCAAATGGCAGCAGGATATTTACTTTTTATTTCCGGTGAGCTTATGGTTACACAGCCATCACCGTTCGGATACAATGACCAGTTCCTGGTCAGGTATATCATTTTTGTATAAAGCTCACTGTTAATTGCTGAAGGCGTTTGTATCTCATCAAGAACTTGCCTGCCATTATGGTATTCTGACGCATACCATTTGATAATAGACGCCTGCACGCGAGATATTTCCGCTTCAGCAGTTGGTAAATCTCTCTTATCTCCTGACCATTCCAGCTTTATTTCTCTGTTCTTGACATCTGGTCTGGTCTGAAAAAATGTAGTAATTCGCTGAATAACATCTTCAGTCATTGTGGTCTGACAGGCAAAATTATTATTGCTATCACAGCTAACAAGTATGCCTGGTGTTGTCTGGTTTATTTTTAGACTGTAACTCACTTTTATATTATCTTTATTGATATACAGAAACAACAGCACCATTGCCATACAGATAGCTATAATAAAAAGGATAACACGAATCTTTTTCTTCAGATAAAATAAAATCTCAATCAGATCGATATCCTGTTTGATTTGTTCATTCATAATATATTCAGAAAATAAAATCTGCCGCAGATAAATGAATTAATAGTCTGTATCAGGAATGTTCGGGTTAAATATCAGCAAATATCCAGCATCATGAATACTGGATATTTATAGCCTGCAGGCAGCATACTGCTGCCTGCAGGGGGTATAACAGTCGACAGGGGAACCGACTGCTTTATTCTTACCAGGTCACATTGATACCAACTACACCCTGTAGCGGATTCTCAATGTCGTCACCTTTGGTGTAGTCAAGGCTTGCATATGCTCCCATGTTTTTGGTGATATCAGCCTGTACACCTGCACCCACGCGGAATGCTGCACCGTCAATGCTGGCATTGACAGACTCATCACCCAGACGGACTTTGTTGCCATCAGAGAATTCGTTCAGTGCGGCCAGATTCAGATAAGGTTTAACGGTCGCGTTGCCCACAGCGAAGTCATAACCCACGCGCGTACCGGCCTCACCCAGCACAGAGTTATAGCTGTCAGAATGAACGTCCACGCCGTTGAGTTGATAATCCACACCTTCCAGAGTCAGAGCAGACAGTTTGGCATATGGCTGAATAAACAGGCCATTACCGTCTTTCCATGTGTAACCGCCTTTAACCATCGCACCAAAACCATTGGTGTTAAAGTCAGCTTTGATGGTACCGCCACCATTCATCAGGCGAACATCTGCCGTGTTGCTGTAGTGACCAAACTGTGCAGCAGTATCAATGAAGATACCGTTGTTATACTGGCGGCTCAGGTAAGCGTGGAAGCTGTAACCTTCAGTGTCACCTTTGCTCTGCATGGTAGTCATGTCACCTTTCGCAGAAGACATCGCCACACCGGCCAGCCAGCTACCATCTTCAGTTATGAAGCGGGTATCACCACCCAGCATTACACCATTTACATCCAGGTCATAGGATGCATTTCCCGCGGTGGTATGTTTCTGTTTACCGCCAAAGTACTGAATCCATACGCCGCCCTTGTCATTTTCGCTCAGACGGACAGCATCCTGACGGGCGGAGAGCGTGTCAGCCTGCAGATTAGCAACGTTAGCCGGAGCAGCTGCCATTGCCTGAATCACGGAGCTGGCGTTGGATGCTTTATGCGTGTTTTTTACGAAATAAAAGTTACCATCAGCTCCCTGTGTCAGGTCATATTGATACAGACCACCTTCCGTTGTGCCTGTGGCTTTTAGAGTGCTGTCTTTGCCGGTAGAAATAAATGCCGTTTGTTCATTGATAAGATCCAATGAACCCGCACTGTAAACACGCAAGTCACCGCTCGCTTTTCCGCTGATATCCAGAGTGTTTTCAGAAGAGGCATCAACAATCAGAGTGCCGTTTTGAGAAACAAACGTGCCAGTATTGACTGTAGCCTTCGTGATATTTACCGTACTGTCTTTTACTGCCAGAGCATCAACAGTTGAGGAACCCGTAACATTCCAGACAGACCCGTTTTGCAGAGATACACTGCTTTTATTTGGTTGAACCGAGCCCATTGGTACTGATGCGCGGTCCACTGGCGCGTTAATGGAAACAGCACCATTCCACACAGAACCATCCGTCAGAAAAACAGCAGTTTTGGCGTTGCCGACATCACCAGTCCAGCTGGAGTTTTTCAGCGTGACTCGCGCACCACCATCCAGACCGTCACCCACGTTACCTTTCCAGGTGGAATCAGACAGACTTACGGTTGCTGACTGGTTTTCTGTAGTACCGGTGCTGCCAGTAGTCGTACTACCCGCAACATTTCCTTTCCAGACTGAGCCATCGGAAAGATTTATATTCAGATTACTACTCGCTTTATCGTCATCAGCATAAACACCAGCATCAGCATAAGCATAAGCATAAGCATAAGCATTACCTTCCCAGTAAGAGCGGGCAACGTTCATATTTACATTTGTTGTGGTAGCGGCTGAATTCTCTCTTTCAGAAAGGGCCTGGATATCAGAGTAGATGGTTGAATCAGCAACAGACAAATTTAAATTTTGCGTTGCTGAACCTTTTCCTTGTGCCGAAGCTGAGGCATAAATTGTTTGTTTATTATTAGCCGCCCCAATTACTGAGCCATCCTTAATCTTCAGGTTGACTGTATGAGTTCCCTTATTCTCCTGAGCAATAAGTATTGTTTCAATCCGACCATTAATAATATTTGAGCCAGCAAGGGTAATGTTGTCTGTTGCATCACCGTTAAAACCATTCAATACGCTACCCTTTTGAGCAAAAATTGCCGTGGAGGCGTTGCTGGAACTCTTATTACCTTGAGCATTTATGGTTGTGCCATTAAGCGTGACATTATTTCCCTGGGCCCCTTCCAGAGATATCCCTGTCGCACTACCTTTTTCATTTTTTGCAACGAAATTACCGCCATTAACAACAACATCGCCAGTTGAAGAAATGACCATTGCAGACCGGACATAGGTGCCTTCACCTTGAGCTGTGATGGTGGAGCCTGTAGCATTAATCACAACATTTTTGTCACCGCTAACTTTTACACCTTCAACGAAACCTTGGTTTACCGTTGATGCGGCGGTAATATCGTGACCGCCAAAAGTAACATTAAGGTCTTTATCTGAATCTGACGTTTCAATTGTTACGGCTGTAATCTTGTTATCACCGTTAATAACAACATCTTGATCCAGAGTTGTCTTATCTTTATTCAGCGTAACCGAATCAGTTGATACCGCTTTATCAGCAGCGAATGCTGGTGCAGAAAGAGCCATAACAATAGCTGTTGCTAATGCGCTGCGGTAAAATGCCTTACTGTTTTTCATGAAGAAATTCTCCATTCTGGTAACTAATTTCAATTTCCCACTTATTTATATTTATGCAGAGATAAAGCCTGCGTCCCTGCATTTACCACCACGGAATACCTGTTGGTATTTCCGTTTTCACGCAATGTCATGGCATTCGTTGTTTCCAATGCATTTCCATCACCGTGAAAATTATTGCTGCTCAGCAGCAGGGCTTCCCGCAATGACATGCTGTCCGGTATTCCCCAACGCTTTTTTAGCGACTGCTCGGCAAGCCATATCTGTCTTATCCCCGTTTTGAGAAACTGCGCACTGTATTCCCAGCTGTGTCCGGCAAGAAGCAACGACAACACCTTCTTTTGCTTTTCCGGGAAGCGTTCTGACATGACGATTGTCTTTGTGCGGTTATTCACCTCTTTCATAAAGACAGAGTAACTGTCCATAACTGGCAAAATTTCTGCATGTTTCAGCCCTGAAAACCCACCAGAGGCATTTGCAATACTGATGACACGCTCTACTGACATTCCTGGTTTCAGTAACCTCAGGTTTTTGAGAACGCCAGAAATACTCACATCTGGTGGCAGAAAAAAGGGTGCGACGCACAACACCACCACGAATGAGTGATCCCGATAAAATCGGAACCACATTTCAGCGCATTCGGCAGGTCGCCCTGCCGATATCACGACACTCTGTGGCCTGTGCCGCAATTTATTGCGTAACTCCTCTTCTGTTCTGATGCAGGTAACATTGCCGACAGAACCGGTTGATAGAGCTGCGAACTGCGCTGGTACAATTCCTGAGGGACAGAAAAGAACGAAACGCATCCTTCCCTCACAGATGTCAGTACGCCAGCACGCTGTACAGGCTGTACAGCGTGCCTCCCAATCCTGCAGCCCAGAGCAGTAGAAATATTTTGGCTCCTACACTGTAGCGAGTCCGTATGCGCCGCAGTGGGGGGTAGTAACAACGCTGCTGTGTCATAACAATCCTGGTCTTTTTTTAGACATATTTTTTCTTTGTCCGGAAAGTACTTTTCCGGATATGGCGTCAGAATTTATTGATTCACCAACGGCAACTTTCTCTGGATAAAGAATTCCGGATACCATGTTCTGCACATACTGAGTGAGTCGATGAGCGGAATGTTGTCCGATATATTTTGCATGTAGCCGTATATTCCGTTTCACTCTGCTGTCACCGCATCCCGTATAGAGCAGCCTGAAATCGCTCAGTGTTCCCAGTCCAAGTTTCATTAAAGCCCGTGTGGCAATCGCATGCAGGGTCTTTGAACTGCGTTGTTCATAACGGGCAATCTCACTGAAACTCATGCCCTGCATCAGAATCTTAAGCACGCTCAACTCCCGTGCAGTCAGGAGCCAGAAATCGCTCATATCGCCGGGCAAAGGACGTAGTAACCAGCGGATAATTTGATTCTGATAACGACTCGCTGTCAGCATGGTGCCGATGCGTGGGAAGCCGTTATACAGACTTGCAGCAGGAGCATTATCGAACCAGTCGGAGTCACCGGTCAGGCAGACCTGCCATTGCCCGGCATCACTCCGCAAGCGGACAAGACAAGCCAGAAGAACCAACTCTCCCGAAGGAAGCGATGGGATATCAGCTAACAGGTAGCCACAGGAGGTCTTTAAAACGAATTCAACCTCTGTAGTGACGTTGCTGTACACCCGCACGATATACCTGTCCGTTGGGATGAGAGACTCCAGTGCCAGCCTGGTGAACTGACAGGCACTGATAATAACCAGAGGCTTCTTCATTCAGACTCGTCCACGCCATTGCTACAAAACCTGACATTTTGATTCAAAATGTCAGGTTTGGTTTAATTGCCTGAATATTTAATTTTCTTGGAATATAAATCTAATTTGTTTGATTTTTATTGTTTTTAATTTTGTGTTATTTAACAGCGCGAGTGAAAACTGATCACTGGTATGACCTTTATGGTTAATCATTTCAAATCATGTGGTTATTTTACTTTAGCGAGAAATATCAACATGTTATGTGTTTTATTTAATTGAATGAGCTGTTTTTTTATGGAAGAATTGAGGCAAACGTAGGAATCTGACATTTTGAATCAGAAGGTACTGTTTTAACGAGGCTTTTTTTTCCACACCCCTTTAAATCGAGCAGCATTACTGGCTGTGTATCTGACAGTATGCTGAATATTTCGATGACCCAGATAATCCTGAAGTAGTCGGGTATCGATACCATTGTCAGCCAGAGCAAATCCACAGGCATGACGTAACATATGAGGATGTGCTTTTACAGCTAATCCTGCACGTCTTCCTGCCTCACGAATGATCGAAAAAAAATGTTGTCTGCTGATAGGGCGGCGTTTCCGGGAGAGAAAAAGCCAGTCTCCTTCAACTCCATTTTCAATTAACTTCCTCTGCTTAAGCCACAACTTGATCAAATTATATTCATCAGGAAGAAGAGGATGTGTTGTCGAGAAGCCATTTTTAATACGCCGGATATTAAGTTGTTTTCCTGATGCATCAATATCGGATAAACGTAAATCAAGAAGTTCACTGGCCCTAAAACCGTGAATGAAAGCCATCATAATTAGACAGCGATTTCTTTCAGGAAAGGACATGCTCTGGGCTGCATCCATCAGCCTGTAGACTTCATCCTGTGTGAGATATTTTCTCGTCATACGCCACCGTGTACAGTTGTAAAAAAAAGAGGCACACCCAGATAAGTGTGCCTGCAATCAGAACGTTATCGATGTAATTTCATTATCTCATTAATAAGATTTTTTGAATAGTAGTTCTACGCAATAGATTAAATATGAAATATTTATTGTGCGGTTTTTCTACAACTCATTTTTAATGCGCGATTTTTTCTACAATGATGTGAAACAAAAAATATTAAAACCCTGAGTCAAGGAGCGGGGGTGAATGTGTATTACGTCTAATGTTTTAGTGATGTTCAATAGTCTTGATTTATTTAATGTTATTTTTACGTAAAATAACTTTTTCTGCATATATTATTGATTTTATTTGTTTTTTATGCGTTGCAAAGTAAGGGTGCAGAAAAGAAAAGATCTTTGACGTTAATAATACTAATTTACAAATATATCTTATCATAAGATTTTCTTTACTTTTTGGTTGTGAGGAAATCATCGTTCATGGACGCTACCAATAAATTAGAGATGTTCTCTTGAATAATTTTTTCTGATTGCAAATCTCAGTTTGTTTGGTTTTTGTTCATTTGTTTAAGTGTATTCCAACACTTTTAATTTTTTGCAAAAACGTACTAACAATTTTTTCTTATCAATTGATAATAAATAAAAAATAAAATGTTAGAGAAGCGATAATCTTGTGATAAAAAATATTTAATCATGATGACTGATTAAAGAAGGGTAAAAATAAATCGCTGCTAATAAATTATACGAACCGTGTTTAAAGCTCCACGTAGTTTTTGGGGCTGACTTATTTTTATACTCGCCACAAGTCCCCTTTTCGTGCATGATAACCGAATAAATTGACTTTTTTAGCGTAGACCTGATATTACTCCACGCTTTGGGATAAATACGCCCGGCTTACGCAGTTGATCGCTGACCACTGCTAACCGGGAGTGGGAAAGAACAAGTAACCCTAGCCAGGAGCACTGGTTGCGTGATTCTTAAGCTGAGTGGCATTACACTTGTGGTTTATCAGCGTATCCATAGCACCATCATCCGCCAGATTGAGCGAATCGGCTTAAAGTTTGATGGCGGGACTGCGGATATGAAGCATGAGAGTTACCTCAGTGTTTTATATAAGGATTCGGTCCTCATAGTAGAACGGTAACTCTCAATCTGATAGGTTCCTGAGTTAGTTCACATCACGACTCATTTTTTTCGCTCTCACCGGCATCCCATTTGCCACAAAATATCTTGCCGTGCTCCTCGGCAACGCTTCTTGCCCGCGAATCATATCCGCCATTTTCTCGCCAATCATAATCGTCGTAGCGTTCAAATTGCCGGTGATAATTTGCGGCATAATTGACGCATCCACCACGCGCAGGCCTTCCAGCCCGTGTACGCGGCCTTCGGCGTCAACCACTGCCATCTCGTCATAACCCATTTTGCAGGTACCGCACGGATGAAACGCGGTTTCGGCGTGGTTACGCACGAACTCATCGAGCTGCTCATCCGTCTGACATTCCGCGCCGGGGCTGATTTCGCGGCCACGATACTGATCCAGCGCCGGTTGATGCATGATCTCCCGGGTGATGCGAATTGCGTCGCGGAACTCCTGCCAGTCCTGCTCGTGCGACATGTAGTTAAACAGAATCGCTGGATGCTGGTGCGGGTCGCGGGATTTAATCCGCACATGCCCACGGCTTGGCGAGCGCATCGATCCGACGTGGCACTGGAAGCCGTGCTCTTTCACTGCGTTCGAGCCGTTATAGTTAATCGCCACTGGCAGGAAATGGTACTGAATATTCGGCCACGCAAATTCCTCACGGCTGCGAATAAATCCGCCTGCTTCAAAGTGGTTGCTGGCACCAACGCCGGTGCCGCCAAACAGCCACTCCGCACCGATTTTCGGCTGATTCCACCACTGCAGGGCAGGGTAGAGGGAAACCGGTTCTTTGCACTCATATTGCAGATACATCTCCAGGTGATCCTGAAGATTTTCGCCGACGCCGGGTAAATCATGCACCAGCGGAATATCAAACTCCGCCAGCAGTTCAGCGTTGCCGACGCCGGAGCGTTGCAGGATCTGCGGTGAAGCAATCGCGCCTGCACATAACAGCACTTCTTTATTCGCCGCCGCGCGGGTCGGAATGGTGCTGTCGCCTTCCAGCCACTCGACGCCCACCGCGCGTTTGCCGTCAAAAATGATGTGATCGGTCATGGCGTGAGTACGAATGGTTAGGTTAGGGCGCGATTTGGCCTGATCGAGATAGCCACGCGCGGTGCTGGCGCGACGGCCCTGCGGCGTGACGGTGCGATCCATCGGGCCAAAACCTTCCTGCTGATAGCCGTTGAGATCGTCCGTGCGCGGGTAGCCCGCCTGCACGCCCGCTTCAATCATCGCTTCAAACAGCGGATTGACGCCGGGTTTGGAGGTGGTGACGCTCACCGGGCCATCACCGCCGTGGTAGTCGTTCTCGCCCACATCGCGAGTCTCGGCCTTGCGATAGTAGGGCAGACAGTCGAGGTAGCTCCAGTTCTCCAGACCGGGTTCTTTCGCCCAGTTATTGAGATCCAGCGCGTTACCACGGATGTAACACATGCCGTTGATCAGTGATGACCCGCCAAGCCCCTTACCGCGTCCGCACTCCATGCGACGGTTGTTCATAAACGGTTCCGGTTCCGTCTCATAGGCCCAGTTATAGCGTTTACCCTGTAACGGGAACGCCAGCGCGGCGGGCATCTGGGTGCGGAAGTCAAAGCGATAGTCCGGGCCGCCTGCTTCAAGCAGCAGCACGGTTGTGTTCGGATCTTCAGTCAGACGGGTAGCGAGAACGTTGCCAGCTGAGCCGGCACCAATAATGATGTAGTCAAATTGCAAATAAACCTCCTGGTTAGAATATGGACTGGAATTTAGCCATCTCAACCTGGATGGACTTCACCTGGGTGTAACTCTGGAGCGTCATCACGCCGTTCTCGCGACCAATGCCGGAGTGTTTGTAGCCGCCAACGGGCATCTCTGCAGGGGATTCGCCCCAGGTGTTGATCCAGCAAATACCCGCTTCCAGCTGATGAATGACGCGATGCGCGCGGTTCAGGTCCGCCGTCACGATGCCCGCCGCCAGGCCGTAGTCGGTATCATTGGCGCGGCGAATCACTTCGTCCTCAGATTCATAAGTGAGAAGCGACATCACCGGACCGAAGATCTCTTCGCGCACGATGGTCATTTCGTCGCGGCAATCGGTGAACACGGTCGGTGCAACCCATGCGCCGTTATCGAAGCCATCGCCTTTCAGTACATCGCCGCCGCACAGTACGCGCGCGCCTTCCTCTTTGCCTTTGGCGATGTAACGCAGCACGTTATCGCGATGCGGGAAGCTGACCAGCGGGCCAAAGTTAGTTTGCGGATCGAAAACGTCGCCCGCGCGAATGCGCTCAACGCGCGCCAGAATCTTTTGTTCAAATGCGGCTTTGCATTTCGCCGGAATAAACACGCGGGTGCCGTTGGTACACACCTGACCGGAGCTGAAGAAGTTCGCCATCATGGCGATATCAGCGGCGAGATCGAGATCCGCATCGTCGAAAACGATCAGCGGTGATTTACCGCCCAGCTCCATGGTCACTTCTTTCAGGGAGGAAGCCGCCGAGTTAGCCATCACTTTTTTGCCGCTGGCGACACCGCCGGTAAATGACACTTTGGCAATGCCCGGATGCTCGGTCAGATACTGCCCGGTTTCCGCACCTACGCCCGGCAGCACGTTAAATACGCCGTCCGGCAGGCCCGCTTCGCTGTAAATTTCGGCCAGCTTTAACGCGGTAAGCGGGGTGACTTCGCTCGGTTTGAAAATCATCGCGTTGCCTGCCGCCAGCGCCGGGGCGGATTTCCACAAGGCAATCTGGATCGGGTAGTTCCATGCGCCAATCCCTGCCACTACGCCCAGCGGTTCGCGGCGGGTATAAACAAATGACGTCTCACGCAATGGGATCTGGCTGCCTTCCAGCGACGGGATCAGCCCGGCGTAGTACTCCAGCACGTCCGCACCGGTAACGATATCGACGGTTGAGGTTTCCGAATACGCTTTTCCGGTGTCGAGGGTTTCCAGTTTTGCGAGTTCGTCATTGCGTTCACGCAGAATATCAACGGCCCGACGCAGAATACGCGAGCGCTCCATAGCGGTCATCGCCGCCCAGATTTTTTGCCCTTGTTGGGCACTCTTCACGGCGCGATCGACATCCTCACGCCCGGCGGCCTGCACGGTCGCCAGCACGTTACCGTTGGCCGGGTTAATGGTCTCGAAGGTGCGACCGCTGGTGGCGGAGGTATAACCACCATGTATATAAAGCTGCTGTTCTGCCATTCGGGACATCACGTTTCCTCGGTTAATCGGTGGGTAAATGCTGAGTAATAAAGTGACGGGTCAGCGAGTGTGCGAGAGGTTTATCCAGCGCTTTGCCGCTCAGTGCCGCGCGCAGCCATAATCCGTCAATCAGCGCGGCAAGGCCGTAGCCCGCTTCCTGTGCCTGTTGGCGCGGTAACTCGCGGCGAAATTCGCTCACCAGATTCGACAATAAGCGGCGGCTACTGACCTGCTGCAAGCGATAGAGCATCGGCTGATGCATACTGCTGGCCCAGAAGGCCAGCCAGGCTTTCATCGCCGCACTGCTCACCTGGGTTTCATCGAAGTTTCCACCAACAATCGCCTGTAATCGCAGCTCTGCACTGCCCTGCGGAAGTGCATGTAATCGATTCAAAACCGCGTCACGCAGCTGACTGGTGATATCGCGCATGGTTGCTTCCAGCAGACCATTTTTGTCCCTGAAATAGTGGCTGATGATCCCCGTAGAAACGCCTGCACGGCGGGCGATCTGCGCGATCGTTGCATCGTGCATGCCCACTTCATTTATTGCTTCCAGCGTGGCGTCGATCAGTTGTCTGCGCCGGATCGACTGCATCCCCAATTTGGGCATTTTCGCCACTCCATTCATCAGCGTTGTTTATCTATTAAAGCGGTTATTGATTGGACGTTCAATATAAAATGTGTCTTAATTGTTACGAATTTGATTTTAAATGGTAACAATAACAGTGGGGATACTGGATGACAGACCTTTCACACAGCAGGGAAAAGGACAAAATCAATCCGGTGGTGTTTTACACCTCCGCCGGACTGATTTTGTTGTTTTCCCTGACAACGATCCTGTTTCGCGACTTCTCGGCCCTGTGGATTGGCCGCACGCTGGACTGGGTTTCTAAAACCTTCGGTTGGTACTATCTGCTGGCGGCAACGCTCTATATTGTCTTTGTGGTCTGTATCGCTTGTTCGCGTTTTGGTTCGGTGAAGCTCGGGCCAGAACAATCCAAACCGGAATTCAGTCTGCTGAGTTGGGCGGCGATGCTGTTTGCTGCCGGGATCGGTATCGACCTGATGTTCTTCTCCGTAGCCGAACCGGTAACGCAGTATATGCAGCCGCCGGAAGGCGCGGGACAGACGATTGAGGCCGCGCGTCAGGCGATGGTCTGGACGCTGTTTCACTACGGCTTAACCGGCTGGTCGATGTATGCGCTGATGGGCATGGCGCTCGGATACTTTAGTTATCGTTATAATTTGCCGCTCACCATCCGCTCGGCGCTGTACCCGATCTTCGGTAAACGGATTAACGGGCCGATTGGTCATTCAGTGGATATTGCAGCGGTGATCGGCACCATCTTCGGTATTGCCACTACGCTCGGTATCGGTGTGGTGCAGCTTAACTATGGCTTGAGCGTACTGTTTGATATTCCCGATTCGATGGCGGCGAAAGCGGCACTGATCGCCTTGTCGGTGATCATCGCCACTATCTCGGTGACATCCGGTGTTGATAAGGGCATTCGCGTGTTATCGGAACTCAACGTTGCGCTGGCGCTGGGATTGATCCTGTTCGTGTTGTTTATGGGCGACACCTCGTTCCTGCTTAATGCGCTGGTGCTGAACGTTGGCGACTATGTGAATCGCTTTATGGGCATGACGCTCAACAGTTTTGCCTTCGACCGTCTGGTTGAGTGGATGAATAACTGGACGCTCTTCTTCTGGGCATGGTGGGTGGCATGGTCGCCGTTTGTCGGCTTGTTCCTGGCGCGTATCTCGCGTGGGCGTACCATTCGCCAGTTCGTGCTGGGCACGTTGATTATTCCGTTTACCTTCACGCTGTTATGGCTCTCGGTATTCGGCAATAGCGCGCTGTATGAAATCATCCACGGCGGCGCGGCATTTGCCGAGGAAGCGATGGTCCATCCGGAGCGCGGCTTCTACAGCCTGCTGGCGCAATATCCGGCGTTTACCTTTAGCGCCTCCGTCGCCACCATTACTGGCCTGCTGTTTTATGTGACCTCGGCGGACTCCGGTGCGCTGGTGCTGGGGAATTTCACCTCGCAGCTTAAAGATATCAACAGCGACGCCCCCGGCTGGCTGCGCGTCTTCTGGTCGGTGGCGATTGGCCTGCTGACGCTCGGCATGCTGATGACCAACGGGATATCCGCGCTGCAAAACACCACGGTAATCATGGGGCTGCCGTTCAGCTTTGTGATTTTCTTCGTGATGGCGGGGTTGTATAAATCTCTGAAGGTAGAAGATTACCGCCGTGAAAGTGCGAACCGCGATACCGCGCCGCGACCGCTGGGGCTTCAGGATCGCCTGAGCTGGAAAAAACGTCTCTCGCGCCTGATGAATTATCCGGGCACGCGTTACACTAAACAGATGATGGAGACGGTCTGTTACCCGGCAATGGAAGAAGTGGCGCAGGAGCTGCGGTTGCGCGGCGCATACGTGGAGCTAAAAAGCCTGCCGCCGGAAGAGGGACAACAGTTGGGGCATCTGGATTTGTTGGTGCATATGGGCGAAGAACAAAACTTTGTCTATCAGATTTGGCCGCAGCAATATTCGGTGCCGGGCTTTACCTACCGCGCACGTAGCGGTAAATCGACCTACTACCGGCTGGAAACCTTCCTGTTAGAAGGCAGCCAGGGCAACGACCTGATGGACTACAGCAAAGAGCAGGTGATCACCGATATTCTTGACCAGTACGAGCGGCACCTTAACTTTATTCATCTCCATCGTGAAGCGCCGGGCCATAGCGTGATGTTCCCGGACGCGTGATTGTTATTGCATAAAACCGCGCCATGTATGCATATGGCGCGGTTTCTCTTACCTCTTGATACGTTATATCTGTACAGTTAAGCCCTTAGTATAGATTGATGATTGCCAGGCAACAGATAATAAAAAAGAAAAGAACTATTGAAGCCCAAAACCTACGTTTGGACTGTTGTGAATGTTCAATAAGCTTAGTCTTAATTAATGTAAATATTGGTGCTAATTTGAAATGACGCTTTATTCATGGGGAACGCGTAGCGCAAATCAACAAAAATCAATGTAACCATTTGTTGTTTAAGGTTTAATTGTCTGTGTCTGATATTTTATTGATTGTTTTAAATATTGTTTTTATTGTCATTGTTATAATGTTGGTCATCTATTGCTGAATGGATTCAGTCTTAAGAGGCAGGTTGTTAAGGGATAGGCATAGAGTAATGACGTGTATGCATAACCAACATCTTTACTCATTATGTCATTGAATGTTGACGCTATGTGTTTATGAGGTTGAGGTATTTTCAGTTGATCTGGATTGTTAAATTCATATAATGCGCCTTTACTCATGAATGGGCGTCAATACGTAGTGGGAAATTATAAATATCGAAATAGTCCAACTACTTCTTTATTACCAAAAATGAGTATCTGAATTTTAATATTGCATTCTTGCGTGATTATCTCCTGAGTTTTGACTTGTGATTACCTTTTTAAGGTATTTAGCGTAACTGTTTCTGAGCGAGCATCAGAGGTAAAGATAATCTTCTTGATAGTGATGTGGGATGTTATACGTATGGCATCGCTAATGTTTATGGTTACCCCTTATGTGTGCTCAGGAATCCACAGGTAATCACTCATACTGAACAGCGATAAAAGATAAAAGGTGTGTTCATGAATTCATGTGATTTTCGTGTTTTTCTGCAAGAGTTCGGTACAACGGTTCATTTGTCATTGCCTGGTAGCGTATCCGAGAAAGAACGACTGCTACTCAAGCTGCTGATGCAGGGAATGTCTGTAACAGAAATATCACAGTACAGAAATCGTAGTGCAAAGACCATTTCACATCAAAAGAAACAGCTCTTTGAGAAACTGGGGATTCAGAGCGATATTACTTTCTGGCGGGATATTTTCTTTCAGTACAATCCGGAGATCATATCCGCCACGGGTAATAATAGTCACAAATATATTAATGATAATCACTATCACCATATCGTCACGCCTGAAGCCATCAGTCTGGCGTTGGAAAACCATGAATTTAAACCGTGGATCCAACCGGTTTTCTGCGCGCAGACTGGGGTACTGACGGGCTGTGAGGTGCTTGTCCGCTGGGAACATCCACAAACGGGAATTATCCCACCGGATCAGTTTATTCCTCTGGCGGAGTCATCCGGTCTTATTGTCATAATGACCCGCCAACTGATGAAACAGACTGCGGATATTCTGATGCCGGTAAAACATTTGCTGCCGGACAATTTCCATATTGGCATCAACGTCTCGGCGGGTTGTTTTTTGGCTGCGGGATTTGAAAAAGAGTGTCTGAACCTGGTTAAGAAATTAGGTAACGATAAAATCAAACTGGTTCTCGAGCTAACGGAACGTAACCCTATTCCGGTAACGCCAGAAGCCAGAGCGATATTTGACAGCCTTCATCAGCACAACATTACCTTTGCGCTGGATGACTTTGGTACGGGTTATGCGACCTATCGTTACTTGCAGGCGTTCCCGGTCGATTTTATTAAGATCGATAAGTCATTTGTGCAAATGGCGAGCGTGGACGAAATATCCGGTCATATTGTGGACAATATTGTCGAACTGGCGCGTAAGCCTGGTCTGAGTATCGTGGCGGAAGGGGTAGAAACCCAGGAGCAGGCGGATTTAATGATCGGCAAAGGCGTTCACTTTTTGCAGGGCTATTTGTACTCTCCGCCAGTACCGGGTAATAAATTTATCTCTGAATGGGTAATGAAAGCAGGTGGTTGATGTAAACCGCTATTCACAGCGCATCGGGAGGTTGGCAGCGATTAATTCTCCCGATGCAGTAAATCCTGATAGATCCCCGTTAATATGCCATTTGGCGAAAATTGTTTTTTAATCCACTGCGTCACCTGACCCGTAGCAGAATGCTGAGTTGCGAGTAACATGCGTGAATCCTGGCGCGGATTATGGATTTGTCGGGTAACCAGCAGGGATTGCGCCATCGCCTCACGGACCATGTAATCCGGCAAAAAACCAATTCCTTCACCTAAAATCTGGCACTGACATTTGGTGTTGAAATCTGGCACCAGAATCGACTCCTGCCCATGCAGCAACCAGCCCACTTTTTTATTAATCGTATGCGCGGTGTCCTCCACCATGATATTGGGGTAAAGACGCAGCTGGCTTTCGGCGATCGGCTCCGGCACAAAGGCTAATGGGTGATCCGGGGCGATAGCAAAAGCCCAGCGAATTGCGCCAATCTCCGTGTAATCAATGCCGCCGCCGTCCAGCAGCGTATCGGGTGCGCCGATAGCAATATTCGCCTGATTATTAATAATCGCATCCCAGACGCCGTTATACACTTCGGTCGTCACGGTAATCTGGCAGGTTGGAAACTGCTTTTTCAGTACCTGTAATAAGCGTGCGGTGTGTTTGGGCGTATAAAGCAGTTGGTTAATACAAATGCGCACCCGTGCTTCTATACCCTGCGAAATAGTATCGATGCTGCGTTTGATGGCGTGAAAATCATTCAGCAGGTCGGTAGCTTTGCGGAAAAAATAACGCCCGGACTCCGTTAACTCAATGCTTCGGGTACTGCGAGTGAACAGCACCACATCCAGCCCTGTTTCCATTCGCTTGATGGTGTAGCTAATGGCGGAAGTGGTTAAACCCAACTCTTCTGCGGCTTTACTGAAACTGCCAAAACGCGCAGCGGTAGTAAATGCCAACAGATTCTCTTCGGTAAAAATTGAGTTCATTAAACCATTCCCGCCATTATCGAATATGAATTTCTCCAGCTATGACTGTAGAGGTATCGGTTAAAGATAGATAATCATTTTTGAATAACTTTTAATACCCGTCGCGTTTAGTCGTCGCTTCGCTTAATTTTTGTCCGCCATATTCTGAAATTATCCCCACGCAGTTACCCGCCAGAAAACCCAGTAATGTCACCGTCCAGTTCATCCCGCTGGCAAAAAATAGCGTCATGCCGAGAAAGCCTCCGGGAATAAAAGACAGTAAACCGAAACGTCCTTGCCAGACCACCACCGCCGAGAAGGGTACAGTCATAATCACGCTCGCCCAGAACCCGGAAATCCCACTTACAGAGGCCAGCCAGCCGGCAGCCAGCGCGGCGAAAAAGGCCCACACCATCCCGAAATAATTAACCGCCAGACTTCTGATAAACCCCGATTTACCGCCGCCTGCGGCATAAAAACTGCAAAAGGCGACGAAGCCAATGGTTCCTAATAATTCCCATCCCTGAGAGAGCCCGACATGTGAAGACACTAACTGCCAAAGCCCTGCACAAATACCGACGGTGACACCCGTTGCCGTGAGTCCGTTCATCTTGTTCCCCTCTGGTTAGACATGGACGAAAGCTACTCTTACATGTGCAGACTATAGAGAAATAAAACCTGATTGAGTGAAAGGGTATCGGGTCAAAGAAACAAATATTGCACTACCGCACACTGCGAAAAGATTGTTGAACATCATTCAACAAAAAGGCGAAATACGGCGAATTAAATTTAAGCGGGTTCTTTTATCAGATTATCGTTGCTATTCTCAATTCATCGAAAACAGCCACAAAAACCAGGGGAATGTGAATGACTATAAAAAATCTACCTGCCGACTATTTATTGGCTGCGCAACAGGGTGATATCGATAAAGTAAAAACCTGCCTTGCGCTGGGTGTCGATATTAATACCTGCGATCGTCAGGGGAAAACGGCAATTACGCTGGCAAGTTTATATCAGCAATATGCTTGCGTTCAGGCATTAATTGATGCCGGAGCGGATATTAATAAGCAAGATCATACCTGTTTAAATCCTTTTTTAATTAGCTGTCTGAACGATGATTTAACGCTACTACGAATTATTTTACCGGCTAAACCCGATCTTAATTGCGTCACCCGTTTTGGCGGTGTCGGCCTGACGCCTGCCTGTGAAAAAGGCCATTTAAATATTGTAAAAGAGCTTTTGGCGCATACGGAGATTAACGTTAACCAGACCAACCATGTTGGCTGGACGCCGCTACTGGAAGCGATTGTGCTTAATGATGGCGGGATTAAACAGCAGGCGATTGTCCAGTTATTGCTTGAACACGGTGCCAGCCCGCACATGACGGATAAATATGGTAAAACGCCGCTGGAACTGGCGCGGGAACGAGGCTTTGAAGAGATTGCGCAGTTACTGATTGCCGCAGGTGCATAAACCGGGAGGCTTGCTATCAACACACCAGAAAGACGGTGTGTGTGGGCGCTAACTGCGGATGCTGATTTTCTGGCGCAGCGGGGGCAAGGACAGGTTGAACAGGTCTTTGCCAGAGCGGTAAATATCGCACTTCCGGCCCGCCAGCAGTTGCTGACGCTGCTTTGTGAAGAGTACGACAATGCGCCAAACAGTTGTCGGTTGGCACTCACTCACTTTGATGGTCTGTTCCGGCATGGTGATAAGGTTCAGTTTGACGATCAAGGCATTACGGTTGGTCAACATCTTCATATAGAGATGAGTCGTTGTCGGCGTTGGCTGTCCCCAACCTTGCAAATGACCGCTGTGAATTTTCACCTTATCGCCTGGCAACAGTGGCATGACATTATTCATCAGCACCTGGGGGAAAATGAAACCCTGTTTAATTATTGCGGCGATAATCCGTTTTATCAGGCGTTAAATAAAGAATTACATATTAAACGACGGGCAGTTATTCAGGCCGTAAACGATAAACAAAATATCGCCTCAGCAGTCGCCAGTATGATGGGCTTAGGGATTGGCCTTACGCCATCAGCCGACGATTATTTAACAGGTCTGGCGCTTATTTTATTTATTTCCGGACATCCGGCGGAAAAATACAAAGAGGAATTTTATCTCGGTCTGCAACGCGGCAGAAATAATACCACGTTATTAAGTGCCATAACTCTGGAAGCCGCATTACAACAACGCTGCCGGGAAAATATTCATCGTTTTATTCATAACATTATTTATGACATCCCTGGGAACGCAACTCAGGCAATAGAAAAAATTAAACATATTGGCTCCAGTTCCGGCTGCGACATGCTGTATGGCATGGCCGATGGTTGTGCGCTGAGCCAAACCTACGGAGGGAATTATGTCAGTTAAAATAGTCATTAAGCCGAATACCTATTTTGATTCTGTCTCGCTGATGTCTATCTCCACGCGTGCAAATAAACTCGACGGCGTCGAGCAGGCATTTGTGGCGATGGCGACCGAAATGAACAAAGGCGTGCTGAAGAATTTAGGACTGCTGACGCCGGAGCTGGAACAGGCGAAAAACGGCGATCTGATGATTGTCATCAACGGCAAAGCGGGCGCAGACAACGAGCAGTTGCTGGTGGAGATTGAAGAACTGTTCAACAGCAAAGCGCAAAGCGGCCCGCACGAGGCGCGTTACGCCACTATTGCCAGCGCCAAAAAGCATATCCCGGAAAGTAACCTGGCGGTGATTTCGGTCAACGGTCTGTTTGCTGCTCGTGAAGCGCGTCAGGCGCTGCAAAACGATCTTAACGTGATGCTGTTTTCCGATAACGTCTCAGTTGAAGATGAACTGGCGCTCAAACAGTTGGCCCACGAAAAAGGGCTGCTGATGATGGGGCCAGACTGCGGTACGGCGATTATCAACGGCGCGGCGCTCTGCTTTGGTAACGCCGTGCGTCGCGGCAACATCGGCATTGTTGGCGCATCCGGCACCGGTAGCCAGGAGCTGAGCGTCCGTATCCATGAATTTGGCGGCGGCGTTTCGCAACTGATCGGCACCGGCGGGCGCGACCTGAGCGAGAAAATCGGCGGCCTGATGATGCTCGACGCCATCGGGATGCTGGAAAACGATCCGCAAACTGAAATCATTGTGCTTATCTCCAAACCGCCTGCGCCTGCGGTGGCCCGCAAAGTGCTGGAACGCGCACGCGCCTGCCGTAAGCCAGTGGTAGTCTGCTTCCTCGGTCGTGGCGAAACGCCAGTGGATGAGCAGGGGCTACAGTTTGCTCGCGGCACCAAAGAGGCGGCACTAAAAGCGGTGATGCTCTCCGGTGTGAAACAGGAACATCTCGACCTGCATACGCTGAACCAGCCGTTGATTGCTGACGTGCGCGCTCGCCTGCAACCGCAACAGAAATACATTCGTGGCCTGTTCTGCGGCGGCACGCTGTGTGACGAAACCATGTTCGCGGTGATGGAAAAACACGGTGATGTCTACAGCAACATTCAGCCCGATCCTGAATTCCGCCTGAAAGATATTAACCGCAGCATCAAACACACCTTCCTCGACTTTGGCGATGACGACTTCACCAACGGCAAGCCGCATCCAATGATTGACCCCACCAACCGCATCAGTCGCTTGATCGAAGAAGCGCGCGATCCAGAAGTGGCGGTGATCGTGATGGATTTTGTGCTCGGATTTGGATCGCATGAAGATCCGGTCGGTTCCACCATCGAGGCGATCAAAGAGGCGAAAGCGATCGCCGCTGCCGAAGGACGTGAGTTGATCATTCTCGCCTATGTGCTGGGTACCGATCTTGATACGCCATCATTAGAACAACAAAGCCAGATGCTGCTTGATGCCGGAGTGATTCTGGCAAGCAGCAGCACCAATACCGGATTGCTGGCGCGTGAATTTATCTGCAAAGGGGAGGAAGCCTGATGAGCCAGTCACTGTTTAGCCAACCGTTGAACGTTATTAACGTCGGCATCGCCATGTTTAGCGATGATCTGAAAAAGCAGCATGTAGAAGTGACCCAACTCGACTGGACGCCGCCGGGGCAGGGCAATATGCAGGTGGTGCAGGCGCTGGATAACATTGCCGATTCGCCGCTGGCAGACAAAATCGCCGCCGCTAACCAGCAGGCGCTGGAGCGCATTATCCAGTCGCATCCGGTGCTGATTGGTTTTGATCAGGCGATTAACGTGGTGCCGGGCATGACGCCGAAAACCATTCTTCACGCCGGGCCGCCGATCACCTGGGAAAAAATGTGCGGCGCGATGAAAGGCGCGGTCACCGGGGCGCTGGTGTTCGAAGGGCTGGCGAAAGATCTCGACGAGGCGGCTGAACTGGCGGCCTCCGGGGAGATCACCTTCTCGCCGTGCCATGAGCACGACTGCGTGGGTTCGATGGCGGGTGTTACCTCGGCCTCGATGTTTATGCACATCGTGAAAAACAAAACCTACGGCAACATCGCTTACACCAATATGAGCGAGCAGATGGCGAAGATTTTGCGTATGGGTGCCAACGATCAGAGCGTGATTGACCGCCTCAACTGGATGCGCGATGTGCAGGGGCCAATGCTGCGTGACGCGATGAAAATTATCGGCGAGATCGATCTGCGCTTGATGCTGGCGCAGGCGCTGCATATGGGCGATGAATGCCATAACCGCAATAACGCCGGGACGACGCTGCTGATTCAGGCGCTGACGCCAGGGATTATTCAGGCGGGTTATTCCGTCGAGCAACAGCGCGAAGTGTTTGAGTTTGTCGCCAGCAGTGACTACTTCTCCGGCCCGACGTGGATGGCGATGTGTAAAGCGGCGATGGATGCGGCGCACGGCATTGAATACAGCACTGTGGTCACCACCATGGCGCGTAACGGCGTCGAGTTCGGCCTGCGGGTCAGCGGCCTGCCGGGGCAATGGTTTACCGGCCCGGCGCAGCAGGTGATCGGCCCGATGTTTGCCGGTTATAAGCCGGAAGATTCGGGGCTGGATATCGGCGACAGCGCCATCACTGAAACCTACGGCATTGGCGGATTTGCCATGGCGACCGCGCCTGCAATCGTTGCGCTGGTGGGCGGCACGGTGGAAGAGGCTATCGATTTCTCCCGTCAGATGCGTGAAATCACTCTCGGCGAAAACCCCAACGTCACCATTCCGCTGCTCGGTTTTATGGGCGTGCCGTCGGCAATCGACATCACCCGCGTGGGCAGCAGCGGCATTCTGCCGGTGATCAACACCGCCATCGCCCATAAAGATGCGGGCGTCGGCATGATTGGCGCGGGCATTGTGCATCCGCCATTCGCCTGCTTCGAGAAAGCCATTCTTGGCTGGTGCGAACGTTACGGCGTCTGACCTGCAAAGTGCGCGTTGTCTCTGCCGGATGCGGCGTGAACGCCTTATCCGGCCTACGAGTGGCGCAAGAATCTGTAGGCCTGATAAGCGTAGCGCATCAGGCATTTGTCACGATTGCCGGATGCGGCGTGAACGCCTTATCCGGTCTACGAATGGCACAAGAATCTGTAGGCCTGATAAGCGTAGCGCATCAGGCAATTTGGCGTTGGTCATAACCCCATCACCCTCTGTAGCGGACATAACAACATGAAAGAACTTGTGGTCGTTGCCATTGGTGGCAACAGCATTATCAAAGATAACGCCAGCCAGTCGATTGAGCATCAGGCGGAGGCGGTGAAAGCCGTCGCCGATACGGTGCTGGAAATGCTGGCTTCCGATTACGACATTGTGCTGACCCACGGTAACGGGCCGCAGGTCGGGCTGGATTTACGCCGCGCGGAGATTGCTCACGAGCGCGAAGGGCTGCCCTTAACGCCGCTGGCAAACTGTGTGGCGGATACGCAAGGTGGCATTGGCTATCTGATCCAACAGGCGCTGAACAACCGACTGGCGCGTCATGGCGAGAAAAAAGCCGTCACCGTGGTGACTCAGGTGGAAGTGGATAAAAACGATCTGGGATTTGCTCATCCCACCAAGCCCATCGGCGCATTCTTTAGTGACAGCCAGCGTGACGAATTACAAAAGGCAAATCCTGACTGGCGTTTTGTTGAAGATGCCGGACGGGGCTATCGCCGCGTGGTCGCCTCGCCGGAACCGAAACGTATTGTCGAAGCACCTGCCATTAAGGCGCTGATCCAGCAAGGCTTTGTGGTGATTGGCGCGGGCGGCGGTGGAATTCCGGTGGTGTGCAGTGAAGCGGGGGATTACCAAAGCGTGGACGCGGTTATCGACAAAGATCTCTCTACCGCGCTATTGGCCCGTGAAATTCACGCCGACATTCTGGTGATCACCACTGGCGTCGAAAAAGTGTGTATTCATTTTGGCAAACCCGAGCAGCAGGCGCTGGATCGCGTAGATATTGCCACCATGACTCGCTATATGCAGGAAGGACATTTCCCACCCGGCAGCATGTTGCCAAAAATCATCGCCAGCCTGACGTTCCTGGAACAGGGCGGTAAAGAAGTGATTATCACCACGCCGGAATGCCTGCCTGCGGCGCTGCGTGGCGAAACGGGCACCCATATTATTAAAACGTAAGGACGTAAGATGAAAGAAAGCAATAGCCGCCGTGAGTTTTTGAGCCAGAGCGGTAAGATGGTTACCGCCGCCGCGCTGTTTGGTACCTCTGTGCCGCTCGCCCATGCGGCAGTCTCTGGCACAACCCATTGCGACGCGAATAACACCATGAAAATCACTGACCCGCATTACTATCTCGACAACGTGCTGCTGGAAACCGGTTTTGACTACGAAAACGGTGTGGCGGTACAGACCCGCACGGCGCACCAGACTGTGGAAATTCAGAACGGCAAAATTGTTGCCCTGCGCGAGAACAATCAGCATCCGGACGCCACGCTGCCGCACTATGACGCTGGCGGTAAGCTGATGCTGCCCACCACCCGCGACATGCATATTCATCTCGACAAAACCTTTTACGGCGGGCCGTGGCGCTCGCTCAATCGTCCGGCAGGCACCACCATCCAGGACATGATCAAACTCGAGCAGAAAATGCTGCCGGAGTTGCAACCGTACACTCAGGAAAGGGCGGAAAAACTGATTGATTTATTGCAATCGAAAGGCACCACCATTGCCCGCAGCCACTGCAATATCGAACCGGTTTCCGGCCTGAAAAATCTGCAAAATTTGCAGGCGGTACTGGCGCGACGTCAGGCGGGCTTCGAGTGTGAAATCGTCGCCTTCCCGCAGCACGGTTTGCTGCTGTCGAAATCGGAACCCTTAATGCGTGAAGCGATGCAGGCGGGCGCGCATTACGTCGGCGGTCTGGATCCGACCAGTGTTGATGGCGCGATGGAAAAATCCCTCGACACCATGTTCCAGATTGCGCTGGACTACGACAAAGGCGTCGATATTCACCTGCACGAAACCACTCCGGCAGGCGTGGCAGCCATCAATTATATGGTTGAAACGGTAGAGAAAACGCCGCAACTGAAAGGCAAGCTAACCATCAGCCACGCCTTTGCGTTGGCAACGCTCAACGAACAACAGGTAGATGAACTGGCGAACCGGATGGCGGCGCAGCAAATTTCTATCGCCTCGACGGTGCCGATCGGCACGCTACATATGCCGCTTAAACAACTGCACGACAAAGGCGTAAAAGTCATGACCGGAACTGACAGCGTTATTGACCACTGGTCGCCTTACGGCCTGGGCGACATGCTGGAAAAAGCCAATCTCTACGCGCAGCTCTATATTCGTCCTAACGAACAGAACCTCTCCCGTTCGCTGTTTTTAGCTACTGGCGATATATTGCCGCTCAACGAAAAAGGCGAGCGTGTGTGGCCTAAAGCTCAGGATGACGCCAGCTTTGTGCTGGTGGACGCCTCCTGTTCCGCCGAGGCGGTGGCGCGTATCTCGCCGAGAACCGCAACGTTCCATAAAGGGCAACTGGTGTGGGGGAATGTGGCAGGTTGATGCGCATTTGATATGTCTGCAACGGTGAACAGTAAGAGATTTAAGCCCCAGGGAGTGGGGCGGGAATGGTTTGTTAATGAATGATCCTGAACTTTATAATCTCCCGGCATAATTTCCAGGGGATTATTTGAGAGAAATACACAAAAGTGAGTTTTAACAAAGGTATTTATCAGGCCATAAATGTGACCTGCTTCGGATAAAAAAGATTCAGTATCGAAAAACCAATGATACTCTTGCTGATGGTTATCAACAGTAATTAAGATGTGATTTGTTTTTCCGTAATCGCGAAAATATTCTCATGACCATAAAAGAAAAAATCTCACAAAAATATCCCCATGCTTCCTTTTGTACTTTTGGCGATTCAGCAGCGTTGGCCGATCACCTCGCAACGTTGATTGCGACTGGTGTTAAAACAGCTTCCTGTGGTTCGCTGGCGGGATGTATTGAAGACAACGCATTTCCGATGATTGGTGAGTATAAGATTGTAGAAAATAGCCGTGGTGAGCCTGTCTGTGTTATCAGAGTGATTGGCCTGCATTTACTGCGCTTTTCTGATGTCACCGCGGAGCTTGCCCGTAAGGAAGGTGAAGGTGACCTCAGTCTTGAATATTGGCGTAATGAACACCGTCGTTTTTTCCAGGCAGAAGGATACTATTCACCCGAAATGGACGTTATCTTTGAAGAATATGCCCTTATTGACGTTGTGTAGATAACTATTTTTCTACGCGAAATAAGCTCACAAACATAAAGTATCGCTAATTTTGTTTATTTTGCTATTTTTTACGTGATGATTGTCACACTTATTGTTTCTGCCCGTTTTGTCCATATTTATAACCAAATTTTTAATAGCTGCCTGAAATAGGGCTGTTTATTCTGCATAAAAATATTCGAAAATTCTTATTCTCTCCAGCGCGCTAATTTGGGCGAACACTTCCTGACTACCCTGCAATGAGGCTGAAATGATGAATAAACGTTTTGTTATCAATATGGTGTCTTCGCTGTTATTAGGCGCTGCGCTAATTTCTGCGCCGCTCCAGGCAGCGGAAAAAGTCGTGGTGAATATCTCTAAAGTCGATGGTATGCCGTGGTTTAATCGCATGGGCGAAGGTGTGGTCGAGGCGGGTAAAGCCTTTGGTGTTAATGCGTCACAGGTGGGGCCTTCAAGTACTGATGCTCCGCAACAGGTTAAAATCATTGAGGATTTAATCGCCCGTAAGGTTAATGCAATTACAATTGTGCCAAACGATGCCAACGTGCTGGAACCGGTATTCAAAAAAGCGCGAGATGCCGGAATTGTGGTTCTGACCAACGAATCCCCCGGTCAGCCAAGTGCTAACTGGGATATCGAAATCATTGATAACGAAAAATTTGCCGCTGAATATGTTGAACATATGGCGAAACGCATGGGTGGCAAGGGCGGCTATGTGATTTACGTGGGTAGTTTGACCGTGCCGCAGCATAACTTATGGGCTGACTTGCTGGTGAAATACCAGAAAGAGCATTATCCGGATATGCATGAAGTTACCCGCCGCATGCCGGTTGCCGAGAGTGTGGATGACTCACGTCGTACCACACTGGACCTGATGAAAACCTATCCTGACTTGAAAGCGGTTGTCTCCTTTGGTTCAAACGGTCCGATTGGCGCGGGACGTGCAGTGAAAGAGAAACGGGCGAAAAATAAAGTCGCAGTCTATGGCATGATGATCCCTTCACAGGCGGCATCACTGATTAAAAGTGGTGATATCACCGAAGGGATTACTTACGATCCGGCCTCTGCAGGTTACGCACTCGCGGCCGTCGCCAGCACGTTGCTGAAGGGTGAAGAGATCAAACCTGGATTAGAAATGGAGAATCTCGGTAAGGCCGACGTAGATATGGATAAGCGAATTATCCGTTTCCATAAGGTATTACTGGTCAACAAAGACAATATCGACTCACTTTATTAATCCATTTCTTCGGGGCGAAAGCCCCGATTCTTATTGCCAGGGGATGCTATGGAAACCTTCCTTTCCCTTCGTCATATCAACAAAACGTTTCATGCCACGCGAGCGCTGCGCGATGTTTCTCTCGACTTTATGTCGGGTGAGGTGCACTGCCTTGCCGGGCAAAACGGCTGTGGTAAATCGACGTTGATTAAAATTATGTCCGGTGTTTATCGCCCGGATGAGGGGGCGGAAATTACGCTTGGTGGGAAAAACTGGTCAAAGCTGACACCCGCCGCTTCGGTGGCGCAGGGGATTCAGGTGATTTATCAGGACCTCTCTTTATTTCCTAACCTGAGTGTCTGGGAGAATATCGCCGTGAATCACTATCACCACGGTCTGTTTGTTAACCGCCGTCGTCTGCGTGAGGTGGCGCAGGCGGCAATGACCAGTATTAACGTCACATTGCCACTGGATACGCTCGTTTCTGAGCTTTCAATTGCCCGCTGTCAGCTGGTGGCTATTTGCCGTGCACTGGCGCAGGACGCACGGTTGATCGTGATGGATGAACCAACCGCTTCGCTGACCCATCAGGAAGTGCAAGGGTTATTACAGGTGGTGCATCAATTGCGGGAACGCGGGATCTGCGTGGTCTTCGTCAGTCATCGTCTGGAAGAAGTGATGGAAGTTTCCGACCGTATTTCAGTGCTGAAAGATGGTGAGCTGGTCGGGACCTTTCCGGCTGCAGAGATGACCACAAAACAACTCGGTTTCCTGATGACCGGCCAGGAGTTTGAATATCAGGTGCGAGAGTTGTGGCAGGGAAAATCCAGCACCCCAGTGCTGGAGGTGCGTAATTTAAGTCGTCATGGGGAATATCAAAATATTAACTTGCGGGTGGAAGCGGGCGAAGTGGTGTCGATTGTTGGCCTGCTTGGTGCGGGGCGCACGGAATTATGTCTGAGTCTGTTTGGTATGACCCGACCGGATGCTGGTGAGATTCTCATCAACGGTCAGCCGGTTACACTGCATAGTAACCAGGACGCCATCCGCCACGGTATTGGTTATGTTTCGGAAGATCGCATGTCGCGCGGTTTGGTGATGGCGCAATCTATTGAAGACAACATCATTAGCACTGTTTTTCACAAGGTAAAAGATCGCTTCGGCTTTCTGAGTGAAGCTAAAGTGCGTGACCTGGTGGACAGGCTAATCAAGGCATTGACCATCAAAGTCTCTGACCCACATCTCCCGGTGAATACGCTTTCCGGGGGTAACGCGCAGCGAGTATCGATCGCCAAATGGCTGGCGATTGGGCCACGACTGTTGATTCTCGATAGCCCGACAGTCGGTGTTGATATCGCCAACAAAGCAGGAATATACGGCATTATCAGCGATCTGGCGGCTCATGGCATTGCGGTATTGATGATCTGCGATGAAATTGAAGAAGCGTGGTATCAAAGCCACCGGATTTTGGTAATGCAAAAAGGTCAGATCACCCATAGCTTCCTGCCTGACAGCAGTTCTCAGGCCAGGATTGCGGAGGTGGTAAATGGCTGAACTGAAAAAACGCCATGAATTCTGGCTGGCATTACTGATTGTGGTGCTGTTTGTTGGCCTTGCCTGGCGCAGCGACGAGTTTCTGACATTCGGTAATTTGTACGATCTCGCCAATAACTATGCCATGTTGACTATTCTCGCCTGTGGTTTGTTTGTGGTGTTGATTTCCGGTGGAATTGATATTTCGTTTCCAGCAATGACCATCATTGCGCAATACGGCATGGTGCTGTTGCTGCAAAAAATGGGTGGCAACTTCGCTGTCGCGTTTGCCCTGGCGGGCGGCATCGGCATTTTACTTGGCTTAATTAACGCCTTACTGGTTAATCGCCTACGGGTGCCTTCTATCATCATCACTATCTCGACGCTGAATATTTTCTATGGCCTGCTGTTATGGTTGAGTAAAGGTGTGTGGCTGTACGACTTTCCGCCGTGGTTTGAGCAGGGGGTAATGTTGTTCAAGTACACCGATGCTGATGGCTATGACTATGGCCTTGGTCTGCCGCTGATCGCCATGATTACGGTGGTGCTGCTGACAGCGTTTATCATGAATTTCACCAGTGTAGGGCGCAAAATTTATGCCCTTGGCGGGAATCGTGAATCCGCCAGTCGCATCGGCTTTAGCGTGCTGAAACTGCAACTTTTCGTCTACGGCTATATGGGATTGATGTCTGGTGCTGCGGGTGTAGTGCAGTCGTGGACGGTGATGACTGTCGCCCCCGATTCTCTTCTGGGTTATGAGCTGACAGTACTGGCTGCGGTGGTGCTTGGCGGCACTAGTTTGCTCGGCGGGCGCGGCACGTTAACCGGTACTTTGCTCGGCGTGGTGTTGTTGGCAGTGATGCAAAACGGGCTAAATTTATTGGGAGTCTCGTCTTACTGGCAAACATTGATCACCGGCATCATCATCGTTGCCAGCATTAGCGCCACGGCGTGGAGTCAGCATCAGAACCGGAGTCTGCTATGAAAAAATCGTGGCGTAATAACGTTGAGTTTTACTTGATCGGCCTGCTGGTACTAACTGTTGCCGCCTTCAGCATTACTATGCCGGAGATTTTCTGGTCGATAAGTAATTTCCAGTCCGTCGCTTCGCAAATGCCCGTGCTGGGCATTCTGGCGTTGGCTATGGCGGTGACCATGCTTTGCGGTGGCATTAACTTGTCAATTATTGCCACTGCTAACGCCTGTTCACTGGTGATGGCGTGGGTGGCGACTCAGTATCCACCGGGTATTGCTACGGTTGTCGCTACGTTACTGGCGGGCGCTGGCGCGGCGGTGATAATCGGTTTATGTAACGGCGTATTGATTGCTGGTATTCGAGTGTCGCCAATTCTTGCAACGCTTGGGATGATGACGTTGCTCAAAGGGGTAAATATTCTGGTGACAGGCGGTAGCGCCATTGCCAATTATCCCTCATGGGTGCTGTGGTTGAATCATGCACAGTGGTTCGGTATTCCGCTACCGATGTGGTTGTTTACCGCAGTGGCGCTGGGGCTGTGGATATTGCTGGAGAAAACGCCGCTCGGTAAATCCATTTATCTGATTGGTTCTAACGAACGAGCAACACTTTACTCCGGTATTAACACTCGTCGGGTGCTGATATGGGTGTATGTCATTTCCGCCTTGCTTTGTGCGGTAGCGGCATTTTTGATGATGTCGAAACTCAACTCGGCTAAGGCCTCTTATGGCGAATCGTACTTGCTGGTGTCAATCCTCGCGGCAGTACTCGGCGGGGTTAATCCGGACGGCGGCAGCGGGCGGATAATTGGTATGGTGCTGGCGCTGTTTCTTCTGCAAATTATTGAAAGCGGCTTCAATATTCTCGGTATAAGTCCCTACCTGACGATGGCCTTATGGGGAACGTTGCTGCTCTGTTTCATTCAGGCTCGCGGCATGTTGGGGCTGGATCGGGGGGTTTAAATATTGGCTATATTCAATGGACGCGTTTTGCCGCGATGACATATCAGGCATCGCCAAATACACATAGCTAATCAGGAGTAAACACAATGAAGATCAAAGCTGTTGGTGCATATTCCGCTAAACAACCACTTGAACCGATGGATATCACCCGGCGTGAACCGGGACCGCATGATGTCAAAATTGAAATCGCTTACTGTGGCGTCTGCCATTCCGATATCCACCAGGTCCGTTCCGAGTGGGCGGGGACGGTTTATCCCTGCGTGCCGGGCCATGAAATTGTAGGACGCGTGGTAGCTGTTGGTGATCAGGTAGAAAAATATGCGCCGGGCGATCTGGTTGGTGTCGGCTGCATTGTCGACAGTTGTAAACATTGCGAAGAGTGTGAAGACGGGCTGGAAAACTACTGTGATCACATGACCGGCACCTATAACTCGCCGACGCCGGACGAACCGGGCCATACTCTGGGCGGCTACTCACAACAGATCGTCGTTCATGAGCGATATGTTCTGCGTATTCGTCACCCGCAAGAGCACCTGGCGGCGGTGGCTCCTTTGTTGTGTGCAGGGATCACCACATACTCGCCGCTACGTCACTGGCAGGCCGGGCCGGGTAAAAAAGTGGGCGTGGTCGGCATCGGCGGTCTGGGACATATGGGGATCAAGCTGGCCCACGCGATGGGGGCGCATGTGGTGGCATTTACCACTTCTGAGTTAAAACGCGAAGCGGCAAAAGCCCTGGGGGCCGATGAAGTTGTTAACTCACGCAATGCCGATGAGATGGCGGCTCATCTGAAGAGTTTCGATTTCATTTTGAATACAGTAGCTGCGCCACATAATCTCGACGATTTTACCACCTTGCTGAAGCGCGATGGCACCATGACGCTGGTTGGTGCGCCTGCGACACCGCATAAATCGCCGGAAGTTTTCAACCTGATCATGAAACGCCGCGCGATAGCCGGCTCTATGATTGGCGGCATTCCAGAAACACAGGAGATGCTCGATTTTTGCGCCGAACATGGCATCGTGGCTGATATAGAGATGATTCGGGCCGATCAAATTAATGAAGCCTATGAGCGAATGCTGCGTGGTGATGTGAAATATCGTTTTGTTATCGATAATCGCACACAAACAGACTGAAAAAATTAATAAACATCCTGTGGTTTAACATATTAACTTCGCTCCACTTAACTTTTTAGTTAAGGAGAGCGAAATAATATCAAAGTAGTGGTAAACCTATAGCGTAAATTCAGATTGTTAAATTAACTCCACTACTTTACACGTTAGTTATGAGCGATTTCTGATAGTGTCTGGTTTAATCAGAGCTTTATTATCTGCGACGTTTATTTTTATTTAATAGAGCCACCTGCAAGTTGTTATTCCACCAGAGAGTGAATCGCAAAGCAGGTAATCATTTCATCTGTATATCTGTATGCCAACTGGCATTCCATCTCTTTTTTCGCCGATATTTTGTTGTGATCGGCGACACTTCGCTTAAAAAAGCATCAGCAGTGGTTTCGCAGCTATGCGGTGTATAAAAAATGATCTCATGCAGATGTTTTGTGAATGTGTGGGTTGACATTCATATGAAAAAAATCATAATTCCATCATGTTTGTGTGGGGGCTTTTCTGTATCTTACGCATCGCACTCAAGCCTGACAGAAAATATGCTGTAAGGCTCATATCAAAAACCGCCATTAGCTCATCAGGAAGAGCAGACGACAACCAGGATTGTTGTATGGTACGGGGTTCGAGGCCTCGATGGCGGTCCAGCTTTTCAAAACTCTTCTGAATCAGATCCCCTTATTATCATTCCTGCAAAGTGGAACATTGCCATTGTTTGGCTATTCAGGACGGGTCAGACCAATGAAAAAAGCCCACACAGGGGAGAGTGGGCTGAAATGGGAAGCTAAAGACTCAAGTAAACTTATCGGAAATAAGGACCACGCATTACGGGGGCTATCATCGCCGATGGTCGGGATTCGGCAAATCAGGTTGATTACGTAGAGAGTAAATTATCTGCTCACCGCTGCGTCACCCCTTCGTAAATCAGGCGTAGCGCGAATACACCAATAATTGCACCAATAACCCGACTGGCAACGCGTTGCATACGCCCATAAGCACGACGCACTGCGGGCAAAGAAAACGCCTGACTAAGAAAAACGCGCCAGATAACTGATGCGAGCACAATCCCCGCCCAGGCCATTAAACGTGCCCATGTTGGTGTTTCGGCATTTAATGTTACTGAGAAAATACTAATAAAAAATAAAACGGTTTGCGGGTTAGAGAGATCGGTAATTAATCCACGGCGGAAAAAGATATACCAGGGGGCACTAATCGGTTGTTGTAGTGTGCTCATTTGCGGTGTTGACTGGCGGCGCATGCTGCACCACGCAAACCATAAGAGATAAGCGCCGCCGACGATTCTGATAAGCGAAAAAATCTCCTCACACTGCGTAATTAGTGTTGCAAGACCAAACAAACCCAACCCGGAATAAAATGCATCGCCCAACGCCACGCCCAGTCCGGTCAGCACCCCTGCGCGTCGACCGGAAGCCAGGCTGGTTTGTACTACCACAAAGAGATTGGCTCCCGGATTAAAAAAAGTAATCACGAACAGTCCTACGGTCAGATAAACGGCGTGCAAAGGATCCATAGTGATTTCATCCATAAATAAGTGAAGTAACTTCATCATATTTCTACCAAAAATAATCGGGTGCGAGAGAGATCACAAAGTGTCTTATTTCCGGTTACTGGCGTTTATGCCCTGACTGAACTAATTATTAATCAACCCAATAATGTGGGTGGGTGATAGTGTGATAACAACTCTGGAGCCGTAATATGAAAATAATCTCTAAAATGTTAGTCGGTGCGTTAGCGTTTGCCGTTACCAATGTCTATGCCGCAGAATTAATGACCAAAGCGGAATTTGAAAAGGTTGCATCGCAATATGAAAAAATAGGTGATATTTCAACCAGTAATGAAATGTCGACCGCAGATGCGAAAGAAGATTTGATCAAAAAAGCCGATGAAAAAGGGGCTGATGTGTTGGTACTGACCTCTGGTCAAACTGACAATAAGATCCACGGCACGGCAAATATTTATAAGAAGAAGTAATTCTGAATCCTATGTAAACATCCCCGATGCGTAAGTTTATCGGTGATCATCATCTATTGAAATTTATGCCGGATAAAGCGTTCGCGCTGCATTCGGCAGTTCAGCTTTTCAGCCGCCGCCAGAACGTCGTCCGGCTGATACCTAAATAATTCGCCGCTGCTGTTTTATCGCCATTAAATTTCTCCAGTGCCTGTTGTGCTGTCAGCAAGCCTGGAATGGGAGTCTTCGCCGACTCGCGTGCCAGTTCCGGCAGTAGCAGCTGCAAAAATTGCGGCGTTAAATCCGGCGTCGATTCCACACTTAAAAACAGCGCCAGTCGTTCCATCATATTGCGCAGTTCACGAATATTGCCCGGCCAGTCGTAGTGCACCAGCATGGTTTCGCTTGCCTGTAACCCCTGGCGTAATGCGGCAGCAAACGGGGCGGAGAGCGCCGCCAGAGACACTTTCAAAAAGCTTTCCGCCAGCGGCAGAATATCCGCCACCCGCTCGCGCAGTGGTGGCAATTGCAGACGCAAAATACTCAGCCGATAAAACAGATCACGGCGAAACTGCCCTTGCCGCATATCTTCTTCCAGATTGCAGTGAGTGGCGCTAATGACTCGCACATCCACCGGAACAGGCTGATGCCCGCCGACGCGGGTGACCTCTTTTTCTTCCAGCACCCGCAGCAGCCGAGTCTGCAACGGCAGCGGCATTTCGCCTATCTCGTCAAGAAACAGCGTGCCACCGTGGGCGATTTCGAACAGCCCGGCGCGACCTCCGCGTCGCGAGCCGGTAAACGCCCCTTCCTCATAGCCAAACAGCTCCGCTTCCAGCAGCGATTCGGCAATCGCTCCGCAGTTGACGGCAACAAACGGATGCGACTTTTTGCCCTGTCGCGCATCGTGGCGGGCAAAATATTCCCGATGAATCGCCTGGGCCGCCAGCTCTTTGCCCGTCCCCGTTTCCCCCTCAATCAACACCGCCGCACTGGAGCGGGCATACAGCAAAATAGTCTGCCGTACCTGTTCCATCTGTGGTGATTGACCGAGCATATCGCCCAGCACGTAACGAGTACGCAGGGCGTTACGGGTAGCATCGTGAGTGTTATGGCGTAACGACATGCGCGTCATATCCAGCGCATCGCTGAACGCCTGGCGCACGGTGGCGGCGGAATAGATAAAAATTCCGGTCATTCCGGCTTCTTCTGCCAGATCGGTAATCAGCCCCGCGCCGACCACCGCTTCGGTGCCGTTGGCCTTCAACTCATTGATTTGCCCGCGGGCGTCTTCTTCGGTGATGTAACTACGTTGGTCGAGGCGCAAATTAAAGGTCTTTTGAAACGCCACCAGTGCCGGAATAGTTTCCTGATAAGTGACAACGCCGATAGAAGAGGTGAGTTTTCCGGCTTTTGCCAGTGCCTGTAACACATCGTAGCCGCTCGGTTTAATCAAAATAACTGGCACTGACAGGCGGCTTTTCAGGTACGCGCCGTTAGAGCCAGCAGCGATGATGGCGTCGCAGCGTTCGTTTGCCAGTTTCTTGCAGATATAGGTCACTGCTTTTTCAAAGCCAAGCTGAATAGGGGTGATATTCGCCAGGTGATCAAACTCGAGACTGATATCGCGAAACAGCTCGAACAGCCGCGTTACAGATACCGTCCAGATAACCGGTTTGTCGTCATTAAGCCGTGGTGGATGTGCCATAGCGCACCGCAAAGTTAAGAAACCGAATATTGGGTTTAGCCTTGTTTCATAATTGTTGCAATGAAACGCGGTGAAACATTGCCTGAAACGTTAACTGAAACGCATTTTTGCGGATTACTTCATGACTTTATCTCTAACAAATTGAAATTAAACATTTAATTTTATTCAGTCAATTGTGGCACACCCCTTGCTTTGTCTTTATCAACGCAAATAACAAGTTGATAACAAAGGATGGACTATGTCTCTACACTCTCCAGGTAAAGCGTTTCGCGCTGCACTGTCTAAAGAAAATCCATTGCAGATTGTTGGCACCATTAACGCCAACCATGCGCTGTTGGCGCAGCGTGCCGGATATCAGGCAATTTATCTCTCCGGCGGTGGCGTGGCGGCAGGGTCGCTGGGGCTGCCCGATCTCGGTATTTCTACTCTTGATGACGTGCTGACAGATATTCGCCGTATCACCGACGTTTGTTCGCTGCCGCTGCTGGTGGATGCGGATATCGGTTTTGGTTCTTCTGCTTTTAACGTGGCGCGCACCGTGAAATCGATGATTAAAGCCGGTGCGGCAGGATTGCATATTGAAGATCAGGTTGGTGCGAAACGCTGCGGTCATCGTCCGAATAAAGCGATCGTCTCGAAAGAAGAGATGGTGGATCGGATCCGCGCGGCGGTGGATGCGAAAACCGATCCTGATTTTGTGATCATGGCGCGCACCGATGCGCTGGCGGTAGAGGGGCTGGATGCGGCGATTGAGCGTGCGCAGGCCTATGTTGAAGCGGGTGCCGAGATGTTGTTCCCGGAGGCAATTACCGAACTCGCCATGTACCGCCAGTTTGCCGATGCGGTGCAGGTGCCGATCCTCGCCAACATCACCGAATTTGGCGCAACACCGCTGTTTACCACCGACGAATTACGCAGCGCCCATGTCGCAATGGCGCTGTACCCACTTTCAGCGTTCCGCGCCATGAACCGCGCCGCTGAGCATGTCTACAACGTCCTGCGTCAGGAAGGGACGCAGAAAAGCGTCATCGACACCATGCAGACCCGCAACGAGCTGTACGAAAGCATCAACTACTACCAGTACGAAGAGAAGCTCGACGACCTGTTTGCCCGTGGTCAGGTGAAATAAAAACGCCCGTTGGTTGTATTCGACAACCGATGCCTGATGCGCCGCTGACGCGACTTATCAGGCCTACGAGGTGAACTGAACTGTAGGTCGGATAAGACGCATAGCGTCGCATCCGACAACAATCTCGACCCTACAAATGATAACAATGACGAGGATAATATGAGCGACACAACGATCCTGCAAAACAGTACCCATGTCATTAAACCGAAAAAATCTGTGGCACTATCCGGCGTTCCGGCGGGCAATACGGCGCTCTGCACCGTGGGTAAAAGTGGCAATGACTTGCATTACCGTGGTTACGATATTCTTGATCTGGCGGAACATTGCGAATTTGAAGAAGTAGCGCATCTGCTGATCCACGGCAAACTGCCGACCCGTGACGAACTCGCCGCCTACAAAACGAAACTGAAAGCCCTGCGTGGTCTACCGGCTAACGTGCGTACCGTGCTGGAAGCCTTACCGGCGGCGTCACACCCGATGGATGTTATGCGCACCGGCGTTTCCGCGCTCGGCTGCACGCTGCCAGAAAAAGAGGGGCACACCGTTTCTGGTGCGCGGGATATTGCCGACAAACTGCTGGCGTCACTTAGTTCGATTCTTCTCTACTGGTATCACTACAGCCACAACGGCGAACGCATCCAGCCGGAAACTGATGACGACTCTATCGGCGGTCACTTCCTGCATCTGCTGCACGGCGAAAAGCCGTCGCAAAGCTGGGAAAAGGCGATGCATATCTCGCTGGTGCTGTACGCCGAACACGAGTTTAACGCTTCCACCTTTACCAGCCGGGTGATTGCGGGCACTGGCTCTGATATGTATTCCGCCATTATTGGCGCGATTGGCGCACTGCGCGGGCCGAAACACGGCGGGGCGAATGAAGTGTCGCTGGAGATCCAGCAACGCTACGAAACGCCGGGCGAAGCCGAAGCTGATATCCGTAAGCGGGTGGAAAACAAAGAAGTGGTCATTGGTTTTGGGCATCCGGTTTATACCATCGCCGACCCGCGCCACCAGGTGATCAAACGCGTGGCAAAGCAGCTCTCGCAGGAAGGCGGCTCGCTGAAGATGTACAACATCGCCGATCGCCTGGAAACAGTGATGTGGGAGAGCAAAAAGATGTTCCCCAATCTCGACTGGTTCTCCGCTGTTTCCTACAACATGATGGGTGTTCCCACCGAGATGTTCACACCACTGTTTGTTATCGCCCGCGTCACTGGCTGGGCGGCGCACATTATCGAACAACGTCAGGACAACAAAATTATCCGTCCTTCCGCCAATTATGTTGGACCGGAAGACCGCCAGTTTGTCGCGCTGGATAAGCGCCAGTAAACCTCTACGAATAACAATAAGGAAACGTACCCAATGTCAGCTCAAATCAACAACATTCGCCCGGAATTTGATCGTGAAATCGTTGATATCGTCGATTACGTGATGAACTACGAAATCAGCTCCAAAGTAGCCTACGACACCGCACATTACTGCCTGCTCGACACGCTCGGCTGCGGTCTTGAAGCTCTCGAATACCCAGCCTGTAAAAAACTGCTGGGGCCAATTGCCCCCGGCACTGTCGTACCTAACGGCGTGCGCGTCCCCGGAACTCAGTTCCAGCTCGACCCCGTCCAGGCGGCATTTAACATTGGCGCGATGATCCGCTGGCTCGATTTCAACGATACCTGGCTGGCGGCGGAGTGGGGCCATCCTTCCGACAACCTCGGCGGCATTCTGGCAACGGCGGACTGGCTTTCGCGCAACGCGGTCGCTAGCGGCAAAGCGCCGTTGACCATGAAGCAGGTGCTGACCGCAATGATCAAAGCCCATGAAATTCAGGGCTGCATCGCGCTGGAAAACTCCTTTAACCGCGTCGGCCTCGACCACGTTCTGTTAGTGAAAGTGGCTTCCACCGCCGTGGTCGCCGAAATGCTCGGCCTGACCCGCGAGGAAATTCTCAACGCCGTTTCGCTGGCGTGGGTGGACGGTCAGTCGCTGCGCACCTATCGCCATGCGCCGAACACCGGCACGCGTAAATCCTGGGCGGCGGGCGATGCCACTTCCCGCGCGGTACGTCTGGCACTGATGGCGAAAACGGGCGAAATGGGTTATCCGTCAGCCCTGACTGCACCAGTATGGGGTTTCTACGACGTCTCCTTTAAAGGTGAGTCGTTCCGCTTCCAGCGTCCGTACGGTTCTTACGTGATGGAAAATGTGCTGTTCAAAATCTCCTTCCCGGCGGAGTTCCACTCCCAGACGGCAGTTGAAGCGGCGATGACGCTCTATGAACAGATGCAGGCAGCAGGCAAAACGGCGGCAGATATCGAAAAAGTGACCATTCGCACCCACGAAGCCTGTATTCGCATCATCGACAAAAAAGGACCGCTCAATAACCCGGCAGACCGCGATCACTGCATTCAGTACATGGTGGCGATCCCGCTGCTATTCGGGCGCTTAACGGCGGCAGATTACGAGGACAACGTTGCGCAAGATAAACGCATTGACGCCCTGCGCGAGAAGATCAATTGCTTTGAAGATCCGGCATTTACTGCTGACTACCACGACCCGGAAAAACGCGCCATCGCCAATGCCATTACCCTTGAGTTCACCGACGGCACACGATTTGAAGAAGTGGTGGTGGAGTACCCAATTGGTCATGCTCGCCGCCGTCAGGATGGTATTCCGAAACTGGTCGATAAATTCAAAATCAATCTCGCGCGCCAGTTTCCGACTCGCCAACAGCAGCGCATTCTGGAGGTTTCTCTCGACAGAACTCGCCTGGAACAGATGCCGGTCAATGAGTATCTCGACCTGTACGTCATTTAAGCAAACAGCGGTAAGGCGTAAGTTCAACAGGAGAGCATTATGTCTTTTAGCGAATTTTATCAGCGTTCGATTAACGAACCGGAGAAGTTCTGGGCCGAGCAGGCCCGGCGTATTGACTGGCAGACGCCCTTTACGCAAACGCTTGATCACAGCAATCCGCCGTTTGCCCGTTGGTTTTGTGAAGGCCGAACCAACTTGTGTCACAACGCTATCGACCGCTGGCTGGAGAAACAGCCAGAGGCGCTGGCGCTGATTGCCGTCTCTTCGGAAACAGAAGAAGAGCGCACCTTTACCTTTCGTCAGCTGCATGACGAAGTGAACGCGGTGGCCTCAATGTTGCGTTCATTGGGTGTGCAGCGTGGCGATCGGGTGCTGGTGTATATGCCGATGATTGCCGAAGCACATATTACCCTGCTGGCTTGCGCGCGCATTGGCGCTATTCACTCGGTGGTGTTTGGGGGATTTGCCTCGCACAGCGTGGCGGCGCGAATTGATGATGCTAAACCGGTGCTGATTGTCTCGGCTGATGCCGGAGCGCGCGGTGGCAAAATCATTCCCTATAAAAAATTGCTCGACGATGCGATAAGTCAGGCGCAGCACCAGCCACGCCATGTTTTGCTGGTGGATCGCGGGCTGGCGAAAATGGCACGCGTCAGCGGGCGGGATGTCGATTTCGCGTCGTTGCGCCATCAACACATCGGCGCGCGGGTACCGGTGGCGTGGCTGGAATCCAACGAAACCTCCTGCATTCTCTACACCTCCGGCACGACCGGCAAACCTAAAGGCGTGCAACGTGACGTTGGCGGATATGCGGTGGCGCTGGCGACCTCGATGGACACCATTTTTGGCGGCAAAGCGGGCGGTGTGTTCTTTTGTGCTTCGGATATCGGCTGGGTGGTGGGGCATTCGTATATCGTCTACGCGCCGCTGCTGGCGGGGATGGCGACTATCGTTTACGAAGGATTACCGACCTGGCCGGACTGCGGCGTGTGGTGGAAAATCGTCGAGAAATATCAGGTTAGCCGCATGTTCTCAGCGCCGACCGCCATTCGCGTGCTGAAAAAATTCCCTACCGCTGAAATTCGCAAACACGATCTCTCGTCGCTGGAAGTGCTCTATCTGGCTGGAGAACCGCTGGACGAGCCGACCGCCAGTTGGGTGAGCAATACGCTGGATGTGCCGGTCATCGACAACTACTGGCAGACCGAATCCGGCTGGCCGATTATGGCGATTGCTCGCGGTCTGGACGACAGGCCGACGCGTCTGGGAAGCCCCGGCGTGCCGATGTATGGCTATAACGTGCAGTTGCTTAATGAAGTCACCGGCGAACCGTGTGGCGTCAACGAGAAAGGGATGCTGGTGGTGGAAGGGCCATTGCCGCCGGGGTGTATTCAGACCATTTGGGGCGACGACGACCGCTTTGTGAAGACGTACTGGTCGCTGTTTTCCCGTCCGGTGTACGCCACTTTTGACTGGGGTATCCGCGATGCTGACGGTTATCACTTTATTCTCGGGCGCACTGACGATGTGATTAACGTTGCCGGGCATCGGCTGGGGACGCGCGAGATTGAAGAGAGTATCTCCAGTCATCCGGGCGTTGCCGAAGTGGCGGTGGTTGGGGTGAAAGATGCGCTGAAAGGGCAGGTGGCGGTGGCGTTTGTCATTCCGAAAGAGAGCGACAGTCTGGAAGACCGTGAGGTGGCGCACTCGCAAGAGAAGGCGATTATGGCGCTGGTGGACAGCCAGATTGGCAACTTTGGCCGCCCGGCGCACGTCTGGTTTGTCTCGCAATTGCCGAAAACGCGATCCGGAAAAATGCTGCGCCGCACGATCCAGGCGATTTGCGAAGGACGCGATCCTGGAGATCTGACGACCATTGATGATCCGGCGTCGTTGGATCAGATCCGCCAGGCGATGGAAGAGTAGGTCGGATAAGGCGCTCGCGCCGCATCCGACACCGTGCGCAGATGCCTGATGCGACGCTGACGCGTCTTATCATGCCTACAGGCCTGAACCGTAGGTCGGATAAGGCGCTCGCGCCGCATCCGACACCATGCGCCGATGCCTGATGCGACGCTTACCGCGTCTTATTATGCCTACCCACTGTTTTTACACCGATAATTTTTCCCCCACCTTTTTGCACTCATTCATATAAAAAATATATTCCCCTACGAAAACGATTGCTTTTTATCTTCAGATGAATAGAATGCGGCGGATTTTTTGGGTTTCAAACAGCAAAAAGGGGGAATTTCGTGTCGCAAGATAACAACTTTAGCCAGGGGCCAGTCCCGCAGTCGGCGCGGAAAGGGGTATTGGCATTGACGTTCGTCATGCTGGGATTAACCTTCTTTTCCGCCAGTATGTGGACCGGCGGCACTCTCGGAACCGGTCTTAGCTATCATGATTTCTTCCTCGCAGTCCTCATCGGTAATCTTCTCCTCGGTATTTACACTTCATTTCTTGGTTACATTGGCGCAAAAACCGGCCTGACCACTCATCTTCTTGCTCGCTTCTCTTTTGGTGTTAAAGGCTCATGGCTGCCTTCACTGCTGCTGGGCGGCACCCAGGTTGGCTGGTTTGGCGTTGGCGTGGCGATGTTTGCCATTCCGGTGGGCAAGGCAACCGGGCTGGATATTAATTTGCTGATTGCCGTTTCCGGTTTACTGATGACCGTCACCGTCTTCTTTGGCATTTCGGCGCTGACGGTTCTTTCGGTGATTGCGGTTCCGGCTATCGCCTGCCTTGGCGGTTATTCCGTGTGGCTGGCCGTTAATGGCATGGGCGGCCTGGACGCATTAAAAGCGGTCGTTCCCGCACAACCGTTAGATTTCAATGTCGCGCTGGCGCTGGTTGTGGGGTCATTTATCAGTGCGGGCACGCTCACCGCTGACTTTGTCCGGTTTGGTCGTAATGCCAAACTGGCGGTGCTGGTGGCGATGGTGGCCTTTTTCCTCGGCAACTCGTTGATGTTTATTTTCGGTGCAGCGGGCGCTGCGGCACTGGGGATGGCGGATATCTCTGATGTGATGATTGCTCAGGGCCTGCTGCTGCCTGCGATTGTGGTGCTGGGGCTGAATATCTGGACCACCAACGATAACGCGCTCTATGCGTCGGGTTTAGGTTTCGCCAACATTACTGGTATGTCGAGTAAAACCCTTTCGGTAATCAACGGTATTATCGGTACGGTCTGCGCATTATGGCTGTATAACAATTTTGTCGGCTGGCTGACCTTCCTTTCGGCAGCTATTCCTCCGGTAGGGGGCGTGATCATCGCTGACTATCTGATGAACCGTCGCCGCTATGAGCACTTTGCGACCACGCGTATGATGAGTGTCAATTGGGTGGCGATTCTGGCGGTCGCCTTGGGGATTGCCGCAGGCCACTGGTTACCGGGTATTGTTCCGGTCAACGCGGTATTAGGTGGCGCGCTGAGCTATCTGATCCTTAACCCGATTTTGAATCGCAAAACGACGGCTGCAATGACGCATGTGGAGGCTAACAGTGTCGAATAACGCTTTACAGACAATTATTAACGCCCGGTTACCCGGCAAAGAGGGGCTGTGGCAGATTCATCTGCTGGACGGAAAAATCAGCGCCATTGATGCGCAATCCGGGGTGATGCCCATAACTGAAAACAGCCTGGATGCCGAACAAGGTTTAGTTATACCGCCGTTTGTGGAGCCGCATATTCACCTGGACACCACGCAAACCGCCGGACAACCGAACTGGAATCAGTCCGGCACGCTGTTTGAAGGCATTGAACGCTGGGCCGAGCGCAAAGCGTTATTAACCCATGACGATGTGAAACAACGCGCCTGGCAAACGCTGAAATGGCAGATTGCCAACGGCATTCAGCATGTGCGTACCCATGTCGATGTTTCGGATGCAACGCTGACTGCGCTGAAAGCAATGCTGGAAGTGAAGCAGGAAGTCGCGCCGTGGATTGATCTGCAAATCGTCGCCTTCCCGCAGGAAGGGATTTTGTCGTATCCCAACGGTGAAGCGTTGCTGGAAGAGGCGTTACGCTTAGGGGCTGACGTAGTGGGGGCGATTCCGCATTTTGAATTTACCCGTGAATACGGCGTGGAGTCGCTGCATAAAACCTTCGCCCTGGCGCAAAAATACGACCGTCTCATCGACGTTCACTGTGATGAGATCGATGACGAGCAGTCGCGCTTTGTCGAAACCGTTGCTGCCCTGGCGCACCGTGAAGGAATGGGCGCGCGAGTCACCGCCAGCCACACCACGGCAATGCACTCCTATAACGGGGCGTATACCTCACGCCTGTTCCGCTTGCTGAAAATGTCCGGTATTAACTTTGTCGCCAACCCGCTGGTCAATATCCATCTGCAAGGACGTTTCGATACCTATCCAAAACGTCGCGGCATCACGCGCGTTAAAGAGATGCTGGAGTCCGGCATTAACGTCTGCTTTGGTCACGATGATGTCTTCGATCCGTGGTATCCGCTGGGAACGGCGAATATGCTGCAAGTGCTGCATATGGGGCTGCATGTTTGCCAGCTGATGGGCTACGGGCAGATTAACGATGGCCTGAATTTAATCACCCACCACAGTGCCAGGACGTTGAATTTGCAGGATTACGGCATTGCCGCCGGAAACAGCGCCAACCTGATTATCCTGCCGGCTGAAAATGGGTTTGACGCGCTGCGCCGTCAGGTTCCTGTACGTTATTCGGTACGTGGCGGTAAGGTGATTGCCAGCACCCAACCAGCACAAACCACCGTATATCTGGAGCAGCCAGAAGCCATCGATTACAAACGGTGATCGGCTGGGCTGTGTGTTGACAAAGCGAGCGTAGTTTATGCCGGATGCGGCGTGAACGCCTTATCCGGCCTACGTAGAGCACTGAACTCGTAGGCCTGATAAGCGTAGCGCATCAGGCAATTGTGTCAGTGGTTACCGCGATTCATTTCCGCCAACAACCGCGCATTTATCCAACGCCATGTGCAAAAATGCCTTCGCGGCGGCTGTCTGCCAGCTATTTTTCCGCCGCAACAAAACCGCCGTTCTCTCCAGTAGTGGCGGGGCAAGGGATATAGCTTTAAGCCCGTCATGTTGTGTGGCAATCGCTGCTGGCAACAATGTGGAAAGGGAAGTGCGGCGAATCAGCTCCAGAACCGCGCTAATTGAGTTCGCCTCAATGACCACCTGTGGATGTAGCCCCGCTTTCTCGCAGTAGTGGTCAATTTGCTCTCTGGTGGCAAATTCCGCGCTGAGCAGGACCAGTTTTTCATCATGCAAGCGACTCAACGCCACCTGTTCACAGGCAGCCAGCGGATGATGTTGCGCCACGACTAACGCTAAACTTTCTGTCAGTAAAGGAATTGCCTCCAGCTCCGGCGAATGCACAGGCGCGAAGGCAATCCCAACGTCCAACTCGTCGCGGCAAAGCAGATCTTCGATTTTCTCCTGCGACATTTCCTGTAGCTGGAGCGTGATGCCGGGGTAGCGCGCATAGAAATCCGCCATTAAAGGGCCGATAAAGTAGCTTGTAAAGGTGGGAGTGACGGCGATACGCAGCGATCCTCGCGTCAGATCGGCAACATCATGAATCGCCCGTTTACCCGCCCCCAGTTCCTGTAACGCCCGGCTGGCGTACTGTCGCCAGACTTCTCCTGCATCAGTGAGACGAATCGTTCGCCCGCTACGGTCAAACAGCGGCACGCCCAAACTTTCCTCTAACTGGCGAATCTGCTGGGAAAGCGCAGGCTGGGAGACGTGCAACGCACTGGCTGCACGGGTGAAGCTGCCATGTTCAGCCACGGCAAGAAAGTAATTGATATGTCGAGAGAGCATTCGCCAACCTATAAGTAAATCCAATAGAACTCATCATAAATGAGTCTTTTACCTTATGACAATCGGCGAGTAGTCTGCCTCTCATTCCAGAGACAGACAGAGGTTAACGGTGAAAGAGATTATTGATGGATTCCTTAAATTCCAGCGCGAGGCATTTCCGAAGCGGGAAGCCTTGTTTAAACAGCTGGCGACACAGCAAAGCCCGCGCACCCTTTTTATCTCCTGCTCCGACAGCCGTCTGGTCCCTGAGCTGGTGACGCAACGTGAGCCTGGCGATCTGTTCGTTATTCGCAACGCGGGCAATATCGTCCCTTCCTACGGGCCGGAACCCGGTGGCGTTTCTGCTTCGGTGGAGTATGCCGTCGCTGCACTTCGGGTATCTGACATTGTGATTTGCGGTCATTCCAACTGTGGCGCGATGACCTCCATTGCCAGCTGTCAGTGCATGGACCATATGCCTGCCGTCTCCCACTGGCTGCGTTATGCCGATTCAGCCCGCGTCGTTAATGAGGCGCGCCCGCATCCCGATTTACCGTCAAAAGCAGCGGCGATGGTACGTGAAAACGTCATTGCTCAGTTGGCTAATTTGCAAACTCATCCATCGGTGCGCCTGGCGCTCGAAGAGGGGCGGATTGCCCTGCACGGCTGGGTCTACGACATTGAAAGCGGCAGCATCGCAGCTTTTGACGGCGCAACCCGCCAGTTTGTGCCACTGGCCGCTAATCCTCGCGTTTGTGCCATACCGCTACGCCAACCGACCGCAGCGTAACCTTATTTTTAAACCATCAGGAGATCCACCATGATTCAGTCGCAAATTAACCGCAATATTCGTCTTGATCTTGCCGATGCCATTTTGCTCAGCAAAGCTAAAAAAGATCTCTCATTTGCCGAGATTGCCGACGGCACCGGTCTGGCAGAAGCCTTTGTAACCGCGGCTTTGCTGGGGCAGCAGGCGCTTCCTGCCGACGCCGCCCGCCTGGTCGGAGCGAAGCTGGATCTCGACGAAGACGCCATTCTACTGTTGCAGATGATTCCACTGCGTGGCTGCATTGATGACCGTATTCCAACCGACCCAACGATGTATCGTTTCTATGAAATGTTGCAGGTGTACGGCACAACCCTGAAAGCGTTGGTTCATGAGAAGTTTGGCGATGGCATTATCAGCGCGATTAACTTCAAACTCGACGTTAAGAAAGTGGCGGACCCGGAGGGTGGCGAACGTGCGGTCATCACCTTAGATGGTAAATATCTGCCGACCAAACCGTTCTGACAGCCATGCGTAACCATCAAAAGACGTTCACGATGCTGCTGGTTCTGGTGCTGATTGGTCTTAATATGCGACCACTGCTCACCTCCGTCGGGCCACTGCTACCGCAATTGCGCCAGGCAAGCGGAATGAGCTTTAGCGTGGCTGCCCTGTTGACCGCTCTGCCGGTGGTTACCATGGGCGGGCTGGCGCTGGCCGGAAGCTGGCTTCATCAGCATGTCAGCGAACGTCGCAGCGTCGCCATCAGTTTGTTACTGATTGCCGTCGGTGCATTGATGCGTGAGCTTTACCCCCAAAGTGCGCTGCTGCTTAGCAGCGCACTGCTTGGTGGAGTGGGGATCGGCATCATTCAGGCAGTGATGCCTTCGGTAATTAAGCGGCGGTTTCAGCACCGTACGCCACTGGTGATGGGGCTGTGGTCCGCGGCTCTAATGGGCGGCGGTGGACTTGGTGCCGCCATTACGCCCTGGTTAGTTCAACATAGCGAAACCTGGTATCAAACACTCGCCTGGTGGGCGCTGCCTGCCGTTGTTGCGCTCTTTGCCTGGTGGTGGCAAAACGCCCGCGAGGTCGCCTCTTCTCACAAGACAACAACCACTCCGGTTCGCGTGGTATTTACTCCCCGCGCGTGGACGCTGGGTGTTTACTTCGGTCTGATTAACGGTGGTTACGCCAGCCTGATTGCCTGGTTACCCGCTTTCTATATTGAGATTGGTGCCAGCGCGCAGTACAGCGGTTCCTTGCTGGCGTTGATGACGCTTGGGCAAGCTGCGGGGGCATTGCTGATGCCTGCTATGGCTCGCCATCAGGATCGGCGCAAACTTTTGATGCTGGCGCTGGCGTTACAACTGGTGGGTTTCTGCGGCTTTATCTGGCTGCCGCTGCAATTGCCGGTCTTCTGGGCGATGGTGTGTGGTTTAGGTCTGGGCGGCGCATTTCCGCTCTGTTTGCTGCTGGCACTCGATCACTCTGCGCAACCCGCTATTGCTGGCAAACTGGTGGCGTTTATGCAGGGGATCGGTTTTATCATCGCCGGGCTTGCCCCGTGGTTTTCTGGTGTGCTGCGTAGTATCAGTGGCAATTACTTGATGGACTGGGCGTTTCATGCGCTGTGCGTCGTTGGGTTGATGATCATAACCCTGCGTTTTGCACCAGCACGTTTTCCGCAGCTGTGGGTCAAAGAGGCATGATGCGACGCTTGTTCCTGCGCTTTGTTTACGTTGGATGCGGCCTACGTAGATCACTGAACTTGTAGGCCTGATAAGCGGAGCGCATCAGGCAATTTTTATAATTTAAACTGACGATTCAACTTTATAATCTTTGTAATAATAGTGCTTATCCCGGTCGTTTATTTCGCGAATAACCCGGCAAGGAACGCCAGCAGCCACGACGTTTGGTGGAATGTCTTTTATGACGACACTACCCGCGCCAATAACAGAATTATCCCCGATGGTGACGCCTGGATTAATGACCACATGACTTCCGATCCAGACGTTATTGCCAATCGTTATCGGAAAAGAGTACATCTCACCGTTTTTTCTCAATTCATGGTGTACAGGGTGTCCCGTAACGGAAAGAGTAACATTGGGTGCAATCAATACGTTATCACCGATCGTTACCGTGTAGTCGTCTACAATGGTTAAATTGAAATTTGCATAAAAATTGCGGCCTATATGGATGTTGGAACCGTAAGAGAAATGGACGGGTGGTTCTACCCAGGCGTTTTCCCCTACCGTGGCAAACATTTCTTTAATCAGGCTTTCTCTTTTTTCAACTTCTGATGGATGCGAGTGATTAAACTCATACATTAACGTTTTCCCACGAAGTCTTTTTTCCGGTAAGCCTTCGCACATATCGGTAAATAGCTTGCCTGCTTTTATTCTTTCGGTCATTGGCATGTTCATTGCGATCATTCCGTCCTGATATGTTGGTCGGATAAGGCGCTCGCGCCGCATCCGACATTAATTGCTTAAGCGACTTCATTCACCTGACGACGCAGTAGAGAAAGCGGACCGGGGCCGCTAAGCGTGAACACGGAAATTAAGGTGAAGCCCAACGCCACCAGACCCAGCACCAGATAAGCGCCCTGGAAACCGATGCTTTCATACATATTGCCCGCCAGTACAGACATAAAAATCATCGCCAGTTGCTTAAAGAAGCAGAAACAGACCAGATAAATCGTCGCTGAAAAACGCACTTCAAACTGGCTGGTAATATATTTAAAGCAGCCCACCAGCAGGAACGGTACTTCAAACATATGCAGCGTTTTCAGAATAACCACTTCCAGCGCTGAGGTGGCGAACGATGAGCCAATAATACGTACAGACATAATAGTGCCAGCCAGCAGCAGGGCGTTTTTCCCACCGATGCGATTAATGATCAGCGGCGCGAAGAACATAATCGAGGCGTTAAGTAATTCGCCCATTGTCGTTACGTAGCCAAATACCCGCGTACCCTGTTCACCTGTGGCAAAGAACGAAGTAAAGAAATTAGCAAACTGTTGGTCAAAAACATCGTAGGTGCAGGAAACGCCGATAACATACAGTGACAAAAACCACAGTTTTGGCTGTCTGAACAGTTCCAGCGCCAGCTTAAGGCTAAATGCCGAATGGTTGGCACCTACCGCATTGGCAACCGTGGCGGAAGAGGGCGCATCCGTTTTGGCGAAAAAGAGCAAAACGGCGAGGATGAGTGCACAGCCAGAACCCAGCCAGAAAACAAACTGATTATTGATGGTGAACATGATGCCGACAATCGAGGCACACAGCGCCCAGCCAACACAGCCAAACATCCGCGCGCGACCAAATTCGAAATTACTGCGACGGCTGACTTTCTCGATAAATGCCTCTACTGCTGGCGCACCGGCGTTAAAACAAAAGCCAAGATAAATACCACCAACAATCGATCCTACTAAAATGTTGTATTGTAATAGTGGCCCGAAGATAAAAATAAAGAACGGCGCAAACATCACTAACATGCCGGTAATAATCCACAGCAGGTATTTGCGCAGCCCGAGTTTGTCAGAAAGCAGACCAAACAGCGGTTGGAATAATAGCGAGAACAGAGAAATAGCGGCAAAAATAATACCTGTATCACTTTTGCTGATATGGTTGATGTCATGTAGCCAAATCGGGAAAAACGGGAAGTAGGCCCCCATGATAAAAAAGTAAAAGAAAAAGAATAAACCGAACATCCAAAAGTTTGTGTTTTTTAAATAGTACATAATGGATTTCCTTACGCGAAATACGGGCAGACATGGCCTGCCCGGTTATTATTATTTTTGACACCAGACCAACTGGTAATGGTAGCGACCGGCGCTCAGCTGGAATTCCGCCGACACTGACGGGCTCCAGGAGTCGTCGCCACCAATCCCCATATGGAAACCGTCGATATTCAGCCATGTGCCTTCTTCCGCGTGCAGCAGATGGCGATGGCTGGTTTCCATCAGTTGTTGTTGGCTGTAGCGACTGATATTGAACTGGAAGTCGCCGCGCCACTGGTGTGGGCCATAATTCAATTCGCGCGTCCCGCAGCGCAGACCGTTTTCGCTCGGGAAGACGTACGGGGTATACATGTCTGACAATGGCAGATCCCAGCGGTCAAAACAGGCTGCAGTAAGGCGGTCGGGATAGTTTTCTTGCGGCCCCAGGCCGAGCCAGTTTACCCGCTCTGCGACCTGCGCCAGCTGGCAGGTCAGGCCAATCCGCGCCGGATGCGGTGTATCGCTTGCCACCGCAACATCCACATTGATGACCATCTCACCGTGCCCATCAATCCGGTAGGTTTTCCGGCTGATAAATAAGGTTTTCCCCTGATGCTGCCACGCGTGGGCGGTCGTAATCAGCACCGCGTCGGCAAGTGTATCTGCCGTGCACTGCAACAACGCCGCTTCGGCCTGGTAATGGCCCGCCGCCTTCCAGCGTTCGACCCAGGCGTTAGGGTCAATGCGGGTCGCTTCACTTACGCCAATGTCGTTATCCAGCGGTGCGCGGGTGAACTGATCGCGCAGCGGGGTCAGCAGTTGTTTTTCATCGCCAATCCACATCTGTGAAAGAAAGCCTGACTGGCGGTTAAATTGCCAACGCTTATTACCCAGCTCGATGCAAAAATCCGTTCCGCTGGTGGTCAGTTGAGGGATGGCGTGGGACGCGGAGGGGAGTGTCACGCTGAGGTTTTCCGCCAGACGCCATTGCTGCCAGGCGCTGATGTGTCCGGCTTCTGACCATGCGGTCGCGTTTGGTTGCACTACGCGTACCGTTAGCCAGAGTTGTCCGGCGCTCTCCGGCTGCGGCAGTTCAGGCAGTTCAATCAACTGCTTACCTTGCGGGCCAACATCCAGAGGCACTTCACCGCTTGCCAGCGGCTTGCCATCCAGCGCCACCATCCAGTGCAGGAACTCGTTATCGCTATGACGGAACAGGTATTCGCTGGTCACTTCGATGATTCGCCCGGATAAACGGAACTGGAAATACTGCTGTTGGTGTTTTGCTTCCGTCAGCGCCGGATGCGGCGTGCGGTCGGCAAAGACCAGACCGTTCATACAGAACTGGCGATCGTTCGGCGTATCGCCAAAATCACCGCCGTAAGCCGACCACGGGTTGCCGTTTTCATCATATTTAATCAGCGACTGATCCACCCAGTCCCAGACGAAGCCGCCCTGTAAACGGGGGTACTGACGAAACGCCTGCCAGTATTTAGCGAAGCCGCCAAGACTGTTACCCATCGCGTGGGCATATTCGCAAAGGATCAGCGGGCGCATTTCTCCAGGCAGCGAAAGCCATTTTTTAATGGACCATTTCGGCACCGCCGGGAAGGGCTGGTCTTCATCCACGCGCGCGTACATCGGGCAAATAATATCGGTTGCGGAGGTGTCGGCTCCGCCGCCTTCATACTGTACCGGGCGGGAAGGATCGACAGATTTGATCCAGCGATAGAGTGCGTCGTGATTAGCGCCGTGGCCTGATTCATTCCCCAGCGACCAGATGATCACACTCGGGTGATTACGATCGCGCAGCACCATTCGCGTTACGCGTTCGCTCATGGCCGGTAACCAGCGCGGATCATCGGTCAGACGATTCATTGGCACCATGCCGTGGGTTTCAATATTGGCTTCATCCACCACATACAGGCCGTAGCGGTCGCACAGGGTGTACCACAGCGGATGGTTCGGATAATGCGAACAGCGCACGGCGTTAAAGTTGTTCTGCTTCATCAGCAGGATATCCTGCACCATCGTCTGCTCATCCATGACCTGACCATGCAGAGGATGATGCTCGTGACGGTTAACGCCGCGAATCAGCAACGGCTTGCCGTTCAGCAGCAGCAGACCATTTTCAATCCGCACCTCGCGGAAACCGACATCGCAGGCTTCTGCTTCAATCAGCGTGCCGTCGGCAGTGTGCAGTTCAACCACCGCACGATAGATATTCGGGATTTCGGCGCTCCACAGCGCCGGGTTTTCGACGTTCAGACGTAGCGTGACGCGATCGGCATAACCACCACGCTCATCGATAATTTCACCGCCGAAAGGCGTGGTGCCGCTGGCGACCTGCGTTTCACCCTGCCACAAAGAAACCGTCACCCGCAGCTCATCGCGCAGCTCGCCGTACATCTGAACTTCTGCCTCCAGTACCGCGCGGCTGAAATCATCATTAAAGCGAGTGGTAACATGGAAATCGCTGATTTGTGTGGTCGGTTTGTGCAGCAACGAGATGTCACGGAAAATGCCGCTCATTCGCCACATATCCTGATCTTCCAGATAACTGCCGTCACTCCAGCGCAGTACCATCACCGCGAGGCGGTTTTCTCCGGCGCGTAAAAATGCGCTCAGGTCAAATTCAGACGGCAAACGGCTGTCCTGGCCGTAACCGACCCAGCGCCCGTTGCACCACAGATGAAACGCCGAATTAACGCCATCAAAAATAATTCGCGTCTGGCCTTCCTGTAGCCAGCTTTCATCAACATTAAATGTGAGCGAGTAACAACCTGTCGGATTCTCCGCGGGAACAAACGGCGGATTGACCGTAATGGGATAGGTCACGTTGGTGTAGATGGGCGCGTCGTAACCGTGCATCTGCCAGTTTGAGGGGACGACGACAGTATCGGCGTCAGGAAGATCGCACTCCAGCCAGCTTTCCGGCACCGCTTCTGGTGCCGGAAACCAGGCAAAGCGCCATTCGCCATTCAGGCTGCGCAACTGTTGGGAAGGGCGATCGGTGCGGGCCTCTTTGCTATTACGCCAGCTGGCGAAAGGGGGATGTGCCGCAAGGCGATTAAGTTGGGTAACGCCAGGGTTTTCCCAGTCACGACGTTGTAATACGACGGCCAGTGAATCCGTAATCATAGTCATAGCTGTATCCTGTGTGAAATTGTTATCCGCTCACAATTCCACACAACATACGAGCCGGACGCATAAAGTGTAAAGCCTGGGGTGCCTAATGAGTGAGCTGACTCACATTAATTGCGTTGCGCTCACTGCCCGCTTTCGAGTCGGGAAATTTGTCGCGCCAGCTGCATTAAAGAATCTGCCAACGCCTGGGGAGAAGCGGTTTGCGTATTGGGCGGAAGGGTGGTTTTTCTTTTCACCAGTGAGACGGGCAACAGCTGATTGCCCTTCACCGCCTGGCCCTGAGAGAGTTGCAGCAAGCGGTCCACGCTGGTTTGCCCCAGCAGGCGAAAATCCTGTTTGATGGTGGTTAACGGCGGGATATAACACGAGCTGTCTTCGGTATCGTCGTATCCCACTACCGAGATATCCGCACCAACGCGCAGCCCGGACTCGGTAATGGCGCGCATTGCGCCCAGCGCCATCTGATCGTTGGCAACCAGCATCGCAGTGGGAACGATGCCCTCATTCAGCATTTGCATGGTTTGTTGAAAACCGGACATGGCACTCCAGTCGCCTTCCCGTTCCGCTATCGGCTGAATTTGATTGCGTGTGAGATATTTATGCCAGCCCGCCAGACGCAGACGCGCCGAGACAGAACTTAATGGACCTGCTAACAGCGCGATTTGCTGGTGACCCAATGCGACCAGATGCTCCACGCCCAGTCGCGTACCGTCTTCATGGGAGAAAATAATACTGTTGATGGGTGTCTGGTCAGAGACATCAAGAAATAAAGCCGGAACATTAGTGCAGGCAGCTTCCACAGCAATGGCATCCTGGTCATCCAGCGGATAGTTAATGATCAGCCCACTGACGCGTTGCGCGAGAAGATTGTGCACCGCCGCTTTACAGGCTTCGACGCCGCTTCGTTCTACCATCGACACCACCACGCTGGCACCCAGTTGATCGGCGCGAGATTTAATCGCCGCGACAATTTGCGACGGCGCGTGCAGGGCCAGACTGGAGGTGGCAACGCCAATCAGCAACGACTGCTTGCCCGCCAGTTGTTGTGCCACGCGGTTGGGAATGTAATTCAGCTCCGCCATCGCCGCTTCTACTTTTTCCCGCGTTTTCGCAGAAACGTGGCTGGCCTGGTTCACCACGCGGGAAACGGTCTGATAAGAGACACCGGCATACTCTGCGACATCGTATAGCGTTACTGGTTTCACATTCACCACCCTGAATTGACTCTCTTCCGGGCGCTATCATGCCATACCACGAAAGGTTTTGCGCCATTCGATGGTGTCAACGTAAATGCACGCCGCTTCGCCGTCCGGCCACCAGAATAGCCTGCGATTCAACCCCTTCTTCGATCTGTTTTGCCACCCGTTGTAGCGCCGGAAGATGCTTTTCCGCTGCCTGTTCAATGGTCATTGCGCTCGCCATATACACCAGATTCAGACAGCCAATCACCCGTTGTTCACTGCGCAGCGGTACGGCAATAGAGGCGATCTTTTCTTCTTGATCCCAGCCGCGGTAGTTCTGTCCGTACCCCTCTTTGCGCGCCCGCGCCAGAATGGCTTCCAGTTTTAACGGTTCCCGTGCCAGTTGATAGTCATCACCGGGGCGGGAGGCTAACATCTCGATTAATTCCTTGCGTTCTTGTTCGGGGCAAAAGGCCAGCCAGGTCAGGCCCGAGGCGGTTTTCAGAAGCGGTAACCGTCGCCCGACCATTGCCCGGTGAAAGGATAAGCGGCTGAAACGGTGGGTGGTTTCGCGTACCACCATTGCATCAACATCCAGGGTGGACACATCTGTTGGCCAAACCACTTCGCGCAACAGATCGCCCAGCAATGGGGCCGCCAGTGCAGAAATCCACTGTTCGTCACGAAATCCTTCGCTTAATTGCCGCACTTTGATGGTCAAACGGAAACTATCATCGGAGGGACTACGCCGGACATATCCCTCTTCCTGCAGCGTCTCCAGCAGTCGCCGCACAGTGGTGCGATGCAGGCCGCTGAGTTCCGCCAGCAGCCCGACGCTGGCACCGCCGTCAAGTTTATTTAACATATTTAATAACATTAGACCGCGGGTTAAGCCGCGCACGGTTTTGTATGCCGTCTGCTCATTGTTCTGCATATTAATTGACATTTCTATAGTTAAAACAACGTTGTGCACTTGGTGCACATTCGGGCATGTTTTGATTGTAGCCGAAAACACCCTTCCTATACTGAGCGCACAATAAAAAATCATTTACATGTTTTTAACAAAATAAGTTGCGCCGTACTGTGCGCGCAACGGCATTTTGTCCGAGTCGTGAGGTACTGAAATGGCAATACAACATCCTGACATCCAGCCTGCTGTTAACCATAGCGTTCAGGTGGCGATCGCTGGTGCCGGTCCGGTCGGGCTGATGATGGCGAACTATCTCGGCCAGATGGGCATTGACGTGCTGGTGGTGGAGAAACTCGATAAGTTGATCGACTACCCGCGTGCGATTGGTATTGATGACGAGGCGCTGCGCACCATGCAGTCGGTCGGCCTGGTCGATAATGTTCTGCCGCACACTACGCCGTGGCACGCGATGCGTTTTCTCACCCCAAAAGGTCGCTGTTTTGCTGATATTCAGCCAATGACCGATGAATTTGGCTGGCCGCGCCGTAACGCCTTTATTCAGCCTCAGGTCGATGCGGTGATGCTGGAAGGATTGTCGCGTTTTCCGAATGTGCGCTGCCTGTTTTCCCGCGAGCTGGAGGCCTTCAGCCAGCAAGATGACGAAGTGACCTTGCACCTGAAAACGGCAGAAGGGCAGCGGGAAACGGTCAAAGCCCAATGGCTGGTGGCCTGTGATGGTGGGGCAAGTTTTGTCCGTCGCACCCTGAATGTGCCGTTTGAAGGTAAAACTGCGCCAAATCAGTGGATTGTGGTAGATATCGCCAACGATCCGTTAAGTACGCCGCATATCTATTTGTGTTGTGATCCGGTGCGCCCGTATGTTTCTGCCGCGCTGCCTCATGCGGTACGTCGCTTTGAATTTATGGTGATGCCGGGAGAAACCGAAGAACAGCTGCGTGAGCCGCAAAATATGCGCAAGCTGTTAAGCAAAGTGCTGCCTAATCCGGACAATGTTGAATTGATTCGCCAGCGTGTCTACACCCACAACGCGCGACTGGCGCAACGTTTTCGTATTGATCGCGTACTGCTGGCGGGCGATGCCGCGCACATCATGCCGGTGTGGCAGGGGCAGGGCTATAACAGTGGTATGCGCGACGCCTTTAACCTCGCATGGAAACTGGCGTTGGTTATCCAGGGGAAAGCCCGCGATGCGCTGCTCGATACCTATCAACAAGAACGTCGCGATCACGCCAAAGCGATGATTGACCTGTCCGTGACGGCGGGCAACGTGCTGGCTCCGCCGAAACGCTGGCAGGGTACGTTACGTGACGGCGTTTCCTGGCTGTTGAATTATCTGCCGCCAGTAAAACGCTACTTCCTCGAAATGCGCTTCAAGCCGATGCCGCAATATTACGGCGGTGCGCTGGTGCGTGAGGGCGAAGCGAAGCACTCTCCGGTCGGCAAGATGTTTATTCAGCCGAAAGTCACGCTGGAAAACGGCGACGTGACGCTGCTCGATAACGCGATCGGCGCGAACTTCGCGGTAATTGGCTGGGGATGCAATCCACTGTGGGGGATGAGCGACGAGCAAATCCAGCAGTGGCGCGCGTTGGGCACACGCTTCATTCAGGTGGTGCCGGAAGTGCAAATTCATACCGCACAGGATAACCACGACGGCGTACTACGCGTGGGCGATACGCAAGGTCGCCTGCGTAGCTGGTTCGCGCAACACAATGCTTCGCTGGTGGTGATGCGCCCGGATCGCTTTGTTGCCGCCACCGCCATTCCGCAAACTCTGGGTAATACGCTGAATAAACTGGCGTCGGTAATGACGCTGACCCGCCCTGATGCCGACGTTTCTGTCGAAAAGGTAGCCTGATATGCACGCTTATCTTCACTGTCTTTCCCACTCGCCGCTGGTGGGATATGTCGACCCGGCGCAAGAGGTGCTCGATGAGGTCAATGGCGTGATTGCCAGCGCCCGCGAGCGTATTGCGGCTTTCTCCCCTGAGTTGGTGGTGCTGTTTGCGCCAGATCACTACAACGGCTTTTTCTATGACGTGATGCCACCGTTCTGTTTAGGCGTTGGAGCGACGGCAATTGGTGATTTCGGTAGTGCGGCAGGAGAGCTGCCCGTGCCTGTTGAGCTGGCGGAGGCCTGTGCGCATGCCGTCATGAAGAGCGGAATCGATCTTGCCGTTTCTTACTGTATGCAGGTGGACCACGGGTTCGCCCAGCCGCTGGAGTTCCTGCTCGGTGGGCTGGATAAGGTGCCGGTTCTGCCTGTGTTCATCAACGGTGTCGCCACGCCGTTGCCCGGTTTCCAGCGTACCCGCATGTTGGGGGAAGCCATTGGACGTTTCACCAGTACTCTCAATAAACGCGTGCTGTTCCTGGGTTCCGGTGGGCTTTCCCATCAGCCGCCGGTGCCAGAACTGGCGAAAGCCGATGCCCATATGCGCGACCGTCTGTTGGGGAGCGGGAAAGATTTACCCGCCAGTGAGCGCGAATTGCGTCAGCAACGGGTGATTAGCGCCGCTGAGAAGTTTGTTGAGGATCAGAGAACGCTGCATCCGCTCAACCCGATTTGGGATAACCAGTTCATGACTTTGCTGGAGCAGGGACGCATACAGGAACTGGATGCCGTCAGTAACGAAGAGCTTTCCGCCATTGCCGGAAAGTCGACACATGAAATCAAAACCTGGGTCGCCGCTTTTGCCGCTATTTCTGCGTTTGGCAACTGGCGTAGCGAAGGGCGTTATTACCGCCCAATCCCGGAGTGGATTGCCGGATTTGGCTCGTTAAGCGCCAGAACAGAGAACTGAATATGCAGGAGAAGATGATGAGTTATCAGCCACAAACCGAAGCCGCCACCAGCCGTTTTCTGAATGTAGAAGAAGCGGGTAAAACGCTGCGCATCCATTTTAATGACTGCGGACAAGGCGACGAAACTGTTGTCCTGCTGCATGGTTCCGGCCCGGGTGCTACTGGCTGGGCGAACTTCAGCCGCAATATCGATCCGCTGGTAAAGGCGGGCTATCGGGTGATCCTGCTGGATTGTCCGGGTTGGGGTAAGAGCGATTCGATCGTTAATAGTGGTTCACGATCGGATCTTAATGCGCGAATCCTGAAAAGCGTGGTGGATCAACTGGATATCGCCAAAATCCACCTGCTGGGCAACTCGATGGGCGGCCACAGTTCTGTGGCGTTCACCCTTAACTGGCCGGAGCGCGTCGGCAAACTGGTGCTGATGGGCGGCGGTACGGGCGGCATGAGTTTGTTTACGCCGATGCCAACCGAAGGTATTAAGCGACTGAATCAGCTTTATCGTCAGCCGACTATCGAAAACCTGAAGCTGATGATGGATATCTTCGTTTTTGATACCAGCGATTTGACCGACGCCCTGTTTGAAGCGCGCCTGAATAATATGCTGTCGCGCCGCGATCACCTGGAAAACTTCGTTAAGAGCCTGGAAGCCAATCCGAAACAGTTCCCGGATTTTGGCCCACGTCTGGCGGAAATCAAAGCGCAAACCCTGATTGTCTGGGGGCGCAACGACCGCTTTGTGCCGATGGATGCGGGTCTGCGTCTGCTGTCCGGCATTGCCGGTTCTGAACTGCATATCTTCCGCGACTGTGGTCACTGGGCGCAGTGGGAACATGCCGACGCTTTCAATCAACTGGTGCTGAATTTCCTCGCACGCCCTTAAGGAACGGTCATGACGAAGCATACTCTTGAGCAACTGGCGGCGGATTTACGTCGCGCCGCAGAGCAGGGCGAAGCGATTGCGCCGCTGCGCGATCTGATTGGTATCGATAACGCTGAAGCGGCCTACGCCATTCAGCACATCAATGTGCAACACGACGTCGCTCAGGGACGGCGAGTGGTGGGGCGCAAAGTGGGGCTGACGCATCCGAAAGTGCAGCAACAACTGGGCGTTGATCAACCGGATTTCGGGACATTATTTGCCGACATGTGTTATGGCGATAACGAAACCATTCCTTTTTCCCGTGTTCTGCAACCCCGCATTGAAGCGGAGATTGCACTGGTGTTGAACCGCGATCTACCCGCAACCGATATCACCTTCGACGAATTGTATAACGCCATTGAATGGGTACTTCCGGCGCTGGAAGTGGTGGGGAGCCGCATTCGCGACTGGTCGATTCAGTTTGTCGATACCGTGGCAGATAACGCTTCCTGCGGGGTGTATGTCATCGGCGGTCCGGCGCAACGTCCGGCGGGGTTAGACCTGAAAAACTGCGCCATGAAGATGACGCGTAATAACGAAGAGGTTTCCAGCGGGCGCGGCAGCGAATGCCTGGGACATCCGCTTAATGCCGCCGTCTGGCTGGCACGCAAAATGGCCAGCCTGGGTGAACCGCTGCGCGCCGGAGATATCATTCTTACCGGGGCATTAGGTCCGATGGTGGCGGTGAATGCGGGCGATCGTTTTGAAGCCCATATTGAAGGCATAGGTTCAGTTGCTGCGACATTTTCAAGCGCAGCCCCAAAAGGAAGTCTGTCATGAGTAAGCGTAAAGTCGCCATTATCGGTTCAGGCAACATTGGCACCGATCTGATGATTAAAATTTTGCGTCACGGCCAGCATCTGGAGATGGCGGTGATGGTCGGCATTGATCCTCAGTCCGACGGTCTGGCGCGTGCCAGACGTATGGGCGTCGCCACCACCCATGAAGGGGTGATCGGCCTGATGAACATGCCTGAATTTGCTGATATCGACATTGTATTTGATGCGACCAGCGCGGGTGCGCATGTGAAAAACGATGCCGCTTTGCGCGAAGCGAAACCGGATATTCGCTTAATTGACCTGACGCCTGCTGCCATCGGCCCCTACTGCGTGCCGGTCGTTAACCTCGAGGAGAACGTCGCTCAACTGAACGTCAACATGGTCACCTGCGGCGGCCAGGCCACCATTCCAATGGTGGCGGCAGTTTCACGCGTGGCGCGTGTTCATTACGCCGAAATTATCGCTTCTATTGCCAGTAAATCTGCCGGACCTGGCACGCGTGCCAATATCGATGAATTTACGGAAACCACTTCGCGCGCCATTGAAGTGGTGGGTGGCGCGGCAAAAGGGAAGGCGATTATTGTGCTTAACCCAGCAGAGCCACCGTTGATGATGCGTGACACGGTGTATGTATTGAGCGACGAAGCTTCACAAGATGATATCGAAGCCTCAATCAATGAAATGGCTGAGGCGGTGCAGGCTTACGTACCGGGTTATCGCCTGAAACAGCGCGTGCAGTTTGAAGTTATCCCGCAGGATAAACCGGTTAATTTGCCGGGCGTGGGGCAGTTCTCCGGACTGAAAACGGCGGTCTGGCTGGAAGTCGAAGGCGCAGCGCATTATCTGCCTGCCTATGCAGGCAACCTCGACATTATGACTTCCAGTGCGCTGGCGACAGCGGAAAAAATGGCCCAGTCACTGGCGCGCAAGGCAGGAGAAGCGGCATGAACGGTAAAAAACTTTATATCTCGGACGTCACGTTGCGTGACGGTATGCACGCCATTCGTCATCAGTATTCATTGGAAAACGTTCGCCAGGTTGCCAAAGCACTGGACGATGCCCGCGTGGATTCGATTGAAGTGGCCCACGGCGACGGTTTGCAAGGTTCCAGCTTTAACTATGGTTTCGGCGCACATAGCGACCTTGAATGGATTGAAGCGGCGGCGGATGTGGTGAAGCACGCCAAAATCGCGACGTTGTTGCTGCCTGGAATCGGCACTATTCACGATCTGAAAAATGCCTGGCAGGCTGGCGCGCGGGTGGTTCGTGTGGCTACGCACTGTACCGAAGCTGATGTTTCCGCCCAGCATATTCAGTATGCTCGCGAGCTCGGAATGGACACCGTTGGTTTTCTGATGATGAGCCATATGACCACGCCGGAGAATCTCGCAAAGCAGGCAAAGCTGATGGAAGGCTACGGTGCGACCTGTATTTATGTGGTGGATTCTGGCGGTGCGATGAACATGAGCGATATCCGTGACCGTTTCCGCGCTCTGAAAGCAGTGCTGAAACCAGAAACGCAAACCGGCATACACGCTCACCATAACCTGAGTCTTGGCGTGGCGAACTCTATCGCGGCGGTGGAAGAGGGCTGCGACCGAATCGACGCCAGCCTCGCGGGAATGGGCGCGGGCGCAGGTAACGCGCCGCTGGAAGTTTTTATTGCCGCCGCGGATAAACTGGGTTGGCAGCATGGGACCGATCTCTATGCGTTAATGGATGCCGCTGACGACCTGGTGCGTCCGTTGCAGGATCGACCGGTACGAGTCGATCGCGAAACGCTGGCGCTGGGATACGCTGGTGTTTACTCGAGCTTCCTGCGTCACTGTGAAACGGCGGCGGCGCGTTATGGCTTAAGCGCGGTGGATATTCTCGTTGAGCTGGGCAAACGCCGGATGGTTGGCGGCCAGGAGGATATGATCGTCGACGTGGCGCTGGATCTGCGCAACAACAAATAATGATGACTGCCGAGAACGTGCATTTTGTATGCCCATCCCAGCACGACTGCCGGATGCGGCGTAAACGCCTTATCCGGCCTATATTTCGCCCGTAGGCAGTCATTAAATGGTTCTGATTACGCGGCTGACAATGTATCAGCCGCGATTCACCTGCACTCGCAACGAGGTTCATCTTATGTCGACTCGTACCCCTTCATCATCTTCAACCCGCCTGATGCTGACCATCGGGCTTTGTTTTTTGGTCGCTCTGATGGAAGGACTGGATCTTCAGGCGGCTGGCATTGCGGCGGGTGGCATCGCCCAGGCTTTCGCACTCGATAAAATGCAAATGGGCTGGATATTCAGCGCCGGAATACTCGGTTTGCTACCCGGCGCGTTGGTTGGCGGAATGCTGGCGGACCGTTATGGTCGCAAGCGCATTTTGATTGGCTCAGTTGCGCTGTTTGGTTTGTTCTCACTGGCAACGGCGATTGCCTGGGATTTCCCCTCACTGGTCTTTGCGCGGCTGATGACCGGTGTCGGGCTGGGGGCGGCGTTGCCGAATCTGATCGCCCTGACGTCTGAAGCCGCGGGTCCACGTTTTCGTGGGACGGCAGTGAGCCTGATGTATTGCGGTGTCCCCATTGGCGCGGCGCTGGCGGCGACACTGGGTTTCGCGGGGGCAAACTTAGCATGGCAAACGGTGTTTTGGGTAGGTGGTGTGGTGCCGTTGATTCTGGTGCCGCTATTAATGCGCTGGCTGCCGGAGTCGGCGGTGTTCGCTGGCGAAAAACAGGCTGCGCCACCACTGCGTGCGTTATTTGCGCCAGAAACGGCAACCGCGACGCTGCTGCTGTGGTTGTGTTATTTCTTCACTCTGCTGGTGGTCTACATGTTGATCAACTGGCTACCGCTGCTTTTGGTGGAGCAAGGATTCCAGCCATCGCAGGCGGCAGGGGTGATGTTTGCACTGCAAATGGGGGCGGCAAGCGGGACGTTAATGTTGGGCGCATTGATGGATAAGCTGCGTCCAGTAACCATGTCGCTACTGATTTATAGCGGCATGTTAGCTTCGCTGCTGGCGCTGGGAACGGTGTCGTCATTTAACGGTATGTTGCTGGCGGGATTCGTCGCGGGGTTGTTTGCGACAGGTGGGCAAAGCGTTTTGTATGCCCTGGCACCGTTGTTTTACAGTTCGCAGATCCGCGCAACAGGTGTGGGAACAGCCGTGGCGGTAGGGCGTCTGGGGGCTATGAGCGGTCCGTTACTGGCCGGGAAAATGCTGGCATTAGGCATTGGCACGGTTGGCGTAATGGCCGCTTCTGCGCCGGGTATTCTTGTTGCTGGCCTGGCAGTATTTATTTTGATGAGCCGGAGATCACGAATGCAGCCGTGCGCCGATGCCTGACGCGCCTTATTAAGCAGGGGCGAAAGGGACTTGCCCCCAATACACCTACGGCGTTTACAGGTATACTCGCTAAAAATTATTCAGCGGGTTTGGAAACAAAGATGGCAAAACTTACCTTACAAGAGCAGTTGCTCAAAGCAGGATTAGTCACCAGCAAAAAAGCGGCGAAGGTCGAGAGAACGGCGAAAAAATCGCGCGTTCAGGCGCGTGAAGCTCGGGCGGCGGTAGAAGAAAATAAAAAGGCACAGCTTGAGCGTGATAAACAGCTTAGCGAACAGCAAAAACAAGCGGCGTTGGCGAAAGAATATAAAGCCCAGGTGAAGCAGCTCATTGAAATGAACCGAATCACCATTGCCAATGGCGATATTGGTTTTAACTTCACTGACGGCAATCTGATTAAGAAGATTTTTGTCGATAAGCTCACACAGGCGCAGTTGATTAATGGTCGTCTGGCGATTGCCCGCTTGTTGGTCGATAACAATAGCGAAGGTGAATACGCCATTATTCCCGCCAGTGTTGCCGATAAAATTGCTCAGCGTGATGCCAGCAGTATTGTGTTGCACAGCGCGCTCAGCGCCGAAGAGCAGGATGAAGACGATCCGTATGCCGACTTCAAAGTGCCTGATGATTTGATGTGGTAAACATAGATAAGCCGTGCAGTGATGCCTGATGCGACGCTTACGCGTCTTATCAGGCCTACGGTTTACGGGCGAAGTGTAGGCCGGATAAGGCGTTCACGCCGCATCCGGCAGCCGTGCGCAGATGCCTGATGCGACGCTTTTCGCGTCTTATCAGGCCTACGGCTTACGGGTGAAATGTAGGCCGGATAAGGCGTTTACGCCGCATCCGGCATGCGTGCGCGGATGCTCAACGCATATTCAGTTTATTGGCGTGGTACGCAATATGCTCGCCAATAAAACTGGAGACAAAATAATAGCTGTGATCATAACCCTCGTGATAACGGATTAACGTTTTGATATTCATCTCCTGGCAGATCTTTTCAAGATTTGGAGTCCGCAGCTGTTCTGCGTAAAAATCATCACTCAACCCCTGATCAACCATTATTTCCGCAACGCGTTGACCTTGTGAAATAAGACTCACCGGATCGTAATCCAACCAGGCATCTTTATTTTCACCAAGATATGCGGTAAAGGCTTGCTGTCCCCACGGTACTTGCGATGGGGAGACAATGGGCGCAAACGCCGAGACGCTGACATATTCATCTGGGTTACGTAACGCCAGCACCAGCGCGCCCAGCCCGCCCATAGAATGACCTGAGATAGACTTTCTGGTCGTTGCCGGAAAATGTTGCATCACTAAATCCGGCAGCTCGTTGCGGATATAGTCATACATTTTGTAATGTTCATTCCACGGCGCTTGCGTTGCGTTCAGGTAAAACCCGGCACCTTGCCCGAGATCGTAACGGTCGGCATCTGCGACATGACTGCCTCGCGGACTGGTGTCTGGCGCAACAACAATAATGTTGTGCTCAGCCGCGTAACGCTGCATCCCCGATTTAGTAATGAAATTCTGCTCGTTGCAGGTCAGGCCTGAAAGCCAGTACAACACCGGCAATTTTTCATTTGCGGCTTTTGGCGGGAGATAGACGCCGACATTCATTTCACATTTCAGTGATGGGGAATAATGCCGATACACATTTTGCCAGCCGCCAAAGCTGGCATGTTTTTCAATGAGTTCCATCAGTCATTATCTCACGGTTAATCCCCCGGACGGCTGCCCGGGGAGAGTATTAAGAACCCCGTCTGAACTGGACGGGTAAACCTGCGGGAAATCAGTAACGAATTACGGTTCGAATGGATTTGCCTTCATGCATCAGGTCAAAGGCGTCATTAATTTCATCCAGGCTCATGGTATGCGTGACAAACGGTTCCAGATCGATATCGCCTTTCATCGCATCTTCAACCATACCCGGTAACTGGGAACGACCTTTCACGCCGCCAAACGCGGAACCTTTCCATACGCGACCGGTGACCAACTGGAATGGACGGGTGGAGATTTCCTGACCAGAACCAGCTACCCCGATGATCACCGACTGACCCCAGCCGCGGTGCGCACTTTCCAGCGCCGCACGCATCACGTTGACGTTACCGATGCATTCAAAGGTATGGTCGATACCCCATTTGTTGATATCCAGCAGGACATCTTTAATCGGTTTGTCGTAGTCATTCGGGTTAATGCAGTCGGTGGCACCGAAGCGACGCGCCAGATCGAATTTCTTCGGGTTGGTATCGATAGCGATAATCCGTCCCGCTTTCGCCTGACGCGCGCCCTGAACCACTGCCAGACCAATCGCGCCAAGACCAAACACGGCAACAGAATCACCTGGCTGGACTTTAGCTGTGTTGTGTACCGCGCCAATACCGGTGGTCACGCCACAGCCCAGCAGGCAGACGTGTTCATGGTTTGCTTCTGGATTAATTTTGGCCAGAGACACTTCCGCGACCACGGTGTATTCACTGAATGTTGAGCATCCCATGTAGTGATAAAGCGGCTGCCCGTTGTAAGAAAAACGGGTGGTGCCGTCTGGCATCAAGCCTTTGCCCTGCGTTTCGCGAACCGCGACACACAGGTTGGTTTTGCCAGAACGACAGAACTCACACTCGCCGCACTCTGCGGTGTAAAGCGGGATCACATGGTCGCCAGGTTTGACGCTGGTTACGCCTTCACCGACTTCAACCACAACGCCGGCCCCTTCGTGACCGAGAACCACCGGGAATACACCTTCCGGGTCATCGCCGGAGAGGGTAAATGCGTCGGTATGGCAAACGCCGGTATGGGTGACTTTAATCAGCACTTCACCTTTTTTCGGTGGTGCAACGTCAATTTCAACGATTTCCAGCGGTTTACCGGGAGCAAATGCAACGGCAGCACGTGATTTCATCTCTCGCTCTTCCTCAATATGGTAATAGATTCAGCTATTTAAGATAGGCACGAACCAGTTCAATAGTGTCGTCAACGGATTGGCTGACTTCGCGGCTGTAGCAGTCATTTCGGTCAAACGTTTCCCGGATATGGCTTTCAAGCACTTCTGCCATCAGTCCGTTAGCCGCGCCCCGAACGGCAGCGATCTGTTGGAGTATGGCACGGCATTCGGCATCACCCTCCAGCGACCGTTCCAGAGCATCAATCTGCCCCCGAATACGACGAACTCGAGTAAGGACCTTTTTCTTCTCTTCCGGAGTACTGGGCATTTCGCACCTCATCATCTGCATGCAATATACTATAGGGGGGTATGCTATATGTCAATGCATACCCCCCTATAGTATATAACACTGGAGAATAAAATTTATCCGGTGAATGTAGTCGGATAACAAAAAGTAAAGAGGGGCCTAATCGACAGGGAAGGCCGCCCCGGATAGCGGGCGGCAGAAGGAATCAGAATTTCCAGGTCAGATGGGCTGCAAGTTGCAGACCGTTATAATCATCGGTTGGGGTGTCGTACCACACTTTACCTGCCGTCAGCCCGAGATTAAGTTGCTCAGTCAGCGGTTGAATACGTTGCAAACTGACGCTCTTCATGCTGCCGTAGCGTGTTTCTGGCGTCCAGTCATAGGTGTAAGCACCTGTTCCGCGGCTTAGCCATAGTTGCGTATAACCAGTGCCGCGCGGGTCATTCAGACGCACGGAAATCATATTGCTGTAACTACCACCTGCATCGCTGGAGTCATAATGGGTATAGCGATAGCTGGTGATCACCGGGCCAGTATAGAGGGATACGCCGCCTTGCCAGGCATCGACTTCGACATCATCGTAATATTTAGTGTAGCGATAACCGGTCGTGAAAAGCGTTTTTGGCAACAGGGCCAGGTTAATATCCTGACGAAAATCCTGGCGGGCAAAGACCGGCGTATTATCCGCAAAGGCAATACCCGTTCGGGTTGTCAGCCAGTTATTCCATTTATACCAGACCGCACCCTGACCGCGAGTGGCATTGAAATGTTCAGTTTCATAATCACGACGCCCCTGGGAAAGATTAAAAAGCAGCGTTGCGTTTTCAACTTTCGCCACCAGTTCAGCATACGCTAAATTACGGTTGCCATGATCGCCAGAATAATCGGTAAAATCGTAGCCCGCGGTAATGGAAGTTAACCCGGCATAAGCGGGCAATGTGCTAAATATTGCCGCCGCTAATAACGTCCGTTTTATCATTTTAATCTCCTGTACGGATAAGTTCTTGTCGGAGTGAATAAGTTCCGGTAGGTAAATTACGTTCTACAATCACGCGCGGGCCAAGTTGCGTGTTCGGGGAAATAATTCGCCCAGGCAAAATAATAACTTGTACGCCAAGGCGTGAACGCTGCCCGATATAACAACCTAATTTATCGCATCCGGTAGCGATAATTCCCTCAGGAGTTCGAACAGACACGGGCTGTTCATCCAGACGATGATTACTGGTTCGTACTTGTGCGCCCAAATATGCCTGGTTTGCAACTACCGAGTCGGCAATAAAGCATTGCGGACCAATCGTTGCTTCCACTTCAATAACCGCATTTTTAATTTCGGTGGCAAAACCAATTTTTACGCCATTGCTGATTATTGTGCCAGGACGAATAAACGCATAATTACCTATCAGGCAGTTTGCGCCAATCACTACCGGACCCTGAATAACGGCACCGTGGCAAATACGGGTATTCGCGCCGATAACAACCTCACCGGCACTTTCATCAATAATCACCTGGTCTGCAATCTGAATATTTTTCTCTTTAACATTAAGCTTCAGATAGTTTTTCAGTTCCTGTGACAGAAGGGTGGGAATAAGCGGTTGACGCTTCCACCAGTGCGGAATAGCGGGTGGGTTTGTCGCGCTGAGGTTCGCGTCCAGTAAAAAAGGCAATAAGTCCATAAATAATCCAGATGGCATAAGCTAATAATACATACACAACGGAAAGCGGTGCTAAAGGCACCAACAACCAGCAACGATGAAACCAGGCGCTAAATGCACCAATAACACAAACTACGCCGACCCAGATAAGCGGGAACATTGCCAACACCACACCATGTGGCCCGGTGGTGATGAATTCATTAAACCAGGTAGTGAGATAAATCCCAACGCCATAAAGCACAACCAACAGCATAGGAAATATACTGAAGATACCGAAGCGGCTAAATAAAAGTCTTTTATGTAGGCGCATACAGACCGCGTAGCCCACAATCCAACGCCGCCAGCGACGCCATTCCTCACGCGGGCTGTTGCATTCCTGTGGGTATACGATGCAGCGATTCGCCTGCCGAATACGATAGCCGTTTGCCACCAATGTCCAGGTGAGATCAAGGTCTTCGACTTTAGTACGATCAGAGAAACCGAACTTACGCAATACATCAGTACGGAACATCCCGCAGGCACCGCTGATAATAAACGGTGCGCCGCCCAGGAGCTGCTGTAGCGTGCGCTTCATAACAATCATCGGCAACTTTACGGTCGCGCGGATGTGCGGTAACAGACCCGCGCCTTTCAACGCAGTAGAGGGAATGCCGCCTACGGCATCAGCACCGCGCTCTATTTCTGCCAGCATATAGCCCATTCCGTCTTGATCGGGCGGAACATAGGTGTCGGCATCACTTAAAAAAACCTGATCGCAGGTGGCGTAATTGAGGCCATTCATTAGCGCACCACCTTTACCGGTATTTTTTTGCGTGACGGCAATAAAGCGGTCGCCCCATTTGCGTTTGACTTCCGCCATGACCGCTTCGGTATTGTCCGTGGAGCCGTCGTTAACGCAAATTACCTGGCAGAAATAAGGGTTACGCAGCAGATTATCCAGTGACTGCGCCAGACACGGGCCTTCGTTATAAGCAGGTATAATGGCGTCAATACAGCCTTTCTTTTGGCTGGGCTTACGCCTTAACGTACTCAGAAACCATAGCAATATTGCTACGGCCATACATATAAAGATCCAGGTTTTCATGCAATTTGCTCAAAGAATCATTTTATGAATAACAAAACCTTCACCCAGATCGCTATTGACCTGTTGCCCGCGAAATTGAGCAACTGCACGCAGACGCTCCGGGCGCATATAATCTCGCTGGCTCTGACTTTTATGTTTTTTTAACGCAGTCAGTTTAAGAGAAAAATATTCTTCTTTCACGGATTCAAAAACCTGAGGCATAAATGAAAGCCAGGTACTTGGTGTTTCATAGCCGAGAATTTGCGGAATAGCGCGACAGGCAACCATTGAGGCTTGATAGACTGCAAGATGATCCTGATGGCGGTCAGCATCATGCATGGTATATACACGTATAATTTCAATATCAGAGGGAATTTGATTTTTTATGATATTTTCCAGGGCAGAAATCATATCATTGAGCTGTAAATGAGCGCGGGTGTCAGCAAAATTAAGATGAATAGTTTGGTGGCACCCTAATATCTTTAGGGCGTTGCGCGATTCTTCATGGCGATCGATTATTCCATCTGTGCCAGAGTTGCCGGTAGTCATCACCACGGCTGCGATATAAATTCCTTTTTGCGCAAGACGAGCAAGCGACGCGCCACAGCCCAATTCTATATCGTCAGGATGTGCGCCAATAGCAAGGATACCCTTTCTTTTATTTGCCGAAGAAAGGATGGCTGAATCTAAAACCTTATCCACTTAATGACACTCCATTTTATTTATTATACTACAAGCACAACGATGCCCGCAGAGACGTAATCTCTGGCACAGACAGATGCTAATTTTTAAGTGTTAAAAATTACTGATAGCTGAAAAATAAGGGGCTTTCAGGTACGGGGATACGACTGCGTAATCTTTTATGTAGTTCATATGTTAAGTGTTTGTGTGTTTGGTTTGTATAGTTATTTTGTTTTATATATTGTATTTAGATGTGATTTAGTTTGTCAATTAATTACATATTAAAAATATGTTCTAGGCACAAATATGGATTATATACATTATGTGAATGTATTATGTGGTTGATTGAGAATGATACAGTTATATATGCAATGTGAATATAATGATTTCATTATATGTATTGCTGTTAGTAAAATAAAAGACATTATGTTCTGCTTGTTTATGCATTAATAAAAATGAAGTGCAGTAACTTACTGAATTGTCAGAGTGGGTGTAATTGCATATTTAATCTTTCCTTTGCCACTTTTTCGCTAAGAATAAAATCATCTGTGCGATAACAACTAATTCTTTTAATGAATGTTTTTATTCCTGAATACTGCTCCCATAACAAGACAGGGGAGCAGACAATCATGGCAATTTCATCGCGTAACACACTTCTTGCCGCACTGGCATTCATCGCTTTTCAGGCACAGGCGGTGAACGTCACTGTGGCGTATCAAACTTCAGCCGAACCGGCGAAAGTGGCTCAGGCCGACAACACCTTTGCTAAAGAGAGCGGGGCGAGCGTTGACTGGCGTAAGTTTGACAGTGGAGCCAGCATCGTGCGGGCGCTGGCTTCGGGCGACGTGCAAATCGGCAACCTCGGTTCCAGCCCGTTAGCGGTTGCAACCAGCCAACAGGTGCCGATTGAAGTCTTCTTGCTGGCGTCAAAACTGGGTAACTCCGAAGCGCTGGTGGTAAAGAAAACTATCAGTAAACCGGAAGACTTGATTGGTAAACGCATCGCCGTACCGTTTATCTCCACCACCCACTACAGCCTGCTGGCGGCGCTGAAACACTGGGGTATTAAACCTGGGCAAGTTGAGATTGTGAACCTGCAGCCGCCCGCGATTATCGCCGCATGGCAGCGGGGAGATATTGATGGTGCTTATGTCTGGGCACCGGCGGTTAACGCCCTGGAAAAAGATGGCAAGGTGCTGACCGATTCTGAACAGGTCGGGCAGTGGGGCGCGCCGACACTGGACGTCTGGGTCGTGCGGAAAGATTTTGCCGAGAAACATCCTGAGGTCGTGAAAGCGTTCGCTAAAAGCGCCATCGATGCTCAGCAACCGTACATTGCTAACCCAGACGCGTGGCTGAAACAGCCGGAAAACATCAGCAAACTGGCGCGGTTAAGCGGCGTGCCGGAAGGTGACATTCCGGGGCTGGTGAAGGGGAATACCTATCTGACGCCGCAGCAGCAAACGGCAGAACTGACCGGACCGGTGAACAAAGCGATCATCGACACCGCGCAGTTTTTGAAAGAGCAGGGCAAAGTCCCGGCTGTAGCGAATGATTACAGCCAGTACGTTACCTCGCGCTTCGTGCAATAAAAGGAGGCGCAGATGCTGCAAATTTCTCATCTTTACGCCGATTATGGCGGCAAACCGGCACTGGAAGATATCAACCTGACGCTGGAAAGCGGCGAGCTTCTGGTAGTTCTGGGGCCGTCTGGCTGCGGCAAAACTACGTTGCTGAATTTGATTGCTGGTTTTGTGCCTTATCAGCATGGCAGCATTCAACTGGCGGGTAAGGGTATTCAGGGACCGGGAGCAGAGCGTGGCGTAGTTTTTCAGAATGAAGGGCTGTTACCGTGGCGCAATGTACAGGACAACGTGGCGTTCGGCCTGCAACTGGCAGGTGTAGAGAAAATGCAGCGACTGGAAATCGCACACCAGATGGTGAAAAAAGTCGGGCTGGAAGGCGCAGAAAAACGCTACATCTGGCAGCTTTCCGGTGGTCAACGTCAGCGGGTGGGGATTGCCCGCGCGTTGGCGGCAAATCCCCAGCTGTTATTACTCGACGAACCGTTTGGTGCGCTGGACGCCTTCACCCGCGACCAGATGCAAACCCTGCTGCTGAAACTCTGGCAGGAGACGGGAAAGCAGGTGCTGTTGATTACCCACGATATAGAAGAAGCGGTGTTTATGGCGACTGAACTGGTTCTGCTTTCACCCGGCCCAGGCCGTGTGCTGGAGCGGCTGCCGCTCAACTTTGCTCGCCGCTTTGTTGCGGGAGAGTCGAGCCGCAGCATCAAGTCCGATCCACAATTCATCGCCATGCGCGAATATGTTTTAAGCCGCGTATTTGAGCAACGGGAGGCGTTCTCATGAGTGTGCTCATTAATGAAAAACTGCATTCGCATCGGCTGAAATGGCGCTGGCCGCTCTCGCGTCAGGTGACCTTAAGCATTGGTACGTTAGCGGTTTTGCTCACTGTATGGTGGGCAGTCGCGGCGCTGCAACTGATTAGCCCGCTGTTTTTGCCGCCACCGCAACAGGTACTGGCAAAACTGCTCACCATTGCCGGGCCGCAGGGATTTATGGACGCCACGCTGTGGCAGCATCTGGCAGCCAGCCTGACGCGCATTTTGCTGGCGCTACTCGCGGCGGTGTTGATCGGTATTCCGGTCGGGATCGCCATGGGGCTAAGCCCGACGGTGCGCGGCATTCTGGATCCGATAATCGAGCTTTATCGTCCGGTGCCGCCGCTGGCTTATTTGCCGCTGATGGTGATCTGGTTTGGTATTGGCGAAACCTCGAAGATCTTACTGATCTATCTAGCGATTTTTGCGCCGGTGGCGATGTCGGCGCTGGCGGGGGTGAAAAGCGCGCAGCAGGTTCGCATTCGTGCCGCCCAGTCGCTGGGTGCCAGCCGTGCGCAGGTGCTGTGGTTTGTCATTTTGCCCGGCGCGCTGCCGGAAATCCTCACCGGATTACGCATTGGTCTGGGTGTGGGCTGGTCTACGCTGGTGGCGGCGGAGCTGATTGCCGCAACGCGCGGTTTAGGATTTATGGTTCAGTCAGCGGGTGAATTTCTCGCGACTGACGTGGTGCTGGCGGGGATCGCGGTGATTGCGATTATCGCCTTTCTTTTAGAACTGGGTCTGCGCGCGTTACAGCGCCGCCTGACGCCCTGGCATGGAGAAGTACAATGAGTGAACGTCTGAGTATTACCCCGCTGGGGCCGTATATTGGCGCACAAATTACGGGGGCCGACTTAACGCGCCCGTTAAGCGATAATCAGTTTGAACAGCTTTACCATGCGGTGCTGCGCCATCAGGTGGTGTTTCTGCGCGATCAAGCTATTACGCCGCAGCAGCAACGCGCGCTGGCCCAGCGTTTTGGCGAGCTGCATATTCACCCTGTTTACCCTCATGCTGAAGGGGTTGACGAGATCATCGTCCTGGATACCCATAACGATAATCCGCCGGATAACGACAACTGGCACACCGATGTGACATTTATTCAAACGCCACCCGCAGGGGCGATTCTGGCGGCGAAAGAGTTACCCTCGACCGGCGGCGATACGCTCTGGGCCAGTGGTATTGCCGCATATGAGGCGCTCTCTGTTCCCTTCCGCCAGCTGTTGAGCGGGTTGCGTGCGGAGCATGATTTCCGTAAATCGTTCCCGGAATACAAGTACCGCAAAACCGAGGCTGAGCATCAACGCTGGCGTGAGGCGGTCGCGAAAAATCCACCGTTGCTACATCCGGTGGTGCGAACGCATCCGGTGACCGGTAAACAGGCGCTGTTTGTGAACGAAGGTTTTACCACACGAATTGTTGATGTCAGCGAGAAAGAGAGCGAAGCCTTGTTAGGTTTTTTGTTTGCCCATATCACTAAACCGGAGTTTCAGGTGCGCTGGCGCTGGCAACCGAATGATATTGCGATTTGGGATAACCGCGTGACTCAGCACTATGCCAATGCGGATTACCTGCCACAGCGGCGGATTATGCATCGGGCGACGATTCTTGGGGATATTCCGTTTTATCAGGCGGGGTAAGGGGGAAATGCCGGGTTGGATAACCCGGCATAATGATCATTAACGCAGAATCTTCTTCTCAGCCAAATCCAGCGCAAAGTAGCTGAAAATCAGATCCGCACCCGCACGCTTAATCGAACCTAAGCTTTCGAGCACGACTTTCTCTTCATCTATAGCACCCGCCAGCGCGGCGAACTTAATCATCGCGTACTCACCGCTCACCTGATACGCGCCAATCGGCAATTCAGTACGTTCACGCAGCTCACGCACGATGTCGAGGTATGCTCCGGCAGGTTTAACCATCAGGCAGTCTGCGCCCTGGGCTTCATCCAGCAGTGACTCACGAATCGCCTCACGACGGTTCATTGGGTTCATCTGATAGCTTTTGCGGTCGCCTTTTAATGCGCTTCCGGCAGCTTCACGGAACGGGCCATAAAAGGAGGAGGCGAACTTGGTCGAATACGACATAATCGCCGTATCTTTAAAGCCCGCAGCGTCCAGCGCCTGGCGAATCGCCTGTACCTGACCATCCATCGCAGCGGAAGGGGCGATGAAATCTGCGCCTGCAGCAGCTGCAACCACGGCTTGCTTGCCTAAATTTTCCAGAGTCGCGTCGTTGTCGACGCCATGCTCGCACAGCACACCGCAGTGACCGTGAGAAGTGTATTCACAGAAACAAGTGTCTGACATGACGATCATTTCTGGCACAGTCTGCTTGCAGATGCGCGACATACGCGCCACCAGTCCATCTTCCCGCCAGGCGTCGCTGCCGGTTTCATCGGTATGGTGAGAGATGCCGAAAGTCATCACGGAACGAATACCGGCGTTGGCGATGCGTTCAATTTCGCGTGCCAGATGTTTCTCTGGAATGCGCATCACGCCTGGCATGGCTTCAACGGCTTTGTAGTCGTCAATTTCTTCTTCAACAAAGATCGGCAACACCAGGTCGTTAAGGCTAAGTGTTGTCTCTTCAAACATAGCGCGCAGCGCAGGAGATTTGCGCAGGCGACGAGGGCGTTGGATTAAATCTGTCATGGTCTGCCTGATGTTTGTGGAATCGAGGGACATAGTATACCTGAAGCAGGCTGGGTGTGTTTTACGAAAGTTGTCGCGATGTTGACAAGAAGAGAATGAAAAAGAGGTCAGGACATCTTTGTAATAGAAATAGCAATAATTTCATATTCACTGAAAATATTTTTAATTTTTATTTATAGCCATAGATTATTGTTTTTGGGGATTTGGTGACGTTTTCAAAAAGTGAATAACTTAAAGTTCATTGCTTATTGATACATTATTTGTCTGTTTTGGTTGTTTTATATTTTAATGGTCTATGTTTTAAAATTAACGCTTTCGTTAACGTATTGAAATATTGTGTTTTTGTTATTTCTTTCTTTGTGTGTGTTCACGTGCTTTATATATGTCCGCAATCGGACTTAGGGGAAAGAATAATTGAACCATTCCTCTATAACGCCGCATAATCGTAAACGCGAAACATAATATGTTTTCTATGCATTGATAATTGATGGATCAACTTATTACGTCCCTGAGGAGGGATGACAAATGCACTCCTGGAAAAAGAAACTTGTAGTATCACAATTAGCATTGGCTTGCACTCTGGCTATCACCTCTCAGGCTAATGCAGCGACCAACGATATTTCTGGTCAAACTTACAATACTTTCCATCACTACAACGACGCCACCTATGCTGATGACGTTTACTATGATGGTTATGTAGGCTGGAATAACTATGCCGCTGATAGTTATTACAACGGCGATATCTATCCGGTCATTAATAACGCTACCGTTAACGGCGTGATTTCTACCTACTATCTGGACGATGGTATTTCTACTAATACCAACGCCAATAGCCTGACAATCAAAAACAGCACTATTCACGGTATGATTTATTCCGAGTGCATGACAACTGATTGTGCTGATCGTGCGGATGACTACTACCATGATCGTCTGGCGCTGACCGTTGATAATTCAACGATCGATGACAACTACGAACACTACACATATAACGGCACTTACAATAATGCCGCTGACACTCATGTTGTAAATGTATTTAACATTGGTACTGCCATCACTCTGGATCAGGAAGTCGATCTGTCCATCTCTAATAACTCTCATGTAGCAGGTATTACGCTGACTCAGGGTTATGAGTGGGAAGATATCGACGACAACACTGTCAGCACTGGTGTAAACAGCAGCGAAGTATTTAATAACACCATCACTGTTAAAGATTCTACCGTGACCTCTGGTTCATGGGCTGATGAAGGTACTACTGGTTGGTTTGGTAATACTGGTAATGCTAGTGATTACAATGGTGATGGGTGGAATGCTGATGATGTTGCATTAGCTGTTATTGCACATCCATATGCTGATAACGCCATGCAAACCACTGCAACATTCGACAATTCCACACTGATGGGCGATGTATTCTTCTCAAGTAATTTTGATGAGAACTTCTTCCCACAAGGTCGTGATAGCTATCGTGATGCTGACGGTGATGTAGATACTAACGGTTGGGATGGTACTGATCGCCTGGATCTGACCCTGAACAATGGCAGTAAGTGGGTCGGTGCGGCAATGTCTGCGCATCAGATTGGTGTTGATACTGATGACGATGGTGTAAATGACTCCTATACATATGGAATCAATACTGAAGCCACTGCAACTCTGATCGACATCGCAGCTAACAGCCTGTGGCCTTCATCAACTGTTGGTGTAGAAAACAGCGACTCTGAATACAGCGAATTTGATCACATCATCGGTAACGAAGTTTACCAGAGCGGTCTGTTCAATGTGACCCTGAACACCGGTTCACAGTGGGATACCACCAAAACTTCTCTGATTGATACTCTGAGCATCAACAGTGGTTCAACTGTTAATGTTGCTGATTCAACGCTGATTTCTGACTCTATCTCTCTGACTGGTCTTTCTGCGCTGAACATCAACGAAGATGGTCATGTTGCAACTGATTCACTGACTGTCGACAACAGTACCGTAACCATTTCTGATGAAGTTTCTGCTGGCTGGGCTGTAGGTGATGCTGCTCTGTATGCTAACAACATCAAAGTGACTAACGACGGTATCCTGGATGTAGGTAACACTGCGGCGAATGCTCTGCAGGTTGATACTCTGAACCTGACCAGCACTACTGATACCAGTGGTAACATTCACGCAGGTGTGTTCAACATCGAAAGCAACCGCTTCGTACTCGATGCCGATCTGACCAACGACCGTACCAACGATACTACCAAGTCAAACTACGGTTATGGCTTAATCGCAATGAACTCTGATGGTCACCTGACCATTAACGGTAACGGCGATAACGACAACACTGCTTCTATCGAAGCTGGTCAGAACGAAGTTGATAACAACGGTGACCATGTTGCAGCTGCAACCGGTAACTACAAAGTTCGTATCGACAACGCTACTGGTGCTGGTTCTATCGCTGACTACAACGGCAACGAGCTGATCTACGTCAACGACAAAAACAGCAACGCGACCTTCTCTGCTGCTAACAAAGCTGACCTGGGTGCATACACCTATCAGGCTGAGCAGCGTGGTAACACCGTTGTTCTGCAACAGATGGAGCTGACCGACTACGCTAACATGGCGCTGAGCATCCCGTCTGCGAACACCAATATCTGGAACCTGGAACAAGACACCGTTGGTACTCGTCTGACCAACTCTCGTCATGGTCTGGCTGATAACGGCGGCGCATGGGTAAGCTACTTCGGTGGTAACTTCAACGGCGACAACGGCACCATCAACTATGATCAGGATGTTAACGGCATCATGGTCGGTGTTGATACCAAAATTGACGGTAACAACGCTAAGTGGATCGTCGGTGCGGCTGCAGGCTTCGCTAAAGGTGATATGAATGACCGTTCTGGTCAGGTGGATCAAGACAGCCAGACTGCCTACATCTACTCTTCTGCTCACTTCGCGAACAACGTCTTTGTTGACGGTAGCTTGAGCTACTCTCACTTCAACAACGACCTGTCTGCAACCATGAGCAACGGTACTTACGTTGACGGCAGCACCAACTCCGACGCTTGGGGCTTTGGTTTGAAAGCCGGTTACGACTTCAAACTGGGTGATGCAGGTTACGTGACTCCTTACGGCAGCGTTTCTGGTCTGTTCCAGTCTGGTGATGATTACCAGCTGAGCAACGACATGAAAGTTGATGGTCAGTCTTACGACAGCATGCGTTATGAACTGGGTGTAGATGCAGGTTATACCTTCACCTACAGCGAAGACCAGGCTCTGACTCCGTACTTCAAACTGGCTTACGTCTACGACGACTCTAACAACGATAACGATGTGAACGGTGATTCCATCGATAACGGTACTGAAGGGTCTGCGGTACGTGTTGGTCTGGGTACTCAGTTCAGCTTCACCAAGAACTTCAGCGTCTATACCGATGCTAACTACCTCGGTGGTGGTGACGTAGATCAAGACTGGTCCGCGAATGTGGGTGTTAAATATACCTGGTAATATTCTTCACTCCGAAGAAATAGGTAATTTAATCTAAATAATGCCCGTCAAGGATTTGACGGGCATTACTGCAAAGGACGCACAAATGTTATCTGTAGTTAAACCTCTTCAGGAATTTGGTAAGCTCGATAAATGTTTGTCCAGATACGGTACGCGCTTCGAGTTTAATAATGAAAAGCAAGTTATATTTTCCAGTGATGTCAATAGCGAAGATACTTTCGTTATTTTAGAGGGCGTTATCTCTCTGCGTAGAGAAGAAAACGTACTTATCGGTATTACCCAGGCTCCTTATATTATGGGGCTGGCTGATGGTTTAATGAAAAACGATATACCATACAAATTAATATCAGAAGGAAGCTGTGCGGGATATCATTTACCAGCCAAACAAACCATTACTCTTATTGAACAAAATCAACTCTGGCGAGACGCTTTTTACTGGTTAGCCTGGCAAAATAGAATTCTGGAATTACGCGACGTTCAGCTCATTGGGCATAATTCCTACGAACAAATCCGCGCGACGTTATTATCAATGATTGACTGGAATGAAGAATTGCGATCACGTATTGGTGTGATGAATTATATCCATCAACGTACACGTATATCGCGTTCTGTCGTTGCGGAAGTTCTCGCTGCTTTGCGTAAAGGCGGCTATATCGAAATGAATAAAGGCAAACTGGTCGCTATCAACCGTTTGCCTTCAGAGTATTAATCAGGATGCGGGGATAACCAACGGTTTATTCCCGCTCAGTTCGGTCACCAGGTCATTGATGCCATCGCTCATATTTTTAAAGCGCGTCAATGGCGAACGAGTGACCACCACAAATGCGCCAATGTTCTTCTGCGGGATCATCGCCATATAGGTAATGAAACCGCCACCACCACCTGTCTTCTGAATAATCCCTGGACGACCCTCTTTCGGGGCCATATATACCCAGCCTAAACCAAGCGCATCCGCTTTGCCGGGGACATCCATGCCAATCACTTTTGTAAACTGCGCGCGCTGATAAATCAACGTCTGCATGCGATCAGCCTGGTTACTGCGCTGATAAAAATCAGATGACAAATACTGCTGCAGCGCATCATATCGCCTGGCGTGGAATAGACGCCGCCGCTGCCAATTGCCGCCAGCGTGTTATTGCACGGACTGGCACCGCGCTCAGCAACCATTAAACGGCGGCACTGATCCGGTGAGGGGGTGTAGGTGGTGTCTTTCATCCCCAACGGACGGGTAATCTGCTCTTCAAACAGCTGGGTATAAGGCTTGCCGGACGCATTCGCCAGTGCATCTGCCAGCAGATCGAATGCGAGGTTGGAGTACGCCGCCTGACTGCCTGGCGCGGCTTTCAGCTTCGCCGTAGAAAGGTATTTCCAGCGTTGCTCGCGCGTTGGCCAGACAAATACCGGACGATGTGCCGCGCCACCGGGCTGTTCACGGGGCAGGGCGCTGGTATGGGTTGCCAGATTCACCAGCGTAATGGGCGTCCCATTGTAGGTCGGTACACGTGCGCCTGGTGGAGCATATTTACTTAGCGGATCGTTTAACTTCACGGTCCCCTGGTCGAGCAATTTCACCAGCATCTCACTGGTCATTAACTTGGTGAGGGAAGCAATACGTATGACGGAATCCAGCTGCGGGCGAACGTTATTACCAGGTCGCGTTTCGCCATAACTGCGAAAGACGCGCTGGTTACCGTCGATAACAACCAGCGCCATCCCCGTGGCACCGCTGCCGTAAAAAATATGATCGGCATAACGATCGACAATATCAGAGGCAAACTCCGGTTCAGTGATCGGCTGCGCCGCATGGACGGAGGTCAATGACGCCGCACACAGCACGGCAGAAAAAAGCAGACTACGTTTCAACGGTGGTGTCCATAGATTGAATGAAGGTAACTGAGCGTATTTATACTACTCATTGATGGATTGCAAAGGGCGAATTAGTGCAATAATAGTGTTAAAAACGTAACGGCGCGTAAACACGATCTTTTTCCTGCTCACCAATGCCTGCATTTGTGATCCTGCGCGTGTTAATCCGCTTATGTAAACAATCTTTGGTTTGTGAAATCCGTCGAAACAATTCTTATGCTCAGGCTGGCGAACTAAGCGCCTTGCTATGGGTCACAATGGGCGGTTTCATTTGGCTGACGCTTTGTAGCGGTCATGCGGTTAATACACAGCAGTTGTTAAAACGATAAGAAGTTAGCAGGAGTGCATATGTTTAAGTCTTTTTTCCCAAAGCCGGGACCGTTTTTTCTCTCGGCCTTTGTTTGGGCATTGATTGCCGTTATCTTCTGGCAAGCCGGTGGGGGGGATTGGGTGGCGCGTATCACCGGCGCTTCCGGGCAGATCCCGATTAGCGCCGCGCGTTTCTGGTCGTTGGATTTCCTGATTTTTTACGCTTACTACATTGTTTGCGTAGGACTTTTTGCATTGTTCTGGTTTATCTATAGCCCGCACCGTTGGCAATACTGGTCAATACTCGGTACTGCGCTGATTATCTTCGTCACCTGGTTTTTGGTGGAAGTCGGGGTTGCCGTCAACGCCTGGTATGCGCCGTTCTATGATCTGATTCAAACGGCGCTAAGTTCGCCGCATAAAGTCACCATCGAACAATTTTACCGCGAAGTGGGCGTCTTTCTGGGGATTGCGCTGATCGCGGTGGTGATCAGTGTGCTGAACAACTTCTTTGTCAGTCACTACGTGTTCCGCTGGCGTACGGCGATGAACGAATATTACATGGCGAACTGGCAACAACTGCGTCATATCGAAGGGGCCGCGCAGCGTGTGCAGGAAGACACCATGCGTTTTGCTTCAACGCTGGAGAATATGGGCGTCAGCTTTATCAACGCTATCATGACGTTGATCGCCTTCCTGCCGGTGCTGGTAACGCTCTCCGCACATGTGCCGGAGCTGCCGATTGTCGGGCACATTCCGTATGGTCTGGTGATTGCCGCTATCGTCTGGTCGCTGATGGGGACCGGATTACTGGCAGTGGTAGGGATCAAACTGCCGGGGCTGGAGTTTAAAAACCAGCGTGTAGAGGCTGCCTACCGTAAAGAGCTGGTTTATGGTGAAGACGATGCCACGCGCGCGACGCCGCCTACGGTACGCGAGCTGTTTAGCGCCGTACGGAAAAACTATTTCCGCCTCTATTTTCACTATATGTATTTCAACATCGCCCGCATTCTCTATTTGCAGGTCGATAACGTTTTCGGTTTGTTCTTGCTGTTTCCGTCAATTGTTGCCGGTACGATTACGCTCGGCCTGATGACGCAGATTACTAACGTTTTTGGTCAGGTTCGCGGTGCTTTCCAGTACCTGATTAACTCATGGACCACACTGGTTGAGTTGATGTCTATCTACAAACGTCTGCGCAGCTTTGAACATGAGCTGGATGGTGACAAAATTCAGGAAGTAACCCATACCTTGAGCTAAAAAGGAGAAGTAATGTCGCGCGTCAATCATCTATCTTCGCTGTCATTGTTGGCGGTTCTGGTTTTAGCGGGATGTAGTAGTCAGGCTCCGCAACCGTTGAAAAAGGGCGAAAAAGCGATAGATGTGGCGAGCGTCGTGCGGCAGAAGATGCCTGCGAGCGTGAAAGACCGCGATGCCTGGGCGAAAGATCTCGCCACCACGTTTGAAAGTCAGGGGCTGGCACCGACGCTGGAAAACGTCTGCTCGGTGCTGGCGGTGGCGCAGCAGGAGTCAAATTATCAGGCAGATCCGGCTGTTCCGGGCTTAAGCAAGATCGCCTGGCAAGAGATTGACCGTCGTGCTGAACGGATGCACATTCCTGCTTTTCTGGTGCATACCGCGCTAAAAATCAAATCGCCAAACGGCAAAAGCTATAGCGAACGGTTAGATTCGGTGCGTACTGAAAAGCAATTGAGCGCGATTTTTGACGATCTGATCAGCATGGTGCCAATGGGGCAGACGTTGTTTGGTTCGCTTAATCCGGTGCGCACCGGTGGGCCGATGCAGGTCAGCATTGCCTTTGCCGAACAGCATACCAAAGGGTATCCGTGGAAAATGGACGGTACAGTCCGTCAGGAAGTCTTCAGTCGTCGCGGCGGGTTGTGGTTTGGTACTTACCATTTACTGAATTATCCCGCCAGCTATAGCGCGCCGATATACCGTTTTGCTGATTTTAACGCTGGCTGGTACGCCAGCCGTAATGCCGCGTTTCAGAACGCGGTCAGTAAGGCCAGCGGCGTGAAGCTGGCACTGGACGGTGATTTAATTCGTTACGACAGTAAAGAGCCCGGGAAAACCGAACTGGCAACGCGCAAACTGGCGGGAAAACTGGGGATGAGCGACAGTGAAATTCGCCGCCAGTTAGAGAAAGGGGACAGCTTCTCTTTTGAGGAGACGGCGCTGTACAAGAAAGTTTATCAACTTGCCGAAGCGAAAACGGGTAAATCACTACCCCGCGAAATGTTGCCTGGCATTCAACTGGAAAGCCCGAAAATCACCCGCAACCTGACTACGGCCTGGTTTGCGAAGCGCGTAGACGAACGGCGGGCGCGTTGTATGAAACAGTGATCAAACAGGAATGTCATGCCAGATAAAGCGTTTTAGGCCGTATCTGGCAACGTAAATCTTACTGGCGGCGATGTCGCCAGTGCAGCCATAGCGCCACTACTGCAAAAATGAGGCAGCCAACTAAAAACGGGATCAGCCCGAAAATGGTGCCGACACCTAAACCAATTTCCACCCGTGGGCGACCTGTTTCCTGGACCTGCATTAAGCGCTCATAGACGCCGGGCGCATGCACTAACAGGTTCAGCAATTGCGCCCCAGCCCAAAAGCAAAACAGCACAAACAACGCATAGGCAATGTTGCCAGGCGTTGAAGAGGCATTGCGATATTTTCCGCTAAACAGCGATTTTGACAGGGTGAAATCAGCCATAAAAACCTCCGGAAGTCATCTGCTTCTCTTCTGGTGTGATACCAGCGGCTTATGGCAAGTCTGACAGGTCATTAAGATTGTCAATATCAGAATCATGGTAAATTGATGTTGGGAATATTCCCGAAGCGTGAATCTTCGTCGTGAGTCACAAAATGACAACCTTAAGTTAAATTTATTAACAATTACGGAAATGTTGTCTACGCCACAGACGGATGTTGCAGAATATGCAAGGATGTTGTTTTTCGTTAACGGAGCTGCCATGAACTTGCCTGTAAAAATCCGCCGTGACTGGCACTACTATGCGTTCGCCATTGGCCTTATATTCATTCTTAATGGCGTGGTGGGTTTACTGGGATTTGAAGCAAAAGGTTGGCAGACCTATGCCGTCGGTCTGGTGACGTGGGTGATTAGTTTCTGGCTGGCGGGGCTGATTATTCGTCGTCGCGATGAAGAAACTGAAAACGCCCAATAACAGAGGATTGGGCGTTCTGGGGGCTGACAAAGTGCTCGTTGTTTTTGCCGGATGCGGCGCGAACGCCTTACCCTGCCTACAAAATCATGCAAAATCAGTATATTGCAATTATCTGGTAGGCCTGATAAGCAAAGCGCATCAGGCAATCTTACGTTTGCCATCAGTCTTAAATGCCCAATAAAAGTTATCAGGCATTTAAAAATTACATTGTGGTTTTCAATGCGTTATCCGCAGCGTGACGCTCCAGCGCCAGCTCAATCAAACGCGTGATCAGGTCGGTGTAACCCAGACCGCTGGCTTGCCACAGCTTCGGATACATACTGATGTTGGTGAAGCCAGGCAGTGTGTTGATCTCGTTGATCACCACTTCGTTCTCTGGGGTTAAAAACACGTCTACACGCGCCATGCCTGCGCATCCCAACGTCTGATAAGCCTGAACGGCAATCGCCCGGATCTTATCGTTGATTTCTGGCGCAATGGCTGCCGGAACTACCACTTTCGCGCCATCTTCGTCAATGTACTTGGTGTCGTAGGCATAGAAATCGCTGGTGAGTACGATCTCGCCACAGGTGCTGGCTTGCGGATTGTCGTTGCCCAGAACTGCGCATTCGATCTCACGACCTTTTATCCCTTGCTCAACGATCACTTTATGATCGAACTCGAACGCCAGATCGACGGCAATTGCGTACTGTTCTTCGCTGGTTACTTTGCTGACACCAACAGAAGAGCCCTGATTAGCCGGTTTTACAAACAGTGGTAACCCCAGTTTAGACTCTACTTCGGCAAAACTGATGTTGTTACGATTAGCGCGCGTCAGGGTAATAAATGGCGCAATGTTCAGCCCGGCATCGCGCAGCAGACGTTTGGTGACATCTTTGTCCATACAGGCTGCTGAAGCCAGAACATCTGAACCTACAAACGGTAAATTGGCGACCCGCAGCATTCCCTGCAAGGAACCATCTTCGCCCAGCGTACCGTGGACAATCGGGAAAATGACATCCACCGTCGGCAACGGCTGACCGTTTTGCGCGTCGATAAGCTGATGCTCATGTTTACCTGGCACTTGCGCAAGGCTGGTCGCCGAAGGGCGCAACGCAATATGGGCAGGATCGTCTGCATTTAGCAGATAATTGCTGGCATCGCTGACGTGCCATTGCCCTTGTTTATCAATGCCCAGCAGCACAACGTCGAAGCGACTTTTATCAATGGCATCGACAATATTTTTTGCCGATTGCAGAGACACTTCATGTTCCGCTGATTTACCACCAAAAACGATTCCTACCCGCAGTTTTTCCATCTTAAAAACCTATCCCGTCTAACACAAAGTGCATACATTACCACGACAAAACGGGGGATTCGCGGCCTTCTGACAGAATGTTGCAATCTTCTGCTGACAAAGCGTGCAACGTACTGGTGAAGAAAGTGCGTTATCTCAATGATGTGCGCAAGATCACAAAAATGATGAACGGGAAGCTAATTTATTCCTGGCTTGTATGGCCATGCAGTGAGTTTTTTTCTCTTAATTATAAGTTAACGAAGAGAATATATTTCATAACTTTTATTTATAATAAAGGTTGATAATTAAAAGCCTATATTTTGTGTGGGTAATTATTAAAATAAGAGAAACGTTTCGCTGGTAATCAAACAAAAAATATTTGCGCAAAGTATTTCCCTTGTCATAAAAATAATACTTCCAGACACTATGAAGTTGTGAAACATAATGTTAACTTCTCCATACTTTGGATAAGGAAATACAGACATGAAAAATCTCATTGCTGAGTTGTTATTTAAGCTTGCCCAAAAAGAAGAAGAGTCGAAAGAACTGTGCGCGCAGGTAGAAGCTTTGGAGATTATCGTCACTGCAATGCTTCGCAATATGGCGCAAAATGACCAACAGAGGTTGATTGATCAGGTAGAGGGGGCGCTGTACGAGGTAAAGCCCGATGCCAGCATTCCTGACGACGATACGGAGCTGCTGCGCAATTATGTAAAGAAGTTATTGAAGCATCCTCGTCAGTAAAAAGTTAATCTTTTCAACAGCTGTCATAAAGCTGTCACGGCCGAGACTTATAGTCGCTTTGTTTTTATTTTTAATGTATTTGTACATGGAGAAAATAAAGTGAAACAAAGCACTATTGCACTGGCACTCTTACCGTTACTGTTTTCCCCTGTAACAAAAGCTCGGACACCAGAAATGCCTGTTCTGGAAAACCGGGCTGCTCAGGGCGATATTACTGCACCCGGCGGTGCTCGCCGTTTAACGGGGGATCAGACCGCCGCTCTGCGTGATTCTCTTAGCGATAAACCCGCCAAAAATATTATTTTGCTGATTGGCGATGGGATGGGGGACTCGGAAATTACTGCTGCACGCAATTATGCCGAAGGTGCGGGCGGCTTTTTTAAAGGTATCGATGCATTACCGCTTACCGGGCAATACACTCACTATGCGCTGAATAAAAAAACCGGTAAACCGGACTACGTCACCGACTCGGCTGCATCAGCAACCGCCTGGTCAACTGGTGTCAAAACCTATAACGGCGCACTGGGCGTCGATATTCACGAAAAAGATCACACAACGATTCTGGAAATGGCAAAAGCCGCAGGTCTGGCGACCGGTAACGTTTCTACCGCAGAGTTGCAGGATGCCACGCCCGCTGCGCTGGTGGCGCATGTGACCTCGCGCAAATGCTACGGTCCAAGTGCGACCAGTGAAAAATGTCCGGGTAACGCTCTGGAAAAAGGCGGAAAAGGATCGATTACCGAACAGCTGCTTAACGCCCGTGCCGATGTTACGCTTGGCGGCGGTGCAAAAACCTTTGCTGAAACGGCAACCGCCGGTGAATGGCAGGGAAAAACGCTGCGTGAACAGGCACAGGCGCGTGGTTATCAGTTGGTGAGTGATGCTGCCTCACTGAATTCGGTGACGGAAGCGAATCAGCAAAAACCCCTGCTTGGCCTGTTTGCTGACGGCAATATGCCAGTGCGCTGGCTAGGACCGAAAGCAACGTACCACGGCAATATCGACAAGCCCGCAGTTACCTGTACGCCTAATCCGCAACGTAATGACAGTGTACCGACCCTGGCGCAGATGACCGACAAAGCCATTGAATTGTTGAGTAAAAATGAGAAAGGCTTTTTCCTGCAAGTTGAAGGTGCGTCAATCGATAAACAGGATCACGCTGCGAATCCTTGTGGGCAAATTGGCGAGACGGTCGATCTCGATGAAGCCGTACAACGGGCGCTGGAATTCGCTAAAAAGGATGGTAACACGTTGGTCATAGTCACCGCTGATCACGCCCATGCCAGCCAGATTGTCGCGCCGGACACCAAAGCGCCGGGCCTCACCCAGGCGCTAAATACCAAAGATGGCGCAGTGATGGTGATGAGTTACGGGAACTCCGAAGAGGATTCACAAGAACATACCGGCAGTCAGTTGCGTATTGCAGCGTATGGCCCACATGCCGCCAATGTCGTTGGACTGACCGACCAGACCGATCTCTTCTACACCATGAAAGCCGCCCTGGGGCTGAAATAAAACCGCGCCCGGCGGTGAATTTTCGCTGTCGGGTGGTTTTTTTGCTGTTAGCAACCAGACTTAATGGCAGATCACGGGCGCAAACGCTCATGGTTAAAACATGAAGAGGGATGGTGCTATGAAAATAACATTACTGGTTACCTTGCTTTTCGGACTGGTTTTTTTAACCACCGTCGGCGCTGCCGAGAGAACCTTAACCCCGCAACAACAGCGTATGACCTCCTGTAATCAGCAGGCGACGGCGCAGGCGTTGAAAGGGGATGCTCGTAAGACCTACATGAGTGATTGCCTGAAGAACAGCAAGTCTGCGCCTAGTGAAAAAAGTTTGACGCCACAGCAGCAAAAGATGCGCGAATGTAATAATCAAGCAACGCAACAATCTCTGAAAGGGGATGATCGTAATAAGTTTATGAGCGCCTGCCTCAAGAAAGCCGCCTGATACCTGATAGTGCTAACGGGTGAGCTACGAAAATGGCTCACCCGAAATTTCATACTTCTGCCTTTAGCCCCGTCTCTATAATTTGGGAAAATTGTTTCTGAATGTTCCCAAAAATAATGAATGATGAAAACTTTTTCAAAAAAGCGGCGGCGCATGGGGAGGAACCTCCTTTAACTCCTCAAAACGAACATCAGCGATCCGGGCTGCGCTTCGCCCGTCGCGTCAGACTACCCCGCGCGGTTGGCCTGGCTGGCATGTTCTTACCGATTGCTTCAACGCTGGTTTCGCACCCGCCGCCGGGCTGGTGGTGGCTGGTGTTGGTCGGCTGGGCGTTCGTCTGGCCGCATTTAGCCTGGCAGATAGCGAGCAGGGCCGTCGATCCGCTTAGCCGGGAAATTTACAACTTAAAAACCGATGCAGTATTAGCGGGAATGTGGGTAGGCGTAATGGGCGTAAACGTGCTGCCTTCCACCGCGATGTTGATGATTATGTGTCTGAATTTGATGGGGGCAGGCGGCCCCCGTCTGTTTGTCGCGGGTCTGGTGTTGATGGTGGTTTCCTGCCTTGTCACCCTCGAACTGACGGGCATCACCGTGTCGTTCAATAGTGCGCCGCTGGAATGGTGGCTCTCCCTTCCCATTATCGTCATTTATCCTCTGCTGTTTGGCTGGGTCAGCTACCAGACGGCGACTAAACTGGCGGAACATAAACGCAGGTTGCAGGTCATGAGTACCCGCGACGGTATGACGGGCGTGTATAACCGACGTCATTGGGAAACTATGTTACGCAATGAATTTGATAACTGTCGGCGGCATAACCGCGATGCGACATTACTGATTATCGATATCGACCATTTCAAGAGCATCAACGATACCTGGGGCCATGATGTGGGCGATGAAGCGATTGTGGCGCTTACCCGACAGTTACAAATAACCCTGCGCGGTAGCGATGTGATTGGTCGGTTTGGCGGCGATGAGTTTGCGGTAATCATGTCCGGTACGCCAGCTGAGAGCGCCATTACCGCCATGTTACGAGTGCATGAAGGGCTAAATACATTACGTCTGCCGAATACGCCACAGGTAACTTTACGGATTAGTGTGGGGGTTGCGCCGCTGAACCCACAAATGAGTCACTATCGTGAGTGGTTGAAATCGGCAGATTTGGCGCTTTACAAAGCAAAGAAAGCCGGACGTAACCGCACCGAAGTGGCGGCCTGACGTCCGGCAAAAATCATCAGGATTTGCTGAGTTTTTCTGATTTTTCCATACACTTCGTCATCGCTTCGATCACTGCGGCACGGAAGCCTTTCTCTTCCAGTACGCGTACCGCCTCAATGGTGGTGCCTCCCGGTGAGCAGACCATATCTTTCAGTGCCCCCGGATGTTCTCCCGTTTCCAGCACCATTTTTGCGGAACCCATTACCGCCTGAGCGGCAAATTTATACGCCTGGGCGCGAGGCATCCCGCCCAGCACGGCGGCGTCGGCCATCGCTTCGATAAACATAAAGACGTAGGCTGGGGAAGAACCGCTCACACCGACCACCGGGTGGATCATCGGCTCGGCAATTACTTCCGCTTCGCCAAAGCAGCGGAAAATATTCAGCACATCAGCGGTATCTTCTGGGGTTACCAGCGCGTTTGGCGTTACGGAGGTCATCCCGGCATTAACCAGCGCGGGAGTGTTCGGCATGGCGCGGATAATTTTCCGGTCATGGCCCAGCGCGCGGGCAAGCTGGTCGAGCGTGACGCCTGCTGCAATAGAAACGACCAGAGAGTCTTTATTCAGGCTGGAGGTGATTTCGCTAAGCACTTTAATCATGATGCCTGGTTTAACGGCGGCAAAAATGATGTCGGCGATTTGCGCCACTTCTTGCGCCGATTCTGCGGCGTTGATGCCGAACTGGTCATGCAGGGCGGCGACTTTATCCGGGGAGGGGGTATATACCCAGATTTGCCCTGGAAGCACCTGACCGCTGGCAATCAGACCGCCGAGAATGGCTTTTCCCATATTGCCGCAGCCAATAAAACCGATTTTCTTTTCCATTGCCTCACTCCTGCCGTGAAATTCATTGTTTTGATAATCGCTGGCAGAAGCATAAACAGAACTATGCCGGAAGGCAAAAGCGCGACACAATAGAGGATTACCCAACAAAGGATGACTTTATGACAATTTGGGTGGATGCCGACGCGTGTCCCAATGTAATTAAAGAGATTTTGTATCGCGCGGCGGAACGTATGCAGATGCCGCTGGTACTGGTAGCAAACCAGAGTTTACGCGTGCCGCCATCGCGATTTATTCGTACGCTGCGCGTCGCGGCAGGTTTCGACGTTGCCGATAACGAAATTGTCCGGCAGTGTGAAGCGGGCGATTTGGTGATCACCGCAGATATACCTCTGGCTGCTGAAGCCATCGAGAAAGGCGCGGCGGCGCTTAATCCTCGCGGCGAACGTTACACGCCAGCGACCATTCGTGAGCGCCTGACGATGCGCGATTTTATGGATACCTTACGTGCCAGTGGGATCCAGACCGGCGGACCAGATAGTCTTTCACAACGTGACCGCCAGGCCTTTGCCGCGGAGCTGGAGAAGTGGTGGCTGGAAGTGCAACGTAGTCGTGGCTAAATGTAATTTATTATTTACACTTCATTCTTGAATATTTATTGGTATAGTAAGGGATGTATTGATATTTTCACCTTAAGTGGAATTTTTTCTTTACAATCGAAATTGTACTAGTTTGATGGTATGATCGCTATTCTCATGATACCGGCTTTCGCCGCATTGCGACCTATTGGGGAAAACCCACGATGACACAACCTCTTTTTCTGATCGGGCCTCGGGGCTGTGGTAAAACAACGGTCGGAATGGCCCTTGCCGATTCGCTTAACCGTCGGTTTGTCGATACCGACCAGTGGTTGCAATCACAGCTCAATATGACGGTCGCGGAGATCGTCGAAAGGGAAGAGTGGGCGGGATTCCGCGCCAGAGAAACGGCGGCGCTGGAAGCGGTAACTGCGCCATCCACCGTTATCGCTACAGGCGGCGGCATTATTCTGACGGAATTTAATCGTCACTTCATGCAAAATAACGGGATCGTGGTTTATTTGTGTGCGCCAGTATCAGTCCTGGTTAACCGGCTGCAAGCTGCTCCGGAAGAAGATTTACGGCCAACCTTAACGGGGAAACCGCTGAGCGAAGAAGTTCAGGAAGTGCTGGAAGAACGCGATGCGCTTTATCGCGAAGTTGCGCATATTATCATCGACGCAACAAACGAACCCAGCCAGGTGATTTCTGAAATTCGCAGTGCCCTGGCACAGACGATCAATTGTTGATTTTCGAGCGCCTATACTTAACGTTCATCCCGTGAAATAAGGAAGAACGATGCCAACGAAACCGCCTTATCCTCGTGAAGCATATATAGTGACGATTGAAAAAGGAAAACCAGGACAGACGGTAACCTGGTACCAACTCAGAGCCGATCATCCTAAACCAGACTCGTTGATCAGTGAACATCCGACCGCTCAGGAAGCGATGGATGCGAAAAAACGCTATGAGGACCCTGACAAAGAGTGACCGCATCAGACTGCTCGGAAGGGATTCTGAGTGCCACCACAAGGGATCTGCGTCACATTTTTCACAATTCATGTTTTTCAAATAATTAGAATATTAAACAATAACAATCCATTACTGGAATCATTTGGAATCTTTACATTATGCCGTGCAGGTCTGCTGCTACGCTTTTTGTCATTTGTAGCACAGGTAAGTGTCAGCAGTGGTGCTTAGCGCTTGCCCGGTAATTAACGACGAAATAAAAGTAAGGTGGAAGAACAATGAGTGCGTCGTTGGCGATCCTGACCATCGGCATTGTACCTATGCAGGAAGTTTTGCCGCTCCTGACAGAATACATTGACGAAGATAATATTTCCCATCATAGCCTGCTGGGGAAGTTAAGCCGCGAAGAAGTGATGGCGGAGTACGCGCCAGAAGCAGGCGAAGACACAATTCTCACATTATTAAATGACAACCAGCTGGCCCATGTTTCGCGTCGTAAAGTGGAACGAGACCTGCAAGGTGTGGTTGAAGTGCTCGATAATCAGGGTTACGACGTCATTATATTAATGAGTACAGCAAACATTAGTAGTATGACCGCGCGTAATACGATCTTTCTTGAGCCGTCGCGGATATTGCCACCGCTGGTTTCCTCTATTGTTGAAGATCATCAGGTGGGGGTTATCGTACCGGTTGAGGAGTTGCTGACCGTTCAGGCGCAAAAATGGCAAATTTTGCAGAAACCGCCAGTATTTTCATTGGGTAACCCCATTCATGATTCGGAACAAAAAATCATTGATGCCGGGAAAGAATTACTGGCAAAAGGGGCTGATGTCATCATGCTGGATTGTTTGGGATTTAACCAGCGTCATCGCGATTTACTGCAAAAACAGCTCGATGTTACTGTCTTGCTCTCTAACGTATTGATTGCACGGCTGGCTGCGGAATTACTGGTGTAATTTTGCGTGACAGCCAGCGCCTCTGGCCCCTATAGTGAAGTAGATGTTCAACTACCAGACAGGGCCAGTTTATGCTTCAAAGTAATGAGTACTTTTCAGGCAAAGTGAAATCGATCGGCTTTTCCAGCAGCAGCACTGGTCGCGCCAGCGTGGGTGTTATGGTTGAAGGTGAATACACCTTCAGCACCGCTGAGCCTGAAGAGATGACGGTAATCAGTGGCGCGCTGAATGTGTTACTGCCTGACGCGACCGACTGGCAAGTGTATGAAGCCGGTTCGGTGTTTAATGTTCCCGGTCACAGCGAGTTTCATCTGCAAGTTGCCGAACCCACCTCTTATCTGTGCCGCTATCTGTAATTCCTCACCTTCCCCTTGAACGGGAGGGCATTTTTCTGAAATGTCCTCTCTTTAACCCATAATAATATTTCCTTTGCTGGGATTTTTTCGATTTCCGATATATTCATAATTCATCAAGGTTGATATAAATATCAGCGAAGATCTCCAGATATTGTTGCGGAACTGGCGACGATAAAAGATAAATCAGATGATGAATGGTGGCGTGCATTGCTGCAAAGTCGCAATGATCATTTGCGCCAAACGGCATTGCGCAACGCACATACCCCGGTGTTGTTAACGACATTGACTGAGTCTCAGGATCGGTCGCTGGCTATTAATAATCCACAGCTGGCTGCCGATGTGAAAACGGTGTGGCTAAAAGAGGAGCCATCATTACTTTTATTTGTCGATCAACCCGCTCTTTCGCAGTTACGGGATTTAGTGAAAACCGGGGCAACGCGGAAAATTCGCAGTGAAGCGCGTCACCGGCTTGAGGAAAAACAATGACACAACGCCCCTGGAGCAAGTTACAGCGTAAAACGCATAATATTGCTGCGCTAAAAATTATTGCCCGCCGTAGCGAATAATTATATGCCTGGTGTAGCTTCGTACGCCGGATAAGACGCGGCAGGCGTCGCATCCGGCATTAAAGGTAAATCAGCAATTAACGTTGTGCTTCGCCACCTAATCCTTCAATCAGGTTTTGAATTAACGCTGCCAGTTCACCAGTCATCAGGATGAAATCGGCATCAAAACGCTGGGCGAAATCTTCACGGTCGATATCTTCGTTTTGATCGCGCAGCTCGTCGCAGAACTTCAGACGCTTGAGCGAACCATCGTCGCACATCACAAACTGAATGCGCTGCTGCCAGTCGAGCGCCAGTTTAGTCACCACTTTTCCGGCTTCGATGTGATTGGTGATCTCTTCGCTGGTCAGATCTTGTTTCTTCGCGCGGATCACTCCACCATCTTCCAGCAGCGATTTCAGCTCGGCTTCATCAAGCAGCTGGAAGCCCTGTGCCGCGCTGCCGGAGCGAACCCATTCGGTCAGCGTCAGTTCAATCGGGTTTTCCATGCTCAATGGTACAACCGGTAACGACCCCAGGCTTTTACGCAGCAGTGCCAGCGTATCTTCCGCTTTTTTGGCACTGGCGCAGTCCACCATAATCAAACCGTTAACCGTGTCGATCCACATCATTGTCTGGCTAAAACGGCTGAAAGCACGCGGTAGCAGAGAGTGCAGCACTTCGTCTTTCAGCGAATCTTTTTCGGTTTTCTTCAGCTTACGCGCCTGTTCCGCTTCCAGTTTGGCGATTTTCGCTTCCAGCGCCTGTTTAATCACCGGAGACGGGAGGATTTTTTCTTCTTTGCGCGCGCAGATAACAATTTGACCATTGGCAACGTGCGTTAACGCATCGCTGTGCGATCCCATCGGAGGAACCCAGCCCATCTTCGCCATGTCCTGGCTGCCGCATGGGGTAAATGCCATCGAGGCTAGCTGTTTTTCCATCTCTTCTGCACGCAACGAAATCTCGCGGCTAAGACGGTAAACCATTAAATTTTTGAACCACAGCATGATAATTTCCACGGCCTTGTCGTTAAATTTAGCGGGCATGATAACGAATTGTCGGCGGCCTTGCATTGCCAATCCAGTTGTCCGTCTCTACGCTATTGATATTGAAAAAAATAAGGAGAGTACCGTGCGTATAGGTATCGATTTAGGCGGCACCAAAACTGAAGTGATTGCACTGGGCGATGCAGGGGAGCAGTTGTACCGCCATCGTCTGCCCACGCCGCGTGATGATTATCGGCAGACTATTGAAACGATCGCCACGTTGGTTGATATGGCGGAGCAGGCAACAGGGCAGCGCGGAACGGTAGGTATGGGCATTCCTGGTTCGATTTCGCCCTACACCGGCGTGGTGAAGAATGCCAATTCAACCTGGCTCAACGGTCAGCCATTCGATAAAGACTTAAGCGCGAGGTTGCAGCGGGAAGTGCGGCTGGCAAATGACGCCAACTGTCTGGCGGTTTCAGAAGCAGTAGATGGCGCGGCAGCGGGAGCGCAGACGGTATTTGCCGTGATTATCGGCACGGGATGCGGCGCGGGCGTGGCATTCAATGGGCGGGCGCATATCGGCGGCAATGGCACGGCAGGTGAGTGGGGACACAATCCGCTACCGTGGATGGACGAAGACGAACTGCGTTATCGCGAGGAAGTCCCTTGTTATTGCGGTAAACAAGGTTGTATTGAAACCTTTATTTCGGGCACGGGATTTGCGACGGATTATCGTCGTTTGAGCGGACATGCGCTGAAAGGCAGTGAAATTATCCGCCTGGTTGAAGAAAGCGATCCGGTAGCGGAACTGGCATTGCGTCGCTACGAGCTGCGGCTGGCAAAATCGCTGGCACATGTCGTGAATATTCTCGATCCGGATGTGATTGTCCTGGGGGGCGGGATGAGCAATGTAGACCGTTTATATCAAACGGTTCCGCAGTTGATTAAACAATTTGTCTTCGGCGGCGAATGTGAAACGCCGGTGCGTAAGGCGAAGCACGGTGATTCCAGCGGCGTACGCGGCGCTGCGTGGTTATGGCCACAAGAGTAAAAAAACCAGGCAATTAGCGCATCATGCCTGATGCGACGCTTGCCGCGTCTTATCAGGCCTACAAAATGAGCAGCCCGTAGGCCGGATAAGGCGTTTACGCCGCATCCGGCAATAAGCAACGCGCACGGTGACAGTAATCTACCCCAGTGGTTTCGCCAGCACCGGACTATCCGCCGCTTGCTGGCGCTTATAGCGACCATACAGCAGCAACGACGACATCGCAGCAAACGAAAGCAGGGCGGCAGGCAGCGCCACGTAATTATATGCCAGCCCCAGCGTCAGCATCATACCACCGCAATATGCGCCGACGGCGCTACCGAGGTTAAACGCTATTTGCCCACCTGCGGCACCTAATAACTCTCCGCCTTTGGCATTTTGCAGTAACAATATTTGCAGTGGTGCTGAAAGGGCAAATAATCCCGCGCAACAAATAAATGCAAAAATAAGCGACGTTGTTTTCATGCCGCCGAAGAAAAAGAGCATCAGCAGTGCCAGCACAATAATAAAGTCAGTTACTGCCGCAATGCGCAGTGGTGAATAACGTCCTGAAATCCGGCCACTTAGCACATTCCCCAGCACCATCCCTAGCCCAACTAACATCATAATAAAAGTCATCGCCGTTTCCGAAAAACCGGAAATAAACATCATGTATGGCTTTACGTAGCTGAACCAGGCAAATACACCTGCGTTGCCAAACATGGTGGCGGCGAAAATTAACCACGGGGCCGGGCTGCGTAAAAAGTGAAATTGTTCGCGCAGCTTTCCTTTCGCTTCGTCGCGAATATCCGGCACCCAAAAATAGACCGATGCCATCACCGCAATATTAAAAACAGCGATCAATAAAAAGGTGTAGCGCCAGCTAAATTCCTGACTTAAATACGTTCCCAGCGGAATGCCCAGCAAATTGGCGACTGTCATCCCGGAAACCATCCCCGCCACGGCGGCGGTGACTTTTCCGGGTTTGATAATTTTTGATAACACGATCGCGCCGACGCCAAAAAATGCGCCATGCGGAAAGCCGGATACCAGCCGACCAATGGCGAGCATCAGGTAAGACGAAGAGAGCGTGAACATGGCGTTGCCAATGACGCACAACGCCACCAGAAACAATAAGATATGTTTGAGTGAGTAGCGGCTGGAAAAGAGTGCGATGATTGGCGCACCGACCACCACCCCCAGCGCATAATACGAGATCATATGCCCGGCAGCAGGAATCGAAATTCCTACGTTATGCGCCAGCTCCGTGAGCACGCCCATAATGCCAAATTCGGCCATCCCCAAACCAAACGTGCCCAGAGCCAAAGATAAAATGACTTTTTTCATACCACCATCACAACCACCAGAACGGCTACTAATCACCGTAGCCAATAAAGTGATAGCTTGCAGGATAACGACCAGCAAGGCCAAGAGATAATTCGCCCCTCTGTATTCATTATCCTGCTGAATAGTTATTTCACTGCAAACATACTTTCCAGTTTGCTGTAGCCCAGGCCGTTGATCTTTTTCACTTTGATCTGCACCGGAATACGCTCTTTCATCGCTTCTACGTGGCTAATCACACCGATGGTTTTGCCGCTGGCGTTCAGGGCATCCAGCGCATCAAGGGCGGTATCCAGCGTTTCGCTATCCAGCGTGCCAAAACCTTCATCAAGGAACAGCGAGTCAATACGCGTTTTATGGCTGACCAGATCCGAAAGCGCCAGCGCCAGCGCCAGACTGACGAGGAAACTTTCGCCGCCGGAAAGGGTACGGGTATCGCGTACCGCATCTGCCTGCCAGGTATCAACAACCTCGACTTCCAGCGCCTCGCTGGCTTTGCGCTGTAACAGATAGCGCCCGTGCAGCCGGGTAAGTTGCTGATTAGCGAGATGGACTAAATTATCCAGCGTCAGCCCCTGGGCAAACTTGCGGAATTTATCGCCCTCTTTGGAACCTATTAGCGAATTCAGATATCCCCAGTCCTCAACCTGCTGCGTCATTTGGGCAATTTGCTGCATTAAGGTTTGTTGTTGCTGACGGTTATCTGCATCCTGCTTCAGCTGCTGGCGAATCTCGCCTTGACTCGTGGTGTTTTCACGCAACTTTTGGTGAGTTTGCGCTAGCTCTTGCTGAATCTGCTCCATCGTCACAGTGAGAGACAACCCGCCAGGTCGGTGTTGCTGATGCTGTGTCAGCGTTTCTGCTGTCTGAGTGACCAGCGTTTGCGCCTGACGGCGCTGGTTTTCCAGATTCTGCTTGAGCTGTTCCAGCTGCGTTAGTGTTTGTTCATCCATTAGCGCCGCAAGGAACGCCTGCTGATCGTCAAAGACGCTCGCCTGTAGCGCGGTGTCAAACTGCGCCTGGGCTTTTTGCAGACTTTGCGCCGCCAGAACATCCTGTTGCTGTAACGTCTGCTGCTGGCTGTGTAATGCGAGACATTGTTCATGAACCTGCCGCCAGTTTTCCAGCGCCACAGTTTCTTCGCTGTGCGGGAGCTCATCACTTTGCGGCAACGTTTCCAGAATCGGCGTCAGCTGCTGAATACGGTTTTGCAGCGCGGTTAATTCGTTCTGGCGTTGCTGCCAGCTCTGCGCTTCTTGCTGACGTGTCGCCAACCAGCTCTCTTCTTCATCTTCCTGTGGCAATGTCAGTGCATAACCCGCCAATGCCGTTAAGAGTTGCTGCTGGCGTTGTTCAATTTGCTGTTGATACTGGATAATTTGCTGATTATGTGCGGCAATCTGCCCTTGTAATTCATGTCGTTGGCTGAGTAACCGCAGCTGGCGTTCGTGCTCATCTTGTGCATCCAGCCACGGTTGAATATCGTCCTGTGGCTGCAAGGTGATATTGAGGCTGGCCGTGACGGCTTGCCATTGTTGAGTAAGTGCTTGCTCATCTTGTCGGAGGCTTTGCGCTTCGTTTTCATCGCGCTGAAGCTGCTTCGTTAATGCATCCAGTTGCCCGCGCAGCGCCGCACCTTCTTCGCCGAGCTTTTTCACTTCTTTTTCCAGCGTTAATAGCCGGGCCTGATTAACACCCGGTTCCAGCGCCTGATACGCCTCGACCGCTGGATGGCTGGTGGAACCACAAAGTGGACAAGGCTGACCCGCCTGTAACTGCGCGCGCTGGGCTTCCAGCGTTTTGATGCGCGCTTCCTGCTCGCAAATGGTTTTCACATCGGCAAGTTGCTGCGTCTTTTCTTTATAACGCTGGCGCATTTCGTTAAGTGCGGCATTACGTTGCGTCTGTTCCAGAGTGACATTCTGGATAGTGACCATTAACTGCGCCAGACGTTTTTGTTGGGGAACAATCTGCCCATGCAGCGCGACCAGGCGCTGACGCAGTGGGCGTTGCTCGGCATGTTGCGCCAGGGCGCTAGCAACTTCATCGGCGGTTAACGTCAACGTGATCGCCGCAAGCGTATTAAGTTTTTGCTCAGCATGGGTTAACTGTTGCTGCCATTGCCGCAGATGCTCGCGATCGCTGGTTTGTTGGGAGAACTGCGCACGCCAACCCGCCAGTTCGTTGTTCCACTGACGGAAGCGGTCGTGTTCCTGTAACCAGGTATTCAGGCTTTGTTGCTGCTGCTGTAATTCTGCTGACTGCTTCGCCGCGTGGTGGCGAATGCTCGCGCGAAGCGCCATTGTGCTCTGTAAGCGAGTATTTACTTCTTCAATCTGCTGGCGAGTATGCGCCAGCGCCGCGCTGTGTTCTGCGATGCGTTCCCAGTGCGGACGAAGATTTCGTGCCGGTTGTGCCAGACTGAGCGCCGCCAGTTGAGGTTGCGCTTTTTCTTCTTCGGCTAACGCCTGTTGCAAGGCCTGCTGACGGCGGCTGGCTTCTTGCTGCAATTCGTCCAGACGCGTTAACCAGTTTAGTGATTGTTGTTCTTGCTGCTGCGCGGTAATTAACTGTTTTTCTTCGTCAGTAAGTACCTGCAAACTCGCTGTCAGCGATTGCACTTGTTCCGGCGTGAGCAACGCGACGCCGCTGGCCTGCGCTTGCAGCTTCTCCAGCTCTGTGCGGGCCGATTTGTGCTGCTCAAACACCATCGACGAGATTTGTCCGTAGATTTCAGTGCCGGTTAACTCCTCGAGCAATTCCGCGCGTTCTTTGGGTTTGGCATTCAGGAAGGCAGCAAATTGCCCCTGCGAAAGCAGCATCGAACGGGTGAAGCGCCCGTAATCCAGTCCGGTTAACGTCGCCGTCAGTTCCAGCTTATCTTTCACTTTGTCGGCGAGAATTTTGCCATCGGCGCAGCGCGCCAGCTCTACGCGTGGCACCTGCAAATTACCGTCGGGCTGGTTACGCGCCCGATTCTGGCTCCAGAACGCGCGATACGCTTCACCTTTCACTTCAAACTCCACCTCCGCCAGACATTCGGCGGTATCGCGGGTCATGAGATCATTTTGCGATTGTGAAACGTTAGAAAGGCGCGGAGTTTCGTGATACAGCGCCAGACAAATGGCGTCCAGCAGGGTGGTTTTCCCCGCACCGGTTGGGCCGGTAATGGCAAACAGCCCGTTGCTGGCGAACGGCTCGCGGGGGAAATCAATCTTCCATTCGCCTTTTAATGAGTTCAGGTTTTTCAGGCGCAGGCTGAGAATTTTCATGCTTCGTGTTCTCCGGCGAGGCTATGCAACGTCGTGGCGAAAAGATGCTGCAGACGTTGCTGCTGCGATTCCTCCAGTTCTTCCAGTGCCAGACGGCGATTGAACACCTCTTCGACGCTGAGTTCGCTGAGGGTTTCACGCTGTTGGCTGGCTAACACACGCTCGCGCTGTTCACGACTCCGGCGTACCAGCAATACTTCGACAGGCAATGATTCGGTTAATGCCTGGATTTTGCGCTGAATATCATGCAGATACTCATCAGTAGTGATTTCGATATCCAGCCAGACAGGTGGCTCCTGTGATACATCGCGCCACTGTTCCAGCTGTTCGGTAATCGACGCCAGATCGCCTTTCAGCACCGCCATGGGTTGCGTTACCGGTACGTTCAGGTTTTCCACGCTCTCTAATTTGCCGTTTGAAAATGTCACAAGATGGACATATTTACTCTTACCGCATTCATCAAAACTCAGTGGAATGGGGGAACCGCAATATCGAACATGTTCCATGCCGCCAATAATCTGTGCGCGGTGAATATGCCCGAGCGCGATGTAGTCGGCTGGTGGAAAGTTTTGTGCCGGAAACGCGTCCAGCGTGCCAATATAGATGTCACGCACGGCATCACTTTTACTGGCACCCACGGTCGTTAAATGTCCCGTGGCGATGATGGGCAGAGGCTGATCGCCGCGCAGTTTGCAGGCATCGGCATAGTGTTGTTGATAATAATCAGTAATAGCCGCCAGCAAATGCTGCTGTTTTTCAATACCGTTAAGCCCCGCCTGGCTGGTAATAATGTCACGTGGGCGTAAAAACGGAATGGGGCACAGTACTGCGCCTGGTGTCCCGTCGCGACGAGGCAAGATTTGCGGCGCATGTCCGGCGCTGGCGACCACGGTTGTATTGAGGAACGCCATGATATCGCGCGATTCATTCAGCGTGGCGACCGAGTCATGGTTTCCTGCCAGTACCACCAGATGACAGCCAGTTTGCTGTAAATTGACAACAAAACGGTTGTATAACGTGCGGGCGTAACTGGGCGGCGAGCCGGTATCGAAAACATCACCGGCAACAATAATCGCATCCACCTGATGGGCTTGTGCTGTCTCCAGCAGCCAGTCAAGAAAAGCCTGATGTTCGGTTTCGCGGCTTTTACTGTAGAAGTTCTGGCCGAGATGCCAGTCTGAGGTGTGAAGGATGCGCATAACGGTTCCCTGGCGAAAAAGCATGGGCGCGATTATACCCAAACAGATGTGCCATTTGCTTTTTTCTGCGCCACGGAAATCAATAACCTGAAGATATGTGCGACGAGCTTTTCATAAATCTGTCATAAATCTGACGCATAATGACGTCGCATTAATGATCGCAACCTATTTATTACAACAGGGCAAATCATGGCGAGACGTATTCTGGTCGTAGAAGATGAAGCTCCAATTCGCGAAATGGTCTGCTTCGTGCTCGAACAAAATGGCTTTCAGCCGGTCGAAGCGGAAGATTATGACAGTGCTGTGAATCAACTGAATGAACCCTGGCCGGATTTAATTCTCCTTGACTGGATGTTACCTGGCGGCTCCGGTATCCAGTTCATCAAACACCTCAAGCGCGAGTCGATGACCCGGGATATTCCAGTGGTGATGTTGACCGCCAGAGGGGAAGAAGAAGATCGCGTGCGCGGCCTTGAAACCGGCGCGGATGACTATATCACCAAGCCGTTTTCGCCGAAGGAGCTGGTGGCGCGAATCAAAGCGGTAATGCGCCGTATTTCGCCAATGGCGGTGGAAGAGGTGATCGAGATGCAGGGGCTAAGCCTCGACCCGACATCTCACCGGGTGATGGCGGGCGAAGAGCCACTGGAGATGGGGCCGACAGAATTTAAACTGCTGCACTTTTTTATGACGCATCCTGAGCGCGTGTACAGCCGCGAGCAGCTGTTAAACCACGTCTGGGGAACTAACGTGTATGTGGAAGACCGCACGGTCGATGTCCACATTCGTCGCCTGCGTAAAGCACTGGAGCCCGGCGGGCATGACCGCATGGTGCAGACCGTGCGCGGTACAGGATATCGTTTTTCAACCCGCTTTTAACGCCTTGCTCATCGGACGCAGAGCAGGGCTTATGATTTCTTAACTGGAGTATCTTACGTGCTGGAACGGCTGTCGTGGAAAAGGCTGGTGCTGGAGCTGCTACTTTGCTGCCTCCCGGCTTTCATCCTGGGTGCATTTTTTGGTTACCTGCCCTGGTTTTTGCTGGCATCGGTAACAGGACTGCTTATCTGGCATTTCTGGAATTTATTGCGCCTTTCATGGTGGCTGTGGGTGGATCGCAGTATGACCCCGCCACCGGGGCGTGGTAGCTGGGAACCGCTACTATACGGCTTACACCAGATGCAGCTGCGAAATAAAAAACGCCGCCGCGAACTGGGCAATCTGATTAAACGCTTTCGTAGTGGCGCGGAGTCGCTGCCCGACGCAGTAGTGCTGACCACGGAAGAGGGCGGTATTTTCTGGTGTAACGGTCTGGCGCAACAGATTCTTGGTTTGCGCTGGCCGGAAGATAACGGGCAGAACATCCTTAACCTGCTGCGTTACCCGGAGTTTACGCAATATCTGAAAACGCGTGATTTTTCTCGCCCGCTTAATCTGGTGCTCAACACCGGGCGGCATCTGGAAATTCGCGTTATGCCTTATACCCACAAACAGTTGCTGATGGTGGCGCGTGATGTCACGCAAATGCATCAACTGGAAGGGGCGCGGCGTAACTTTTTTGCCAACGTGAGCCATGAGTTACGTACGCCATTGACCGTGTTACAGGGTTACCTGGAGATGATGGATGAGCAGCCGCTGGAAGGCGCGGTACGCGAAAAAGCGTTGCACACCATGCGCGAGCAGACCCAGCGGATGGAAGGGTTGGTGAAGCAATTGCTGACGCTGTCGAAAATAGAAGCCGCACCGACGCATTTGCTCAATGAAAAGGTTGATGTGCCGATGATGCTGCGCGTCGTTGAGCGCGAGGCTCAGACTCTGAGTCAGAAAAAACAGACATTTACCTTTGAGATAGATAACGGCCTCAAGGTGTCAGGCAACGAAGATCAGCTACGCAGTGCGATTTCGAACCTGGTCTATAACGCCGTGAATCATACGCCGGAAGGCACGCATATCACCGTACGCTGGCAGCGAGTGCCGCACGGTGCCGAATTTAGTGTTGAAGATAACGGACCGGGCATTGCACCGGAGCATATTCCGCGCCTGACCGAGCGTTTTTATCGCGTTGATAAAGCGCGTTCCCGGCAAACCGGTGGTAGCGGATTAGGGTTAGCGATCGTGAAACATGCGGTGAATCATCACGAAAGTCGCCTGAATATTGAGAGTACAGTAGGAAAAGTTACACGTTTCAGTTTTGTTATCCCGGAACGTTTAATTGCCAAAAACAGCGATTAATTCGCCTTTGTCATCTTTTATTGCCATAAGCCAGCCGATGCTGGCTTATTTTCTTGTGCACAGAAAACCCCCAGCTAGGCTGGGGGTTCCGGAAAGCTTTCAGCTTTG
>ERZ824978.45-NODE-45-length-180150-cov-8.596741_pt1 | contig 180150 bp, 144 predicted proteins | sample MGYA00519860_ERZ824978 | MGnify/ENA primary metagenome ERZ824978 (study PRJEB31778, sample SAMEA3449184) | human gut metagenome | biome: human gut; feature: human-associated habitat; material: faeces | place: United Kingdom | collected 2010/2012 ... | reverse complement strand
TGTCGTCAGCTCGTGTCGTGAGATGTTGGGTTAAGTCCCGCAACGAGCGCAACCCCCGCCGCGTGTTGCCATCGGGTGATGCCGGGAACCCACGCGGGACCGCCGCCGTCAAGGCGGAGGAGGGCGGGGACGACGTCAAGTCATCATGCCCCTTATGCCCTGGGCTGCACACGTGCTACAATGGCCGGTACAGAGGGATGCCACCCCGCGAGGGGGAGCGGATCCCGGAAAGCCGGCCCCAGTTCGGATTGGGGGCTGCAACCCGCCCCCATGAAGTCGGAGTTGCTAGTAATCGCGGATCAGCATGCCGCGGTGAATACGTTCCCGGGCCTTGTACACACCGCCCGTCACACCACCCGAGTCGTCTGCACCCGAAGTCGCCGGCCCAACCGCAAGGGGGGAGGCGCCGAAGGTGTGGAGGGTGAGGGGGGTGAAGTCGTAACAAGGTAGCCGTACCGGAAGGTGCGGCTGGATCACCTCCTTTCTAGGGAGACACGTACAGTGCCGATCGGAGTCGAGCCGAGCTCCTCCGACCTGGAAGACAACCTACGGGGCATCCCGCCCCGGTCTGCAGTTCAAGAACTCACAGTACCCGGCTCCGAGGGTCCCCGCCGTCTCAGGCGGACGGACGCCTGCGGGGCACCTTGAGAGTTGCATAGCGTTTTAGTGAATCAAAATCGAATCACAACCATCTAACTCGATTCTCGAGTTAGCGACCACAGACATCATTTACATGACTTGTCTGCAGGAAAGAAAGTGATTCGCATCCATATCACGATCGTGAATGTATGATCGATACCCAAATATCAGGAATATTGAGATTTTTTACTCGTAGACCTAGCAAGATTTGTTAGATGAAGATATTAAGGGCACACGGTGGATGCCTTGGCATAGGAAGCCGACGAAGGACGTGGCAAGCTGCGATAAGCCGCGGTGAGGGGCAAGCACCCTTCGACCCGCGGATCTCCGAATGGGGGAACCCTGCTGGGGTCGAGCCCAGCAACGGCAGGCTGAATACATAGGCCTGCGCGAGGCAACCCGGGGAACTGAAACATCTAAGTACCCGGAGGAAAGGAAATCAACCGAGACTGCGCGAGTAGCGGCGAGCGAAAGCGCAAGAGCCTAAACCCGTGCGCGTGTAAGCCTCCAGGCGTTGCCGCACGTGGGGTAGTGGGACCCTCCGTCCCGTCGCTGGAGCGGCGGGGTCGGGTCAGAAACCCTCGGTCCAGGGGAACCGGCTGGGAAGCCGGGCGATACAGGGTGAGAGCCCCGTACCCGAAGGACCGCGGGCCCGAGAGAGGGATCCCGAGTAATGCCGGACACGTGAAACCCGGTATGAATCTGGGGGGACCACCCTCCAAGGCTAAGCACTCTCCTATGACCGATAGCGAACCAGTACCGTGAGGGAAAGGTGAAAAGCACCCCGAGAGGGGAGTGAAACAGTACCTGAAACCGTGTGCCTACAAGCAGTCGGAGCAGCCATGCGCTGTGACGGCGTGCCTTTTGTAGAATGAGCCAGCGAGTTGCGGTTGGCGGCGAGGTTAAGGCAAGAACCGAGCCGCAGTGAAAGCGAGCCTTTAAGATGGCGATCAGTCGCCAGCCGCAGACGCGAAGCCGGGTGATCTATCCATGGGCAGGCTGAGGCAGAGGTAAGACTCTGTGGAGGGCCGAACCCACTTCGGTTGAAAACGGAGGGGATGACCTGTGGATAGGGGTGAAAGGCCAATCAAACCCGGAGATATCTCGTTCTCCCCGAAATAGCTTTAGGGCTAGCGTCGCGCGTTCACCGCCGGAGGTAGAGCACCGGATGGACGAGGGGGCTTCGCCGCCTACCGAATCCAACCGAACTCCGAATGCCGGCGGCCCAGAGCGCGGCAGTCAGAGCATGTGGGCTAAGCTGTGTGCTCGAGAGGGAAACAGCCCGGACCGCCCGCTAAGGTCCCCAAGTTCCAGCCGAGTGGCAAAGGATGTGCGTCCGCCCAGACAACCAGGATGTTGGCTTAGAAGCAGCCATGCATTCAAAGAGTGCGTAACAGCTCACTGGTCGAGTGGACATGCGCCGACAATACACGGGGCTAAGCTGGACACCGAAGCGGCGGGATTTTGATTTACAGAATCGGTAGGGGAGCTTCCCATGGGCGGAGAAGCCGGAGGGCGACCGACGGTGGAGCGCATGGGAGTGAGAATGCTGGCATGAGTAGCGAGAGACGAGAGAGTAACTCGTCCGCCGTGAACCCGAGGTTTCCTGGGCAAGGCTAATCCTCCCAGGGTCAGTCGGGGGCTAAGGCGAGGCCGGTAGGCGTAGCCGACGCGCAGCAGGCAGACATTCCTGCACCGCGCACGCGGCGCTACGACCGACGGGGCGACGGATGGGGGTGGCTCGGCGGGGTTCTGGACGTCCCCGTGATGGAGCGCGGCCCGCGGACCAGGGAAATCCGGTCCGCATTAAGGGCGAGGCTCCGGACGAAGCGACTGAGCGAAGCGAGTGAGCCCGAGGTCCCTAGAAAAACCCCTAGGCAGGCGCGTGCGCGCCCGTACCGCAAACCGACACAGGTGGGTGGGTAGAACATACCGAGGCGATCGGGTCAACCATGGTCAAGGAACTCGGCACAATGGCCCCGTAACTTCGGGAGAAGGGGTGCCCGCGCGTACGTGAACGGACTTGCTCCGGGAGCGGAGGCGGGCCGCAGTGGAGAGGCCCAAGCGACTGTTTACCAAAAACACAGGACTCTGCAGAAGCCGCAAGGCGACGTATAGGGTCTGACGCCTGCCCGGTGCCGGAAGGTCACGCGGAGGAGTTAGCGCATCGCGCGAAGCCCCGAAGCCAAGCCCCGGTAAACGGCGGCCGTAACTATAACGGTCCTAAGGTAGCGAAATTCCTTGTCGGGTAAGTTCCGACCTGCACGAAAGGCGCAACGACTTGGGCGCTGTCTCGACCATGGACCCGGTGAAATTGCACTGGTCGTGAAGATGCGACTTACCCGCGGAAGGACGGAAAGACCCCGTGAACCTTCACTGCAGCTTGGCATTGGCCGCTGGTCCCGCGTGTAGAGGATAGGCAGGAGGCTAAGATCCGGAGGCGCCAGCCCCCGGGGAGCCGCCCTTGGAATACTGCCCTCGCGCGACCGGCGTCCTAACCCGAGGCCGTCAACCGGCTCGGGGACCGTGCCAGGCGGGCAGTTTGACTGGGGCGGTCGCCTCCTAAAGGGTAACGGAGGCGCGCGAAGGTCCGCTCGGGACGGTCGGCAACCGTCCTTTTGAATGCAAGAGTACAAGCGGGCTTGACTGCGAGGCCCACAAGCCGAGCAGGTGCGAAAGCAGGCTCTAGTGATCCGGCGGCCCCGAGTGGGTGGGCCGTCGCTCAACGGATAAAAGGTACTCCGGGGATAACAGGCTGATCTTGCCCAAGAGTCCACATCGACGGCAAGGTTTGGCACCTCGATGTCGGCTCATCGCATCCTGGGGCTGTAGCAGGTCCCAAGGGTTGGGCTGTTCGCCCATTAAAGCGGTACGCGAGCTGGGTTCAGAACGTCGTGAGACAGTTCGGTCCCTATCCTCCGTGGGCGCAGGAGAATCGATGGAGGCTGCCCCCAGTACGAGAGGACCGGGGTGGACGCACCTCCGGTGAACCGGTTGTCGACCAACGGCACGGCCGGGTAGCCGCGTGCGGCGCGGATAACCGCTGAAGGCATCTAAGCGGGAAGCCGTTCCAGGGATTAGTTCTCCTTCCGGTAAGGGCCCAGGTAGACTACCTGGTCGATAGACGGCAGGTGCAAGGACGGCGACGTCCTCAGCCGAGCCGCACTAATCGCCCGAGCTCTTCCGGAACCGCACCTCGCGGCCCGCGGGACCTGGCGCTCATGCGCGGTCCGGGCACGAGGATGCCCCCGAGTCACTCCCCCCTATACGCCATGCGGCCCCCAGGGCACGTGAAGAGACACCGGACACCGAAGATACGGTGGGCGCCGCCCACCGGTCAGCGGCCAGAGCATGGGGGGCACGCCCGGTCCCGTTCCGAACCCGGAAGCTAAGCCCCATCGCGCCGAGAGTACTGCGGGGTCAGCCCGTGGGAGGCCAGGGCGCCGCTGACCGGTGGACGGCACCGAGCCGTCATCGAGATTGAAGAAGGGGGAGGCCTCGCGGCCTCCCCCTTTTTTTGCGTTTAATATAGAGTTGTAATACAAGAACTCGCCTTCGTTTAGCTTGTCTTACTGTTTGGCTGTATTTTGAGTCCTTCTTTTGTATTTGCGCGATAATAACTCCCATTGGCGTTAGGGAGGACTTGATGTTTACCGTTTTTGTCTTAGGCAATATTGCTTCGGGTAAATCGACTGCCTGCCGCTATCTCGAATCTCATGGCGCCATGCTTATCGATCTGGATGAGCTTGCCAAATCGCTGTATGTGCCAGGCTCCGATATCGTCAACGCCCTCGCGGAAGAATTCGGTTGGGACATTCTGGACGGGGAGGGCGGCATTCGCCGCAATGTCCTCGCTGCTCGAGCTTTCGCCTCTCCTGATACAGTTGCGCGGCTCAATGGCATCGTTCATCCGGTTCTCATCGAACAGCTGTCACTGAGGATTCTTGATCCGGTTTGCTGCACGGTTTCGTCCCCCCGTTATCCCTTTGCGGTTGTCGAGGTTTCTGCCCCGACTGGTTTTGAGGATGCTTTTGGCCTGGCTGATGAAATTCTGGTTATCAGCGCTCCTTTAGCAGTTCGTCGCGAGCGTGCCATTCATCGTGGTATGGAGTCCTCTGATTTTGATGCGCGCTCTGCATGCCAACCTGATGAGGCTTCGCTTTGTAATCTCGCTACGACGGTAATCGATAATGCGGCTGGCGATAACTCGCTCTATGAACAACTGGACGCATGGCTTGCACGCCATGGCTTCGGGGATGTAGCGGATAAGGAGGAGGCCGATGCCTAAGACACGTTTCTTTACGTGGTATCGCTTGGCGCCACTTGCCGTTATGCTCGTCTTCGGTCTTATTTCGCTCGTCTACTCGTATGCCCCTGCCGTCTTCTTTAAGCCTTTGTATCCAATTGACTACGAGGCGTACGTAAAGCAATCGAGCATTTCGCACAATCTTGATCCGTATCTGGTGTGTGCTGTCATAAAGTCGGAATCGAATTGGGATTCCAAGGCTGAGTCGAATCAAGGCGCTCAGGGATTGATGCAGCTGATGCCCGAGACTGCCCAGGATATGATTGCTAAGGGTCTTGTCGATGGTAGCGAGTATTCAGCCGACAACCTTAACGATCCCGCTACGAACATCGAGTTTGGCTGTGCGTATCTTTCGTATCTTCTAACGTATTTTAACGGGTCGACTGACAGTGCCATTGCCGCCTATAACGCCGGCATGGGCAATGTCGACGGATGGGCGCAGCAGAGCACGTCGCTTCATAATGCAATCACTTTTCCCGAGACGCAGGCGTATCTGATTCGTGTCAATAATGCCTGGGTTCGCTACAAGACCCTCTATCCCGATCGGTTCGTATAGGACTATGCCTGCCGCCTGCGTATACTGCAGATATATGAGTTAGGAGTATCCATGGCGGAATTTGAAGTTGAGCGTGTTGGAGGAGAGCTTAAACGTTTTGGCGTTGAGGGCTCTGAGGTACCGTTTAAGGTCGTGTCTCCATACGAGCCCGCTGGCTCCCAGCCTAAGGCCATTGAGTCGCTTGTGCAGGGCGTGAGGGACGGAGATCGCTATCAGGTTTTGCTGGGCGTGACTGGTTCGGGCAAGACCTTCACGATGGCTAAGACTATTGAGGCCCTGGGGAAGCCGACGCTGGTTATGGCTCCCAATAAAACGCTTGCCGCTCAGCTTGCGAGCGAGCTCAAGGAATTCTTCCCTGACAACGCCGTGGTCTATTTTGTGTCGTACTACGATTACTATCAACCCGAAGCGTATGTGCCGCAAAGCGATACGTATATCGAGAAGGATTCCTCGATTAACGAAGAAGTTGAGATGCTGCGACATCAGGCGACCGCATCGCTGCTATCTCGACGCGATGTGATCGTCGTCGCATCGGTCTCGTGTATCTATGGCATTGGCTCTCCCGAGGACTATGCGGGCCTAGCTCCGAACGTCGACAAGAAGGTGCCGCTCGAGCGCGATGACTTTATCCATGCGCTTATCGATATCCAGTACGATCGCAATGACTATGATTTGGCACGTGGCACCTTCCGCGTGCGCGGCGATGTCGTCGACGTGTATCCACCCTATGCCGAGCATCCGTTGCGGTTTGAGTTCTTTGGCGACGAGGTTGAGCTGATTGCCGAGATCGACGAGGTCACCGGCGAGATGCTACGTGAGTACGAGGCCATTCCCGTGTGGCCGGCATCGCACTACGTGACTGAGAAGCCTAAGGTCAAAGCGGCTCTGAAATCAATCAGTGAAGAGTGCGAGAAGCGTGTGGCCGAGCTCAAGGCGACTGATAAGCTGCTCGAGGCACAGCGTCTGCAGCAGCGCACCGACTATGATCTCGAGATGCTCGAGACGATGGGCTTTTGCAACGGCATCGAGAACTACTCGCGTCATCTGGACGGTCGAAAACCGGGCGAGCCACCGTTTACCCTGATCGATTACTTTCCTAAGGACATGCTCTGCATCATCGATGAGAGCCATGTGACGGTGCCGCAGATCCGCGGCATGCACGAAGGTGACCGCTCGCGTAAGGTGACGCTGGTGGAGCACGGTTTTCGTCTGCCTTCGGCACTCGATAACCGCCCGCTTCGTTTCGATGAGTTTGAGGCGAGGATTCCCCAGTTCATCTACGTCTCGGCTACGCCGGGCGACTATGAGCTGCGGGTTAGCCAGAACGACGTTGAGCAGATTATTCGTCCGACCGGTCTGCTCGACCCCAAGATCGATGTGCGTCCGGTTCGTGGACAGATTGACGATCTTGAGGACGAGATTCGCGAGCGCGTTGCCCGCAAGGAGCGCGTGCTGGTGACCACGCTCACCAAGCGCATGGCCGAGGACCTGACCGACCATCTGCTTGATGCCGGCATTAAGGTCAATTACATGCACTCCGATACAGCGACGATGGACCGTGTCGAGATCCTGCGAACGCTGCGCGAGGGAAAGATTGATGTTCTCGTCGGCATCAACCTGCTCCGCGAGGGTCTGGACCTTCCCGAGGTCTCGCTGGTGGCAATTCTCGACGCTGACAAGGAAGGCTTCTTGCGCAACCGCCGTTCGTTGATTCAGACGATTGGCCGTGCGGCCCGTAATGCCGACGGCGAGGTCATCATGTATGCAGACGTTGTGACCGATTCGATGAAAGAAGCCATCGAGGAGACGCAGCGCCGTCGCGAGATTCAGATGGCATATAACGATGAGCATGGCATTGTGCCCAAGACGGTTCGCAAGGCCATTAACGACATTTCGAGCTTTATTGCCGAAGCCGAAAAGACTGTGGGCTCGAAGGGGCGCTCGAGAGGCGATTCGCTGGGTCACGGTGCGTTCTATACGCCCGACGAAAATGGCGAGGGCGCCGCGCCGGAGACGGTGACACCCGAGCAGACGCTTGCCGAGCAGCTGGAAGGGCTGCCGCATGACGAGCTCGTGCGGATCGTCGAGACCATGGAGGAAGACATGCGTAACGCTTCCGCCGCCATGGACTTTGAGGAGGCGGCACGTTTGCGCGATGCCGTCGTTCAGATTCGGGCGATGCTTGAGGGCGCATCTGAGGACGAAACGATCGAGCGTTTGCGTTCGCAGGCTCGCAAGGGCTCTACCTTTGCTTCGGGCAGAAAACGCCAGGGTGCACGATTCAGGAAGTAGCGAACAGGCCCCGAGTTCCTTGTGGAGCTCGGGGCCTGTGTCGTTCGGACGTGAGAGTTCGTGCACTAAAGGTCTGCTATCAGCGCCTCAGCGCAACGGACGCCGTCGGTGGCGGCACTCATGATGCCGCCGGCATATCCGGCACCCTCGCCGCAAGGGTAAAGGCCCGGAGTCGACGTGGCGTGGCATGTTCGATCGCGGGTGACGGTGACCGGGGAGCTCGAACGCGTCTCCACGCCAGTGAGGACCGCATCGGGGCGGTCATAGCCACGCAGTTTCTTACCGAGCAGGGGGATTCCCAAACGAAGCGATTCGACGATATGCCGCGGGAGGGCATCGTCGATCGCCGTCCAGGTCACGCCAAGCGGATAGGTTGGTTTTACCTTTCCGGGTGCCGTGCTGGCGCGTCCCTCAAGGAAATCTCCGACGAGCTGTGCCGGCGCGTTCCAGTTGGAGCCACCCAGGCGATAGGCGGCTCGCTCGCAGGCGCGCTGGAGCTCAATGCCTGCGAGCGGATCATCGCCGGGAAGGTCGTCAGGTGTGACGTTGACGAGTAGGGCGGCATTCGCGTTGCGCCCGCCGCGGGCATTGAGGCTGGCACCGTTGACGCACAGATGGCCCTGCTCGGAAGAAGCCGCGACAACCTGTCCGCCGGGGCACATACAAAACGAGAATACGCTGCGGCCGTTGGGGAGATGGGCGACAAGCTTGTAGGGGGCTGCTCCGAGTGCCGGGTGTCCCGCCGAAGGGCCATATTGGGCGCGGTCGATGTCGCGCTGTGGATGCTCGATGCGCACACCCATGGCAAAGGTCTTTTGCGCGAGGGCAACATTATGTTCTTTGAGAAGCTCGAATACGTCGCGGGCGGAATGGCCGCAGGCGAGAATGAGGTGCTTTGTGGCGATTGTCTCGCTTGTGGTTTCTTGGGGCGGTTGAACATCGACGCCGGTGATGGCGCCAGATCCATCGGTTCGAATATTGACGAGCTTTGTTCGATAGCGGACGGTTCCACCGAGCTGCTCGATGCGTTGAGAAATGTTGGTGACGACGGTGGGGAGGATGTCAGAGCCAATGTGCGGCTTGGCGTCCCACAGGATGTCGCGAGGTGAGCCAGCTTCGACGAAGGTCTCAAGAATCAGTCGATGGGCAGGATTCTTGGTTCCCGTGTTGAGCTTGCCGTCCGAGAAGGTCCCTGCGCCGCCCAGGCCAAATTGGATATTGCTTTCGGGGTCGAGGATACGCTCCTTAAGAAAGAGATCAATCGCTTCCGAGCGGCGAAGTGCGGGGTCGCCGCGCTCGATGAGCAGGGGTTTAAGGCCCGCTTCGGCAAGGGTCAGGGCGGCGAAGAGACCGGCGCAACCGGCGCCGACAACGACGGGACGCTCCTTGGGTGCATTCGGGACAGGGTTGGGGAATGAAGGCGCCTCGCCGTCTACCATGCGGATGCGCGAGCGGTCGCGCTCGGCGACGCGGTCGACCACCTCCTGCTCGAGTCGGGAGCTTGTCAGTTCAACTCGAAAGCTCAAAATAAAATGGACATCTCGCTTTTTACGGGCGTCGATTGACTTGCGATGGAGCTCAATGGCTTTAATCTGGGAATCCTCGCATCGCAGGGCTCGTTTGACGGCGCGTCTACCAATAGCAAGGCAGGCGGTTTCGTCGCCGGCCTCATCGAGTGACGCGTGGACTTGGGTGATTTCGATCATCGAGGTCTCCTTAGATGCAAGAAAGAGGCCGCCCGGTGTTCCAGACGGCCCGAATGCGTTTTGATTATAGACTGCGCGGCTATAGGCTGCTTGCAGCGCGAATACCCGAGATCCAAGCCCACGCAAGGTTGAAGCCGCCGCAATCGGCATCGATGTCGAGTGCCTCGCCACAGATGTAAAGTGGGGCGCCTGCCGCGTTGCTCACGCAGAGGTTGGGAGCTGAGACGCTCTCGATGGGCACGCCGCCGCGCGTGACCTGGGCCGAACGCTCCTCTGTCGTTCCCTCGACGAGCAGCTTAAAGTGCTTGAGGATTGAGACCAGATGGATGACGTCGTACGACCCGGGGTGGCACTGTTCGAATGCGGTGCAGACAACGTGAGAGAACTGCGGGGCGAGCATGCCGTCGAGCCAGCGGGGGTCGCGGGGTGAAAAGCCGCCGAGCAACTCAACTCGCTGGTTGAGCATATCGAGCAACTCGTCTTTGGAGAGGTCGGGGAAAACGTCGAGCAGAATCGTGTCTCCGCGCTGGACGCGACGGGAGAGGTTAAAGGCGGCAACGCCCGAGATGCCAAAGGTTCGGAAGAGCACTTCGCCGTCTTCGCGCCAGAGCTCCTCGTGATTGCGGGTGAGCGTCAAACGGGCGCGGACGCGCAGGCCATCCAGCGTCTTGAGCGCAGTCTGGTCGCCGAAGACCGATGCCGACACAGGGCAGAGGACGGGATGCTGCGGTGTGAGGGAAAGATTGAACGTCTTCGCGATGTCGGCGGGGCTGCCGCCCGTAGCGATAATTACGGCCTTTGCCTGCAGCGTCTCGATCTTGCGAGGGGTGTCGGCAAGCGCCTTCCGAAGCGAGCGGACCTCCGTTTTTCGGTCGTCGTGCTTTTTCGCCTTGAGTGCTCGCGCGGGACGGTCTATTTGGAGCGCCCAGCCCTCGGGCGCTTTGAATGCCGAGGCAACGTTTGCTCCACAGATCAAGGTGATACCCAGGTGATTGCAAGCGTTGAGAAGTGCATCGCGCACCGATTCGGCACGAAGGGAGCGCGGATACAGCCGGCCCTCCTCGGAGGTCGTCATGATGCCCAGCGAGGAGAAGAAACTGCCGAGATCTTGCTCGGGCTGGGGACCCATGACGGATTCGACGAATGCGGGGCGGTTGTACCGCTGGAAATCAATTGATTCGTTGGAAAGGTTGCAGCGGCCGTTGCCGGTCGCAAGGAGTTTAAGGCCGCAGGCAACATCGCGCTCAACGATGCAGACGCTTTTGCCTGCGCGTGCGGCCGTAATGGCGGCGGCGAGACCCGAGGCCCCGCCGCCGATTACCAAGACGTCATAGGAGGCGTTTGTGTTCACTTAGGCCTCGGCGGTCTCGTGCGGGGCAATGGCCTCGACGGCGGAGACGGCCTGGGGCAGCATACCGTCGGGCAATGCGGTCTCAACCTCGCCCTTATCGCAAGCCTCGGCGAGTGCCGGATTGATGGGAAGCTGCCCTAGGATCTCGAGGTTGTAACGCTCGGCGACCTCGGGGAGCTTGCTCTTGCCAAAGACCTCGATCTTCTTGCCGCAATCGGGGCACTCGATATAGCTCATGTTTTCGACGATTCCCAGAATGGGGACGTTCATCTTCTCGGCCATGTTGACCGCCTTGGCGACGATCATCGAGACCAGATCCTGCGGGCTCGTGACGATGACGATGCCATCGACGGGCAGCGACTGGAAGACGGTGAGGGCGACGTCGCCCGTTCCCGGAGGCATGTCGACCATCAGGTAGTCGATGGGGCCCCATGAGGTTTCGCTCCAGAACTGCCTGATGGCACCCGCGATAACCGGACCGCGCCAGAGGACGGGGTCGGTTTCGTTTTGGAGCAGCAGGTTAGAGCTCATAATCTTGACGCCGTGCTCGGAGATTTCGGGCAGCATAAGGTTGCCGAGGGCGTGGACGTGACGTCCGCTCATGCCGAACATCTTAGGGATAGAGGGGCCGGTAATATCGGCATCGAGGACGCCGACCTTGTGACCGTGGCGGGAAAGCTCCGTGGCGATGGTGCCGGTGACGAATGACTTGCCGACGCCGCCCTTACCGGAAAGCACGGCGATAACGCGCTTGACCTCGGACAGCGTATTCTCCTCAAATTGCGACGGCGACGTTTGCCCGCCGGCTGCCTGTGCGTGCTCGCAACCCATGTTTGACTCCTTTGTATATGTTGGGGCCGGAGCCCCGCGGTGTGACACGAGCGTCATTGTACCCTCGTTTGCGAGCGGGAGTCATTCATGATGCGTGGCAGGCGATCGGCGGTATTCGAAAGTACGGACCGAGCGTGCGGTCTGCGGCGTCAGACAGCGCAAAAGGTCTGCGAATCTTGTATCACGAACATCTGTGCGCGTCGAGTGCGCTAAACTCATCGTCAGTGTGATTTGAAGTTGTAGGAGGCAAGGAGCTTCCATGTCTGATTCTTCTATCGTTATTCGCGGCGCGCGCGAGCATAACCTGCGCGATATCGATGTTTCCATTCCGCGTGACCAGCTCGTGGTCATAACCGGTCTTTCCGGATCGGGCAAGAGCTCACTGGCGTTCGATACCATCTATGCCGAGGGCCAGCGTCGTTATGTCGAGAGCCTTTCGAGCTATGCGCGTCAGTTTTTGGGCCAGATGGACAAGCCCGATCTGGACTCGATTGACGGCCTGTCGCCGGCCGTGTCGATCGACCAGAAGACGACGTCCAAAAACCCACGCTCGACGGTGGGCACCGTAACCGAGATTTACGACTATCTGCGTCTGCTGTTTGCTCGCGTGGGAACGCCGCACTGTCCTGAGTGCGGTCGTGTCATTGAGCGTCAGACGACCGATCAGGTCGCCGATAAGGTGCTGGCGGCGGGGGAAGGCCGTCGCGCGTTTGTGTTGGCGCCGGTGGTTCGTGGACGCAAGGGCGAATATGCCAAGCTGTTTGAGGACCTGCGTGCGGAGGGCTTTAGCCGTGTGCGCGTCGACGGCGAGGTGCGCTCGCTTGACGACCCTATCGACCTGGACAAGAAGTTCAAACACGACATTGAGGTCGTGGTCGACCGTATCGTGATTCGAGAGAACTCCCTGGGTCGCATTGCCGAGTCCGTTGAGCAGGCGACGGCACTGGCGCACGGTAACGTGAACGTGTACATGCTGCCCGACCGCGACGCTCCCGAGGGAACCGAGGGCGAGCTGCTGGAGTATTCGCTGGCACTGGCGTGCCCGGAACATGGGCATTCCATCGACGACCTGCAGCCGCGCGATTTCTCGTTCAACGCGCCCTATGGTGCATGTCCCGAGTGCGATGGCTTGGGCTTTAAAAAGACGGTCGATGCCGAGGCGCTGATTGAAGACCCCTCAAAGTCGATTGCCGATGGAGTCTTTGGCAGCCTGTTCGGCAATTCCAACTATTATCCGCAGATTTTTGCTGCGGTCTGCAAACACTTTAAGGTGAGTGCCGATACGCCATGGGAGGACCTGCCCCCGCGGGTGCGTCGTGCGTTTTTGGATGGCATGGGCGACACGAAGATTTCGGTCGACTATCAAAAGCTCGATGGGCGTCGCAGCCAGTGGGACACTAAGTTCTCGGGCGTGCGCAACATCCTGTACGAGCGCTACAGCGAGACGACGAACGAGAACACCAGGGCTCGCTTGGAGAAATACATTCGCGAAGAGCCATGCTCGAGCTGTCACGGTGCTCGCCTGCGTCCCGAGATGCTTGCCGTCACCGTGGGCGGCAAGTCCATTTACGATGTCTGCTGCCTGTCGTGTCGCGAGTCGCTCGAGTTTTTTGAGGGCCTGGAGCTTACCGAGCGTCAGCAGTTTATCGGCGGGCGCATCGTCAAGGAAATCCTGGAGCGCCTGCGTTTTCTGGTCGATGTCGGACTCGACTATCTGACGCTTGATCGCGCCTCGGCGACGCTTTCCGGCGGCGAGGCCCAGCGTATTCGCCTGGCAACGCAGATCGGCGCCGGCCTCATGGGCGTTCTGTACATTCTGGACGAGCCGTCGATCGGCCTTCACCAACGCGATAACGAGCGCCTGATCAAGACGCTCGAGCGCTTGCGCGATATCGGTAATACCGTTATCGTCGTCGAGCACGACGAAGATACAATTCGCGCTGCCGACTACGTGATCGATATGGGTCCCGGTGCGGGCGTTAACGGCGGACACGTGGTCGCTGCAGGAACGCCTGCCGATATCATGGCGTGTCCCGATTCCATGACGGGTGCTTATTTGACCGGCAAGCGGATGATCCGCGTGCCCGATGAGCGCCGCAAGCCCGGCCGCGGCTGTCTTAAGATCACGGGTGCCCGCGCTAACAACCTCAAAAACGTTACCGCCAAGATTGAGTTCGGTACGCTCACAGTCGTTACCGGTGTTTCGGGATCGGGCAAGAGCTCCCTGGTCACCGATACGATTGCGCCCGCGCTTACGAATGCCATCCATCGTTCGACGCGTCCCGTGGGGCCGTACAAGAAGATTGAGGGCATTGAGTGCATCGATAAGGTAATCGATATCGACCAGTCACCGATCGGTCGCACGCCGCGCTCGAACCCTGCGACCTATATTGGCCTGTGGGATGATCTGCGTGCGCTATTTGCAAGCACGCCGGAGTCGAAGGCGCGCGGCTACTCGCCGGGACGTTTCTCCTTTAACGTAAGCGGCGGTCGCTGCGAGGCGTGCAAGGGCGATGGACAGATTAAGATCGAGATGCACTTCCTTCCCGATATCTATGTCCCCTGTGAGGTATGTGGCGGCAAGCGTTATAACCGCGAGACGCTCGAGGTTACCTACCGCGGCAAGACAATCTCGGATGTGCTCGACATGAGTGTCACCGAGGCACTGGCTTTCTTTGGGAATATCCCGCAGATTAAGCGCAAACTGCAGACCCTATATGACGTGGGTCTGGGCTACGTGAGCTTGGGCCAGCCCGCTACGACGCTTTCGGGCGGCGAGGCACAGCGCGTGAAGCTCGCCAAGGAGCTTCATCGTCGTCAGACAGGCAAGACGTTCTATATTTTGGACGAGCCCACAACCGGCCTTCATTTTGAGGATGTTCGCCAGCTGCTCGACGTGTTGCAGCGCCTGGTCGATGCGGGCAACACGGTTCTGGTGATCGAGCACAACCTTGATGTCATCAAGGTCGCCGACCGCCTGATCGATATGGGCCCCGAGGGCGGCAATGGCGGCGGAACCGTCGTGGTCTCAGGCACGCCCGAGCAGGTCGCGGCATGTTCGCAGAGCTACACGGGCAAGTTCTTGGCGCCGCTGCTCAAGCGTGACCGTGAGCGTCAGGCGCAGCTCGACGCGCAGTAAAGAGACGTTGTAGTACCGACGCGCCACCGATTCCTTCTGATTCGGTGGCGCTTCTGTGTGTCGAGATGGCATATGCGGCGGAATTGGCCCTATACTTAATCCTTGCGTCGCTCTGCGAGGGAAAGGATGTGCCATGGCAAAGGCTGTTAAGACGCCAAAAACCAATGCGATGCGCGAGCTGGAAAGCGCCGGCATCTCCTATGTTCTCCATACGTACGAAGACGATGGCGATGAATCGTCAGGTCTGGGCGTCGCGATTTCCGAGCAGCTTGGCGAGGAGCCCGGTCAGGGATTTAAAACCCTGGTCTGCACGACGCCGTCCAACGACCATGTCGTGTGCTGCATTCCCGTTGCCGACGAGCTCGACCTCAAGGCCGCCGCGCGCGCCGCAGGCGAAAAGTCGCTGACCATGATGCATGTCAAAGATTTGCTTGCCGCGACGGGATATGTCCGCGGCGGTTGCAGCCCGGTCGGTATGAAAAAACGCTTCCGGACGCTGATCGATGAGACATGCGTCCTTTGGGATACCATTTTTATCTCGGGTGGCAAGCGTGGCTATCAGCTTGAGCTTGCTCCCGATGACTTAGTTGCATTTTGCGGGGCGACGGTTGCCCCGATCACGAGAGAGGACTGAGCGATGCCGCAGGAAGAATCAAAGCGCGGAGCTCACTTTGCAAAAGGGTCGGCTCCTCAGGCGCCCGCGCCCGAGGCTGCTTCGTTCGATAACGAGATTCGAAACGCCTGGTCCGCTGCCGCTGACCCGGGCGAGACGGCCGTGTACTTGCGTGCCGCCGGTGCCGGCACGGCGCTTCCCCGTACGGTTCTTTCTTCAGCTCGTCCCGATGAGACGGCTGTCTTTTTGGCCGCCGCTCAATCGAGCGCCAGCGTGACGCCGGTCGCCTCCGAGGCTCCTCGTGTGCCGCGTCCCGATGAGACGGCGGTGTTTTTGATGGCAGCCCAGGGAAAGAGCGTGCCGCAGAGCGCTCCTGTCGCTCGTTCCGCCAAGCCCGCGGCTCATGATGATGGCGAACCGCTTCTTTCGGATGACGAATGGTCGCCGCTTGGTTCGACCGATCCCGTCGAGGGCGTGGCCATCGACGGTGATGACGATTGGGACCCTCTGTCGTTTTCTGCCCGAACCGTCGCCGCCAAAGAAGTTGACACGGTGTTTGGCGACCATGCCATATTCGATGATGATGCCGTATCCGGAAACAACATGCCGAACAGCGATGACGTCGCACCTGCTGATGACGCCGTTTTGGTTGACGATCCCTTTGCGATGACCGGCTCCTTTGCCGTCGCGGACGATTTACTGCCACAAGATGAGGTTCATGAGGACTCTCAGGACGACGTAGACGATATGGGTTCGTCGGACTACTCCACGGTTGGTCGTTCTGCTGGCCTCATGACCGTGCTGACCATCGTGTCGCGCGTCACCGGGTTTATCCGCACGTGGGCCATGGCGGCCGCCATCGGCATGTCGCTGCTCTCGTCCTCCTATCAGGTTGCCAACAACCTGCCCAACATGCTTTACGAACTCGTGATGGGCGGCATGCTCGTTACGGCGTTTTTGCCGGTGTATATGGGTGTGAGGCGCGAGCAGGGCCGCGAGGCATCGAACGAGTATGTCGGCAACTTGCTCGGTATTCTGCTTCTGCTGCTGGGCGGTATCTCGCTGCTGGGCACCGTGTTTGCTCCCGGCTTTATTTGGACGCAGTCGTTCCTTTCGGGCGATGGCGGCAGCATGGACACCGCTGCGTTCATGTTCCGCTTCTTTGCTATCCAAATTCTGTTTTATGGCTTGGGCTCGGTGTTCTCGGGCGTTCTCAACGCACATCGCGACTACTTCTGGTCGACGTTTGCCCCGGTTCTCAACAATGTCATCGTTATCGCCAGCTTTATGGGCTTTGCTCCCGTGTCTGCACAATTTGGCGAGCAGGTCGGTATTATCTTGATCGCAGCTGGTACGACCCTCGGCGTCTTTGTCCAGATGGCCTGCCAGATTCCCGCGCTTGGCAAGCATGGCGTGCGTCCTCATATCCATATCGACTTTAAGGACCCCGCGCTGCGACAGACGATTGCGCTTGGTATCCCGACGCTGCTCGCCACGGTGTGCATGTTTGTCTCGACTTCCATTACCAATGCCGCCGCGCTGGTGGTGCAGCCCGAGACCGGCCCTTCCGTCATCGCATATGCGCGCCTGTGGTACACGCTGCCCTATGCGCTGATCGCCGCCTCGCTTTCGACGGCACTCTATACCGAACTCTCTCACGATGCACAGGAGAAGGATTACGACAGCGTCCGCACGGGCATTTCGCGCGGTGTCGCCCAGATGCTCTTCTTCCTGATTCCGTTTGCGATGTACCTGATCGTCTTCGCCCGTCCGCTCAACATGATCTACTGCGCCGGCAAGTTCGATGAATCCGGTGTGGCGCTGGTGTCGGAGTTCCTTATCTATCTGGCACTTTCCCTGCCGCTCTACGGCGTGGTCGTGCTGATGCAGAAGAGCTTCTCGGCCCTGCTCGATATGAAACCTTATAGCCGCTATTGCCTGTACTCCGCTATCGGTCAGGCCGGTTCGGTGCTGCTGTTTGGCGTGGTGCTGGGCTACGGTATGCCGGCAATTGCGCTTTCGTACGTCGTTGACTACGTGGTCTTGGTCGGATGCTCACTGTGGTGGCTGCGCCGTCGTCTGCATGGCCTTCAGGTCAAGTCTATCCTGCACGGCGGTTTCTTCGGCCTGTTGTTCGGTGGCTTGGGCGCTGCCGCGGGCGCCGGCGTCATGTGGGCACTTGAGCACTTTGTCGGACTGCTTGGCAGCTCGATCCTCATTACCCTGGGCTACGTTTGTGTTGCAGGCGTCGTCTCGCTCGCCGTGACTTTTGGCCTTGCCTTCGTCTTTAAGATGCCCGAGGTCTCGGCGCTGCTTCGTCGCAAGTAGGTGCGTGTGGCAGGTCACGACAACATTCCAACACTTGCCGAGCAGGTTTCGCGCGTTCCCACGCAACCCGGCTGCTACCTTTGGAAAGATGCCAAGGGCGATGTCATCTATGTGGGCAAGGCAAAAAACTTGCGTGCCCGTATGCGTCAATACGTGACGCTGCAGGACGAGCGTCAAAAGATCCCGCTCATGATGCAGCTGGTGGCGAGCTTCGACTATATCGTGGTGGAGACCGAGCACGAGGCATTGGTGCTCGAGCGCAATCTGATCGGCCAGTACCATCCGTACTTCAACGTCGACCTTAAGGACGATAAAAGCTATCCCTTTATCGCCATCACTAAAAGCGATCTATTTCCCGCTATTAAATACACGCGCGAGCGCCATAAGCCCGGCACGCGCTATTTTGGCCCCTATACCGATAGTCGTGCGGCGCGTGAGACCATCGATACGCTACGCAAGGTCATTCCTATTTGCTCGGCATCCTGTGCTGAATGGCGCCGCTGCCGCCGCATCGTCGAATCTCATAAGGGCGAAGAAGACATCGTCAATATGATTTGCGCGCAAAACGGGCGTCCCTGCTTTGACTACCATGTCGGGCGCGGGCCGGGCGCATGCGTCGGCGCGATTTCCCCTGCCGACTATGCCAAGAACGTCAAGCGTGTCGAACGTTTCTTGTCGGGCCATCGCAAGGATGTCGTCGACGAGCTTACGTCCGAGATGACGGAGGCAGCCGAGACGCTCGATTTTGAACGTGCGGCGCGCGTCAAGCGTCGCCTGGAAGTCATTAGGGGCCTGGACGATCGCCAACAGGTCGTTTTTCCATCGAGCGTCGATATCGACGTCATCGGCTTCTATCGCGAAGAGACTATCTCTGCCGCCTGTGTCTTTGTCGTTCGCGAGGGCCGAACGGTTCGAACTTGTGAGTTCATCCTCGATAAAGGCCTGGATGTCGACGAGGAAGAGCTTCAATCGGGCTTTCTTAAGCGCTATTACGACGAGACGGCTGATATTCCAGCCGAGATTAATCTCTCTGTCGAGCTTGAGGATGCCGAAGCGTTGGGGGAGTGGCTTGCGGGCAAGCGCGAACGCTCTTGCCATCTCCATAGGCCGCAGCGCGGCGAAAAGCACCGCCTGCTCGATATGGCTTCCAAAAATGCACGCCATGCCCTCATGCGCTACATGATGCGCACGGGATATGCTGACGATCGCACCAATCAGGCGCTCCTGGAGCTCGAAAGTGCGCTGGCGCTGCCTGCGCCGCCGTTGCGCATCGAGTGCTTCGATATCTCGACGTTGCACGGCACCTTTACCGTCGCTTCGATGGTGGTATTTACCAACGGCCGTGCCGACAAGGGCCAGTATCGTCGCTTTAAAATTCAGGCCGAATTGGACGAGGCGAACGACTTCGTATCGATGTCCGAGGTTCTGGGGCGTCGCTATGCTCCCGAGCGCATGGCGGACGAGCGCTTTGGCTCGCGCCCTGATTTGCTCGTTGTCGATGGCGGCAAGCCGCAATTGACCGCTGCAATTAAGCAACTTGAGGCGCTCGGCCTCGATATACCAGTTTGTGGCTTGGCAAAGGCCGATGAAGAAGTTTTCGTGCCGTGGGACGAGACTCCCGTCGTGCTGCCGACCGGCTCCGCTTCGCTTTATCTGATCAAGCAGGTTCGCGATGAATCCCACCGATTTGCGATTACGTTCCATCGCGAGTTGCGCGATAAGGCTATGACGGTTTCGGTGCTTGACGACGTTCCGGGCGTGGGACCCACCAGAAAACGTGCCATTATGCGCCATTTTGGCTCGATGAAGCGTTTGCGCGCGGCAAGCGAGCAGGAGATCGCGGAAGTTCGAGGCGTTCCGGCCGATGTCGCCAAAGCGGTCCACGAGGCACTTGTTGCATGGAGTGCCGAGCGCGCCCAAGCATCGGCCAACCGTTCCGAAAACTAAACGCGCTTCTAAACAACTGATATACATGATTGGTCGATTTTCAATCATTTATTTCGCGGCGATTACCTCCTGATTTCGGGTTTTATTAACGCTAAAACGTTTGACTAGCCATGGTGAATAACCCTGCTATCCTGCGGGTTGACGAAGACTGATATCTCACCTCGTCGATACATACTGTCTGGCGAATCGTTTGTCAATGAATTCGGTGAACGGTAGTAAATACCGTTCAAGCGTATGTATGTATCGGTCGCCGAGCGCGGCACCTCAGTTGGGTCCGTCGGTAGGTAAAGTATATATCGTCCGCAAGTTGCGCGGGGGCAAGTCTAGGTGCTCCCGGGTAAGATTCTCTATTGATAGGAGAAGACATGGCCATCATCAACAAGGGTATGTCCAGGCGTTCGTTCCTCGGCCTCACCGGCAGCGTCGCTGCTGTCGCAGGGCTTGGTCTCACCGGCTGCGGTGGCAGCTCCAACGACGAGGGTTCCGCTTCCGGTTCCACCGATTCCGCCAACCGTGGCGGCGGCGTGATCACCGCTGGTTCCGCTTACGCTCCGTCCAGCTTCGACCCCGCCAGCACCGGCTCCGCTGTGGGCCTGGGTGCTAACTGGCACGTCGTCGAGGGTCTCTACGGCATCGATTACCACGACTACAGCACCTTCAACGAGCTCGCCACCGACGATCCCAAGTCCGTGGACGACACTACCTTCGAGGTCACCATCCGCAAGGGCGCCAAGTTCTCCGATGGTACCGAGGTCACTGCTGACGACGTTGTCGCTTCCTACACCGCTTGCGCTGCTTCCGCTACCTATGCTCCGTTCTTCCAGCCCTTCGAGTCCATCGAGGCCAAGGACGCCAGCACTGTAACGGTCAAGACCAAGGTCCCCAACTTCTCCCTGCTCAAGGATCGTCTGGCCATCATCCGTGTTACCCCGGCTACTCAGTCCGAGGAGGATCGCGCCAAGCAGCCGATCGGTTCCGGCCCCTGGATGTACGACTCTATCTCCGATACCGAGATCACCTTGGTTCCCAACCCCGAGTACAACGGTGAGTATGCTGCCGAGGATAAGAAGATCCAGTACAGCATCCTGACCGACCCCACCGCTCGCGTTACCGCCCAGCAGGAAGGCTCCACGCTCGTTATGGAGCTCGTCACCGCTGACGCCGTCGACCAGCTCGAGAGCGCTGGCTGCAAGATCGACAACGTCCAGGGCTTCGGCACCCGCTTCATCATGTTCAACGTCGCCAAGGAGCCTTGGAACAACGTCAAGGTCCGTCAGGCCGTCATGTACGCGCTCGACACCGAGAAGATGATCACCAACACCTTCGCCGGCCTTGCCACCGCTGCCAGCTGCTACCTGCCCAAGAGCTTCACCAACTATCATGAGGCTTCCACGGTGTACAAGACTGACGCCAAGAAGGCCAAGAAGCTCATCGAAGAGTCCGGCATCACCCCGGGTGCCATCACCCTGCGCACCACCGACAACGAGCAGATCAAGGGCATGGCCGCTCAGGTCAAGAACGACCTCGACGCTCTCGGCTTCGATGTGACCATCCAGACCGATACCTCGCCGGCCACCTACGCTGCCATCGACGGCGGCGAGGCCTACGATATCCTTCTCGCTCCTGGCGATCCGTCCTGCTTCGGCGCCGACCCCGACCTGCTGCTCAACTGGTGGTATGGCGACAACGTCTGGATGCAGACCCGTTGCCCGTGGAAGGATTCCGCTGAGTGGGCGAAGCTCCACGGTCTCATGGACGAGGCTCTTGCCGCCGAGGGCGACGAGCAGCAGAAGAAGTGGAACGAGTGCTTCGACATCATCGCCGACAACGCTGTTCTGTACCCCGTTGTCCACGTCAAGACCGTTTCCGCTTCCTGGGACGATCCGTCCACCGCGCCCAACGGCGAGGCCCTCGATGGCTTCAAGGGCATCGGCACGACGAGCATGTCCTTCAGGGGCGTCGCGACCGTCAAGGCCTAAGACTCGCTTGAGTCATATGTGGGGCGTCGGTCGTAAGGCAACGTCCTCATAGTTGAAACAAAGACCCGGGCGGCCTCGATGTCGCTCGGGTCTTGTAATGAGTATCCATACTCATATACCAGTTGGTCCTACCGACAAAAGAAAGGGGAGAGAACGTGAACAACTTTCTACGTTTGATTGGAAGGCGTCTCGTGGCGCTGCCGATCATGGCATTGGGCGTCACCGTCCTGGTGTTCTTCCTTATGTCGTTCTCCAAGACCGACCCCGCCTATACGGCGTTGGGTGACGGTGCCTCGCCCGAGGCGGTTGCCGAGTACCATGAGAAGTATGGTCTGGACGACCCCTGGCCCGTGCGCTACGTGCGCTATATGGGCGATTTGATCCATGGCGACATGGGCACCTATGGTGCTGCTCGCAACTCCGTTGCCAAGCGCATCTCCACGGCCCTGCCCGTCACGATGCAGCTGACCTTCATCGGTCTTGCCATCGGCGCGGTCGTCTCGTTTTTGCTCGGCGTCATCGCGGCACTGTATCGCGATAAATGGCCGGACCAAGTGATCCGCGTCTTTTCCATCGCCGGCTTGGCAACCCCGTCGTTCTGGCTTGCCGTTCTGTTGATTCTGCTGTTCTCTTCCTACCTTAAGGTGCTCCCGGCATCCGGTGCTCTGCCTCACTTCACCACCAACCCGGCTGGCTATCTGGGACGTATGATCATGCCCGCTATCGCTCTGGCATTCCCGCTGACGGGCCAGATGACTCGTATCGTGCGTACGGCCATGGTTGAGGAGCTCGATAAGGACTATGTCCGTATGGCTCGCGGCGCCGGCGTTCCCGAGAAGGTCGTCGTCGGCATCAACGTTTTGCGCAACGCGCTGATCACCCCGGTCACCACCCTCGGTCTTAAGATCGGTTACCTTATGGGCGGCGCCGTCGTCATCGAGGTCATCTTCAACCTCCCCGGCATGGGTACTGCGATTCTGCAGGGCGTTCAGGGCAACGAGGCGAACCTGGTTCAGGGCGTCGTCATCGTCGTTGCTCTTGCCTTCATCATCATCAACATCGTGGTTGACATGCTCTACCTGCTCATCAACCCGCGCATCAGGACGGTGTAGATTATGGTAAAGATTCGAGAGAAGCAAACCGAGCAGCTCGAGAAAGCTGCCTCCAAGGGGCTCAAGCTCGGTGGCTGGAAGAAGATGACGCTGTCTTCTAAGATTGCCGCCGTCGTGCTGGTGCTGGTCGCCCTGACCGCGATTCTGGCGCCCCTTCTTGCCCCCTATAGCCCGGTCGAGATTTTCACTGCTCGCCAGGCTCCCGGCAACGGATTTATCTTCGGTACCGACGATAAGGGTCGCGACATTCTGTCGCGTATGCTCTACGGTGGTCGTTACTCGCTGATCATCGGCTTTGGCGCCACTGCCATGGCTCTGGTCTGCGGTTCTGTCGTGGGCGCCCTCGCGGCGGTTTCGCGCAAGTCCGTTTCCGAGGCGATCATGCGCATCCTGGACATCATCATGTCCATCCCGGGCATCGCCCTCGCGGCCGTCTTCGTCTCCATCCTGGGCAACTCCGTGCCGTCGATCATCTTCGCCATCGGCTTTATGTACACTCCGCAGATTGCCCGTATCGTGCGCGCCAACATCGTGTCCGAGTACGGCGAGGACTATGTCCGCGCGGTCATCGTTTCCGGCGCCAAGGCTCCGTGGATTTTGATCAAGCACGTCCTGCGCAACTGCATCGCCCCGATTATGGTCTTCACCGTTACTCTGGTCGCCGACGCCATCATCTTCGAGGCATCGCTGACCTTCATCGGCGCTGGTATCCAGGAGCCCACCGCTACCTGGGGCAACATCCTCGCCGACGCCCGCGGCGGCGTGCTCGCTGGCCGTTGGTGGCAGGCGCTGTTCCCGGGTCTGGCCATCATGATCACCTGCCTGGCGCTCAACATCCTCTCCGAGGGCATTACCGACGCCATGGCCGCTGCTCCCTCCGCCGCCCTGGATCCGACCGATTCCTCCAAGCGTCGCGAGGCCGACCTGCTGGTCTCCGACCCCGTTCGCGCCTACAAGGAGCAGGCTCAGTCCCTGTCCGCCCGTCTTGGCGCCCTGCGCGATGTCGAGCTCAAGCGTAACGACCGCCATGTGCCCGATGAGTCCGTTGAGCCGATCCTTTCGGTACGCGATTTCTGCATCCAGTTTGAGCACCACGGTGACATCAACGTTGTCGACCACGTCAACTTTGACGTCCGTCCCGGCCAGACCATGGGCCTGGTCGGTGAGTCCGGCTGCGGTAAGTCCATCACCACGCTGGCCATCATGGGCCTGACCGACGATGACGAGCATCTTTCCGGTGAGGTTCTCTGGGAGGGCCGCGATCTGCTCAAGATGAGCAAGAAGGAGTGGTTCGGCCTGCGCGGTACCGATATCGCCATGGTCTATCAGGACGCCCTGTCCTCGCTCAACCCCTCCATGCTCATTTCCGCCCAGATGAAGCAGCTCACCAAGCGCGGCGGCACCCGTAGTGCCGAGGAGCTCCTGGAGCTCGTGGGCCTCGACCCCAAGCGTACGCTCGAGAGCTATCCGCATGAGCTTTCCGGTGGTCAGCGTCAGCGCGTTCTGATCGCTATGGCCCTTACCCGCGACCCCAAGCTGGTCATCTGCGACGAGCCCACGACCGCTCTGGACGTAACTGTCCAGAAGCAGGTCATCAAGCTGCTCAACGATCTTCAGGCCAAGCTCGGCTTTGCTATGATCTTCGTTTCGCACGACCTGGCACTGGTCGCAGAGGTCGCTCATAACATCACGGTTATGTACGCTGGCCAGGTTATCGAGCAGGCGCCCACCAAGGAGCTGCTCACCAACCCGATCCACGAGTACACTCGCGGTCTTCTGGGTTCCGTCCTGTCCATCGAGAGCGGTTCGGGCCGCCTGCACCAGGTGCCCGGCGCCGTTCCGAGCCCGCGCGATTTCCCCAAGGGCGATCGCTTCGCACCTCGCTCGAGCCATCCGCGCATTGGCCTGGACACCCGTCCGGTCTTCAAGCGCGTGCCCGGCACCGAGCACTTCTATTCCGAGCTCCCCGATGAGGTGCTCAAGGCAAATGGTTTGACCCCTCACGCGGAGGTGATGTAGATGAGCGAGACCGCAGTCAACGGCGTCGAGCCGATCATCTTCCTTGATGACGTCCACGTCACCTTTAGGACCCGTACCGGCTCGATTCTGCACCCCAACCTGGTTCACGCCGTCCAGGGTGTAACGATTAAGCTCATGCCCGGACAGACCATCGGCATCGTCGGCGAGTCCGGTTGCGGAAAGTCCACCACCGCCAACGTCATGTGCGGCCTGCAGGCCCCCACGAGCGGCAAGGTCTACTTTAAGGGCAAGGACGTTACCAAGCGTACCGCCGAGGACCGTCGCCACATGGGTCGCGTCATCTCGGTCGTGTTCCAGAACCCGGCCACGGCGCTCAACCCCCGCATGGTCGTTCGTGAGCAACTGCTCGACCCCATGCGCGTCCACAACCTGGGTACCGAGGCCGAGCAGGAGAAGCGCGTCAAGGAGCTCTTGGAGCTCACCGGTCTGCCCAGCTCTGCCGCCGAGGTTCTTCCCGGCCAGCTTTCGGGCGGCCAGCGCCAGCGCGTCGCAATTGCCCGTGCCCTGTCGCTGAACCCCGATGCCATCATCGCCGACGAGCCCACCTCGGCTCTGGACGTTTCGGTCCGCGCGCAGATTCTGAACCTGTTGACCGACCTTAAAAAGGAGCTCGGCCTGGCCATGGTGTTCATCAGCCATGACATCCAGACGGTCCGCTATATCTCTGACGACATCATCGTTATGAATGGCGGCAAGATCGTCGAGCAGGGCGAGGCCAAGCAGGTTTTCCAGCACCCTCAGGACCCCTACACCAAGATGCTGCTCGGCGCTGCGCCGTCGCTGCTGCATCCCAAGCTCGGCGAGTAGCCTCGCTTTCCCTCCCGTGCGCCCGGTTCCCTTACCGGGCGCACCTCCGTTACGATTTCGAAAGGTTGGGTTCACGAGCCATGCCAAGTGCTCAGGAGCTACAACAGCAATTTGGTGAATATCGAGGCGCTATGCCCCGTCCATCGGATTTCGATTTCTTTTGGAAGGACCGCATGGCCGAGGCCGACGCCGTCGAGCTCGATTATGCGATTGAGGCGGCTTCGGTTGCGGATTCCGCGACCTGTCGGTTTTTCGACCTCTGGTATACCGGCATGTGTGGTGCACGCCTGCATGCCAAGTACCTTAAACCTGTCTCGGACGAGCACGTGCCATTGGTACTTCAGTTCCATGGATATCCGGGTGCGAGCCGCAGCTGGTTTGAGCAAGCGTCGTTTGCGGGCATGGGCATGGCGCTCATTGCTCTCGATTGTCCTGGCCAAGGAGGCCCCTCCGAGGACATTGGTGGATTTGAGGGCACGACGGTCGCGGGCCATATCGTCGCCGGTATCGACGGCGACCCAGCCAACCTCTACTATGTCCGCCTACATCAGGATATCCGCATTCTGTGCCGTATCGTTCGCGAGCTCGAGGGCATCGATCTTGCCCGTGTGTTTGTGAACGGCGCGTCGCAGGGCGGCGGTTTGGGCATTGCGACCTGCGCGCTTAACAGCGAGCTCATCAATCGCGCCGCCATCCTCTATCCCTTCTTATCGGATTTCCGCCTGGTCTGGGATTTGGATGCCGACGACATTGCCTACGAGGGTCTGCGCTACTGGTCTCGCTGGTTTGACGAGGACTCGACTCGTATCGAGGAAGCCTATGCCAAGCTGGCGTACTTCGATTCCAAGAACTTTGCCCCCATGGTCAAATGCCCCGTGCTGTTTGGCACGGGCACAGCCGATATCGTCTGCCCGCCGGCGACGCAGTTTGCGGTCTACAACAACCTGACCTGTGAAAAGCGTCATGAGTTCTTTGAAGGTTTTGGCCACGAGGAGATTCAGGACTTTGATGATCTGATCATTCCGTTTTTCTGCGAGGGAGGGGAGGCTCATGTCTAAGTGCGAGAGCAATATCGATGAGTTGATTGTCCCCGAGCTTGCGGGGATTACTGGGACGGTTTCGTCAAGGCTCGCAGAATATCGGGACTGGCACGGTGATGTCCAAGCAGATGTTTCTGATTTAGAGACATGCGCTTCGAATCTTGAGATTCAAGGCCTGGCCATTACGGCGATTGACTTTGCTAACCCCTGCGCCCGTTACTCGGAGGTTTCCTTTGAGCTCGGTGACGATGCGGTCCACGCTCGTTTGATTGAGCCTGTTGGTCGTGCCCGAGTATCTGGGCGCGTGCCGCTGTGCCTGATGTTCCACGACGTCGATCGGCCTGTGCGTGGCTGGCATCACATGACGAGATTTGCCGCTATGGGGTATGCCGTGCTTGCACTGGACGATGAGGCGATTGGACTCAGTGATCTGCGGCAGGGGATTACCTCGCCTGCTTTTGTCAGGCGCGTCCGTTGGGGCTGCGCGTTGGCGAAGGTCGCGCGCAATCTTGATGGCGTGGACCCCGATCGCATTTTTGCGTGGGGCGAGGGCCTTGGCGGCGGTGTCGCGCTGGCGGTTTCTGCTCTGGACGAGCGGGGCCTTGCCTGCACGGCGGTTGCCAATCCAATTCCCGTCGGCCTCGAGGCACTGTCGTCTCGGGTGCGCGGATCGGTGCTCATGGGCACATCGCTTATGGATACCGTGAGCGATCCCAAGGGCCAGCTTGCCGTTTTCAACGGTCTTGAGTGTGACCGGAGGCATATCATTTATGCCAAATACGCTCATGAGCGCATCAATGCGTTCGAAAACGAAGTCGTCGACTTCTTTAACCAAACGTTCTACCCGTGTTCTTTGGCCTAGACGGCCTGGACACTGCCAACAAGAGTGGGCGGCATAGGGCCGCCCGCCAGACAACTAAGGAGATTCTTGTGGCAACTCAGAAATTCACCGGCGTTATCCCTCCCGTCGTTGTTCCCGATACCGAAGATCACCAGCTCGACGTTGCCTCCTTTGAGCGCAGCATCAACCGCATGATCGATGCCGGCGTCGATGGCCTGTTCTTCCTGGGCTCCTCGGGCGAGGTCGTCTTCTCCACCGACGAGCGTCGTCGTCAGATCATCGCCGAGGCTGTGCGCATCGTCGATCACCGCGTTCCCGTTCTGGTCGGCATCATCGACACCGAGACCGAGCGCATGATCGAGCACGGCAAGGTCGCCCAGGAGCTGGGCGCCGATGCCCTCGTCGCCACCTGCCCGTTCTATGCCCTGCAGGGCATGACCGAGGTCGAGGAGCACTTCCGCATCCTGCACGAGGAACTCGACCTGCCCATCTTCGCTTACGACATCCCCGTGTGCGTCCACACCAAGCTTCCCTGGAAGCTCCTTGCCAAGCTCGGCGCCGAGGGCGTCCTGGCCGGCGTCAAGGATTCCTCGGGCGATGACATCTCGTTCCGCTACCTCATTCAGGAGAATGAGAAGAACGGCCATCCGATGAGCATCCTCACCGGTCACGAGGTTGTTGTCGATGGCGCCTACCTCGGTGGCGCCGACGGTTCCGTCCCGGGTCTCGCCAACGTTGAGCCCGAGGGCTACGTGCGCCAGTGGAAGGCCGCTCAGGCCGGTGACTGGGCTACCGTCAAGGCCGAGCAGGATCGCCTCAACGAGATCTCCCACATCTGGGATGTCACCTCGGGCGTCCAGGGCTATGCCGGTGGCGTTGGCGCCTTCAAGACCGCTATGAACCTCATGGGCATCTTCGACAGCCCGACCATGCCGCGCCCGGTGAAGGCCATGACCGGCGAGAACGTCGAGGCGATTAAGAAGGTCCTCCAGGACAACGGCCTCCTTTAAAGCTTTCCCAGGCACCCGACCTCGCCGTTCAACCGTGCGGCCATGACCCATTAGGTCAATGGCCACACGGTTTCTCGGCGATCTCGGGCACCTGGAAAACCTTTACCGCGCTGTGACGGCTAGCCTGACGGCGCATTTCCTGTAGTTGTTTTTTATCTCCGAAGGAGAGCGACATGGAGAACAAATACGTCTGCTCTGTCGATATCGGCGGAACTAAGATCGCGACCGCCATCATGGAGTACCCGGCTGACGGCAGCGTGCCCCATCCCGTTTTTGAGGCCGAGGTTCCTACTGAGGCCCAGGAGGGCGGCGAGGCCGTCTTCCAGCGTATCGAGGCGTCCATCAAAGCTGCTCTCGAGGCGAATCCCGATGTCGAGGTCCTCGGTGTCGGTATCGGTGCCGCCGGTGTCGTCGATCCCAAGACGGGCGCCATCGCGTATGCCAACGAGATCATGCCCGGCTGGTCCGGCGTTCAGTTGGGGCCGCGTCTGCGCGAGGACCTTGGTCTTCCCGTTGCCGTGGTGGGCGACGTGCAGGCTCATGCTCTGGGTGAGGCCCACTGGGGCGTCGGCAAGGGCAAGTTCTCCGTCTTGTGTCTGGGCATCGGTACGGGCATCGGCGGCGCATATGTCGAGAACGGCCGCGTGATGCAAGGCTTCCATGGTGCTGCTGGTCATATGGGCCACATCGAGTGCTCGGTTGCCGCTGGCATTCCCTGCGCCTGCGGACGTTCTGGCCATCTAGAGTCGGTTGCTTCGGGCACTTCCATTGGTCGTATGTACGATGAGCGCTTTGGTCGCGTCGACCCCAGCCGTCCTTCGGTCGGTCGCGATGTGAACGACCTGTGCCGTGCGGGCGACGCAAAGGCGACCGAGGTCATCCACGATGCCGGCTTTGCGCTGGGTGCAAGCTTGGGCTCGCTCGCTAACATCCTGGACCCTGAGGTCATCGTGCTTTCGGGCGGCGTGATTCACCAAGGTCCCGATTGGCGTTCGCAGACGTGGAAGGATTCGGTGCACGAGGGCTATGCCAGCCAGGCGCTCGATCCGCTTCAGGACACGCCGATCCTCATCGGTTCTCTGGAGGGCGATGCTCCGCTCATCGGTGCCGCCGAACACCTTCTTGCATCGTTGAAGTAAACATAACTACCAAGTGCGCCTTCTGAGGTGCCGCAGATTGACGTGAAAGAGGAGTGAAGCGTACTTCGGTACGCGAGCGACGGTTTGAACGTCAAGGTGCGGTGTCTCAGAAGGCTGTTTTGAGAAAGGTTGAGTCGAACATGACCGTCGATCCTTTGATCCAGTCCCTGAAGGGCAAGCTCGTCGTGAGCGTTCAGGCGTATATGGGTGAGCCGCTTCGTACGCCCGAGACCATGGCTCAAATGTCTCGCGCTTGCGAGCTTGGCGGCGCCGCCGCCATTCGCTGCCAGGGCCTTGCCGATATTGCCGCCATTAAGGGTCGTTGTGAGGTTCCTGTTATCGGCCTGTGGAAGGATGGGCACGAGGGCGTTTACATCACGCCGACGCTGCGCCACGCTCGCGCCTGCGTTGCTGCGGGTGCCGATATCGTGGCGATCGACGCCACTGATCGCCCACGTCCCGATGGCAAGACCGTCGAGGACACCTTCCGCCCGCTGCACGAGGAGGGTGTGCTCCTGATGGCCGACTGTGCCACCATCGAGGACATTCGCCGCGCGGTTGATATGGGCTTCGACCTGGTATCCACCACGCTTTCTCACGGTGTCGCCGCCATCGACTGCACCATGGCCGATGGCCCCGATCTGCCGCTCCTGCGTCAGGCGACCGAGGAATTCCCCGGTCTTCCCATCATCTGCGAGGGCCGCGTGCACACGCCCGAGGAGGCCCGCGCCGCGATTGATGCGGGCGCCTGGGCCGTTGTCGTCGGCACCGCCATCACGCACCCCACGAGTATTACAAGTTGGTTCAAGGCTGCGCTTGAGGCGTAAGACGGACCTCGTATCCACTTGGGGCGGTATACTCAATAAAGGCAATTGATCGCGCGGGATCCGCTGGCCGGATCCCGCGCTTGTTTTAGGAGGCACACATGCAAAAGGGAGATGCCATGGATGCGGCGGAGCGCTCGGAGCGCATCCCCGATATCGTCATCATCACCGGAATGTCCGGATCGGGCCGAACGCAGGCCATGCATGTGTTCGAGGACATGGGCTACTTTTGCATCGACAACTTGCCTCCGCGTCTGATCGCCCAGCTTGCCGAACTCGTCGGCATCAATACGGGCGTGGGCAGGCATCTTGCCGTCACCTGCGACCTGCGCAGCCAGGGCTTGTTCGATGAGCTGCTCGATGCCGTTGCCGCACTCGAGGAGCGCGAGATGAGCTGTGACATTGTGTTTCTCGAGGCCTCTGACGAGGTGCTGATCCGTCGTTATAGTGAAAACCGCCGCCGCCATCCCATTGCCAAGCCGGGGGAGACTACGGCCGATGCGATTCAGCGCGAGCGCCTGCAGCTGCAGGGCGTTCGCGACCGAGCTGACATGATTATCGATACGAGCCGCTTGCGCACCTCTGCTCTGCGCAACAAATTGCGCATGGCGTTCTCCGAGTTGTCCGACCAGCAGCTCATGGACGTTCACGTGTTCTCGTTTGGCTTTAAGCACGGTATGCCCGTCGAGGCGGACATTATGATCGACGTTCGCTTCCTGCCCAATCCGTTCTACGATCCCGAGATGCGCACCATGACCGGCCTCGATAAGAAAGTCTCCGACTTTGTTCTGGATCATCCCAAGACCCAGGAGTTCTGGAAGGCCTGGACGCAGCTGCTCGATACGGTCATGCCCGGCTATATCGCGGAGGGCAAGCCACAGCTTTCTATTGCCATCGGTTGCACGGGCGGTCAACACCGCAGTGTTGCCATCGCCGAGGCCACGGCACGTTATTTGGAAGGCGCCCAGTATCACGTGAGCATTTCCCATCGCGACCTGTCGCGCGCCAACACGAAAGCATAGGTCTGCATGTCGTTTACCGCCGAGGTGCGTGACGAGCTCGCGCGCTGCGAACCCGAATGTGAATACTGCGATTTGTCGACGCTTGCCGCCCTGACGCGTGTGAGCGGTACACTTTCGCTGGCCGGCTCCGGGCGGTATCGTTTGACGGTCGCGACCGAGACGGGTGCCGTCGCGCGCACGATGATCACACTGACGCATCGCATCCTTAAGCTCAAAACGGAATTCACCGTTCGTAAATCGGTCTTGCATAAGGTCCGTAACTATCTCATTACCCTGCCCGATCAACCCGACCTGGACAAGGCTCTGGTGCTGCTGGGCATTCTCGACCGCAGGGGAGGGCTCGTCGCTGGTGTTCCCCGGCACATCGTTGCTCGTCCCTGCTGCAGGGTTGCCTACATTCGCGGCGCGCTCATCGCCGGCGGTTTCGTGGCCGATCCCCGCGGCGACTTTCATTTGGAGATTGCGGTGCAGGGCGAGCAATATGCCAAGGGACTTTGCGATCTATTGGAGCAGATTGGGGTCCATGCGCGCGTTAACGCGCGGCGCGGGTCTTATGCCGTGTACATTAAGAGCGCCGAGGAAATCGAGCATCTTTTAAAGCTGATTGGTGCCAAGCGCAGCGTTGCCGAGATCGAGGAGGCGCGCGCGGTCAAATTGGTTAAGAACGATGTGAACCGTCGCGTGAATGCCGAGCTTGCCAACCAGACCAGAAGTGCGGGTGCCGCCCAACATCAGCTTGCGTTGATCGATGAGCTCGAACAGCGGGGTTTGCGCGACACGCTTCCGGACGCCTTGGCGGTCTTTTGCGACCTACGCGAGCGCTATCCCGATCTGTCGCTGCGCGATCTGGGCGAGATGGCTGACCCTCCCTTGTCGAAGTCTGCCCTGTACCATCGCGTTTTGAGGCTTGAAAAGCTCATTGAAGCAAACAAGTAGTTTGAAGTATCGACTTATATACGGATTTAGCTGCTATTTTATTCTTTAAAACGTTTTAACGTAAATTTGATTTTCAATTTCGAGCATTCTCGTGAAATTCAAGTCAAAAAAAGGTATATTAGGCGAGTGGTTAGTTTGTGGGCCTCAACGGCGGGCGCTGTAGCTCGCGGGGGCCTTACGAAAGGAGACACAATGGCAGTAAAGGTTGCTATTAACGGCTTCGGTCGCATCGGTCGTCTGGCTTTCCGTCAGATGTTCGGTCATGAGGGCTCCGAGATCGTCGCTATCAACGACCTCACCTCTCCCGATATGCTCGCTTACCTGCTGAAGTACGACTCCACGCAGGGCAACTACGCTCGCGATCACGAGGTCGTTGCTGGCGAGGATTCCATCACCGTTGACGGCAAGGAGATCAAGATCTACAAGGAGGCCGACGCCAACAACCTGCCTTGGGGCGACCTCGACGTCGACGTCGTTCTCGAGTGCACCGGCTTCTACACCAGCAAGGCTAAGGCTCAGGCCCACATCAACGCTGGCGCCAAGAAGGTCGTCATCTCCGCTCCGGCCGGCAGCGATCTGCCCACCATCGTGTACAACGTCAACCATGAGACGCTGACCGCTGAGGACAACATCATCTCCGCTGCTTCCTGCACCACCAACTGCCTCGCCCCGATGGCCAAGGGTCTGAACGACTTCGCTCCCATCGTGTCCGGCATCATGACCACCATTCACGCCTGGACCGGCGACCAGATGCCGCTCGACGGCCCGCAGCGCAAGGGCAACAAGCGTCGTAGCCGCGCCTGCGCCGTCAACATCGTCCCCAACACCACCGGTGCTGCCAAGGCCATCGGCCTGGTTCTCCCCGAGCTCAACGGTAAGCTCATCGGTGCCGCCCAGCGCGTCCCGACGCCGACCGGCTCCATCACCAACCTCTACGCTGTCGTTGACAAGAAGGTCACCGTCGACGAGGTTAACGCCGCTATGAAGGCCTACGCTGCCACCATCTCCGAGACCTTCGGTTACAACGAGGACGACATCGTCTCCACCGACATCATCGGCGAGACCCACGGCTCCATCTTCGACGCCACTCAGACCATGTGCTCTGACCTCGGCAACGGCCAGACCCTCGTTCAGGTCACCTCTTGGTACGACAACGAGAACTCTTACACCTCTCAGATGGTCCGCACCATCAAGTACTTCGAGAAGTTCGTTGCTTAATTTAGCTTTTAGCGAATAGCTCGTTGAGCGTCTAAAGAAGGGCGCGGCCTTATAGGGCTTACACCCTAGGGTCGCGCCCTTTTTATAGGAAATCGTCTGCCGTAATGGGAGGCAGACACGTACGAAAGGTAGAAGCAAACATGGCCTTTACCAAGAAGACCGTCCGCGACATCGATGTCGACGGCAAGCGCGTTCTCGTCCGCGTTGACTTCAACGTGCCTATCAAGGATGGTGTCGTTGGCGACACCACCCGTATCAAGGCTGCCCTGCCCACCATCAACTATCTCGTTGAGCATAACGCTCGCGTCATCCTCATGAGCCACCTCGGCCGTCCCGAGGGCACTGGCTTCCAGCCTGAGCTCTCCCTTGAGCCTGTCGCCAAGAAGCTCGCTGAGCTCTCTGGTCTCGACGTTGCCTTTGTCGCCGACACCTACGGCGAGAAGGCTGCTGAGGCTGTCGCTGCTGTCGAGCCGGGCAAGGTCCTCGTTCTCGAGAACGTCCGTTTCGACAAGCGTGAGAAGAAGAACGACCCCGAGATCGCCAAGAAGCTCGCTTCCTATGGTGACGTCTTCGTTCTCGATGCCTTCGGCACCGCTCACCGCGCCCAGGGTTCCGTCGTGGGCCCCGCCGCTTACCTGCCCGCAGTCGCCGGCTTCCTGCTCGAGAAGGAGGTCGACACGCTGACCGGTATCTTCGCCGAGCCCGAGCGTCCCTTCGTCGCTATCGTCGGCGGTTCCAAGGTTTCCTCCAAGATCGGTGTTCTCGATCACCTCATCGACTCTGCTGACACCCTGATCATCGGTGGCGGCATGGCCTACACCTTCTTCCTGGCTCAGGGCCTGTCCGTCGGTCAGTCCCTCAAGGAAGAGGACTGGGTCGAGCGCGCCGGCGAGATGCTCAAGAAGGCTGAGGAGAAGGGCGTCAAGATCCTGCTCCCCATCGACAACCGTGTTGCCGATCACTTTGGCGAGGACGCTGTCCCCGAGGTTGTTGCTTCCGACGCTATCCCTGACGACCGCGAGGGCATGGACATCGGTCCTAAGACCGAGGAGCTCTACGCCGAGGCCGTCAAGGGCGCCAAGACTGTGTTCTGGAATGGCCCCATGGGCGTCTTCGAGTTCGACAACTTCGCTCACGGCACCCAGGCTATCGCCGAGGCTGTCGCCGAGGCCGACTGCACCTCGATCATCGGCGGTGGCGACTCTGTCGCGGCTGTCAACAAGTTCAACCTGGCCGACAAGATGAGCTGGATCTCCACCGGTGGTGGCGCTTCCATGGAGCTCGTCGAGGGTAAGGCCCTGCCCGGAGTGGAGGCGCTTCTCGATGCCTAATCGCACCCTTCTCATCGCTGGTAACTGGAAGATGAACAACGACGTCGCCGAGGCCGCCAAACTCGCCGACGAGCTGGCTCAGGCTCTGCCCGAGGTTCCGGCTGGCGTCGAGGTGCTCGTCTGCCCTCCGACCATCGACATCACCACGGTTCATGACCGCATTCAGGCTGCCCCCATCGCCCTCGGTGCACAGAACGTGTACTGGGAGGCCAAGGGTGCCTTCACCGGTGAGTCCTCTTGCGACATGCTCAAGTCCGCTGGCTGCACCTACTGCATCATCGGTCACTCCGAGCGTCGCGACTACTTCCACGAGACCGACGAGGATCAGAACAAGAAGGCCAAGGCCCTCGTTGCCGCCGGTCTTGTTCCCGTCTTCTGCTGCGGCGAGTCCCTTGAGGTCCGCGAGGCTGGCACCTATGTCGAGCACGTCGTGAACCAGGTCAAGGCTGGCCTTGCTGGTCTTGAGATCACCTGCCCCAAGCAGGTCGTCGTCGCCTACGAGCCCATCTGGGCCATTGGCACTGGCAAGACCGCTACCGCCGAGGATGCTCAGGAGGTCTGCGGCGCTATCCGTGAGACCCTCAAGGAGATGTTCGGCGAGGAGCTCGCTAACGGCATCCGCGTTCTCTATGGTGGCTCTGCCAAGCCCGGCAACATCGCTGAGCTCGTCGCCAAGCCCGACGTTGACGGCGCCCTCGTGGGCGGCGCTTCGCTCAAGGCTGCCGACTTCGCCTCTATGGTCGTCAAGGCAGGCGAGTAGGACATATGGCACAGCGTCATCTTCCTGCACTCCTGATCATCATGGACGGCTGTGGCCTGGCTCCGGCCGATGGCGAGAACGCCGTCGCCGCTGCCAAGACGCCCTTCCTTGATAGCCTGTATGAGAAGTATCCTCACACCACGCTCGGTGCTTCGGGTGAGGACGTGGGCCTTCCCGACGGTCAGATGGGCAACTCCGAGGTGGGCCACCTCAACATCGGTGCCGGCCGCATCGTGTTCCAGGAGCTTTCGCGCATCAACAACGCCATCAAGGACGGCTCCATCGCCAAGAACGAGGTCTTCGTCAAGGCTATGGACGACGTTAAGGCTGACGGCAAGACTCTCCACCTCATGGGCCTTATGAGCCCTGGCGGCGTTCATTCTCATATGAACCACGTCGAGGCTCTGGTCAAGATGGCTGCCGAGCACGGTGTCAAGACCGTTCGCGTCCACGCCTTCATGGATGGCCGCGACGTTGACCCGCAGTCCGGTGCCGGTTACATGAGTGAGTTCTGCGCCTTCCTGGCTAAGATCTCCGAGGAGACCGGTTGCGACGCTCGCGTTGCCACCGTCTCGGGCCGTTATTGGGCCATGGACCGCGATAATCGTTGGGAGCGCATCCAGCGCGCCTACGACGTCATGGTCAACGCGTCCGATGCCGATACCGACCCCGTTTCCGGTATCAAGGCCTACTACGAGAAGGATCCGCGCGGCGACGAGTTCGTCGAGCCCTTCGCTGCCCACAACGAGGGCATCCGCGAGGGCGACGCGGCTATCTTCTTTAACTTCCGTCCCGACCGCGCTCGTCAGATGACCCGCGTGTTCACGGACAAGGAGTTCGACGGCTTTGAGCGCGAGCAGATCAAGCTTTCGCACTTTGTGACGATGACCGAGTACGATCCGACGTTTGACGTCGAGGTCGCCTTCCCCAAGACGTTCCCCGAGAACGTCCTGGCCGATGTTATCGCCGCCAACGGCCTGAAGCAGTTGCACACCGCCGAGACCGAGAAGTACGCCCACGTGACGTTCTTCCTCAACGGCGGCATCGAGGAGCCCAAAGAGGGCGAGGAGCGCGTGCTCGTCGCTTCCCCCAAGGTCGCTACCTACGATCTGCAGCCCGAGATGAGCGCTCCCGAGGTTACCGAGAAGCTCGTCGCCGCCATCAACGAGGATCGCGCTGATTTCTACATCGTGAACTTCGCGAACTGCGACATGGTTGGTCACACCGGTGTCTTCGACGCCGCCGTTAAGGCCGTCGAGGCCGTTGACGATTCCCTGTCTAAGGTTGTCCCGGCGATTCTCGCCAAGGGCGGCTTTGCGCTGATCACCGCCGACCACGGCAACGCCGATCACATGTTTGACGTTGCTTCTGACGGTTCCAAGCATCCGTTTACGGCTCACACCACCAACCGTGTGCCGTTCATCATCGTTGATGAGAAGGCCAAGCTCACCGGTATCGAGGACGGCCGTCTTTCCGATATCGCCCCGACCATGCTCACCATGGCTGGTATTGAGCCTTCCGCCGAGATGACGGGTCGCGTGCTCGCCACCGAGGCCTAATAGAAAACAAATACCGTTTTCTAGAAAGGGGGTTGTCCACAACCGGACAACCCCCTTTTTAATATTTCTGCCATTTCTACCCCGTCCCCGAGTGGCGGGTGGGGAAGAGCGGGGGATTGTGGTACAGTACTGGAGTTTGAATTGTTCTATTAAGGAGCTTATCTATGGGTCCGTTCCAGATTCTTCTGTTTGTCGTTTGGGCTGTCTCTGCCGTGGCGCTGACGATTCTCGTCCTGATGCATTCCGGTAAGGGCACCGGCGTTTCGGATATGATCGCTAGCTCGCTGTATAACTCCAGCTCTGCCACAGGCGTTATGGAGCAGAACCTCGATCGCCTGACCGTCATCATGGCTGTCGTGTTTGCCGTGTGCGTCGTGCTGTGCATGTTCTTCTTCCCGCAAGGCATCGTGGGCTACTAAACACGAGCCGCATAAAATAATTGAAAAGGGTTCCGCAAGTGCGGGACCCTTTTTGTTTACAAATTTGTAACAGAGTCAAAATATCCCCACATACTTCGCCCAACTAAAGAAATTCTTGACCGTTGACCGGAATTAGCCCCAAATCGTGCATAAAATGCGCTACTGTATTGCGAAACGTTGGTCCGTTGTGCATAACCAGCCATAGCGACGGGCGACGTTTTGATGGTTCGGATCGGATTGTCTCGACATGTGTCCGACTGAACATTTCTTTGTCCTATCTCATAAGGAGGATGGCATGGCTGATTCTATGTTCCACCAGCCCGTTATGGGTCGTCGCGCCTTCGTTGGCGGTACCCTTGCTGCGAGCTCCATGGCTTTTCTTGCCGCATGCGGCAAGAAGGGTGGCGACGCTTCCGGTTCTGAGTCCGGTTCGACGCTGAACTTCTACATCAACAACCCGGTCTGCATCGACCCCTACAACGTCCAGGAGGACCAGGGCACTCAGGTCGAGTATCAGCTCTTTGACGCTCTGACCTCTTATGACGCCGAGAAGGGCGAGATCGTTCCGCTGGCTTGCGAGTCCTTCGAGGCCAACGACGATGCCACCGAGTTCACCTTCAAGATCAAGAAGGCCAAGTTCCACAACGGTGACGACGTTACCTCCAAGTCCTTCAAGCTCGGTTGGGAGCGTCTGGTCAACACCAAGTCGGCCATCGCTACCGAGTATGGCCCTTCCGAGGTCTCCTATCACCTTTCCATGGTCGAGGGTTATGACGACCTGCTTGCCGGTAACGCTACCGAGCTCAGCGGTGTTACGTGCCCCGACGATGAGACCCTCGTCGTCAAGCTGTCTTCCGCTTACGCTGACTTCCCCTTCGTCGCCTCTCATCCGGCTCTGGCCCCGGTTCCCGAGTGCGCCGAGTCCGATGTCAAGAGCTTCTATCTTGCCCCGGTCGGTAACGGCCCGTTCATGATGGACGGCAAGTGGGAGGATGGCCAGGAGATCAACGTCAAGAAGTTCGACGATTACTATGGCGACAAGGCCAAGATCGATGGCATCCACTTCCAGGTCATCAAGGACATGGAGACTGCTTACAAGGAGTTCCAGGCCGGTAACCTCGATGTCTGCGACGTTCCCGTCGCTCAGATCGATGCCGCCAAGAAGGATCGCGGCGTGTCCAAGGACGGCTACACCATGGGTGACGGCGAGCGCATGCTGCTCGGCGCCGAGCCTTCCACGTACTATCTGACCTGCAACACCACGGCCGAGCCGTTCAACAACGCCGACCTGCGTAGGGGCATCTCCCTGGCCATCAACCGTGAGGCCATCTGCAAGACCATCTTCAAGGGTACCCGTACCCCTGCCGACGGCATTGTTCCTCCGGGCATCGATGGCTACAAGGAGGGCGCATGGGAGTTCTGCGCCTACGATGTCGACAAGGCTAACGAGTACCTCGACAAGGTTGCTCCCGCTGGCGCTAACGGGGATCGTGGCATTAGCGTGACCCTGTCCTACAACCAGGACGGCGGTCACAAGGAGATCATGGAGTCCATCATCGGCGACCTCGCCAAGGTTGGCGTTACCGCTGTCTCCGATACCCCTGAGTGGTCTGCCCTGCTCGAGCAGTATCAGAACTTTAACTATCAGTTCGGTCGTCTGGGTTGGATTGCCGACTACCCGATCATGGATAACTTCCTGTATCCGCTGTTCCACTCCGACTCCCTCGGTGGCGACAACCGCTCCGGTTACAACAACCCCGAGTTCGACGCCAAGGTCGACGAGGCTCGTACTATTGTTGACGACGAGGAGCGCGTCGCTAAGATGCAGGAGGCCGACGCAATGGTTGCTGCCGACTGCCCGGTCATCCCGATTATGTTCTACACGCACACCATCGCCGGCTCCGATCGCATTAAGCACCTCTATGTCGATCCGCAGAAGCACGCCGATCTGGGTACCGCTGAGCTCGCCTAAGAGTTTGCAGCTTCCGTGAGGGTCAAGTATTTACGTAGACCTCATGGGAAACATACAGTTCTCCCTAACCTGGGGTAAACTGGCTGATGGTAATTTTGGGATGCCGGTCTGGCGATCGGCATCCCATTTAGGTTAATCCCTAGATAGGGGAGTGGTATGGGTAAGTACATCGTTAAACGTGTGCTTCAGTTCATCCCGGTATTTTTGGGCGTTACGCTGATTCTGTTCGCCCTCCAGAATATCGTGCCGGGAGATCCGATCAAGCTGATCGGTGGAGACAAGGCTCTGTCCCCCGAGGTGGAGCTTCAGCTTCGCGTCCGCTATCACCTGGTCCAGACGGACGAGGACGGCAACGCGATCCTTGACGAGAACGGCGACCCCGTTCAAACGTCGCTCGTGGACCGTTACTTGTATTACATGAACGGCCTGCTTCATGGCGATCTGGGCAATTCGTATCAGCGCAAGCTGCCGGTTACGGAAATCTTCGCCCAGAAGTATCCGTATACGGTCAAACTTGCCGCGTGCGCCATCGTGCTCGAGGCAATCATGGGTATCGGTGCGGGTATCATTTCGGCGGTAAAGCGTTATTCCTTCTGGGATATTTTGGTAACGCTCACCACGTCGATTCTCGTTGCCGTCCCGGCTTTCTGGCTCGGTATGTTGCTGCAGCTGTTCTTTGGCGTCATTCTCAAGGACGCCACGGGCGGTGCATTCTCCATGCCGATCTCGGGTGCCGGCGGTTCCAGCTCTCAGTATCAGGATTGGATGCACTATGTGCTTCCGACCATTACGCTGGCTTCGGTTTCGACCGCTTATGCCGCCCGCATTATGCGCTCGCAGCTGCTTGACGTCATGAACCAGGATTACATCCGTACGGCAAAGGCCAAGGGTCTCTCCAATCGCGCGATCATCATCAAGCATGCGCTTAAGAATGCACTCATCCCCGTCGTTACCTATATTGGTGTCGACTTTGGCGGCATGCTTTCGGGCGCCATCCTGACCGAGACGGTCTTTAACTGGCCCGGTATCGGCTATGAGGTCTATCGCGCCATTAGCATGCGTGACTGGCCCATCGTTATGGGCGGCGTTACGCTCATCGTCGTCGTCGTCATGGTGATCAACCTGCTCGTCGACATTAGCTATGCATTCCTCGACCCGCGCATCCGCCTTGGCGGTCCGTCGGATAAGGCCTAAGGGAGGTACGTCTCATGCAGGAAACTGATTCTCAGTCTCAGGAGCAGGCTACCGCCACCAAGGCCGCATCTGCTCCCGCCAAGTCCCGCACGCTGTGGGGCGACGCTTTTAAGCGTCTTCGTAAGAACAAGCTCGCCGTTATCGGTGTCTGCTGGATCATCATCGTCGTTGTGGTTGCCCTGACCGCAGATCTGTGGGCTAAGCCCTGGCTCGGTTCGCCGACGGCTTCCGACTCGACCACCATGGCTCAGACGTCGCTGCTGGCTCCGTGTGCCGAGCACCCGTTTGGCACCGACGCCCTAGGTCGTGACATTCTCGTCCGCGTTATCTACGGTGCACGTGTTTCGCTGTCCGTCGGCATTATGGCCACCGCGATCTCCACGCTGATCGGTCTGGTCATGGGTGCTCTGGCGGGTTTCTACGGCGGCATCTGGGATACGATCATCATGCGCTGTGCGGACATCTTCCTGGCGTTCCCGTACGTGCTGTTCGTTGTCGCCATGATCGCCGTTATCGGTCGTGGTCTTCAGAACGTCTTTATCGCCATCGGTATTCTCGGCTGGCCTTCGATTGCGCGCGTCTTCCGCTCTGCAATCTTGACGGTCAAGGAAAACGACTATGTTGACGCTGCGCGCGCGATGGGTGCATCCGATGCTCGTATCGTCGTGCGTCACATCTTCCCGAACTCCGTCGCCTCTATCGTGGTCTACGCAACCATGAACATTGGTGGCGCCATTCTGACCGAGTCCGCTCTGTCCTTCCTCGGCATGGGCGTTATTCCGCCTACGCCTTCGTGGGGCTCCATGATTCAGGACGGTCAGCAGTATCTTCTGACCGCTCCCTGGATGATGATCATGCCCGGTCTGGCAATTCTCTCGACGGTGCTCGCCTTCACCCTGCTGGGTGACGGTCTGCGCGACGCCCTCGACGTCAAGATGAAGGACGCATAAGGATGAAGAAGAACAAGAACTATGTGGACCTGAAGGACCAGCCGGTTCCCGAGGGCCAGCATCTGCTCGAGGTCGATGACCTTAAGATGTATTTCCACACCGAGGATGGCGTCGTTCGTGCTGTCGACGGTGTCTCCTACACGCTCGATCGCGGCGAGACCCTGGGCGTCGTCGGTGAATCCGGCTCCGGTAAGTCCGTGACCGCCATGACCATCATGGGCCTTATCTCGATGCCTCCGGGAAAGATCGAGGGCGGTGACGTTCGCTATCGCGGCCGCTCCATCCTCGAGATGACCGAGGAAGAGATGCAGCACATTCGCGGCAACGATATCGCGATGATCTTCCAGGATCCTATGACCTCCTTGAACCCGGTTTATAAGATCGGCAAGCAGGTGGGCGAGGGCCTTCGTCTGCACCGTGGCTACTCCAAGCAGGAGGCGCTCAAGCGTGCCACCGAGCTTTTGGACCTCGTTGGTATTCCCGAGCCCGAGAAGCGCGTCAACGAGTATCCGCACCAGTTCTCTGGCGGTATGCGTCAGCGCGTCATGATTGCCATGGCTCTTGCCTGCGATCCCGATATTCTGATTGCCGACGAGCCCACGACGGCTCTGGACGTTACCATCCAGGCTCAGATTATTGAGCTTATGCAGGAAATGCAGGAGAAGAACGGCAACGCCATCATCATGATTACCCATGACCTGGGCGTCGTCGCCGACATGGCCGACAAGATCATGGTTATGTACGCCGGCCGTCCCGTCGAGTTCGGTACTGCTGAGGAAATCTTCTACGAGAGCCGCCACCCCTACACCTGGGGCCTTATCCGCTCCATCCCGGAGCAGGCCATCGAAGAGAAGAAGCCGCTTACGCCGATTCACGGCAACCCGCCTTCGCTCATGAACCTGCCCGAGGGCTGCGTGTTCTCGCCTCGTTGTCCCTATGCGACCGATAAGTGCCGCAAGCAGCGCCCCGAGCGCGTTGTCACCGAGTCTGGTCATTACTCTGCATGCCACTACTCCGGTGACCCCGAGTTTCTCAAGAACGCTCCTGAGACGTCCCGTACGCGCAAGGATTCCAAGAAGGGAGGCGAGGCGTAATGGCAGATACCAACGAGCGTACTCCGTTGCTGAAGGTCGAGCACCTCTCTAAGGAGTTCCCCGCTGAGTCCGGCATGTTCGCCAAGCGTTTTTCCAAGCGTGTCGTCTCTGCTGTAAATGACATCTCTTTTGAGATTTATCCTGGCGAGTCCTTTGGTCTGGTTGGTGAGTCTGGTTGCGGTAAGTCCACGACGGGTCGCACCATCATGCGCTTGACCAAGCCGACCGCCGGTAAGGTGTTCTTCCAGGGCAAAGATGTTGCCGAGATGAGCAAACATGAGATCAAGGACATGCGTCGCGAGATGCAGTTTATCTTCCAGGATCCCTATGCTTCGCTCAACCCTCGTATGACCATCGGCGAGATCGTCTCCGAGCCCATGACCATTCACGGCGTGGGCACCAAGGAGGAGCGTATTGAGCGTGTCCGCGAGCTGCTGGACGTCGTCGGTCTGAACCCCGAGCACATCAACCGCTATCCGCACGAGTTCTCCGGCGGTCAGCGTCAGCGTGTCGGCATTGCCCGCGCGTTCGCTCTGAAGCCCAAGCTGATCATCTGCGACGAGCCTGTCTCTGCACTTGACGTTTCCATTCAGGCCCAGGTTTTGAACCTGCTGAAGGAGCTTCAGGATAAGTTCGGTACTGCTTATCTCTTCATTGCTCACGACCTCTCCGTCGTGCAGCACATCTCCGATCGCGTTGCCGTTATGTACCTGGGTAAGATGGTCGAGGTTTCGGACTGGAAGACGCTCTACAGCGAGCCTCACCATCCGTACACGCAGTCGCTGCTGTCTGCCGTGCCGGTGCCCGATCCTGATATCCAGAAGACCCGCAAGCGCATCATCCTCGCCGGCGATCCGCCGTCACCGCTGGATCCGCCGACCGGCTGCCGTTTCCACACGCGCTGCCCGATCGCTCAGGGTATCTGCTCCGAGAAGCTTCCTGATTTTAAGGAAGTTGCCCCGGGCCACTGCTGCGCCTGCCACTTTGCCGAGCCGTTCCCGATCAAGGAATCGCACATCGACCTGTAGTCGGTTGTTCTCGTCCGGGTCCGCCCTGTTGTTACTTTTCAGAACGTCCTCGGACATGTCGGAAGCCCCGCTGCGCGCTACGCGCTGCGGGGCTTCCTCCGTCCTGCGGGATGTTCTGAAAAGTAACAACAGGGCGGGCCCTGCGGTAACTCGGCAGGGGGAGTGCGACTCCCTGAGCGCTCACTTAAATTAATGAGAAATTAAGCGAGGCCGGAGCTTTAGCTCCGGCCTCCTTATTTAGTGGCTCGGCAAAGCCGAGCCACTAAATTTGCATCAGCCCCCAGAACATGTTTGAGAACGGTGCCTGGAGAATGTGTTTGTAGGTCCCGAATCGGTGTTGCCTCCCGGCGCATTCCGCAGGGGGAGCGATATTTTGCAGCACGAAGTGCGCAGCAAAATATCGCTCATGCCCGAGGACGCGCCGGGAGGCAACACCGATTCGGGACCGGACATATAGATCTACCTGCTCATTTACAAATTCGTAAACTTTTTTCAAAAAAGTGCTTGCACAGTTCTCGAATCATAGGTTATTATCTTCCTCGTTGAACGCGCGGGTCCAACAAAACGAACTGCGAATCAACAACATAACATGTCGGAGTGGCGGAATTGGCAGACGCGCTAGCTTGAGGTGCTAGTGACCGCTTTTTGGTCATGCGGGTTCAAGTCCCGCCTCCGACACCATCGCATTTGAGAAGCCTCTTCGGAGGCTTTTTTGTTACCGATAGACGGTGAGGTCCACGATGGAAACGCTTGAGCGCAACGAGTGGGCAGACGTTGCCCAACTGGTCGAGATCACGAGCGATGCTGTCATCATCTGTGAGCTCGACGGAACCATTCTGCATGTGAATAATCGTTTGCTCGACCTGATGTGCGAGGAACGCGCTGACGTCATCAGCGGTGATGTCAAAGACGTTCTGTACTCGTCTGCCTTTGAGCGCGCGACCGAACATCGTCTGCCGTTTGAGACCGATGGCTCCGAGAGCGAGCTGATGCTCAAGCTGAGCGACGGGTCTTTTATTCCCGTCTTGGTTCGCGCAGGTTCCGTTACGCCTCCGCGTATCTTTGGACGTCGTGCACCGCGTGTCCTGGTGGCGCTTCACAGCATCGAAGAGCAGTATTCCCACGATCGTCAGCTCAAACGTGCGCTATCGGAGCTTAGGGTGGCGAATAAACGCCTTTCGGGTACCCTTTCGGTCATTATGAGTACCGTGGGCTCCGATGAGCTCCCCAGCTTGCTCGATACCGTTTTGAATCAGCTCGTTGGAACGCTCGATGCCTCCGGTGCGGCTATCTATTTTTCCGAGAGCGGCGGCTTTAAGCTCCGCGGTGTTTCTAAGGAGCTTGAGGACAGCTATCTGCCCGAATTTCTGCCGTACGGCGCGGGCATTCCGACCTACGTGCTTCGCGAGTCGCGTGCCTGTCGCCTGTCGATTCAGCAGGACCTTGAGGGCGACCGGGTTGCTTCGGGTATGTTCATGGATTTGGACAATCGTTCCAAGCACTTGCTGCGCGTGCAGGATATGCCCCCGTATCGCAGCGAGATCTGTCTTCCCGTGTTTTACGGCACGCAGGTCCTTGGCGTGTTGGAAGTTGGCTGGAAACGCCCCCAGGCGCCACTTGCCTATGACGTTAACGTGCTCGAGGTCATTTGCGATTACCTGTCTATTCAGCTGGTCGGCATGGCGTCGAGCTTACGTTCGCGCCGCACGGCGGAGCTCGGTCGCTCACTCAATTTGCTGCGCGACGAACTGTTTACCTATCTCGATGATCCTGTTGCCGCTTCGCGAGCGGTGTCGACGGAAATCTGCGCGGTGCTCAATTGTCATTTCTGCCCCGTGGAATATGACGCGAGTCTTGACGCCTATGTCATCGATTTTGAGGGCGGCAGTCGTGTGGCGTTGCCGGGCGATCCGGAGTCGCTCTTCTTTTCCACCACCGCACCGGCTGCGCGTTTGGGGGTCGCTTCCGATGGTTTTGAGCCGTCGGTGCTGGGCGGTGCGAGTGCTGATGATCTTAAGCATGTGCGCTTGACCCGCGTCGACGAATCCATGCCTATGGGCGGATGGTTGAGGGCTCATGGCCTGCCGTGCCAGGGCCTCTATGTCGATTCCGGCTTCGAGGCGGGACGCGTTCGTTCGGAGGGCGGCGGTCGGCGGAACAACGATGCAATCGTTCCCGCCGACGTTGCCAAGGGACCGACGACGCGCGCATTGCTGCTCCGCGATGGCAGCCAAGAACCAATTGACGACCTTGAATACGACTACCTGGTGCATCTGGCGCATGACTTTGAGCTGATCTATGAAGGCGAGTCTCAAAAGCGCGAAGAGCGTCATATCGCTCAGACGCTTCAGATTGGCATGAGAAATTCGCTTGGTGACGTTCCGGGCATTGCAACCGATTCGGTATATCTATCGGCAACGAATTCTGCGTTGGTCGGCGGTGACTTCTATACGCTTGTCCGACTTCCCGACGATTGCGCCGTTATGATTTTGGGCGATGTATCCGGCAAGGGAATCGAGGCGGCGTCGATGTCGGCGCTCGTCAAGACAGCGCTGACGGCCTATGCCTGGGAGGGTGCGGGGCCTGCCCGTATGGCACGCTCGCTCAATAGCATGCTCATGGGCTTTTCGAGGGTCGAGACGTTTGTGACGGCGTTTATCGCCAAGATCGATCTTAAAGCGGGTCGCGCAACCTATTGCTCTGCGGGGCATCCTCCCACTATGGTCATTAGGCCGTCGTCGACGCCGCTTGGTGGCGGTGAAGCCCGAGGCGGAGAAGTGGAGCTCCTTGGGTGCCAATCGGGCGTGATCGGTGCCTTTGAGAGCATGGTGTACGAGACGGGCGTGTTTACGTTCGCTCCTGGTGACATGCTATTTATGTATACCGACGGAACAATCGAAGCACGTGATCGCTCGGGTGCTTTCTTTGGCGAGCAGCGCCTTCGTGACCTTCTGCTCTCTGTCTCGGGTGAGGGCGTATCGGGAATCTGCGGCAAGGTCTTGGGCGAGCTTGACCGCTTTACCGAGTCGGCGCTGAACGATGACATCGCGCTGGTTTCCCTTGAGTTTTTACGGGGTCGATCGTAGGTCACGACGCCTGACGGGCGAAATCTGCGCGGTTGCAGATACGTGTGCATCGAGCGAGCTCTTTTGGGGAACCATGGTCGTATGAATGAGTGGAATGACATAGCGGTTTTGACGCCACCGGGCGATATCGACATCGCCTCGGTGCCCGCACTGCGCCGACGGTTGGATAATTTGATCGACCGGGGCGTGCGACGTGTTGTCATCAATTGCCAGACCGTGGGTTTTATCGACTCGACGGGTTTGGCGTTTTTGCTTACACGTGCTAGAGAGCTTATGAGGCATGAGGGACTGCTTTCGCTCGTTAACGCCTCCGATGAGGTCGTTCGCTTTTTGGAAATTGCCCGACTTGTCGACATCCTTCATGTTGCGGGCCCGGCGCGTGAGTCGATTCCCGCCATTCCGGTGGGGGAGTTGCCGCGATGGAGCAAGAGCGTCGAAGTGCGGCGAGGCATCGAGAATCTCCCGTATTATCGGCACCGTGTGGTCGAGCTCCTCGAATCACTTCCCCTGAGGCGTGATGAACGCTATGACGTCGCATTGGCGTTGGGGGAGGCATTGGGTAACGCATATGACCATGCGGGCGGTGTTGGCTGCATCCTGACGGTTCAGGCCTATGGGGACCGTGTTGTGCTCGAGGTGCTTGATCGTGGCGTAGGCTATTCTATCGATGGGGCGAGCGAGCCGGTGGCATCCGAGGAACGCGGACGCGGTATCAAGCTTATGCGTATGCTCGTCGATAATGTGGAAGTTGCCCGTCGTACGGATGGCGCCGGCACACGTGTTCGGATGGTGAAGCTGTATAGCTCGGCATTGGAATCGTGCGCTTAGGGTCTTGGCTTGGCATTATTTACCTGCATGAACTTGCTTCGAGCAACTTTTTTGAAAAAAGTACTTGCGTCTTTAGGACAACTCGCGTAAATTAATAACCCGCAAGCGGACATGGCTCAGTTGGTAGAGCACAACCTTGCCAAGGTTGGGGTCGCGGGTTCGAGCCCCGTTGTCCGCTCCATTTGGGCGTTTAGCTCAGGGGGAGAGCGCTTCCCTGACACGGAAGAGGTCACAAGTTCAAATCTTGTAACGCCCACCAAACTTTCGCAGCCCAGAGCATACAGGCTCTGGGCTGTTTTCCTATCTGTCCAAATAGTGTCCAAACAGCTGTCCAAATTCGGCGGGATTTACCGGACGATATGGAATGTCAAGTTATGCACGGACTTGAGTTGCATAGCTTCGAGGATATGATTTATCTACACCAATAATCCATGGATGCTCATGATATACGCAGGCAATAGCCTATTCTTGTAGAGTCCAACAGGATAGTATCTTGGCTGTTCCTAAAGCTGCTAACAAGAATGGAGTCTCTTAAATTGGAAGCACGTGATCAGGATTCTCGTAGGATTAGTAGCGTTAGTGACTACCTGGCTATCGTAGACAACGCGTCAAATCGGGACTTCCTGATCAATGGGGTGAACGGAGTTACTTTTTATAGAGGCCAATCGGATAGCAAGTGGGAGTTGTCTCCAAGTTTGTTTCGTGAGGGGCTTCTCGATAGCGAGAACGTATTGCTTACCTCAATTAGGCGGTACCGTCCGGATGATTTTGCGGGTAGCAGATTGCAGCAGCTGGCTTTGCTCCAGCATTATGGGATGCCTACAAGGTTGCTTGACGTGACGACCAATCCGTTAGTGGGGTTGTTTTTTGCATGCGGCGGACCTAAAGATGCGGATGGCCGAGTATTTGTTTTTCCCAAAATGCCCACGTCATGGGGCTCCGACCCCTTCATAAGCATGGTTGTAGATTATTGCTTTGATTTCTGTGCTGTAAAGTGTGACCTCGATGCTGTATTAGATCAGGTGAAAGCAAAGTATTCGGTTACTCCGCATCACATAATGCCTGATACGGTGAAGCGACTTTTGGTACATCTAACAATTCCAAACCAGTTTGTCTTACCAGAATGGACCAACCCTCGAATAGGCGCTCAACGCGGGGCGTTTATTGTCTGCGGAATGGATTTGCTGCGCGTTGAGCCGGCGATAAGTCACGTTGACCCTAACAAGCAGTACTACTTTTTTGGTCCCACCAGTGATCTGTATGGGCGCTTAGAGAAGCAGGGTGCGTTCTCCCTGATAGTTCCCCATCAATACAAAGAAGATATTCTGCGTCAGCTCGAAGCGATTGGAATCGACGAATCATCATTGTTTCCTGATTTGCCGCATGCAATTGCCCATACAGTAAGAGAAGTGAAAGCCCGCAAACTCGGACCGCACTGCTTTTCCTAAGCTGTCTTCAGTTTCCGGTCGTAGGGTAGAATTGCTTGCATGATGGATGATGCTAAGAAACTCACAGCTTGGGGCATGGATGGCGGCGTTCATGATGCGCTATCCCTCAAGCCCATAACGACTCCTGAGCAGCAGATCGATCTGCTCAAGGGCAAGGGCGTCACGTTTGAGCGCTGCGCGGAGGAGCGCGCGCTCAAGATTCTTTCGAGCGCCGAGACCTACCTGCATCTCTCTGCCTACCGGGTGCTTTTCCAGCGCCATGAGGACGGTCCCGACGCCGGGAAGTTCGTGAGCCTCGACTTCGGGGACCTCTTGGACGTGAGCTCTCTTGACGACGTTCTCCGCGAGACGTTTCGCCTCATGGCGAAGGATGTCGAGCGCGCGGTCAGGGCATGGCTCGTGTCCGATGCCGCTGAGCGCGGGGAGGATGGCTATGGGATTGTCGCCGACTTCGTGTCCTCCCTACCGCGCGGCTTCCGCGAGGGGCTGAGACGCGATCTCGTATCGCGTTCCCAGGCGGACGAGTACGCGGGGTCGCTGATCGACCATTACCGGGATGCCATGCCTGTATGGGTTCTGCTGGAAGTGGTACCGTTCGGGACGCTGCTCGCCTTTTACCTCTTTTGCGTTGAGCGCTGGGAGGAGGTGGGGAGGCGGGAGATTCATTACGCTCTTAAGGATGTGAAGGCCGTTCGTAACTGTGCGAGCCATGCGGGCTGCCTGTGCAACGGCTTCGTGCCCGAGCGCGAGACGAGGCACGCAACCTCGGGGGTCGCGCTCGAGTGGCTGAACGCCCACGGCATCCGCAACAGCAAGGGCCGTCGAGCCAGATTGCGCAACCGTCGCACGCAACAGCTCGTGACCACCGCGGCACTGCATGACATGCTTGCGGGCGAATATGCCTCCCCGGCGGCGCTTGACGCGGTCGCTGGCCTCCGTCCCCTGATGGACGACGCGATTGCGCGCTATGGGACCCAGAACCCTCTCGTGTCTCATCTTGCGTTTCTTGCAAGGGTTCTTGACGTGGCACGAGGCTGATGCCATGATGTACGCAGATGCAAAAACCTTCGAGGTTTTGTAAGGGCCGGTCCTCTCGGGGACTGGCTCTAGTTGTTTATGGGGCCCTAATTGATGCTGGATGCCATGCGGTGACTTGAAGAACGATCGGCGGGTGATGTGATGAACGGCGAGGAGCTCAGCGGTATAGTCGCGTCGGTCAGGAAACTCTCCCATTCAGACCTTCCTGCACTGCTCTCCCTCTGCCTCGGCAACCCACAATACTACGCATTCCTCGGCGAGGAGCCGACGATGGACGCGCTTGCTGCCGAAATGACCGAACTGCCCTCAGGATGCTCCCCGAACCAAAAGTCTTATCTCGGATTCTTCGATGCCGGCGGGGATCTCATTGCCGTGCTCGACCTCGTCCGGGGATATCCGGCTGAGAGGTGCGCCTTCATCGGATTCTTCATGGTCGGTGTCTCTCGGCAGAGGGCGGGTGTCGGGAGCTCGCTCATAACGCGGCTTCTGGACCGCCTCCGCGGCGAGGGCGTTTCTCGCGTGCGCCTCGCCTACGTCGAGGGGAACGAGCAGTCACGCCACTTCTGGAGGAAGTGCGGTTTCGTCGAGGCTGGCGCACCGATTGACCAAGGCGAATACAAGGTCGTCCCCATGGAGCGTTCGTTGGCACAGACCATTTCTGTTCCGCCGCCATGCATCTGACAACGACAAGCTCAAGAACCAGCACAACGTTGCGCCGCTTGCCGAGAAATCCCTGCCTCCTGCCGAAAGACAACCGGCTAGTCGAGCATTCCTCAGGGGGGGGTAAGCTCGCCGGTAGCGGCATCAATCAAATCCGCATGAAAGGAACGCTCATGACTGCGCAATCAAAGCGGAAACTCAGCGTTGTCGGCGTTATCGCATTGTTCGCCTGCGTCATCGCCATCGCGTTGATATTCCTAATCCAAACCTGCGGGTTCAGCAACGGGACTTTCTATTTCCGACATTCCGACAACGGCATGTACGATGACGCCACCGCAATCACGGCACAGGCGGCGAAGAGCTCCCATGGCTTCCTATCCTTTACCGCCGATCCGGAAAAAGCCTGTGCCGGCACAATCGAATGCCTCGGTTTCGGAGGACGAGACAACCTGGCCACAATCGATAGCCCTCAACCGAACCAAACCGCTGCCGTCTCTATCAACCTCTCCTGTACGCGAGGCAATGCAAAAGTCGTGCTCTACCAAATAGAGAGCGGCGACTACATCACCCTCGCCGAGGGGACAGCGACATTCAACGAGGTCGTGTCGCTACCAGAAGGAGCAAGCATTATCGCCCTGATCGGAGATAAGGCAGACGTCGTTTGCGATTTCGAGATCGCTGTGAATGAGGGAGCCTCTGCCGTCCTCGCAATGACCGACAGATAGTGCGCTTCCCCCTCGCATCGCAACCCGGACAGGACGTACATCTAGCAAGCTACACCCATGAATTAAGCAGCCCTCCCATTAATGAGGGCCCCTCAGTAATCCAATCTCTGCATCTCGCAATTTGAGTATCCTAGCCATCGCGCACCTTTTGGCTGGGATACTTTGTTGCCGACTAAGGTGTTAGATTGCCTGTACCCCCACTCATTCGCCGTGCCCGCCTTCTCCATCGGCCTCAAGATGGCCTCTGGGGGAGCGTGGGACCCATGCACGTCCGCCATCTCGTGGGTGTCCTGCGGCAGGGCGGGGACGGCCGGGCCGCAGGCCGCACCTGCGCTCTAGCTCGGCCACGAGGGCGTCGTTGTCGGTCACCGAGACGATGGCGTCGCCGTCATAGGGCGCCTCGATGTAGACGCGGTCGAGCGAGTTGGCCGTCCCCGCCCAGAGGCTCCTGGTGCGCCGGACGCCCCTCACGTGGGCGTAGGGGATCGACGGGCGCATCCCGGCGTACACGACGACGAGGCGGTCTTCGTAGAGTTCGACGCGGTTGCTGCGGACGGGCAGGACTGCCAGGGCCGCGAGGGCCGGGACGGGCAGGAGCGCGAGCCAGCCCCACGGGGACGAGGGGCCCGCGCTTGCAAAGCACGCGATGCACCCGGCGGAGAGACCGCCCGCGACGACCGTCATGACCACTATGAACCACGGGTCGCTCCGGCCGGGGAACACCCGCTCCGGCCGCTCGTTCCTCTCGCCCATAGTGGCCTCCCTTCCGACGCCCTCCCTCGCGCCCCTCTTCAGACTGTCCAATCTAGTGCAGCCAATCCATCCAGGGCGCGCGGATGCCGAAGGTGTAGTTGGGCTTGACGCGCGGCAGGTAGTTGCCGAGCGCGATCATGAGGGCGGCCAGGGCGAAGAACAGGACGGTGGTCACGAGCGAGCCGCCTTCGGGGATGAGGCCAAAGGCGGTGAGCGACGTCATCCACGCGACGGCGACCATGAACAGGGTGAGCGCGGCGCTCATGCCCAGGTAGACGCCGCGGAAGCGCTCGAAGTTGCGCCCCTTGGGGTCGAGGTGCGGCACGGCGAGCATGACGAGCGCGACGACGAGCGGCGTGGCCACCATGAAGAGCGTGCCCGCCTTGTCGCCCCAACCGTCGACCACGCCGTCGGCTCCCCAGTGCATGGGCGCCGTCTGGGGCAGGGTGGGGTAGGCCAGCAGTGCGTACGCAAGCAGGTGCGTCACCACAACTGTGAACAGGACGATCCAGAAGGCACGCTCCCCGCACCAAAGCTCAACCTTCATCCGTTGCCTCCGTTTCCGTGAGCCCGAGGAACCATGAGATGAGGCCCTGCAGGACGGTGGTGTCCAGCCGGTAGAGGACGTTCCTGCCCCGGCGCTCCGCCTCCACGAGGCCCGCCTCGCGCAGGACCTCGAGGTGGTGCGCGAGCGTCGCCTTGTTCTGGGGGAAGTGCTCGCCGATCTCGCCTGCCGTCATGTTCCGCTCGCCGAGGAGCTCGAGGATGCAGCGGCGCGTGGGGTCGGAGAGCACCTTGAACCCGTCGCCGACCATCTCGTCACCCCCCCCCGCTGCAGGCCTCTTTCGGCTAAGTATGCCCCAAACCGTTCGACATTCATCGAACAGTTTGGCCGACGCTTTTACCAGCGCGTTGGGACCATGCCCCTTATACGCTATCATCGTCCGGGGAGGTTCTCCACAGACAGGATGCAGCAGGAGCGGCTCGCAGTACCCATGTCTACGGTGGCGCGGCTACGGATGATCTGAGATGTGGCTCACGAACAGTCCGGAAAGCGAAGGCCACTCTGAAACGCTGAAGAGGATGTTGGCAGGGCCGTTGCCGACTTGAAGCGATTTACTGACGATGCTGACGGGGACGCCGCGGGCGTTGTGCGTCTAGGCGCGGCGCAGGGTGGGCTCGGGCTGCCGGGTGTGGCGGAGCTCTTTCTCGCGGCGTCGCTCTCCCGCTGAACGCGCCGGGATGCTGCGTGGAGGTGCGACGTCCGAGCTCAATTGGTGCAACATTCACCATGTTCAGTGCTCTATATTTGCCCTTTCTTGTGCGCTGCACGAGTTCTCAGGAGGGCGGCCATTCACAGGCTAGGCTGCTCGTTCGAAGTCCCTTGGGAAAACTGTTTTGCCGCCCGCCTTTGAAATGCGCCTCGATTTGAAATTAGCCACGCTGTGTTGTTCCCTTAAGTCGAGGCGCTAACGAGGAGTTGAGGCGACTGCCATATTCCTATCATCGACGTAATCTCCCTGACTGGGGATATCTGCTCTGCCTGCGCATCATTACGATGCATCTGACACCTTCTAAGGGCGCGTGGGTGCACCTTGTGCCGTTCAGCTGATTCATACCCCATCCTTGATTATCAATTGAGATAGTTTAGTAGAGATGTTGATTCCAAGTTTGTGGGAGATGGTAATGGGGGTTTCCTGAAGGAGCGTTATTTGCAGAGTGGTCGAATTGTGCATAGGACGAATAGTCAAGACTGTTTTATCGTGAGGCAGGATTAGGCGCCGGGCCGTAGATGTTTAGGAGCTTTGCACTATGCCGAGAGAGAATGAGCGTATTTGTACACGGGGTAAGATTTGGGAGCTCCATATCCACTCCAATCAGTGCTTTTCGGCAGACAAGGAGCTGAAGAAGCTAAGCATTCCCGAGTACGTAACGGCGATTCAAGCGGTTCTTGAGGAATATGGGGATCTCGAGATGATCTCCTTTACCGACCACAATCAGATATGCTTCGACTTGTATAAGGAGTTTATTAATAGGGGGAGTAGATTTACCCTGCTGCCCGGTATCGAGATCGACACATCTCTGGTTCCTGACGGCGAGAAGAAGGACAGTAAGCACATAGTTGTCTATTTCGACGCCGCCGACAACCTAGACCGACTTGAGATGATAGCTCGAGTGATTAACCAGCTCATGGTTTCGAAAAACGTTGGGGTACAGAGCGGCCAGCGCCCGATTTACATTCATGAATTGCTCGATAGGCTGGCGACCCTGGAAGTGCAGTTCATCCTTAGCCCGCATGCGATGAAGCAGCAGAAAAGGGACATTGACGCAGACTGGCATAGTATGGAGGATGCGGAACGTGCGGGCACTATGAAAAAGTACCTCGACCAGTTCTTCTGTTTTTGGGAGGCTAGCGGGACTAGCCAGATTCATCATGCAGCTCAGTTTCTGCGCGACATGGATTGTGGCGAGAGGATTTCGGTAGTCGCGTTTTCCGACTCAAAGGACTTCGATAAGCTTAGAAAGTATCTCGACAAGCCGTGTCAGTACTTTAACGCTCTGCCGAGCTTCGATGGCTTAAAAATGGCCGGAAGCGAGATTACGAGAATTACCCGTGAGCAGTATCACAACGACAGCGCGGAGCTTGGCAGCTACATTGGGACAGTCCTTTTCTGCGGGCAAGAAATTAAACTCTCACCGCGTCTGAATGCCATTATTGGTGGTAGGGGCAGTGGAAAGTCCGTTCTCTTGGATTCGTTGGCCAATGGCCTCGGACTGCCCGGCGGTCGTCTTGAGAAGAAGAGAACAGACTTCATCGGAAAGCTTCCGATATCCCTTTCAAGTATGAGTGGGGTTCCAATTAGCGCCGGGCAGTTCCATTTTGACTACTACAATCAGAGCTACATTTCGAAGCTGTTCGAGAAACAGGGTGACGATTTCAATAAAGAGCTTGAGAGCTACTTTTCTTCCGCATTTGAGCGCATTGAGCCGCTTGAGACCTCCGCAATCAAGCGTAGTAACGAAGAGAACTTCGAGTCGAATTTAGAGTCTTTCCAGAGCCAAGATCACGACAATCTGGAAGGGTTCGTTGAAAAGTACATCGTCGATAATAAAGACACTCTCAGTATCGCTATTCGTGACAAAGATCGAAAAAAGCTAGACGCTAAGCTGGCGTCGTTTTCCTACGAGGATAGTCTCGCCGCTCTTGCCAAGGTGATAAAGCCGAAAATCCCTCCTTTCCTTCGCGAGGATAAAGCTGTTGAGGAAGCGGCAAACAACCTGTATCGCGTTATTTGCGAGCGAGCGTATGCCAAACGGATGCAATACCTTGAGAGCGTCTTTTTCTTCAATGCCATTATCGACACCTTCAAGGCGAAAAAAGCAAGCATAAGTAAGGCTCAGAAGGACCGTTCAGAAGCGAAGACGCTCTTCCGGACCATATTCGAGGAGAAGGGGATTGGCTATCGTAGGCGAGTATCGCTAGTCAACGCCTTTGTGAGGGCGTGCGATGGATTCCAAACTCACTACGAGAACTCGCTCCATGCACGGGGAGAGCGGGAAAGAGCCTTCTTGTTCAAACGAGAGCTCGATATTGAGCACCCTCTGGACTACATGGCGAGACTCTTTTCTGAGCAAATATCCTCTAGGGGATTGGGCGCATGTGAGCACAGCAACTTATGGGCATACATTCAAGCCTTTTGCTTCAATGAGGACTGCTACAAACAAGGATATAACGCTGAGACTCTCTTTGATGCGTTGTCAAAATATGATCTGAGGTATGAGGAACGTCTGTCGATAAGCTATCTGCGCAACGACGGCGGATACGATGACATCTCCACCCTTTCGCCCGGAACGCAGACCAATATCCTTCTCGAATACATTGTCCATCAAGAGACAAAGAAGCCCCTGCTTATCGATCAACCTGAAGATAATGTTGACAACCAAACCATATATAGCGACATCAAGCGCTGGTTTATGAAAATGAAGCACATGCGACAGGTGATTGTCGTGACGCATGACGCGAATATCGTTATCAATGCTGATGCGGACAATGTCATCATTGCATCACAGGATAAGAATGGAAGCTTTACCTATAAGTATGGTGCCTTGGAGTACGACGATACGCTCGAGGACGCCTCATTGATCCTTGATGGGGGCAAGGAGGCCGTGAAGAGGAGGCTTTTGAAATATGGCGAGTAGCGAAGTGAAAGTGACGCTCATGCCCAAGGTTGAGGTTACGCTAGCTACCGATAATCCCAACATTGGAGAGTTGGTCGATACGGCAGTTCTTTACCGGGACTCACTGGATATTAGCGCAATAAGCGTTACGTGCGAAGATGAGACATTTGACGCCCAAAGCTTTACCGAGGTTGTCAAAGACTCGATAAAACAGCTAATTGAGGCAATCGAGCTTGAGAGGGGTGCGTTCGACAAGGCGATCCTTTCTCTTGAGACCAAGGACTCGCAAAAGTGAGTGGTTCCGTTGGATTTGCGATGCAGTTGATGGCACTCGCTTGAGGTGCGAGATAGAGGCAAATGCTAGACTGCCCCTCCGCCTTAGATGGGCGGAGGGGAGCAGGATAAGGCTCTACTACGTTACGCTGGGAAAGGGGACGGCGCAACCCGGCGGGCCGGGTTCGAGGCGCAGGTGGGGGCGTAGCCGACACACCGCCGGCACCGGCAGGGCCGTGTTTACGCCTCCCTACGGTGCGTAAGCGCCGAGGTGCGAATCGGCAGGTCGGGGACGATTACAGGCCGCCTCAGAAGCCCTCGGGGGTGTAACCGACTCGCGCGCCGTCCCTCGGGGCTCGAGTCTCCCCGTCCACGCCCGTCCAGACGGGCGGCGCTGTCTCGTTTCGGATCTCGCGGCGGGACAGCGCTTCCTCCATCATGTGCCTCTCTGCCTCGGACGAGGTCATGCCGAGCATCTCAGCGACGAACGTCTCGGACACGTCTCGGCTCGGCAGCGCGAGCGCGTATCCGTCGTGGATCACGAGTGAGCCGGTCTCGCGTCCCGTCCACCTCATCAGTTCGTCCGGAGTGATGAGAGGGCGGCGCACGGTGCCCTCACTCGTGCCCGTTGATCCGGAGTTGGGTCCCTTGGTGCGGCTGCGGGACTCGGAGAGCGCCGTGTAGGAGCCGAGCGACTCGGAGAGCTTGCGCGCGGTCTCGACGTTCGAGCAGGAGAGCACCACCGTGTCCTTGAGGAGATCGAGGATCGTCTCGGCCTCCTCTCGGCTGTACCCGCTCACGCTCTGGAGCTGGAGGAGGGACTGGCAGAACCACAGGACATGGATGCCCTCCGAGCGCATCTCGCCGAGGTCCTGAATCAGGCGCTCGTTCCTGCCGAGCGACGCCGCCTCGTCGAGCACGAGGACAGCCTCCACGGGGCATCTGCCCGCGTTGCGGGCCGCGCATAGGCGCAGCGCCGAGAGCGCCTGCGCGACGAACGTCTGCACGAGTCGCTTGTAGTTTCCGGTGGCCGAGCTTGACGAGACGAAGAAGACCGTCGGCTCCTCGCCGATCCGGTCGAGGCCGCACTCGTCCCCGTGGAGCATGAGGGCGACGTTGCCGTCCGCGTACTCGGAGAGGTAGGTTGCGAGCGTGGATATCACGCCAGGGGCTCCGCCCGACTCGCCGTTAATGCCGGAGAGGAACGGGAGGGAGGGATGCCCTGGCGGGAGCCCGGAGACGAGGGAGGCGATGCGGTCGAGCGCCGACTCCTGCCCCGAGGGTGAGATTGCCGCCGCGACGGACATGACCGTCTTGCTCTCCTCGGGTACCTCCTCATCCATGATGATGCGGAGGGCGATTCCGACGAACAGGTTGCGGGCGTTGTCGGTGAAGAAGGGCTGGCCCTTGAGCGCCGACGGCACGATGCACCGCGCCAGCTCGCGAAGCTCGCGGGTTGCGCCGCCGTGCCCCTCCTTGCGGTACGCCGCCTTCGCGTGCTCCAAGGGGTCGAACCTCGCCGACGCGGCCGGCGCGTCGAACATCACGTCCACGATGCGATGGGTACCCGCCTCGCGGAAGTAAGGCTCGAGATATGCCCGGAGCTCGCCCTTGATGTCGTTGATTATCAGGCTCCTCCCCGCGAGGAAGTTGGCTAGGGCGGTGGGTAGGGCTATCCTGCGGGACTTGCCCTCTCCGCTCTCCGCCAGGATGCAGGCGTGTACGGAGTCGATCAGCCGGATCTCGCCGCCGAGGACGCCGACGGCGAGCGTGCCGCCCCTCGGCCCTTCTCCCTCGCGCCAGCCGCTCGTGAGCCGTCTCAGCTCTGAGGGTTTGGACACGAGCCGCGCGTCGCCGTGTATCGGCGCGCCCGGAGCCCTTCTGCCTCCCACCCACGTGCCGTCGTGAATCCATCTGGTGCGCGAGATGCGGTTCGCGAGCGCGATGGCTATGCAGAGCGCGAGCACGCCCAGCGCCACAAGGAGGAACGCGCTGCGCTGCCCGCCGGAGAGTATTCCGGGGAGCGCGGCAAGCGGGTTCTCCAGGCGCGGGGTGGCCATGGCGCCGGAAGGGGGCGTCGGCGAGGCGGGCGAGAGGGTGCGGAGCACCGCATCGACCACGCCTCCTACGGCCGGCGCGAGCCAGCCCCAGACGGCGGGGAGGATTACGAGATCCGTCGCCGCCCCGGCCAGGAATCCCGCCAGCAAGGCTCTCGGGATTCCCGGCCCCTCGTCATTGAAGCTCTTCGCCCTTCTCATAGGCGGACCTCCCTTTGGACTCGACTGTTAATGCGAACGGCTTCCCTGCCCGCGGCCGCCGCGGTGCGCAGGGCGGCGAGTGCCGCCCGGGTCAGGATGCGCAGCGCGGCCTCACCGGCCTCGTCCGCGACGTCTCGCCGCCGGTCCTGGCTGGCTTCCGCGGCGAGCACGGCGAGAGCGGCGCGGCCTGCAGCGGCGGGTGCGGACTTAAGGGCGCGGCGGTAAGACGGGCACGATCCGAGCGGGCCCTCCGGGACGGGGCGCCGCTCACGGACGGCGCTTGCGGCGGCGTCCAGCTCCCTTCGCGTCGCGCATGCGGCGACCTCGCCCCTCATGCGCCTCTCGGCTGCCCGTCGGATGGCGGGGCCGTCGGTCGGCGCCGCGGAGCGCACGGGCGCGTCGGGCCCAGCCTCCGCGCGGTCGGGCACCAGGGTGCGGAGCAGAGCGTTCGCCCTGCGGGCGTCGAGGTCGTCCATGGCGGCTCGGACGTAGCGGGTGCGCTCGTCGCCGGTAAGCCCCTTGAGCTCCGCGCAGCGATCGACCGCCTCGCGGTAGAGCGACTTCGCCTCGGCCATGCGCGGGTGCAGCTCGTCGGCGCGGCGCAGCGCGTCGAGAAGGTCCGAAGCCGTCTCCGGGTGCCAGCGCCTCAGGTGCGCGTAGGAGATGCGTCCCGTGGGCGGCAGCTCGACGCTCACGCTCTCGGCGGGTATCGCCCGCGCCGCCTCGATCGCTGCGCGGCGCGCCACGTCGCGCTCAGAGAGGGCGACCCTCACGGCGGGCTCGAGCGCGGCGTCCGTCATCATCTCGCGGGCCCGTTCGAGCCGCCCCCTGGACATGACCGACGAGAAGGAGCCATCGGAAGACCAGGCCACCACGTGCACGTGTTTGCTGTTCGGGGCGTTCTCGTGCTCGGCCGCCATCCATCGCACGGACGACTCGGGCACCCCCATCGCGACCGCGAGGGAGGGCGTCAGCTCCCGACGGCACCACCGCTGCCACTCCTCCTTGCAGCCGAGGCGGAGCTCGCCCGCCTCCTCGCGGCGGACGCTGACCACCCACGTCGAGAGCGCCCCGTCGGCTGTGGCGAGGCGTGCCCGCGCCTCGCGCAAGGGCACGGCGCCGTCCTGGTCGAAGAGGGCAGTCGAGCCAGGGCGCTCGGCATAGTAGCCCGCCAGCGCCATGCGCTCGGCCATCTCGGCGCGCCTGAGGTCCCCGGGGGTTGGCGAGGCGTCTGCGCCCGGCCTCGTGGCGATGTAGCCGATGGTGCTCGCCGAGACGGCAGCGCGTCCCCTCGAGCCGGGGAGGTGGACGCGCGCGTTGACGAAAAGGTTACTCCTTCCCACGGCGCACACGCTCCCTCGCCTCCTCCAGTGTGTAGCCCGCCTGGATCAGCCCTGCCTGCTTGTCGTAGGTCGCGTAGATGTCGGCGGCGCTGACGCCGTCGAGCCCCGCGAAGGTGCCCTTCTCGATCTCCACCGCCGCTATCGCGGCGACGATGGAGGCGCGGGTGGCGCGGTGGACCACGCGGGCGATGCGGTCCTCCTGCTCGGCGTTCCTCGCCTCGAGCGTCTCGTCGACCTGGTCGAGGAGCGGGCGCACGACGCCTCGGAGGTACGTGCCCAGCTCGGTCGAGTAGAGCGCGAGGCCGTCGGCGGCGAGGCCGCCCGCGATGAGCTCGCGGGCGGCGGCGCTGTCCGAGAGGCCCTTCGAGACCCCGTAGGCGTGCAGGCGGCGATACGTTTTCTGATCGAGCCTCAGGCTCATGACCTTGGTCTTGTCTCCCATCTTTTCCTCCTAGGGGTTGTCTTGGTAAGGGGCGTCCCGGCGCGCAAGGGCAGAGATGCGGAGGTCGAGATGCTCGAGCTCCCTCTCTATGGCGAGCAGGCGCAGCCTGACCCCACGCTCATCGAGCTCATCGCCCAGCTGGTGGTCGCTCAGAGCCGCGTCGAGCTTGAGCCGCGTGAGGGGGAGGTTGTCCAACACACTCATCGGCTTCCCCCTCCGGTGAAGGAGTGACGGTCCGCAGACGCCCCGGGGAGTGGCGAGACCGCCACTCCGTCACCGCTTGCTACGTCGTGCGCCCTTCCCAGAGAGACGACGGTCCCACGGTTGGTCCGCCGCCACGCGATAGAGATGCCGATTGCGCCGAGGGCGTCCGCGTTGTCGCGGAGCTGCTGCGACAGGGCGCGCTCGGTGATATCGGGCACGCCGATGGTCTCCAGGAGCTCCTTGCAGGTGCCGCTCCAGGAGTCGCAGGGCCCCATGAGGTCGGTGACCCGCTTGACTGCGACGGGTAGCGTCCGCACGGCGCGCTCGCGCACGGTCTTCTCGTCTGCGAGCTCCCAGTTCCCGCCGTTGAACGCGAGGTCGTACTCGCTCTCCTCGAACTCGCGGCCCTTGACCAGGAGCTTGGTCTCCTCGCCGGCGCGGGAGAGGACCATCATCGTGTCTGCCACGCCGGTGATTCCCGACGTCCCGGAGATCCTGTCGTACTCTGTCCCTGCCTCGGCCTTGCGGGTGTGGTGCAAGAGCAGGATGGCGATGCCGTGCTCGTCGGCGTACTCCTTCATCAGGCCGAGGTCCTCGTAGTCGGCGTTGTATCCGACATCGCCCGCGCGGTGACGGACCTTTTGGAGGGTATCGATCACCACGACGCGAATGTCGGGGAACGTCGCCAGCTGGGAGTCGAGCTCGTTGAAGAGCGCCCCGGGCAGGCCGTCTGACGACGTCGCGAAGTGCAGCCGGTCTGTCTTGTCGTACGGGAGAGCCGCGAGGCGGTCCTTGATTCGGTCGAGGGTGTCCTCCAGAGCGAGGACGAGAACGCCGCACTGGACGGGCGGGAGGCCGAGGAAGCTTACCCCGAGCGCCAGGCAGAGACCGAGTTTGATGGACATGAAAGACTTTCCGTCCTTGGGGCGCGATGCCAGGATGGTGAGCCCGACGTAGAGAAGGCCGGGGATGATCGCCCGGCTGACGCTAAACTCCATGTCCATGAGGGCGGCGGCGTCGATGGACTCGCCCGGCGGCAGCAAACGCCTAGATGCGGCCATCGCGCCTCAGCCTCTCCTCGACCTCGGAGCGGCGAGCGCGGACGCAGCCGCCAATGCGGATGGTGTCAAGGCGCTTAAACGCCTCGTAAGCGGTCGATCGCCCGACGTGGTACTCGGCGGCAAGCTGTTTCGCCGTGATCCACTCCTCGCGGGTGTCCGACGGCCCAATTCCCCTCACGCCCCTGCGCTCAGAAGATGCGCCAATGCTGTGCCTCATATACTCCTCCTTGTTCGAATCGTCCCGGTTTTCCCGGCCGTCCCCAATAATTCTCACCTGTTCGCAATTGCGTTACAATATGGATAAGTTATCGAGAACACGCAGGTAAGTGGTGGTATTGATGAAGGCGGAGCAGTATTGGAGTGTTTACGATTGCTCGATCGTCGATTTGGGTGAAGGCGACGTGGGGTATCCGAAGCTCCCTCGAGCGGTCCGCATCGACAGGGACAAGGAGTTCAAGAAGGCGGTCGGCCTCCCGAGAGGCTTCGTCACGAAGGTCCTGCTCGACTACGACTTCTCGGACGACGAGCAGGTACTGTCGTTCTTGAGGGAGTACGGTCCCGTGATGTGCCCTTACGCCGGCGCCATCGACCGCACCTTCGCCGCGATCGAAGACCCCCTTTCGTACCGCCGTCTGCTCCACAGCGTCGTCTCCGAGCGCCAGGCAGAGGACGAGAGACGCGACGGAGGCGCCTTCGCCCGCCTGTTCGGCATCGTGAGAGATATGAGGGACAGGATGGGATCCCGTGACCAGGGGCCCCTCGACCCGTCCGAAAACTTCTCGGGGTGCGACTACGCGTGGGATGCCAAGAGGCTGTTCTACTCCGGGATGACCGCCAGCGCCGAGTCCGACTACCTTCGAGCGGGCTGCCGCGGCTTCGTGCGCTATCTCGAAGACGACGACAAACTCGTCGGCACAGAGCGGCTTCGGGCCGTTGCTTGGAACGAGGCGGCAGGCAGGCATCACGATGTCGGGTTCTGGGAGGCGCCCCCATGCCTCATATCGTTGGAGGAAGCGCGGGCGGTGCTCTATCTGTTGCAGATGGCGTCCGTGGTACTGCAAGGGTTTTCCTACATCGACGACACGGCCAGCGAGCGCCATATCACAGGACTCCAGCGCCATCGCTACGTGAGCGCCCTCAAGCCGGCGTCGCTTGAGGACGTGAGGAAGGGGGAGGCAGAGAAAATCGAGCGCGCGGCCAACCACGTCGGCGGGATGCAGCTGGATATTCGTCGGGTCGAGAGGCTCTTCGATCTGTTCATCAAGGGCCGACCCAACCTCATCAAGGCGTTTTGCGCTGTAAGCTGGGAATACCTCCCCACCTTCGAGGAACCCGACTCAAGGCCGGGCATGCCGGACGGCATCCTGAACGATTCCGAGGCTGAGCGCGTAGACGAAATCGTGCGCAAGGCGTTGGAGTGCAGCGGGGACGACCCCGAGACACTGGCTCTTCTCGAGAGACGTCCGCTGTGGCAGGCGTGGGATGGGCTCCAGGGGGACCTCGCGATATTCCTCGAGGCCTGCCTCACGAACTGCTGGGGGACCTACGGCCACCATCTTGTTTCAAAGGAGTCCCTGCGCGTGGACGGCCTCGAGGATGGAGGGGCGTACTTCGGCGGCTCCGCGGACAGGATGACGCTCCAAAGGGCGATTGCCGAGCAGATCGTCGAGAACCTCGACCTCGCCCGCAAGAAACATCCTGAGACCAGAAGAAAAGGGGCAGGGGACAACCCGGTTTGGCAGGTCTGCTCCGTGTGCGGAAGCCTCTACATGGCGAGGAGCAGGTCGAGGAAGCTCGTCCTCCTCGGAGAGGAGAGGCCGAGTCGATTCAAGATTCCGACGGCGACCACGTGCTCAGAAGCGTGCCGTATGGCCGCGACGCGGGCATAGCGGCAGGATGTCGTACCGATTGAGTGGGGCGCAGCTCAATAGCGGGCTGCGCCCTTTCTTATCCGGCGAGCCCCTCGAGCGCTTCCGCCGCCGACTCCATCCCGGCGGGCGTATTGGACGTATAGACGTTGAGGGTCATTGCCGCATTTGCGTGACCGAGAAGATAGGAGACAGTCTTCACATTCACCCCTTGGGAGATAAGGTGCGTGGCGAACGTGTCGCGGAGGTCGTGGAACGTGGCTCGCTTCCCAGCCGTTCCGATGAGGTTCATCGCCTTGGCGAGCGACGTGAAGTCCTTCGTGATGCGGTCGGGCGTGTAGAACGAGTCTCCGTCTCCGAGGACGTAGCGGTCCTCCCGCGCGCTTGGCCCGAGAGAGCTCCTGAGGGAGCGCAGGGTATCGGCGAGCCCCTTCTCGAGGACGACCTCCCGTTCGCCTGCCTCGGTCTTCGTGCCCTTGAGATAGGGTCTGCCGTTCGACACCCCGACGGCGCGACCGACTCTGATTCTGTTGGCAACGAGGTCAACGTCGCCCCACCTGAGACCAGCGACCTCCTCTCTTCTGAGCCCGGCGAGCAGCCCGAGGCGCGCCGCAACGCTCTGCTTGGTCGTGGGGGACGCGTCCAGGACGGATAAAAGCATCGAACGGCTCCTCTCGTCGAGCGCGTTCGGACGAGGCTTCCGACGCTTCGGCGGCTTGGTCGCCTTGTTGAAGGGGCTGCGATGGATATGGCCCATCTCGCAGGCGCAGTCCATCACCTGTTTGAAGAAGCGATGGTCCTTTGCAACGGTGTCGGCGACGAGGCCGTCCGCGAGCAGAGCTGCCTGCACGTCCATGACGTTCTCCGGCGTTATCTCTTCGATTGAGTAGCCCTCGAGATAGCGCGCGAGATGCTTGATGGAGCTGCGGTAGTTGGTCGCAGTGCTCGCCTCTATCTGCTGGGAGCGCTCGCGCTCGTCAACGTAATCCAACATGTACGCAATGAGCTCGCGACTTGAGGCGCCGTCGCCGTCCTGCTCGATCAGCTCCCTTCTGATGTCCTCCATGATGAGGGTCGCGGCTCGGCGAGAGGTCGCTTCGAACGATCTGGTTACGATGCTCGAGCCGTTTCTATCGGTCCGGCAGAAGCGTGCCTGCCAGTGCCCCTTGCTTCGCTCGCGCAGGCTTCCTTTCGAGTAAGTTGCCATTGAGACCAGCTCCCGAATGTCTGTCCAAATGAATGATGTCTGCTGTCCAAACGCTGTCCAAAATAGGTTTGGACTCACCGTAACGGACGGCCTGTCTGGAATCATAGAGAATCAGAAAAGCCGAGATAGACGGACCAATCGGACGCTCTGGATGCATGAAGTGTGAAGATTGATTCACTGGGAAACGCCTGTTGACGGAGCGGCAGGGCGCTGACACGGAAGAGGTCAGAAGTTCAAATCTTCTAACGCCCACCAAATGTTCGCAGCTCAGAGGCTTAGTCTCTGAGCTGTTTTTGTTTTGGTCACCAAATGAGTCGCCAAATCGCCGGCAAAAGGTATCTCAATTCATGAAAGAGTGGTTCTGAGCGTCTGTTTAGCCTTGTCATCTCAATCGAGTGGGGGTTGACCATTTTGAACATAACCGTGCATCTCGTTGACGTTTCAGCGATCGATCCCGGCGAGACCGTTGATATGGCATCAATCGCGGGACGCTATGCCTTACGTGCCTCCAATGGGGATTTCCCAATTGCGTCTCGGAGAGAAGCTGCAGGCGTGGGTCTGCTTCTTCGCGACGCCCTGGGTGTCTTCGACGACACCCAGCTTGCGTGTTCTGCTTTCGGCAAGATCGAGCTTGCGGATGGGGAGGCCCCCTCTATTTCCATTTCACATGGCGGAAGCGTGGCCGTCCTCGCTGTTTCCGATGTTGCTCGGTCGGTCGGAGGACCTATTGGCGTGGATATCGAGGCGATCGATGAGATTGCCCCCGTTGCGGTTGGGCGTATGGCAAACGACGACGAGCGCGTGTGGATTAACGCTGCCCCCAATTTGCAAGAACGCAATCTTCGCCTGAGTCAGACGTGGACGCGTATCGAGGCCATCCTCAAGGCTGAAGGCGTCGGGTTTTCGATTGACCCTCGCAAAGATGGCATGCCCGGTGGATGGAATACTTCGTCGGTGACATACGGTCGCTGCGTCATCTCTTGTGCGGCGCGCTCTATGCCTCGTATCGTCCTCAGGGAGCATACCTTTCGGGTAGCATAGGAGCCAATCGCTAATAGGGGAGGCCGCTATGCCGCTGAACGCTCAAAACGATATCGCTTCACGGATCGAGGATGCCGTCTTTGAACTTATGGGGACGACGCCGGTGCAGGCGATCAAGGTGACCGATGTGCTGAGGCTCGCGCACACCTCGAAATCGACGTTTTACCGCTGCTATCGTTCTGTTGACGACGTTGTTAAGCGATTTGAGGACGATCTGCTCCACAACATGCAAGAGATTAACGACGTTGCCCTTGAGGCGCGCTTTGGTGACGCTCAGCTCGATCCGACGCCGACGATGATTAAGCGTATGGAGATCCTGCAGCGCAATCGTTCGAAGGTGCTCGCGCTCAACAGTGAAAACGGGGACCCCGTGTTCACGCATAAGGCTACGGTTTTTATGCATGAGTATTTTCGCGACCGTCTGCGCTCAACGTTTTCTGACGAGACCGATCTTGACCTGTATCTGGCTTTCGCTCTCGCGGGTCACCATAACCTTATCCAGTACTGGCTCGAGGTCCGTCCCGATTTGGAGGCGCGCACCGTTGCCGCCGCGCTCAATCGCATGTTCTATGCGCCGTTGTTTGTCGACGACGCCTCGCGCCGTTGGCACCCACGTATCCCCGATTTTGAAAAGCCGCTCGGGTGAACGGCTGATTTTTAGGGATGAACGGTTGCATAGGTTGCGGATTCAGAGTAATCCGGCCCTATGAATCGATTTAAGTATGGCCATTTATCTGCTATTTGGACCGCCTAGCCCCGATGTGTCCCATATGATGGGACACATCGGGGCTTTTTGTCTCACGCGTTTCGTTTAACCCCTCGTAAACTAAAGCTACGTTCAAAAGAACCACTGCAGTAGTTCAACGTGTGACGGCACAGAAAAGCCGCGAGCGCTCTCTCACCTTCGCTCGCGGCTGGACTGCGCCATCATTCCGTACACCTTCACATGATTAGGATGTGATATTCAGTGGTTACGCTCGGAAAGAACATGCGCAGCGTCTCGATTGTAGGCGTAGGCTGCACCCCGTTCAAGGATTTTGAGGAGCATCCCGAGACCCAGGGTATTGGCGAGGGCGAGGCGTTTGGCTATGCGGCTCTCGAGGCAATTGCCGATGCCGGTCTTGAGCCCCGCGATATCGACTTTTTCTATCACGGCAGCGCCAATCCGTATCTCGTTGGCGATTGCATTACCCCCAACATGCAGGTTGCCGATTGGTTTGGCGTTCGTGCCAAGGGCTCTGTCCATCATTCCGAGGCTTGCTGCACGGGCTACGTCGCCCTTGAGCAGGCCGTGATGGCAGTCGCCTCCGGTGCCTACGATGTTGTCCTTACGGGTGCCTGCGATTTGGCTTCGACTCTTCCCGTTGAGCACATGCCCTCCCATATTCGTCAGGACTTTACGCTCGACGTCATGATCCCCTCGCTCGATAAGATTTATGACCGCGCTTATGGTCGTCCGCTCGACGGCGCCTTTGGCGTGTCGTTCGACAACTGGATCAACGAGTATTCGATGCAGTACGACCTTACCGCCGATCAGATCGATGATGCCCTGAACGGCCTTACCAAGAGCCTTCGCCGCGGTGCCGTCCTGAATCCCCTTGCCTGGTACGAGACCACGGTCGAGGAGGACGCGAAGGCAGCTGGGTTCGATACCGCCGACGAGTATCTCAAGAGCATGTACAACCCGCGCGTTACGCAGTACCTGCGCGTTACCGGCTTTGAGAAGAAGTGCGACGGCGCCGCCGCTGTTGTCGTAATGCCCACGGAGAAGGCAAAGGCCATGGGCGTGCCGTATGCGCCTATTGAGGTTCTGGGTACGGGCGCCTCTGCTGTCGAGGCCGGTCTGTTCCACAACGAGCACTGGGCTACCGAGCTTGCCGCCAAGCAGGTCTATGACCTTACCGGCGTGAGCCCCGATGAGATTGACCTGTTCATGTGCAACGACTTCTTCCTGGCTTCCGAGATCGTCTCGGCCGAGGAGTGCGGCTATATTCCGCGCGGCGAGGCCTGGAAGTACGCGATCGATGGTCGCACCGCTTTTGACGGCGATAAGCCCATCAACCCGCACGGTGGCCGTTGCAACTTCGGTCACGCCCATGGCGCATCCGGCATCGCCGATATCGTCGAGGCCGTTAAGCAGATGCGTGGCGTCGCCGGTGCCACCCAGATGAAGAAGGTTCCCGAAACGGCTTTCCTGCGCGGTTTTGGCGGTTCTCAGAACGTGCGCTGCCAGATCCTTCGTACCGTCGCCTAAGCGACCGCGGTTTTCGATTTCCCATAAGGAGTATTCTTATGCAACTCAAAGATATGGAGCCCGTGGTCAAGAAGTTCTACACGGGTCTTGAAGAGGGCATCTATTGGGCGCGCCAGTGCCCCGAGTGCGGAGCCGTCGAGTTTCCGCCCCACCTTGCCTGCAATGCCTGCGGCTATCACAAGACCGATTGGGTCCAGGTTTCCGGTCACGGGCATCTGATCGATTTTACCCTGCCTGGTCCGCAGAACGACAAGCCCTATCTCAAGGAGTATGGCAAGTACGCCTACGGCGCCGTCGATATCGACGAGGGTTCTCAGTACACCTACGTTATCTACGGCATTACCAAGAAGAAGGCCCCCGAGATTCGCGCCAAGCTCATGGCGGGCGAGACCGTTGGCGTCCATGCCAAGGTTATCGACCGTCCAGGCTATAAAGAGCTTACGTTCGAGCTTGACGATTAGGTTTTCACCCCTGCAACAATTCGATTCCTCTCTTAGGCCACGGCGGGACCCATGTCTCCAGCCCGCCGTGGTCGCCCCTCTTTTTCGATTGAAAGGCACCATCATGAACGAAGAACTCACTCAACAGATCTGCGATTTTGCCAAGTCCGCCTACAACTATGACGGCGATGTGACCCCCGAGACGACGTTTGAGACCCTGGGCAAGGGCTCGATGAAGATGATCGCTCTGACCTCCATGATCGAGAACGAGCTCGATGCCGAGGTCCCCGTTCGCGAGGTCATGGTCATGAAGACCATCGGCGAGCTTATCGAGCGCACTGCCGAAGAGATGGAGTAACTGCCATGGACCTGATGCAGACCCTGCGCGAGCAGGCTGCCGCCAAGCCTATGCGCGTTGCTTTTCCCGAGGGCGAAAACGAGACCATGATGCAGGCGGTCGCAAAGATCGCCGCCGAGCATCTTGCCGAATGTGTGCTGGTCGGCGACGGCGGTAAGCTCAAGGAGCTTGCCGATGAGCGTGGCATCTCCCTTGAGGGCATCGAGATTGTCGATGTGACCGACGAGGAGGCGAACGCCGCTTGCTGCGAGCGCTACCTTTCTCATCCGGATTGCAAGTTTAAGCCCAAGGGCGCTGCGCGCCGTATGACGCGTCCGCTTGAGCGCGCCCTGATTTTGCAGGTGCTCGGCGATGTCGACGTTATGTTCGCCGGTATCGATAACGCCACGGGCGATATTATCCTGGCTGGTCAGACCATCGTCGGCCTTGCCGACGGGGTGGACACCGTGAGCTCGTGCGGTATCGCCGACATCCCCAACTGGAATGGCGGCGAAGGTGGCCTTTTGGCTTTTGGCGATTCTGCCGTGTGCGTTGACCCCACGAGCGAGGAGCTTGCCTCGATCGCGATTTCGTCGAGCGAAACGGTGCGCTCACTGACCGGATGGGATATCCGTTGCGCGCTGCTTTCGCATTCAACTGACGGTTCGATGGACAATGAGCTTGTCGAAAAGGTGCGTCGTGCTCGCGAGATTGCCAACAATCGCCGTCCCGACCTGGCCATCGACGGTGAGTTCCAGTTTGATTCGGCGATTAACCCCAAGGTTGCGGCCAAGAAAGTTCATCGTGAGTCCGCTGTTGCAGGCCAAGCTAACGTGGTCATCTGGCCCGATATCAACGTGGGCAATATCGGCGTCAAGATTATCCAGAATCTGACTGGCGCCAATGCTTACGGCCCCATGCTTCAGGGCTTCAAGAAGATCGTGTGCGATTGCTCGCGTTCTGCGCCCGTTGACGAGATCGTCGGCAACGTGGTGATGAGCTGCGTGCGCGCCCAGGCGCTTAAGGAGGCTTAAGGTATGTCCGATAAAAAGACTCCCTGGCGCGTCCTGGTAATCAACCCTGGTTCCACTTCCACGAAGGTGGGCGTTTTTGAGGGCGATGAGTGCAAGCTCAGTAAGAACGTTGCGCACGATGCGAAGGACCTTGCCCAGTTCGACGGGGTTTCGGCTCAGATGCCGTATCGCTGCGATCTGATTCTAGCGGCGCTCGACGAAGCAGGGCTTTCGCTCGATGACTTCGATGCGTTTGTTGGCCGCGGCGGTGGTCTGCTTTCGCTGCCCGGCGGCACCTATGCCATCAATGAGGTCATGCTCGAGCATGCCCGCATCGGCGCGAATGGCGTTCAGCACCCGGCACAGCTGGGTCCCCAGATTGCCTATGAGTTCGCCTCAAAGACGGGCAAGCCCTCTTTTGTGGTGAATCCTCCCGATACCGATGAGCTGTGCGACCTCGCACGCATGACAGGCATTAAGGGCGTGTATCGAAACGTGCACCTGCACGCCCTTAATCTCAAAGAGACCGCCATTCGCCACGCGGCAAAGCTCGGTCGTACATATGACGAGTGCAACTTTATTGTCTGTCATATCGGCGGCGGCATTTCGATTTCTGCCCACCTTAAGGGCAAGATGGTCGACGGCAACGACATCGTCGGCGGCGAGGGCCCCATGGCGCCGACGCGCTGCGGATCGGTTCCCGCGATCGAGGTTGCAAAGTACACCGCGGAGCACGGTCTTGATGTCGCCCGCGCCCATTGCATGAAGACTGGCGGCTTCGTTGACCTTTTGGGTACCTCCGATGCCATCGAGGTGTGCGAGCGTGCCGCTGCGGGCGATAAGGCCGCAGCTCGCGCCTGGGATGCAATGGTCTACCAAATCTGCAAGTGGATTGGCGAGATGGCATGTGTGCTGAAGGGCGATGTCGACGGTATCTTGCTCGGAGGTGGCATGGTCCACAGCAAGGAGCTCGTTGCCTCGATTGAGGAGCACTGCTCTTGGATCGCCCCCGTATCGGCTTATCCCGGCGAGTTTGAACTTGAGGCGATGGCGTCTGGCGCCTGTCGCGTGCTCGATGGCGCTGAGGAAGCGCTCGCGTACAGCGGAGAGCCCGTGTTCACTGGTTTCAACGACTGATAGTGCTGTGTTTGGGGCGGCCGATGGTGACGTCCGGCCGCTCCGACCCTTTTTTCTAAGTGTAAGGATGGATCATGGATAAAACCAAGATCAAGTACCTGGTGGGCATTTATGCTGCCGCCATGTGCATCATGGGCATGTTGGTGCCCGTTCCCATCGTGGCCTCTGTTGCTGCTGCGTTTCCCAACGAAAACATCGCTGCCGTCCAGATGATCATCGGCATCATTCCGCTCATGATGGCTGTGTCCGCCATGCTCGTGTCTTCCCAGCTCGCCTCTCGCGTATCCAAGAAGAAGACGACGCTTGTCGGCCACGTTATCGTGATGCTCGCCGGCGCCTCGGTGCTCGTGTTCCACGATTCGCTTGCCCAGGTTCTTGCGGCCTCTGCCGTGATGGGTCTTGGCCTTGGCGCCGTGCAGAACTCGACCGACGCTCTGATCGCCGACTATTTCGGTGGCAAGCAGCGTTCGTTTGTCATGGGCATCTACTCAACCTTTGTTGCACTGGGTGGCATTATCTGGACGATGGTTTCCGGCATCTTGGGTTCTGCCGAGTGGTTCCACAGCTATGCGGCGTACTTCATCATGATCGTGTTTATCGTCATTGAGGCCGTCTGCCTGCCCGAGGGTCATCTTGAGCCCAAGCGTAAGGTCAACGTGTTTGCCAACATGCCCAAAGAAGTCGCAATTATCACGGTCATGAGCTTTGTGTTCGTACTCACGTTCCAGCTCTTTAGCTCCAATGTCTCGCTGCTTGTCGTGGGTCGCGGCTTTGGCGGCACTGTTGAGGCTGGCCTCGCTTCGACCGTCATGACGGTCGCCGGCATTGCGGCTGGCCTTTTGGTGGGCCCGCTGTTTGCCAAGTTCAAGAACCTGTCGATGCCGATCGCGTGGGGCGTGACGCTCGTTGGCCTGGGCCTGACGCTGGTTGCGCCCGCCTTTATGGTGCTGTGCGTTGCGGGCTTTGTCGTTGCGCTGGGCAAGGAGACCTACGTGCCGCTGGAGGGCAATTTTGCCGCCGGCAACTCTGCTCCCGAGGGACGTGCGTTTAACCTCGCCATTGGCATGGCGGGCATCAACTTTGGCATGGCACTGTCTCCCATTGTGTTTGAGGCCGTGACGTCGCCGTTTGGTGCAACGATTGACCAGAAGTTCATCGCCGGCATGATCGTCTGTGCGGCTTGTGTCGTCTTTGGCGCCATTAAGTATCGCAAGCTCACTCCGGCCCAGCTTGCCGAGGCCGAGAAGATGGCGGCCAGCGGCGAGGCGGAGTAACCGCTCGAGTAGTTGCTTTGTCGCCCATCATGTTTTATCGGGGCCGCCGACATATGCCGGCGGCCCTCTTTCTATCAATGGCTTGATAGCTCGCGAAGAGAAGTAATAGCTCCTCGCCTATCGAATGCCGGCGGACGGGGTGCCGGGGCTACAGTCTTCCGAGCGTTTGCAGTCCCGTCGCTCCGTCCGCCGGCATTCGACCGCAACATGTTGGTCAAGCATAATCTTTTGGATTCTTTTGGCGTGAGTGGCTTGGTTTTAGTAGGATTTGTCAGTGGCTTGACTAAGGGGGTTTTATAGCTGCCATGCAGGTAGCCGTGTTGGTAACGTTTTACCGACTTGTCAAATACCCCTCATTTATAATGCGTCTGCAAAATGACTAATTGCTTTGACCTGCTGAAACACTATATGTTGTGTTTGACCTAAAAAAAGAATACAGGATATAGATGCATCTTTGTCGTATGATAGATGGCGGACAGAGAACGAAGACCTTAATTGCCTCTTTTGAACGTGTCCTTGAGCCGCTTGATCGGCTCCTGGGAATGTCCGCATAGAGGCTTATGGTTTATCGAGAACACAGATTGCGCGACGGCGCCGTAAGACAGGGGCAAGCCCTGCCGGGCATCGTTTGGCTCTGAAGCGCAATGAGGCTACGACGCGAAAGAGGCAAGAGGATGAAGATCATCAAGCGCAGCGGCACCGAGGTTGTCTTTGACATCGATAAGATTGTCAATGCCATCCGCGCCGCTAACTTGGAGGTCGAGGAGAGCTCTCGTCTAACCGACCGCCAGGTGGTTTATGCGGCGCAAAACGTCGCCGAGGCATGCGAGAACGCGGGCCACACCGTTTCGGTCGAGGAGATCCAGGATTTGGTCGAGGACGAGATCATGCGTCTCGACTGCTACGAGGTTGCCCGCCACTACATCATCTATCGCTATGTTCAGAGCCTGAAGCGCCAGAAGAACACGACCGATGACAAGATTCTGTCGCTGATCGAGTGCAATAACGAAGAGGTCAAGCAGGAGAACTCCAACAAGAACCCGACCGTCAACTCCGTTCAGCGCGACTATATGGCTGGCGAGATTTCCAAGGACCTGACCCAGCGCGTGCTGCTGCCTCAGGAGATCGTGGATGCCCATAATGAGGGTCTGATCCATTTCCACGATTCGGATTACTTTGCCCAGCATATGCACAACTGCGATCTGGTGAACCTGGAGGACATGCTCCAGAACGGCACTGTTATTTCGGGCACGCTGATTGAGAAGCCGCACAGCTTCTCGACCGCCTGCAATATTGCGACGCAGATTATCGCCCAGGTTGCTTCCTCCCAGTACGGCGGCCAGTCCATCTCGCTGACCCATCTTGCCCCCTTTGTTGAGGTGAGCCGTCAAAAGATTCGTGGCGAGGTCGCCCGCGAGCTCGAGGAGCTCGGCGTTTCCGCATCTCCCGAAAAGGTTCGCGAGGTCGTTGAGGATCGCCTGCGTGACGAGATCCGTCGCGGCGTCCAGACGATTCAGTATCAGGTCGTGACCCTTATGACCACCAATGGCCAGGCGCCGTTCGTGACGGTCTTTATGTATCTTAACGAGGCCCGTACGCCTCAGGAGAAGCACGACCTTGCCATGATCGTGGAGGAGACGCTTCGCCAGCGCTACGAGGGCGTTAAGAACGAGGCCGGCGTGTGGATTACCCCGGCATTCCCCAAGCTTATCTATGTACTCGAGGACGATAACGTTCACGAGGATTCCCCGTACTTCTACCTGACCCAGCTGGCTGCCAAGTGCACCGCCAAGCGCATGGTGCCCGATTACATCTCCGAGAAGAAGATGCGCGAGCTCAAGCTGTCTAAGGGCGAGACCGCCGGCAACGGCGATTGCTACACCTGCATGGGTTGCCGCAGTTTCCTGACGCCCGACCGTTCGGGCAACGGTTTTAACAACGTTGCCAACGCGCTGAACTACGACCCGAACAAGCCCAAGTACTATGGTCGCTTTAACCAGGGCGTTGTGACCATCAACCTGCCTGATGTCGCACTGAGCTCGCACCAGGATATGGACAAGTTCTGGAAGATCTTCGATGAGCGCCTTGAGCTGTGTCACCGTGCCCTGCTGTGCCGTCATGAGCGCCTGATGGGTACACTTTCTGACGCCGCGCCGATTCTTTGGCAATACGGCGCCCTGGCGCGTCTGAAGAAGGGCGAGACGATCGACAAGCTGCTCGTGGGCGGATACTCTACGATCAGCCTGGGCTATGCCGGCCTGTATGAGTGCGTTAAGTACATGACGGGTCACAGCCACACCGAGAAGGAGGGCACGCCGTTTGCCATGGCCGTCATGCAGCACATGAACGACAAGTGCGCCGAGTGGAAGGCCGAAAGCGATATCGACTTCTCGCTGTACGGCACCCCGCTTGAGTCGACGACCTACAAGTTTGCCAAGTGCCTGCAGCGCCGTTTTGGCATTATCCCGGGCGTGACGGACAAGGGCTACATTACTAACAGCTATCACGTTCATGTGTCCGAGGAGATTGATGCTTTCGATAAGCTCAAGTTCGAGGGCATGTTCCAACAGCTTTCGCCGGGCGGCGCCATCTCCTACGTTGAGGTTCCCAACATGCAGGACAACCTCAAGGCTGTCATTCGCGTGATGCAGTACATCTACGACAACATCATGTACGCCGAGCTCAACACCAAGAGCGACTACTGCCAGGTGTGCGGCTACGACGGTGAGATCAAGATTGTCGAGGACGATGGCAAGCTGGTGTGGGAGTGCCCCAACTGCGGCAACCGCGACCAGGAGAAGATGAATGTCGCTCGTCGTACGTGCGGCTACATCGGTACCCAGTTCTGGAACCAGGGTCGAACCGAGGAGATCCGCGACCGCGTGCTGCATCTCTAATAACCATCCCAGGCTGCCCCGTAGCGAGGCCCCGGACCTTTACTCGCTATTTCGGACAGTCCTGGCTCACGACGGAGGCGCCACTGGCGCCTCCTGTTCGTGCGGAACTCATATCGAGCAAAGGTCCGGGGCCTCGCTACGGGCAGCCAAGTTGATGTAGCTGAGATGCGGCATGCGGTCTGCTCACTCCTCGAAGTTCTTAGCGGAAATAATTTGAGCTGCAGCTGCGATTTACTTGCGATGGCGGTTGAGCCGCAACCCAGTTTTTATTGGACCTCGAACCCTATGCTCGATGTTCGCTTCGTTCATTGAGTTACCCTTTGCATGAGGCCGGGACATATCGTCCCGCCCGCAGTTTCGCAGGCCGAAGGCCGAGAATGTTTGAGGACGGGATGATATGTCCCGGCCTGCCGGGAGAGTTACCTATGAACTACGCGAACATTAAGTATTTCGACATTGCTGATGGAGAAGGCGTTCGTACTTCTCTGTTTGTGAGCGGGTGCCGTCGTGGGTGCAAGAATTGTTTTAACTCTGTCGCGTGGGACTTTGCCGCTGGCGAGCCGTTCGATCGCGCCGTCGAGGATAAGATTATCGAGAGTCTCGATCATCCCTTTATCGATGGCCTGACGATTCTGGGTGGCGAGCCTATGGAGCCCGAGAATCAGGCGGGGCTTGTTGACTTTATCGAGCGCGTGCGTGCGGCCTATCCTGCGGGGTCGGGCAAGACCATTTGGTGCTTTACCGGTGACGTGCTCGAGGAGCTTATGCCGGGTGGCCGTCATCATACCGAGGTGACGGACCGTATCCTGGCCTGCCTCGACATGTTGGTGGACGGCCCGTTCGTTCAGGATCTGTACGATATCTCGTTGCGCTTTAGGGGCTCGAGCAATCAGCGCGTGATCGACATGAACGCTACGCGCGCCCGTGCTGAGCGCGAGGGCGTTGCGCTTTGTGATGCAGTTGAACTTTGGCGTGATGATCCGGTCTATTCGACCCATACTATGTAGCTTGTGGCCGATGCCGGAGGGCGTGGTACCATAGCGCGAACGCAAAATCGGAAAAGTGAGGCCCAGATGGTCGATCAGGAAAAAGTCGAGGCCGCCATTAAGCTGTTGCTTGAGGGCATAGGCGAGGACCCAACTCGGGAGGGCCTGCTGGAGACCCCGGCGCGCGTTGCCCGTATGTATGGCGAAATCGCCGGCGGTATGGACCAGAGTGCCGAGGAGCACCTGTCCAAAACGTTTGCCGTCGCTTCGAACGATTTGGTTATCGAGCGCGACATCACGTTCTACTCGCTGTGCGAACATCATCTGCTGCCGTTTTATGGCAAGGCTACCATTGGCTATATCCCCAACGGCCGTGTCGCAGGGCTCTCTAAGCTTGCTCGCACGGTTGAGGTTTATGCCCGCCGTCTGCAGCTGCAGGAGCAGCTGTGTGCGCAGGTTGCCGACGCCCTCATGGATTATCTCGCTCCCCAGGGAGCGATTGTGCTCATGGAAGCTGAGCATATGTGCATGACCATGCGCGGCGTGCAAAAGCCCGGCACCAAGACCGTGACGCTCGCTCGCCGCGGCGTCTTTGAGACCGACCCCGCGCTCGAAGAGCGTTTCTTTAGGATGCTGGGACGCTAACTATGAGAGTCGTCAACGACTTTACATCGAATACTGACGAGGGAACGCCGCGTCGCGGTTTTATGGCTTCGGGCCTGGCGCCTTTTGGCGTCATGCCTCGTATCGATTACATCTGTGCCAACGGCCTGTTCCGGCGCCACCTGGGCAACATTGCTCAGCTGGAATCGGGGCGCATCTTCTGCCGCCACGGTATCGACCATCTGCTCGATGTCGCTCGCATTATGTGGATTAAGAATCTCGAGGAAGATCTCGAGTTTGACCGCGAGGTCATCTACGCCACGGCACTTCTTCACGATATCGGCAAAGATGAACAGTATGAATCGGGTATATCCCATGATGTTGCAAGCGAACGCGTCGCTGATGCAATTCTCGGCGGCATGCCTGATGACGTGGCGTTTGAGCCGGCCGATGCCGCAGCCATTAAGACGGCCATTCTGGGCCATCGAAAGCTGCGCGTGAACAGCCAACCGCTTGAGCGTTTGCTCTATGCAGCCGACAAAGCGTCGCGCGCCTGCTTTGCATGCCCCGCGCGCAATGCTTGCAACTGGAGCGATGATAAAAAGAACCTGTCGATTCGCGTGTAGTTAGTTTGCGCGGTCGGGGTTCTAAACGAAGGAGACGATCGCGATGAGTAACAAAAAACTGCCCGAGAATGCAACCAAGACTGAAGGTGCCGAGCTCGCACGCCGTGGAAGGGGCGAAATATCCACCGCAACGGCGGTGCCCCACGTGAGCTATGACGATCTGCGCCATGCCGATCGCATTACTATCGACGGTCTCGAGGTCTTTGCCAACCACGGCGTGTATCCCGAAGAGAACGCGCTGGGTCAGAAGTTCATCGTGTCCTTGGTGCTCTATGCCGACCTGCGTGCAGCGGGGGAGCACGATAACCTGGACGCCTCGATTGACTACGGCTCGGTGTGCCACGATGTCGATGGCTATCTGCGCGAGCATACGTTTAAACTCATCGAGGCGGCAGCCGAGGGTGTGGCCCAGATGCTGCTGCGTCGTTACCCCTTGCTGCTTGGCGTGCGTGTTAAGCTCGATAAGCCTTGGGCGCCCGTCGGTCTTCCCCTGGCAAGCTGCGGCGTCGAGATCGAGCGCGTGCGCTAACCGGTTCTAATACGTCTCTATGGGTGGCTGCTTGAGCCGCTGCGACAGCGCTCTATTGTTGGGGCAGTACCTGTCGAGCAGGGCGTGAAACCGCTGATTGTGGCTTGGCTCGAGCAAGTGGACGAGCTCGTGGGCGACAACCATGTCGAGACACTCGATGGGATAAACGGCAAGTTCGCGTGCGATGCGAATGGCTCCGGTCTTGGGCGTGCATGATCCCCAGCGCGTTTTCATGCTGCGCACGGAGACGCGGGAAACGGCGACACTCATTGTGATTTCGTATGCGTGCACGATGTCGCGTAGCGCTGCGGTGACCTCGGTCGTATAAAGCTGGCTGATGTGGGCTTGGAGCTCGTCGGACGTTAGGCCGTCGAGGATTGCGCGCCGCTTGGCCTGTGGGCCTTCGTCCGATTCGTCGGTACCCATAAAGCTTGCGAAGGTGGCCTGCTTGGGCCGCGGCGCGGGTGATGCAAAGTTGTGATCGAGTGCATCCTGTACCGTGATGGGTTTGCCCCAAAGTGCAATGACGGACGAGGTGCTGAGCGGCTCTCGCGCCGTCGCCTGATGTTGCTCGCGCTTGGCAAGTCGGCTGGCAATCCAGGTGCTGTTGCGCTTCACAAATGCCTCGATGCGCTCGCGGCTGGCGCCGAGCGGTGCGCTGGCGTGGACCTCACCGCTTGATGTGACGCGTAGGTTGAAGTTTTTGACGCGCTTTTTGGTAACGACGACGGAGATGGGCGTCCCATCCGGTCGGGATATGGAAATCGTAAATTGCTGCGTCAAAAGCGGTCCTTCAGATTGGGGACGGGCCGGCATGTCGACCGTTCGGCATGCCGGCCCGCTCAAGGGATGTGAAATTAATAACGCTCAAAGAAGGCAAGCGCGTTGTCGCTACAGAGCTTCTGCATCACGGTCTTGCCAAAATGCTTGGAAAGCATGTTCTGGAACTCGGGCATCATGCTGGCATCGGAGAGGAAAGCGGGCACCGTGGCACCGTCCCAGTCGCCGCCGAGCGCGATGACGTCCTCGCCGCCCAGGTCGAGCCAGTGCTCGATATGTGCCGCCAGCTGGTCGAAGGTGACGTCTGCGGCGGTCTTGTCGGTTGCGTCGTTGGATAGGAACTCGCTGCAGTAGTTGAGGCCGACGATACCGCCCATGTCGCGAATGGTGCGGAACTGGTCGTCGGTGAGGTTGCGCTTGACGCTGCAGACGGTGCGGGAGTTGGAGTGGCTGGCGACGAAGGGACGCGTGGCGTGGGCGACAACCTCGTCAAAGCACTCATCGTTGAGGTGGGAGACGTCGAGTACCATGCCGGCGTGCTCCATCTGCGCAAGCGCCTCGATGCCGGCGGCGGTGAGGCCGGCGTGGGTATCGTGTCCGCTCGCGAGCGGTCCCTGCGCGTTCCAGCTGAGTGACGACATAAGCACGCCCAAGCTCTTGAGCACCTCGATCAGTGCGGGGTCCTCGGCAAAGAACGTGGCGTTTTCGATGGTGTGGATGCAAGCGACTTTACCGTCCTTGAGCGCGGGGCGAATGTCTGCGGCGCTGCGTACGTTGACCATGCGGTCGTGGTTGAGCATTGCCTGGCCGCTCATATGCGCCATGATTTGCGCCTGGAAGCGCGCGGCGTGGGCGGTGGGAATCTCGTCGGGGACAAACGTGGCGAAGCACTGTGCCCACGGCGTGTTGCCGATCTTTGCGAGCGAGATGGCGCAGGCGTTGCCCTCGATGAGGTCGAAATCTTGCGGATGCGTTTCGTCGCCGGGGAAATAACCGTCGGTGCCGGCGGTAAAGCGCAGGTCGAGATCGAGCGTGGCCCAGCCGATTCGGTCGGCGGTGTCGCAGTGTAGGTCAAATACGGGATATGCCATGGTTCCTCCGGTTGCAGCGTTTCTTTGCAAACTGTCATTGAATTGTATGACTAGGGTATAGTTAGCGCCATATGTTCACGGCGGCCTGCGTTGTGCGCCGCCCTTATCACGGAGGTTACCATGTCGAACCAGGGCAAGAAGGTCAAGACCCATTATCGCGGCACGCTCGACGACGGCACGCAGTTCGATAGCTCCTACGATCGCGGCGAGCCGCTGGAGTTCACCTGCGGTGCCGGTCAGATGATCAAGGGCTTCGACGCCGCTGTTGTCGACATGCAGGTGGGCGAGAAGAAGACCGTGCACATTCCTGCTGCCGATGCCTACGGCGAGCACAATCCCGAGATGGTTCTGACCTTCCCGGCCGAGCAGGTTCCCAACATCGAGCAGATCGAGAAGGGCATGAAGCTCTTCCTGTCCACGCCGAGCGGTATGCCCGTCCCCGCCGTCGTCATTGACGTGACGCCCGAGGCTGTGACGCTCGATGCCAACCACGAGCTTGCCGGCAAGGATCTCAACTTCGATATCGAGCTCGTCGAGGTCGAGGATTAGGCTATGCCTGCAAATCTGGTTTCGACAACGTGCCTCGGAAATCTCAACGACCCGTCCTATGAGCTTTTGCTTCGCCGGGAGCTGGGCGGTGTCTTTGAGGTCGATGAGCTACTGCTCGATTGGGACCAGGCTGATGTATGCGCGTTTGCGGGCGTGACGGAGCTGGGGCGCACGATCGATGTTCGGCCGGATGCTACCGACGGTGGTCGTCTTGCCGACGGTGACGTGCTCGCCATTGACCGTTCGGGCGTGGTGCCCGTGGCGGTTGTCGTGCGCCTGCGCAGCGCCGAGGTTTATTTGGTCGAAGTCGACCGCATGGATCCGATTGCACTCGCGCATGCGTGCTGGGAGATCGGCAACATGCATGCGCCGCTCTTCCGAGGCGACTCGGACGAGCATACCGTGCGCATGTATACGCCGGTGCAGCCTGTTTTGGGCCGCATGCTCCGGGGTGTCGAGGGTGTTCGGCTCTCAGTGGTCACGCGCGAGCTCGATGCCAGCCGGCGCTTTGCGTCGAGTGCGGCGGAGGTCGTCGTGAGCATGGCTCCCGACTTTACGATCGTAAAGAAGGCGCGCGGTTAACGTGCGTATGAGTAAGACGGACTTTGAGAGGCAACTATTCAAAGTCCGTCTTACTGTTGATGAGGTGCTTTGGGGGAAAGCATATGGGTCTTGAGGGAATCAAGCTGATTGCATGCGATTTGGACGGCACGTTGCTGCATCCGGGGGAGCGCGAGCCGCGTTCCGAGGCCTTTGAGCTTATCGATGAGCTGCATCGTCGCGGTATCGTGTTTATGCCGGCGAGCGGCCGTCAATATGCGAGCTTGCGCCACCTGTTTGCCCCGGTGGCCGATGAGCTCGCCTATGTATGCGAAAACGGAGCCCTGGTGATGAGCGAGGGACGTGCCGTTGTCAAGCGTTCCATGGAGCGCAGCCTTGCTATGGATATCGCGAATGCCGTGGTTGCGTATCCCCATGCCGACGTGACCCTTTCGTGCGAGGGGCACCTCTACACCATGGGCGGCAACGATGCGTTCGTCGACCATTTGCGCTATGAGGTTCACTGCGATGTGGCGGTGGTCGACCGTCCCGAGGACATCGACGAGGACGTCATTAAGATTGCCTTCCAGACGCCCGAGGTGGATCAGCCGGCCGCGCTGGAGCATTTTGAGCGCCTCTTTGGCGACCGTGTCGACGTGATGACGTCGGGAACCGAATGGACGGACTTTATCGGTTTCGGTTCGGGCAAGGGGTCCGCGCTTGCCGATTATGGTCGCGCGCTGGGGATCTCACCTAACGAAATGGTGGCGTTTGGCGATAACGAAAACGACCGCGACATGCTCAACGTGGTGGGCCATCCTTATCTAATGGAGAGCTGCAATCCCAGCATGCGCGGTGTCAATGACCGTGTCCGTTACGTGCACACGGTCGAAGAAGAACTGCGCCGTCTGCTCGCCGAGTAGGTTTTCGGGACATACCTAGAAATGTGCTGTTTGCTGTAGCGGATGGGCAAGTAGATTTGCACGCATGTCTCAAAGACTACTGGCAGTCGGGGCAGAGTCCCTCAAAGATGGTGTAGTGCGACGTGACGTTCCAGCCGATTTGCTCGGACGCCTTGGCGTCGAGCTGGGCATCGAAGGGGAGCGGTACGTCGATGACGCGGCTGCACGAGGTGCAGATGATATGCGCATGCGGCTCGATCGTGCGATCGAAGCGGCTACCGCCCGGCGTCTTGATGGAGAGGATCTCGCCGGCGTCGGCCAAGAGATTGAGATTGCGGTAGACCGTACCGCGGCTGATTTTGTCATCCTGCGCGCGCACGACGTTGTAGATTTCGTCGGCGGTGGGATGGTTATAGCTTTGGCGCACGGCGTCAAGAACCAGTTTTCGCTGCTTGGTATTCCTTCTTTGCACCGCCATGTGCCTCGCCTCTTTTCTATTAACGGTCGTAGGTAAATGATACCGTATTTAGCACACAATACTAATAATGAGGACTGAAACCGTCTTCATTGCCAAGTGGGGCTCGGGTCTGGGCGTCTACGAGGCGAAAACGCGTTCCCATGCGCTCGTAGGAGGCATGGAGCGCCTCGAGATGAGATAGGATGCTTGCCGGAGCTCCCTGTATCTCCATCTCGACTGAGCCGTCTTCCATGTTACGCACCCAGCCGGTGAGTGCGCGTGCCTGCGCGAGGTTGGTGTTGGTAAAGCGAAAACCAACGCCTTGGACTTGCCCCGTCCAGCGCAGGAAATAGCGCAGGGGAGTGTCTTGAGTGGCCCCGTCGCTTGCGAGCACAGTAAGCCTGCGGCGCAGCTCGAGCTCGACGTTTGACGGTTTTTGAGGCTCTCGACTGCCGCTGGTGACGCTGGAGAAGAACGTATCGAAGAAGCCCATCGCTATGCCTGCTTGCCTGCGTCGGCCGGGAAGGTTATGCCGGCCTGCTGGCGCACGGCATCCATGATGCGCAGTGAGACGAGCGTGACATCGCGGTAGTGGCCAAGCTCGTGACGTCCCGCCGGGGTCTCCCAAATCTCTTCCTTGACGTTATCGATGCCGCCGATGGCGGTGATAAAGTCTGTGAGTTCGTATTCCATAGTGTTGCTCGATTTGGGCAGGTCGAGCACGCGGCCGTTGTCGCCCTGTTCGCGCGGCGCCTCGGTCGCCGAGCCGCGTACGACGTCGCCGCGATAGTCGATGCGGACGTTGCGGGGCGTGGACAGATGGTCGATCTGGATAGTGCCACGCTCGCCTTCGATCTGCGAGGACAGCAGGTCATTCGTAATTTTGGAGTGCGCGAGCTCGACGGAGATACGGCCACCGCCGTAGCTGGCGAGGATGGAACCGCAGCCATCGATGGGGCCGTGCGTGAGCTGTCGCGTGGTGGGGTCGAGCAGAGTAGCCATGCTCGTAAGGCCGGAGGGCATGCCGAAAATCTCGACCATGGGCTCGACGGTGTAGACGCCAATATCCATGAGGGAACCCGATGCCATATTGCAGTCGAAGATATTGGTGGCGCGTCCCGCGAGAATCTCGTTGTAGCGCGAGGAATATTTGCCAAAGCGCAATGAGGCGCGGCGGATGGGCGCAATCTCGCCCAGGGCGTCCTCGATGGCGTGGAAAGCGGGATCGTGGAGGGGACGCATAGCCTCGAGGGCCACGACACCTGCTGCCTCGGCAGCGCGGAAGACTTCCAGCGCCTGCGCCTCGGTGGCGCAGAAGGGCTTCTCGACGATGACGTGCTTGCCACCGGCGATGCAGGCAAGGGCCTGCTCGTAGTGAAGTGCGTTGGGGCTGCCGATATAGACGGCGTCGACGTCGGCAGCGGACGCAAGCTCGTCAAGTGCGGTGAAGTTACGCTCGCCGCCGTGCTTAGCGGTGAAGGCGGTGCCGCGATCTGCGTCGCGCGAGAGCGTGCCCACAAACGCGGCTTGGTCGTTGGCGTTGACGACCTGGATAAAGTCGTCGGTGATCATGGATGTGCCGATGGTCGCGATGCGCAGCATACGTCCCCCTTGCGTTGTTTGGTCTACAGGATGAGTGTAGCGCGTGGGGATATAAAGCTGCGCGAAAATGCTATTACAGGTCGTTCTCGTTAAAGCCGGTGTCGATATCGAGGTTGACTCCGTCGGCCGCGGTGGTGGCGAGCTCGTCGCAGCGCTCATTGAGCTCATGGCCGGCGTGACCCTTAACCCAGATGAACTCCACTTTGTGCTTGCTCTTTGCGGTGAGCAGACGCTCCCACAGATCGCGGTTCTTGACAGGCTGCTTGTTGGCGGTCTTCCAGCCGCGTTTTTTCCATCCGTCAATCCAGTGCTTGTTGAAGGCGTTGACGACGTACTGCGAATCGGAATGGACTTCGACGTCGCAGGGGCGGTTGAGCGCCTCGAGTGCCACGATGACCGCCATGAGCTCCATGCGGTTGTTGGTGGTCTTGGCGTAGCCGCGCGAAAGCTCGGAGGTGAAGGTCTTGCCGGCGGGGTTGGTGTATTTGAGCACGGCGCCGTAGCCGCCGCGTCCCGGATTTGATCGGGCCGAGCCGTCGGTATAGATGATGACCTTCACATGGTTCCTTTCGTTGGGTACGTTTCGTGTGAGTGACCATTGTAGCGCCATGCCCGCCGGGGGCTAGCAATCTACGATTTCTACCCCGTCTTCCGACAGTTGGTTGGCATGGATGATGCGGTTGAGCTCGTCGAGGTATTGCTGCAAGAGGGGAGAGGGCTTGCGGTCGTCATGCATGGTGTAGCCCACATGCATCGTCGGGGCGTCTGCCAGGGGGATCGAGGCCATGCCCCACTGCATTTCGCTGGAGAGTACGCCGGTCGACAGCGCATAGCCGTTCGAGGTGATAAGCAGGTTGGTGAGCGTCCCGCGGTCGGATACGCGGATATTGCGGTTGCAGGGAATATAGCTAAACGGTTCCTCGGCGTAATAGAAGGAGTTCGAGGTGCCCTGTTCAAAACTATAGCGCGTATAGGGTGTGAGGTCGGCAAGGGACAGTTGCGGGCGGCGGGCGAGCGGGTGGCGTTCGCTGACGAACACGTGGACTTTCGCATCAAAGAGGGGATGAAAGCTCGCTCGGGCATCGGTAAAGGCCTTCTGCAAGACACGGGTATTAAAGTCATCCAGATAGAGGATGCCGATATCGCTGCGAAACGCGCGCACGTCGTCGATAATCTGCGCTGTGGTGGTCTCGCGCATGATGAACTCGAACTTGCTGTCGCGGCAGCGCTCGACTACGTTGACAAAGGCCTCGACCGAAAAGGCGTAGTGTTGGGCGGAAATGGCGAGGCGGGCTTGCGGGGTACCGCCGTCCTCGTAGCGGGCCTCGAGCATGTCGGCCTGCTCTACGACCTGGCGTGCATAACCCAAAAGCTCGGTGCCGTCGTTGGTGAGTGCAACACCGCGGCTGGAGCGCGTAAAGATTTCGATATGAAGTTCCTGCTCCAGGCTTTTGACGGCATTGGAGATATTGGACTGTGCCGTATAGAGGCGCTGGGCTGCGGCGTTGATCGAACCGGACTCTGCCACGGCGATCAAAAAGCGAAGCTGTTGGAGGGTCATCGGCGCCCGTCCTTTCGAGTGTTATCTATAAAACCGATAACAGGTTAGCGCTTTTAAGTGATTGACCGAGGAAAACAATGCTCGTACTATTCAAAACACACAAAGACGGTAGGTAATTAAGCCAACTACGGAACCGGGATGCGAAAGGAGGCCCGCATATGAATTGCTTACCAAGACGAATGCCGGGCTCCTGTTTGCGCCCGTCGGCGTGATCAGGAGACAGCCACTTACTTCTCTTACTCTTATTACTTTTATTCGATCAAGGAGATCATCATGAGCCAGTTCATCAACAACCCCGAGCACACCTTTGGTTTCGATACCCTGCAGTTGCACGTTGGCCAGGAGAGCGCCGATCCTGCATCCGACTCCCGTGCCGTGCCTATCTACCAGACCACGAGCTATGTGTTCCGCAACTCCCAGCACGCCGCTGACCGCTTTGGTCTTGCCGACGCCGGTAACATCTACGGCCGTCTGACCAACTCCACCCAGGGCGTTTTCGAGGACCGTATCGCCGCGCTCGAGGGTGGCGTTGCTGGCCTCGCCGTCGCCTCTGGCGCCGCCGCCATCACCTATACCCTGCAGGCACTTGCCCAGGCCGGTGACCATGTGGTTGCCCAGAAGACCATCTACGGTGGCTCCTACAACCTGCTGGAGCATACGCTCTCCCAGTTTGGCGTCGAGACCACGTTTGTCGACGCTCATAATCTGGAAGAGGTCGAGGGGGCCATCAAGGACAACACTACGGTCATCTATCTCGAGACGCTCGGCAACCCCAACTCCGACATCCCCAACATCGACGCCATCTCCGAGATCGCCAAGAAGCGCGGTCTGCCGGTTGTCGTCGATAACACCTTCGGCACCCCGTATCTGTTCCGTCCGCTGGAGCATGGTGCCAACATCGTCGTCCACTCTGCAACCAAGTTCATCGGCGGCCACGGCACCTCGCTGGGCGGTGTGATCGTCGACGGCGGTAACTTCGATTGGAAGGCGAGCGGAAAGTACGCCCAGATCGCTGAGCCCAACCCCTCCTACCACGGTGTTTCGTTTGCCGAGGCTGCCGGTCCCGCTGCCTTCGCAACCTATGTCCGCGCTATCCTGCTGCGTGACGAGGGCGCCTGCATCAGCCCGTTCAACGCCTGGGTCCTGCTCCAGGGCACCGAGACTCTGTCGCTGCGCGTTGACCGTCATGTCGAGAACACCAAGAAGGTCGTTGAGTTCCTGACCGGTGACAGCCACGTCGCCAAGGTGAACCACCCGAGCCTGCCTGAGCACCCCGATCACGAGCTCTATCAGAAGTACTTCCCCCGTGGCGGTGCCTCGATCTTTACCTTTGAGATTAAGGGTGGCCAGGAGGCAGCTTGGAAGTTCATCGATCATCTGCAGGTGTTCTCGCTGCTCGCCAACGTGGCCGACGTCAAGTCGCTCGTCGTGCACCCGGCTACCACCACGCACTCCCAGCTCTCTGCCGAGGAGCTCGCCGAGCAGAACATCACGCCCTCCACGATCCGTCTTTCCATCGGTACCGAGAACGCCGAGGATATCATTTGGGATCTGAAGCAGGCCTTCGCCGCGCTGGACGAGTAAGGCGACTTGTGCAAGGACCCCTTGCGACTCGATAGGTATAACTGCATAAAATGCCTGCTCAAGGCGCCTGTGCGAACAATGGTTGCACAGGCGCCTTTTTTGCATAGAGAGGGTGCAAAAACAGGGTTTTTGACACGATTTATGCATTTGAGTTGTGGAAAACTCCTGTTGAGAGGATGTGAGTTTTACGCAATTGACGTGCGCCTTTTGAGTAAAACCGCAGGTCGCGATTTGCTCGGGGTACTATGCAGCGCGATCGAATCACACGCAGCCCAAACGCAGCAAAAACACACTACGGAGGTTTCCAGCTACATGAGGATCGATTCACGAAAACCGAAAGCCGCCGCCCTTTCCGCCGCTCTGACCGTGGCACTTTTGGCGGGCGTCGGCGCAACTGATGCCCACGCGGCAACACTATCCGATACGGTCGGATCTACGCCGTCCGAGGCGACGCTGGTGCAGCCCGTCGACTACCGCGGTGACGGTTATGGCTCTATGCAGGAGTGGAACGCCTCGATGGGGGCGAAGCGCGATTCCCTGGAGATGCGCGCTCAGATCATTATGAATATGTATGGCGACTATGCTACCGATGACGAGCGCGCTGTGTTGCAGGGCTGCATCGACGGCGCGAGTAGCCTGTTGACGATGGGGGAGGTCGACGCCAAGTCGACCGAGCTTGACGAGCTTCGCTCTACGCTCGAGGATGCCAAGTGCGAGGCGCTCGAGGCTGCCGCAGCCGAAGCCGAGGCCGCTGAGGCCGTTCAGGCTTCGTATTACAACGCCGGCTCCGGCTCGTCTTACGCGTCTGCTGCGTATTACGCGAACGGCTCGGGCCTGACGCGCTCGAGCGGCGTCAATAACTATAACGGCCGCCGCGAGACTTATTACAGCAGCAACGTGTTGTATCACCACCGCACGGGCGAATGGACGCAGGACGCCGAGGGCTTTTGGCGCGATTCCGATGGCTACTACGTCGTTGCCGCGGGCGATAAGGCCCAGGGCTCCACGTTTACCGGGTCCAAGGGCGAGTGCAAGGTCTATGACTCCGGCTGCGCTGCCGGAACCACCGATTACTACACTGGCTGGTAATTTTTCTGCATCACGGATATTTGACGGACGGGCGTCTTTACCGAGCTTTAGGGCAACGTAAGGACGCCCGTTCTATGTATGCGTTTGAGTTAACAGAGCGCTTACCGTGGCAGTACGCCGCGCATATGGGCGCGGGGCACACTAGTTCATGAGAAATAAGGTCTTTCTCGTGGAGGAAGTGGTCTTGTGAACGCTCGAGATATTGCTATTGCCGCCGTCGCATTGGTGCTTGGCTGCCTTGGTCCTACGGCCGCGCTCGTTGTGGGCATGCAGGGGTCTTGTGGGGCTGCCTCTATCGTGGTCAGTGCGTTGATCGCGGCCGCACTGCTGGGAAGTGCGGGTGTAGTCCTTTGTCGCGACGATGAGGACCAGGCGTCGGAGTCGCAGCTCTAACCGTCGGGACATCGACTACTGGTTATAGATGAAGATGAAAGCCGCCGTAAGGGGAGTGCTCCTTGTGGCGGCTTTGCTGTTGGGCCTGTTGACGTGGTGGGCCGGGCGCTACCAGCTTTTCTCGATATCGCGGATGCGCTGATAGAGCCAATCGTTTTGCGGCACTTGGATATCGTGTTTGACGGCCAGGCGGCAAATGGTGCCCGCGAACTCCTCGACTTCGGTTTTTCGTTGTGCGATGCGGTCCTGCGCCATTGAGGGCATACCGGCGGGGTCGATTCCCTCGATGAGGTGCACCATCTGCGTCAGGTCTGCCTCGGTCAGCTCAATGCCCTCGGCGTTGGCGACCGCAAGCGTTTCGCGCATGGCAGAAACAAAGCAGCGACGCTGCTCGGAGCCCGGCTCCGTGGCGCTTCCGTAGGTCCCGCCGTAGGCCATGCACGTCTGGTTGATGCCGTCGTTGAGCATGAGTTTGGCCCACATGCGGTGCGTAACGTCGCTCTCGACGGTATGGGCGATGCCGCAGCGCGTGTAGAGCTCGTCGATGGCGGTGACGGTTGCGAGCTCAGTGCCGGCCGCCGCGCCAAAGCGGATTTCGCCCGCATTGGTAAAGGTGAGCTCTCCGTTGAGGAACACGGCGTCCATGCCCTGGCAAATACCAAGAACGGTATGCTCCCAGCCAAAGCGCTCGGCAATCTTCTGCTCGCTCGTAATGCCGTTACACAGCGAGGCGATGAGCGTATTGGGTCCCACGACGCGCTCCATAGTCTTGAGTGCTTGGTTGAGTCCAGTCGTCTTGACCGTGAGAATGACCAGATCGGCGGGCGTTGCCTCGCTGGCGCGGACGGACTTGAGCGCACAGGGCTTGCCATTGACGGTGAGCGCATCGCCCGCGTGACGCTCAAAACGGACGTCATCCATAACGTATTCGACGGCGTCGTTGCCGAGTGTCTGGGCGATCATACTGCCGTAGAGTAGCCCGACGCCGCCCTTGCCGATAAAGGTGACCTTGTTGATCTGCATGTGAATTATCTCCCCATATAAAAGGCGCCCGCGTAGGGGGCGCCTGATGGATTGTATGCCGCCAGCGCACCTTGTGCATGCAGGGTGGCGATTTTTAAATGAATGGACGCGTGGAGCTTACGCTGCCGGGCAGACCGCGAAGACGCGCGCGGGGTATCCGACGCCATCGCGGGCCTTGGGGAGGGCGCAGAAGATGACGGCGCCCGTGGCGGGAAGCTCGTCCAGATGGTCCATGACCTCAATCTGGTAACGGTCGACCGAGTGGATGTATTGCTCACCGGGATAAGGGTAGGCGTCCTCACGCGTGGTCACGCTCGCCTCCTTTCATCGGGCTTTTTGCTGATGTTAAAGCGGTGCCGTGACGGCTCGATTTCTGCTACGTTACGATACGTTCTCGATTACGATTCCACGATGTTTCGGCCGCGTGACCATTGTGTTTCGCCTTGCCGAGCGCTGATGGCGAAGGGAGGGTCCGTGCAGTACCGCGTTGACCCCAAAAGTGGTAACCAAATATCTGCTCTGGGTCTGGGCTGCATGAGGTTTCCCGGTGCGCCGGGACACCCGGATGCGAAGACAGCCGATGCCATCATTTCCCGTGCGGTGGAGCAGGGGATTAACTACCTGGACACGGCCTATCTCTATCCCGGCAACGAGGCTTGCGTGGGCGCTTCGCTTGAGCGCCTGGGCCTACGCGACCAGGTTTTGCTCGCGACCAAGCTGCCGCATGCTTCGTGCAAATGCGCGGAGGATTTCGACCGCTTTTTTGACGAGCAACTGCACCGTTTGCGGACTGACCATATCGACTACTACCTCATGCACAACATCACCTCGCCCGCGCAGTGGGAGCGCGTGGCAGCGTTGGGTATCGAGGACTGGATTGCGCACCAAAAGGCTGCGGGGCGTATTCGCCAGATAGGTTTTTCGTACCACGGCAGTGCGGCGGACTTCCTCACGATGCTTGACGCGTATGACTGGGACTTTTGCCAGATCCAGTACAACTACGCTGGAGAGCGCTACCAAGCAGGAACGGCGGGACTCATGGCAGCTGCCGAGCGCGGGCTCGCGGTGTTTGTGATGGAACCGCTTTTGGGTGGACGCCTGGCGGGCAAGCTGCCTCCGCGGGCCCGCGCCGTGCTCGATGACGTACGCGATCCGTATCTGAAGACGCCGGCTGCTTGGGGCCTTTCGTGGGTGTGGAACCATCCTCAAGTCACGATGCTGCTTTCGGGCATGACCGACACCGCGCAGGTGGACGAGAACGCGGCATTGGCGGATTGCGCACTGCCGGATTCGATGACAACAGAGCAGCTCGATACCATCGCGCGTGTGCTGGGAGAGTTTGAGAAATCGAATCGCGTGCCCTGTACGGGGTGCGGCTACTGCATGCCGTGCCCCAAGGGCATCAATATTCCCGGCTGCTTTGGCGCCTACAACGCGAGCTACGCGCATAGTTGGTTTACGGGGCTGTCTCAATACTTTACGGCGAGCGCGGTGCGTACAGGCGAGCCCAAGCTGGTGAGCAATTGCGTCAAGTGCGGTAAATGCGCACGTCACTGCCCGCAGCACATCGATATTCCCGAGCGTCTCGATGATGTGCGCCGACGTTTCCAGCCTGGCCCCGTAACGGCCGCGCTTAAAGCCTTTTGTAAAACGCGTTCCTGATGCCCCTTTTATAACTTGCGGTGGAATAGTTCCTGTTTGCGGCAGAATAGGGGCCAAACAGGAACTATTCCACCGCAACTGAAGGGGGCTGTCGTGGACCATCGGGATTCATGTGATGATTTGCGTGAGGTTCGTTGGGGCGTTTTGGGCGCTGGGCGCATTTCGCATCGATTTGCATCGTCGCTCAAGGAGGTGGACGGGGCACGGCTTGTGGCTGCCGCCGGTCGCACTCCTTCGCATGTTGAGGAGTTTTGCAGGGCGTTTTCGATTGATGCCGCGCACAGTTATGCCACAGCTGACGATAACGGCGATGCGGCTTATGATGCGTTGATTGCCGACCCCGATGTCGACGTAATCTACTTGGCTCTTCCACATGGCATGCATGCACATTGGGTCTGTCGGGCACTGCGCGCGGGAAAGGCCGTGCTGTGCGAAAAGCCGGCCGTTTTGAATGAAGAAGAGGCTCTCTCGATTGCCTCCACCTCTCGCGAGCGCGGCGTGCTGTTTATGGAGGCGATGAAAAATCGGTTTTGTCCGATGCGTACTCGCGTGAAGGACTTGCTTGCGTCGGGTGAGCTCGGCCGTATCGTTTCGATCGAAAGCGTGCAAAAGCTCGATTATGGTGAGCCCCCTTCGAGTTATCTGCTCGACCCGTTGCAGGGTGGCTGTCTATATGACATGGGCTGCTATGCGGTCGGTTGGTTTGAGGATTTGCTCGCGGGCGCGTGCGAGGTTTCGTCCCGTGAAGTTCGCTGGCGTGACGTATCGGTCGGTCGCGTGGATTGGGCCGATGAGATCCATATGAGCGTCGGCGGCATACCCATTCATATGGCGTGCGACGGCAAAGCAGCATATGAAAGCCGCTTAACGATTGCCTGTGAGCGGGGCTCGTTGGAAATCGAGCGCCTCCATCGCCCCGAGCTCGCCCATGTGAAGTACTCCGACGGACGAATGCTCGAAATAAATGCCCCGTTTGAGGTCGATGATTTCTACGGCGAAATCCAGCATGCGACCCAGCTCATCCGGGCGGGGAAACTCGAGAGTCCCGTCATGCCCCTTGCCGCCACACAGCGCTGCGCGCGCATTATCGATGCAATCCGTCTAGCCCTCTAGGCTTGGCGCTGACGCGTAGGGGATCATGACGCTGGCGCCCGTAGCCGTAGTGCTTGGTGGCCCGCGCCTCTGATGCCCCTTTTATAAGTTGCGGTGGAATAGTTCCTGTTTGCGGCAGAATAGGGGCCAAACAGGAACTATTCCACCGCAACTGATGAGGGGGAGCTGGAGATGCTGACGATTGGGTGCCATCTTTCGACGACGAAGGGCTATCGGGCGATGGGGGAGACGGCGCTGTCCATTGGCGCCAATACCTTTGCATTCTTTACGCGCAACCCGCGCGGCGGCAAGGCGAAAGACCTTGACATGGATGATGTGGCGGCCCTGCGCGAGCTTATGGAACAAAACGATTTTGGCCCACTCGTGGCGCATGCCCCCTATACCTACAACCCCTGTTCTGCCAAAGAGCGGGCGCGCGAGTTTGCCCTGGAGGCAATGGCCGAGGACTTGCAGCGTCTGGAAGCACTGCCCGGCAACTATTACAACTTCCACCCCGGCGCGCATGTGGGGCAGGGGACTGATGCCGGCATTCAGATGATCGTCGACACCTTGTGCCAGGTGATGTTTGAGGGGCAGCAGACGACGGTGCTGCTCGAGACCATGGCAGGAAAGGGTACCGAGGTGGGCCGTAGCTTTGAAGAGCTGGCGCGCATTATCGGGGGTGTTGCTGCCAGACGTCCAGAGCTGTCGGCCAAGCTGGGCGTGTGTCTGGATACCTGCCATGTGAGTGATGCCGGCTACGACATCATCCATGATCTGGACGGCGTACTCGACGAGTTCGATCGCGTGGTGGGTATCGAGCGCCTGCGCGCCGTGCATATCAATGACTCCAAGAACCCCTGCGGTGCCCATAAGGATCGCCACGAGTGCATCGGCAAGGGCTACCTGGGTAGTGAAGAGTTTGGCGGCGGTATGCAGGTTATGCAGAATATTGTATTGAATAGCCGCTTGCGTGCGCTTCCATTCATTTTGGAGACGCCTAACGAACTTGCAGGTTATGCAGCGGAAATTACGCTATTAAGGTCATTGCAGCAGTAATGACTGTCACAAAGTGGAGTGTTCCATTCACGTTATGGGTTTGTTTCAATCAGTTTTCTAATTGCAGTTTCGCATTTACGGGTGCATAATATCCAACAGTTTTTGCAGACCTCTGAATCAAACGGGGTCACCGGAAGGAGACTGATTATGAAGCTGAAGAAGCTTGGCGCATTTGCCGCCACGGGCGCCATGGCGATCGCCCTTGCACTGACGGGCTGCGGCTCGTCCAACGCCACCTCTGGTTCTGATGCCGGTTCCAGCAGCTCTGACGACGCTAAGGTCGAGAAGGTCGACGGCTCCAAGGAGTACGCGCTCGTCAAGGACGGTACGCTGACCGTCGGCACCTCTGCCGAGTACGCTCCGTTTGAGTACAAGGATGACAACGGCGATTATCAGGGCTTTGACCTTGAGCTCATCAAGGCTATCGGCGACAAGCTGGGCCTGGATGTCGAGTACGTCAACAATGACTTCGACACACTCGTACCCGGTGTCGCTTCGGGCGCTAAGTACGACGTCTCCATCGCGGCTATCACCGACACGCCCGAGCGTGAGAAGGAAGTCACTTTCTCCGATTCCTACTACATGGACGATCAGGCTATCGTGACCAAGGTCGATAACACCGACATCACGGCCGACAACTACAGCGAGAAGCTCAACAACGCCGACGCTACCATCATCGTTCAGTCTGGCTCGACCGCCGAGTCCTTTGCCCAGGAGAACTTCCCCAAGGCCAAGATCGTCCCCTACAAGGACGCTACCGAGTGCTTCAGCGCCCTGCAGTCCGATAAGGGCGACGCCGTAGTCACCAACCGCTCCGTTGCCAGCCAGCTGACCGCCGAGCAGTTCAACACCTGCCAGACCATCAAGCAGATCAGCACCGGCGAGGAGTACGCCATCGCCATCAACCAGGGCAACACCAAGCTCAAGGACGACATCAACCAGGCCATCAAGGACCTGACCGACGACGGTACCGTCGACGCCCTCATGGCTAAGTACAACATCAAGTAAAATAGCTACTTGATTGCGTGTAGGCCCTTTCCGTTTTGCGGAGAGGGCCTTTGCGCTTCTCTTGACGGAGAGTGCTTCCGTCTCGTTTTGCCGGCAACTTCTACGATAGGAGCCACCTTGTCTCGATTGAACGAAGGGGCTGCGGAGCAGCGTTTTCCACTGCCCGCCTTGCTCCAAAAGCTAGCCTGCGCCATGGCCGTGGCGCTCGCGCTGGCGTGCGTGGGGGCATATGCGCCCACGACCGCCCAGGCGCTTGAGACCGCAAAGATTACCGCCCGACCCAACACCGGTTCGGGCAGCGCTGTGGTCGGCGGCACCGAGACGCGCATTACCTGGGAGGTCCAGGCCGATGCCGACGAGGAACTGAGTGGTCTTTCGCTGACGTTTGCCGATGGCACGACCTTTGGTGCGAACGACACACGTCTGACGATGCTCTCGGGCGATGACCTTATGGACCGTACGCCCATGAAGCCTACGTGCAAGGTCGACGGCCAGACGCTCAAGATCGATTTTGGCGAGACGGCGCCCGCTGGCGGCTATTTCCGTGTCGAGGTCTACGGCGTGACCTTCCCCGTCGAGGGCGGCGACGAGGCCTTTAGCGGTACCTATACGCTCGCCGATGGTTCGACCAAGAAGATCTCCAAGATTCCATCGGTGGAGATCAAGGGCGTGACGGCATTCGATAACTTCCTGGCCGACCTTAAGGAGCAGCCGTGGGTCGAGGCATGGAATTCCAACATGTTCCTTCGCCTGTTCCTGAACCCGGTCATTTTGGTCCAGAGCCTGCCGATCGTCTTTAAGGGCTTCCTTATGTCGCTCTCGATCGTGCTCGTGGCGTTTCCGCTGGCCATTCCCTTTGGCTTTGCGCTGTCGCTCATGCGCATCTCCAAGTCGCGCATCCTGCGTTGCCTTGCCGGCATCTATGTGAATATCATCCGCGGTACGCCGGCGTTCCTGCAGATCTACATCGCGTTCTTTGGCCTGCCGCTGGCCGGCGTCAAGGTTGACGACTATGTGCTGGGCGTTATCGTCATGGCCATGAACTCGTCCGCCTACCTGTGCGAGATCTTCCGCGCCGGTATTCAGTCAATCCCCAAGGGCCAGAACGAGGCCGCGCGCTCGCTAGGCATGAACGCCTTCCAGACGCTGCTCTACGTCATGATTCCGCAGACGTTCCGCAATGTCCTGCCCACGCTGACCAGCGAGTTCATCCTGCTCTACAAGGATACGTCGCTGCTCGCGGCCGTGGGCGTGGTTGAGATCGTCATGAACGCTCGCACCATCGTGGCCACGACGGGCTCCATCACGCCGTATGTGGTTGCCGCCCTGTTCTATCTGGTCATTACCCTGCCGCTTGCGCGCTTGGTGAGCGGTCTTGAGGCGAGGCTTCTGGGGACGGCCGAAACTAAGAAGAAGCGTCCCACCAAGAGCGCCGGACAGGTTGTCGCGACGCCCGCCGATCATATCGCCGGTCTGTAAGGAGGTCCTATCATGAGCGAAACCAATAACTCGAACGAGGTCGTCGTCAGCATCAAGAATCTCCAGAAGGCCTTTGGCGATAACGTGGTCCTGCGCGATATCGATCTGGATGTGCACAAGGGCGAGGTCGTCGTAGTTCTGGGTCCTTCTGGCTCGGGCAAGTCGACGATGCTTCGCTGCATCAATCGTCTGGAGCATCCCACGAGCGGCTCGATTGTCGTTGAGGGCGTGGACGTGTGCGCCAAGGGCGTCGACCTCAACAAGGTACGTACGCATCTGGGCATGGTGTTCCAACAGTTCAATTTGTTCCCGCACCTGTCAGTCAAAAAGAACGTCATGCTTGCGCAGCAAAAGGTACTCAAGCGCAGCAAAGAAGAGGCCGAGAAGATCGCCATCGAGGAGCTGACCAAGGTCGGCCTTGCCGAGCGTATCGACTTTATGCCGAGCCAGCTGTCGGGCGGTCAGCAGCAGCGCGTGGCGATCGCCCGCGCCCTGTCGATGAACCCTCACGTCATGCTCTTTGACGAGGCCACGTCAGCGCTTGACCCCGAGCTCGTCCGCGACGTTCTGGGTGTCATGCGCGACCTGGCACGCGACGGCATGACCATGATCGTCGTGACGCACGAGATGGGCTTTGCCCGCGACGTCGCCGACCGCGTCGTCTTTATGGACGGCGGCGTTATCGTGGAAGAGGGCACGCCGAGCGAGGTCTTCGACCATCCCAAGAGCGAACGCACCAAGGCGTTTTTGGGCAATATCTCGTAGCAACGCGTCGAGGTTGTCGATATAACAAACGGGGACCGGATGTGAATATCCGGTCCCCGTTTTTGTTTGGGCATGAGCGACTGTTGTTGTGCGGTACTCGGCTGTCAGTTGCCTTGCGACTTTCTGACGGCTTCGTTAGGCCAGCTCCGCTCCCAGGGCCTTGCAGGCCGCTTCACCCTCATCATCGGGGGCGTCGTAGCAGATGACGGAATCGACGACGTTGACGCCCGCCTCGTCGGCGTCGGCCTTCCAGTTGTCCATCCATTCGCCCTCGGCCCACGAATAGGAGCCAAAGAGGACGACCTTCTTGTCGCCGAGAGTCTCCTTGACCTCGTCCCACATCGGCTGGAACTCATCGTACTCGAGTTCCTCGGAGCCCATGGCGGGGCAGCCGAAGGCGAAGGCGTCGTAGTCGGCGGTTTTGTCTGCGGAGAAGTCGGCGCAGGAGATGACCTCTGCCTCGGCGCCGGCACCGCTTGCGCCTTCGGCGACAAAGTTTGCCATGGCCTCGGTGTTGCCCGTGCCGCTCCAATAGACGACGGCGATTTTGCTCATGTTGAGTCCTTTCGGTTGTGCGGCGTGCGGCCGCGTTTTGTATGCTCTATCGGGTTGCCTGGGCAAGTTGCGCCAGGCTGCAGCCCTGTTGATAGATGTAGGTAAGGTATTGCGTGCATGCGCGATAGGAATCGAAGGTCGTGAGCGCCTGCTCAACGTTTGTGTATACCTTCCATGCGCCAAAGACCTTATAGTTTTCGCCGTGCTGGACGATAAACTGATGGACATCTTCGTAGGGATAGCCCAAAAAATAGCCAATTTCGTGGGGGAACTCGCACATGCACCCCGTATCGCAGTGCCTATTTCGCGCGAGTGCGCAGACGCTGCCGTCATAGGCGCTTTCTGCGGCATTGCTGCTTGCCAGTGTGATGCGCGCGGCGAGATGCACCAGCGATGCGGGCAGGTTGTGGACATCGTAACCTTCGGCGGCAAGCGCCGTCGTGGCGCGGGGGTCGGAGAGGTATCGCATGAGGTCCGCAGGGCGGTACACATAGATGAGCGCTCCGCAGGGGCGCCAGACCAAAACGCTCATATGGATCCCGAGTGGCTGGAGCTCGCGGTTGCATTGGGCTATGACGGCGAGCAGGCGAGAGCGTCGCCCTTCGATATGGGCGGCGCCGGGTTTTCCGTTTTGGTTGGCGTAAACGCCGGGATAGGTAAAGAGCGATGCCGGCTTGATGCTCGCGAGCGTGGGGGAGCAGTTGCGCACGACCGCTGCCTGAAACGTTGGAATGTCTATGGTTCGAGTCACGGCGCTCCTTCTGGTCCTCACTGTTAGCCTAGGAAAACTTATACACGAAAGTAAGCCCTGGTCAACTAAAAAGTTTGAACAGGGAAACTAATTGACCGAACGGACATGTTTTTGGGTTAAGATGGGGACACCCCATGGGGGTATCTAGATAGGGCTACTTGAAAGGGGAACGCATGAGTGACTTGCTCAACCCTGCGAATCTCATTGTGCTTGCCGTGATTGTCGTTGGCATGTTCTTTGGCCTGCGGCGCATTGTCGCTTCGACACACGGGAAGAGTTGTTGCAGCGATGGCGCGAGCGGCAAGAAGGCCAAGAAGGTAGTGGTTGCGGATACTGATCCGTCCCACTACCCCTATAGCGATGAGCTGCTTATCGGCGGCATGAGTTGCGACGGCTGCGCTCAGAACGTGGCCAATGCCCTGAATGCGCTGGATGACGTGTGGGCAACGGTGACGTATACGGACCACACGGCACGCGTACGCTCGAAGCGCCCGGTTGATCGCGACACACTCGAGACGGCGGTGAGGGGTGCGGGCTATTACGTTATGAAAATGTAGGCGTTGCCCTCTCCGGTGGGTACCAGCCTCCTGCCCATTGTGACTATCGGCATCCAAAAATTTGCGCAAAAATAACCTTTAGATGCGGCAAAAGTGGAGTTTGGTGACGGTTCGCGCGGAATTCGCTACCAATCGAGCATCTATGAACCCGTCCAAAAAATTACAGGTGTATATTTATACACTGATTATTGCTGTGCTCAGATTGCAATTAACCGTGGACAGAAATGAAGAATGCTAAAACTGGGCTTTAGGACAGGGGAGGCTATAACCTTATGAGACGAGTGGGAACACTTGGCTTGGTGGCAGCGCTTGCCGCTATCTTGGTATCGCCGCTGCCGGCGCACGCCGAAGACGCATCGGGTGCCGTTACCTACAATGCGGGAAATGGGTATTCCTTTGAGAAGCTCTCGCATCCTACGGTAGGAACGTCGCAGCCGGATGGCATCGTCGACTACCAGGGTAACGGTGCCGTTGCCGTTCCGGGCGCCGATGGTAATACGGCCAACAACGAAGGCGATCGCGGCCAGAGCTACACTTGGGCGGCTGCGAGCTATGGTGACTGGCTTTATGTGGGCACCTGCTATGCGGCGATGGGCAACACGCTGACGCTCATGAACAGCACGCTGGGCGATTCCTTTGATGTCGAAACCATGCGCCTGACGCTGGAGGCCATGTTTAACGGTACCTTCTTCTATGGACAGCAGAAGGAGGACGGCACGGCCGACAAGGACAGCGGCGGCATCTTGGTCAAGATCAATACCAAGACCGGTGAGACCAAGCTGCTACTCTCTGAATCGCTCAACGGCGTCGCTCCTTTGTTCCGCAATGCCGTGAGCTATAAGGGTAAGCTCTATTTCTGCGGCAGCGTCAGGACCAATGGCGGCAAAGGCGGCCTGCCTGCTGTATATGAGATTGATCCTAAGACGGATGAGTACAAAGTTGTCTATCAGGGCCTTTCGAGCATGCAGGATTACGGTGCTGCCTACAAACAGGGCATTTCTACCGGTATCCGCGGCATGTGCGTCCATGATGGCCAGCTCGTCATCAGTAATGTGGGTAAAGACGCGGCCGGTAAGTTTGTGTCGACAATCCTGACGTCGCCTGACCCGTCGAAGGGCCAGGACAGCTTCATCGAGATTGCTAACTCGGACACGTTGTTTAACTATCCGGCGATTCGCTATCAGGACAGCATCTACGGCGGCGCCATTTGGGATATGGTCTCGTACAATGGCCATCTCTATGCGACCATTTGCACCGGTACACCCGAGAACGCTCCCGATGATAACTCCATGCAGTCGTTTGCCATGGTTCGTGGCGACAAGAATGTCGACGGCAGCTATTCGTGGACTCCCATTGTTGGCGATCAGAAGACGGACGGTGCAAAGTACTGCTTTGGCATTGATCCTGCCCGCACCCGTTCTGGTGCTGCCAACCTCATCGTCTACAACGACTACCTCTATATCGGTGAATACAACGACGAGGAGATTGCTCTCGAGCGCATCCTGTTCAACAAGTCCAGCACCGAAGAGGGCGGCAAGAGCAGCATGGGCGGCGTTGACTGCTCGTTTGTGAATGCCAATCTTGAGCAGTCGGTCAACATCTATCGCATGGACAAGGACGAGCACATGGAGCTCGTCGTTGGCGATCGCACCGACATGTTCCCCGAGGGCGGTATTTCCGGCCTGACTTCGGGCTTTGGCCGAAACGAGAACCAGTACATTTGGCGCATGCAGAAGTTCGACGGCAAACTGTATATCGGTACCTTTGATACCGCGAGCCTGCTTGAGCCGATCGGCCAGTTCTCTAATGGCGACATTATCGATATGACGCCCGAGGAGTGGGCCTCTCAGGTTCAGCGCCTTAGGGACCTGCTCAATCACCTGCTCGACAAGAAATCGCCTGACGACCCCATCGTTCCCGTGAACACGCTTGCGGACGATGATTCAAACGAGGCCGCCGAGGTCGATGACGAGAAGGCTGAGGCCGTCGAGGTCGATGACGAGAAGACCGAGGTTGCTAAGGGCTTTGGCGACCTGAACGATGCGCTAGAGGATGCCACGGGCGATCTTTGCGATCAGACCGCGACGATGTCCGCGGACGTTGAAGACGACGCCGCTTATGTCCAGAAGATCGATAGCGAGATCGCGTACTTCAAGTCCTTTGCCGATCAGTATCAGGACATGCTCGATAGCTATGAGAGCCTGAAGCAGCAGTACGAGGATGCCTATGGCACCGAGCTGCCGAGCGATATTCAGGATGCGCTCGATAAGCTGCTGAGCGAGGAGAACCTCAAGAAGTTGCAGAGTGTGCTTACGTGCATGTGTTACCTTCGCGATGCCGAGCGTGGCTTTGATATGTATGTGACCGAGGACGGCGTGAACTTTACGACGCTGACGACCAATGGCTTTAACGATCCGTATAACCATGGTCTGCGCACCTTTGCGGTGACCAACCAGGGTCTGTGCCTTGGTACCGCCAACCCGTTCTATGGCTGCCAGGTTTGGATCCAGCGCAAGGAGAATTCGGAGAATCCGATTGATCCTGGTACTCCGGATCCGACGGAACCCACCGATCCTTCGCAGCCGGGTGGCGGCGATCAGCCTGGTGGCAGCCAGACGGGCGGCAACGACCAGTCGAGCAGCACCACGACGACAGTTTCGACGACCACCAAGAAGGCTCCGAAGGATGGCTCGCTGCCTCACGCTGGTGACTCGACCCTCACGCTGGTCTTGGGATTGCTGGTTGCAGCTGCCGCAGTGCTTGGCATTGCCCTCGTCTTGCGCAAGCGTTCTCGTCGCTAGGCTCGACCACGCAGCTCGATGCCTTGGATATCGTCGAAGTTGATGGCGATATCCCTGAGTTTGAGCAGCTTGAATGCGGGTAACACTTCGTCGAGAATGCCCGTGCGGCTACGATAGCCGTACGTATCGTAATAGGTGACGCGCACCAGGTCGCCGCGTTTGAGGCCCTCGAGCTTTTTCGAAAGCTCGAGGGCTTTTTCTTCCGTGAGTTCGCATTTGGGCTCAACAGTGATCTCTTGTTTGCGCACGAGCTCGTAGTATCCCGTGAGGGCGGCAAAGGGCATAAACTGCGCGGCACGGCCGGCGCGGACGGCGCCGTTGGCGGTAAGTTTGGGGTCGGCGGAGCGACGTCTTCCCTCAGGGTCCGCTAGACGTTCAAAAGGTGTCGGTGGCCGCATCGGCTGTTGTTGGGACTTAGGCACGATGTCCTCCCACCTGATCGTTGCGTTCGCGTGCGGTGGCGCCAGCGGTAAAGCTTAATCCCTTGACGAGCGCGTTCTTGCCGTACTTGCCTTTCACAGCCAGGACGGCGCGCGCCAGGTCGCGCTCGCGCTCATCGGCCTTAACATCGCTAAACAGGTCGATGGTGGCAAATTCTTCGGGCATGAGGTTGCCAAAGCCCAGGTTGATGCGCTTGACCGGTCGTTTGGGATCGACAGTCTGCGCCCAGAGCTCATCGAAATAGCCCATGATCTTCTTAAACGAATTGGTGCGCTCGGGCAGCTTTCGCGAGGCGTTTGAGTGTGCAAAGAGCGCAGCATAGCCACCGCGCGGTTTGCCGCCGTGCTCTCCCACAAAGATGCCATCGATTGCCTGCGCCTCGCGCACCAGGCGGTGCCGTTCGTCATCGCGCTGGACGGGCTTGGGCGCACGGGGCGCGAGCTCGGGGCCGGCGGTTGCGGTGGGTTCGATACTCGACGTGCTCGAGCGTAGGTGTCCGCATCCGTCCACATATTGCGCTGTACCGCTGGCATCGAGCCGGCGTATGTCGGCTCGTTCGCTCGCGTAGCCCACAAAGAGCGAGATGCTGTCGCAGACCACGTGCTTATCGACTAAGTCCAACACGGCGTTGTCGACCATCTCGCGCAAGACGGTGTAGGCCTGCTCATAGGCATAGCCTTTCGATAGCACTTGCCCCGTGGTTGTTGAGGTTGCCTGTGGGCGATAGGCCTGAATATCGGCGATGGTTGTCGGCTCGCGCCCGAAGGCGTGGTCGATGAGATACTCGGCATTGACGCCGAGCTCGTCGTAAAGCAGGTTTTCGTCGAGCGCCGCGACGCCCATCAGATCGTAGACGCCGTATTTCTCGAGACGGGCCGCCACGCCGGGGCCGATGCCCCAGATGTCGGTGATGGGGCGATGGGGCCAGATCTCCTTGCGAAAGGTCTCGTCGTCGAGTATGCCGATGCGGCTGGGTACGTGCTTGGCGGTAATGTCGAGTGCCACCTTGGCTTGGAATAGGTTGGGGCCGATGCCAACCGTTGCCGTGATGCCGGTGCGTGCCAGGACCTCGTCGCGCAGCATGCAGGCGAAGCCTTCAGCGTCGGTATGGTAGAGGTCCAGATAGGGCGTCACGTCGATAAAGCATTCGTCGATGGAATAGACGTGAACGTCTTGCGGACTGACGTATTCCAGGTAGATACCGTAAATCTGTGCCGACACCTCCATGTAGTGCTGCATGCGCGGTACAGCCTTGATGTAGTCGATGCCGTCGGGAATCTCGAACAGGCGACAGCGGTTATGGATTCCGAGGTCTTTCATGGCCTGGGTAATGGCGAGGCAGATGGTCGTGCGCCCGCGCGATTCGTCGGCAACGACCAGGCACGTAGTGAGGGGGTCGAGTCCGCGGTCGACGCACTCGACGCTGGCGTAAAACGTCTTAAGGTCGATGCAGATATAGGTGTGACGCTCGTGCCCCACGCGTCCTCCCATCAAACACATGTTCTTATCGAATACATGTTCGATAATACCCGCTCGTCTGGACATCGTCAAAACCTGCCCCTTTTGGTAGGTATGGCCGTGCGGTTGAATCGGGTTTTAACGCAGCTCTAAAGAGTGCGAAACAGCTCGGAAAACCTTGCTTCGTAGCATGAGCCTAACGATTGATACCGCCTATACGCACGGAAGGGTTGTGGGAAAGATGGTCAATTATGGGTTTGGTATGCCGACGCGCCTTGTTGCGGATGGAGACGTGGCTCGCTGGTGCGGGCGATTGGTTGCCCACTATGGCGGCACCAAGGCACTGGTCGTGCTGGGCGGTGGCAAGCATACGCGCGATGAGCTTGTCTCGGCGGCACTCGGCTCGGTTGATCGAGCTCTGCTCGAGCGCGTGCTTTTCCGCTGCGGCTCGGTTGGCGATGGGGGAGACGAGCTGATCGACGAAGCCGTGGCCCTGGCGACCGACGAAGGCGTGGACTTTGTCCTGGCGATCGGAGATGCCGATACGGCGGGCTTTGCGCGCGAACTCGCTCGTCGCATGGCCGTGCTCGATGCCGGCGAGGACGGCTTTGTTCCCTACGGGTGCATCGTCTCCGAGGGAAAAGTGCCTGCCGTCGTGGGTGCCGGCGAGGTTCCCGTTTTTGCCATTATCGCACCCGAGCTGCTGGAGGGCATCGGCACTCCCTTGCGTGAGTTGCTCGGCAGCGTGTGCGCCGCGGCCTAGTACCTGCCAGGAAGGGACAGGTTAATTTTGGTAGGTAAAGCGTTTGACCTGCCAAAATAAACCTGTCCCTTTTTGGTCGGTCGCCGTTTGGGGGCGGATTGGCAACGCTCGCTGATTACGGTCTTGACCTGCGCTAGAATAGGGGCATCTGATTATCCGGGCGCATGGAGGTATGCGCCCGTATGCTGAGGAGGACTTTATGGCAACTGTTGCCGCACCTATCGACGCTACGTCGACCGCCGCTTGGAAGGCGCTCGAGGCCCATCAGGAGAAGCTCGAGGCCGAGGGCATCGACCTCAAGGCCTGGTTCGCTGCCGATCCCGAGCGTGTGAACAAGCTGAGCTTTGACGCTGGTGACCTGCACTTTGACCTGTCCAAGAACCTGGTGACCGATGAGACCGTCAAGCTGCTGTGCGATCTTGCCCGCGAGGTGAAGCTCGAGGAGCGCCGCGACGCCATGTTCTCCGGCGAGCACATCAACACCACCGAGGACCGCGCTGTTCTGCACACCGCGCTTCGCCGTCCGGCAAGCGAGAAGGGCCAGCTCATCGTTGACGGCCAGGATGTCGTCGTCGACGTGCACGAGGTCCTCGACCGCATGTATGCCTTCGCCGAGCGCGTGCGCTCCGGTGAGTGGAAGGGCGTTACCGGCAAGAAGATCGAGCACCTGGTGTCCATCGGCATCGGTGGCTCCGATCTGGGCCCGGTCATGGCCTACGAGGCCCTGCGTCCCTACGCCGACGCCGGTATCGACTGCCGCTACATCTCCAACATCGACCCCAACGATCAGGCCGAGAAGCTCAAGGGTTTGGATCCCGAGACCACGCTCGTGATCATCGTCTCCAAGACCTTCACCACGCTCGAGACCCTCACCAACGCCCGCGAAGTCAAGACCTGGATGCTCGAGCAGCTCAAGGCTCAGGGTGCCATCGACGGTTCCGATGAACAGAACGCCGAGGCCGTGGCAAAGCACTTCGTCGCCGTTTCCACCGCACTCGAAAAGGTCGAGGCCTTCGGTATCGACCCCGCTAACGCCTTCGGCTTCTGGAACTGGGTCGGCGGCCGCTACTCCGTCGACTCCGCCGTGGGCCTGTCGCTGATCGTCGTGCTCGGCCCCGAGCGCTTCCAGCAGTTCCTCGAGGGCTTCCATGCCATTGACGAGTACTTCTGCAACACGCCGCTCGAGAGCAACGCCGTCGCGCTGATGGGCCTGTTCAACGTCTGGTACGTCAACTTCTTCGGCTCCAAGAGCCACGCCGTGCTTCCGTACTGCCAGTATCTGCACCGCTTCCCGGCCTACCTGCAGCAGCTCACCATGGAGTCCAACGGCAAGCACGTCCGCTGGGACGGCAGCGCTGTGACCTCCGATACCGGTGAGATCTTCTGGGGCGAGCCCGGCACCAACGGCCAGCATGCCTTCTATCAGCTGCTGCACCAGGGCACCGTGGTGGTTCCGGCCGACTTCATTGCCTTCGCCAATACCGCCAACCCTGCGACCGATAACGGTCAGGACGTGCACGAGCTGTTCCTAGGCAACTTCCTGGCCCAGACCAAGGCGCTCGCCTTTGGTAAGACAGCCGACGAGGTTCGTGCCGAGGGCACGCCCGAGCAGATCGTCCCGGCCCGCTGCTTTGAGGGCAACCGCCCGACGACCTCGATCTTCGGCGACACGCTGACCCCGTTTGCACTCGGCGAGCTCATCGCCCTGTATGAGCACATCACGTTTGTCGAGGGCACGGTCTGGGGCATCGACTCCTACGACCAGTGGGGCGTCGAGCTGGGCAAGCAGCTTGCCAAGCAGATTACCCCGGCCTTCCACGACGACGCCGCCAAGGCCGAGCAGGACGCTTCGACCCAGGCGCTCATCGAGTTCTATCGCGCGCATCGCAAGTAGTCGCTGCTGTTAACGCATCGCGTCTTATAGTCAGGGGCCCGTATCCTATCGGATGCGGGCCCCTTTGCTTTGCCGTGGTCCCGGGGCGCACGGCCTTTGTGAAACATCGCCGGGGCGCCGCGCGCTGCGAGAACCCTGCGCCTAGATCTCGGCCTCCGCATGGCCTCGCTGCGCCTCGGGCAGCTCCCCGTAGAGCGGATGGTCTTCGAGCCTAAAGCGCTCGACCTGTTCGGGAGTGTGGCCGCGCACAAAGAGCCACGAGCGATCGATCGGCGTCGCCATGAGTGTGCTGGGCAGCGCGTCGGCGCGGTCGGAAAACACCCGGGCACTCTCGGGATCCTGGAACGCCAGCACCAGATGCGTGTCGCAGTTGCCCATGATGGAGCGTGCGCGTGCCTCGCCATAGAGCGCATCGAGCTGGTTGGTCGACTGCAGCAGCAGCGTTGCCCAGATGTTGCGGCTTCGGATAATCGAGAGCACGTTGTCGATCTGGGGGATCTGCAGATTTGCGAAGTCATCGAGCATAAAGCGCACGGGCACGGGCAGGCTGCCGTCGGGCTGCCTATCGGCTTCGCGAATGAGGCCCATAAACGCCTGCGTAATAAAGAGGCCGGTCAGCGGATCGAGATTGCGGTCAATATCGCTTACGGTTACAAACAGGGCGCAGGGGGCGTGTCCCATGGAAGCGAAGTCTACCTGATGGCACTCACGATAGAGCTGTGCCGCACCGTCGAATCCCAGACACATGACCTTTTCGGCAAGGATGCCGACGATGCTCGCGTGCATGCGCTCGGCATTTTGCGTAATGGCGTAGCGCCGCCATAGCGAGAGGGCATAGCTTTGGGGGTCGGTCGTGATCAGATCGTCAAACAATCGGGCCGTGGCACCGTCCTGCAGGTGCTCGATCAGCTTGATGACCGAGCTGATCGTCTGCTCGTCGGCGGGTAGCTGTTCGGTGACGTAGGCGATAAGACACGACAGCAGGTTTGCCGCCGCATGATCCCAAAAAGGCTGGTTGTTGTCCTCGATGGGGCAGATGGCCTTTGCCACCGAGAGGATGTCCTGCTGGTTGGGCCTGCCGTCCGCCTTGCGGCGAATGTGCCTCAGGGGGTTGTAGCCGCAGCGCTCGATGCCGGGCGCAAGGGCCGGGACGGTGTTGAGGTCGGCGAAGTTGAGGCATTGCACGCGGTAACCGTGGGCTGCCAGCACGGGTCCCACTTCGCGACAGAGCGTGCCTTTGGTGTCGAGCACGATGTAGCTTGCGTTCATTTGCAGCAGGTTGGGCTTGAGGACGTTTCGGGTCTTGCCGGCTCCCGAGGGGCCGATTACAAGTGCGTTGTTGTTGAGTCTCGTTTGGCGGGTGTCGCAGGAAAGCGTTCGATCCTTGGCGAGGATGGTGGACGATGCGGACTCAGATGCGGCGAGGCGGCTGGCGAGGTTAGACATGGGCGACCTCCTTGGTGGTCGAGAGGATTTCGTGGGCAAAGCCGAGCTCGACGGCGCGCTTGGCCGAAAGGTAGGTGTCTTTTGCAGTGAGGGACTGGATGCGCTTGGGCGTGAGGCCGCTGCGGTCCGAGAGGATTTGCGTGAGGGTCTTGCGGGTCTGCATGAGACGCCGGCTGGTTTCCTGCAGCGCAAGTGCCGAGCCGCCTGCCCCCTGGGGGATCAGCGGGTCGTGAATCATGAGCTCTGCATGGGGCGCCATACGGCGATCGTCGCCGCCCATAAAGATCACGGCGCCCATGGACGCGGCGAATTCCAGGCAGACGGTGCGGATGGGGCACGATGCGAGGCGCATGGCGTCATAGATCGCGAGACCCGATCGCACGCTTCCGCCGGCGCTGGCGACAAATATGGTGATGGGGCGGCTGGGGTCGGTGGCATCGAGCAGGCGGATCTGCTGGCATAGGTCGTGGGCCATCGGGGTTTCGATGTTTCCCATGACGGAGAGCTCGCGACGGGCGAGCATCTCATCGTAAATGCTGGTGAGCGTGATACCTCGGGCGGATTCACGCATGGTGAGGGGGCTGATGATGGGGGAATGATTGGTGTCCATGAGGACTCCTTTCTGTTGGTTGTGTTGTGGAATAGGATTGTTGCCCGCGGAGGGGCTGGCGGGCTACAGGGTTCGTCCGAGCCTGAGATCGAGCTCGGTTGTGGGGCAGGCTGCCTGTTCGTGAGGCTCGCAAGCGCCAAGGGCTCCAAAGCGATGGAGCGTTGCGGCGGGCGTGGTGTAGGCGAGCCGCAGCTGATGCTCGACAGGGGCACATCCGTCATTTTTGTAATGAGCCGCGTAGTACTGCGCGATGCTGGCGTTCATCTCGCTGCCATTGCGATGGCGCTCAAACTGGCGTCTGCAGGTCTCGATGATCTTTGCTACCGACTTGGGTGCCGTCGCGGGAACAAGGGCGAGATAGCCCTCAAATAGCTCGTTGATGCTCAGGAGGTACAGCAGATCGATCAGCGTCCTTATGGCTGCTCCCTCGGCGGAAAAGTGCGCGGTCATGCGGTTATATCGGTTGCGGTCGACGATGGCCGCATGGGGTCTTGGAGTTTTCTGCCCCGTGGTTCCGGGCTTTTGCCGCGCCTGTGTATTGAGCTCGACGTTGCAGCGCTTGAGGCCGTCCAACGGAAGGAACAGTGCGGTGCGCAGGGTGTTCCGCTTGCTTTCGAGTTCATGACGCTCGTCGGGTTCCCATTCGAGCTTGAGTTTCGTGTCGAGCGCCGTAAGCATATGGGCTAGGCAGCCTACGGTAAGAACGTACGAATCGTTGTCGCGTTTTGGGGCATAGGGGTCTGTCAGCTTGCGAATGTCGGGGTCGCCCATGATCTTTGTGCAGCGCTTCAGCAGTTGAGGGTGGTCGGCCAAGATCGTCGCGAGCGGTAGCGACGCGTAGTTCTTGATGGTCGCGGCGGCAAAGGCGGCGTCATATTCGTTTGCATATGCTCGCTCAATGCGGGCATCCAGAATGCTTTTCTTATCGCCGTCTTCAGCGTGGTGGTTTGTCATAGCTTCTCCAATCGGTTGATGTTCGTGCTGTTTGTTGATGTGTTGGTTGTCGTGAGTGATGTGCTTGCCGTGGGTGATGTGCTGACGTTGGGGTGCTATGCGGTTTTCAATGAGCCCGTGAGGCAGTTGCTGCAGGGGCGGGATGGAACGGCCCATGCAAGGCGGAAGGCATCGTGCTCAAAATCGAGACAGCAATGCCCTGGGTGCCTCACATGTGGCAGTTACCTCATTAAGTTGTCATTGCGTTTGGGGTTGTACTTTGCCGATCTTCTTTCTCTTACACGCTGAAAACTGAAACTGAATATGCTCGATCAAACGATGACCACCGGAGCGGTCATCTTTAAAGTACGTTCGTTTTGCTGATTTGACAAGAACTAATTTTGAATTTTTTTCTACGGGATGAAATGAGATTTGTGGAACGGTCGCGATTGGTGTCGCCAGCTTTGCATGTGGTGGCTCGGCGTTTGGGCTGGAACGACTGAGCCCCGAGATGGCGTCCCGTTCATGTTTGAGACAATATATGACTTTTTGCCCGTTGCAAACAGAGTCGCGGTGGGTGTTCTGTATGATGGCTCAAACAAGGTTGTTCAATGACAGGGAGGCATATATGGCAATCAAAGCCATCGCAATGGATATCGACGGTACGCTCACCAACGACCAGAAAGTGATTAGCCCGCGTACGCGCGAGAAGCTGCTCGCGGCGCAGGAGTCGGGCATTAAGCTCATTTTGGCTTCGGGCCGTCCCGCATGGGGGCTGCACGCCTTGGCGCAGGAGCTCGACCTTCAAAACCATGACGGTCTGCTGGTGGCCTTTAACGGCGCTCACGTCGTCGATGCCCAGACCGACGAGGTGCTGTTCGATCAGGCTATGTCTGCCGACGAATTGCATCGCCTGATTGATCACCTGCGTAATTTTGACGTGATCCCTATGATTTCGCTCGGTCGCGATCTGCATGTCGAGGACTCGTATCATTGCATGATCACGCTGCCTGACGGCTCGCAGAAGAATATCGTCAAGTATGAGCGCGACGCGTGCGATCTTAAGATTCGCGAGGTGGAGAGCCTGCATGAGGTCGCTGATGCTTATCCCGTGGACAAGCTGCTCACTGCGGGCGACCCGGCCTATTTGCAAGCGCATCACGAGGAGATGTACGCGCCCTTTACTCAGACGCTTTCTGGTATGTTTACGGCCGACTGGTACTTTGAGTTTACGGCGCCCGGTATCGACAAGGCCCGTGCGCTCGAGGGCGCCCTGCCCAAGCTCGGCATCGATGCCAGCGAGGTCGTATCGTTTGGCGACGGCCAGAACGACAAGTCCATGATTGAGTGGGCGGGTACCGGTGTTGCCATGGGTAACGCCGTCGACGAGGTCAAAGCTGTGGCCCAGATGGTGACCGCCAATAACAACGAAGACGGTATTGCGGTGGCGCTGGATAAGCTGCTGGGTTAGAATCGCCGATAATGCATGGTTCGGGCGCCTGCTTACAGGCGCCCTTTTGTTAGGGAGGGTGCCGTGTCCGCATTTCCGTTCGACGCCGTTATCTTTGACATGGACGGCGTGATTGTCGATACCGAGTATTACTACCTGGGCGAGACCGCAGCTTTTGCCAAGGAGCTTGGGTTGAACCTGACTCAAGAGGAATTGAACGGGCAGGTCGGTACTTCGCATCAGTTCTTCCTGCATATGCTGGTCGATTGGTTTGAGCGCGCCGGTAAGGGGCATTTCACTGGCGAGGAAGCGTTGGCCCGTTGGGACGAGTGGGCGCATAAGCGTCCGCGCGACTATCAGGCTTTGATTAACCCAGGCGCCGTGGATACGATTCGAGAGCTGCCGCGCCGTGGCGTTCGCGTGGCGCTTGCCAGCTCGTCTCCCATGGTTAGCATCGAGGAAGTGCTCAATGCGTGCGGGCTGTCGGATGCCTTTGAGTATGTGGTGAGCGGCGAGCAGTTTAAGGAGAGCAAGCCCGAGCCCGACATCTACCTGCATGCGCTGGATCTCCTGGGGCTGCCCGCGAATCGCTGCTGCTGCGTTGAGGATTCGGTGCCTGGCATCACTGCCGGCAAGCGAGCCGGCCTGACAGTCATTGCCAAGCGCGAGGAGCGCTTTGGATTTAGCCAAGATGCCGCGGACAAGATTATCGACCAGCTGCCGGAGCTGCTGGAACTCGCGTAGATCCTGGGCGGTACTGCTGTTACAACGGTAGTACCGTTGGCATAAGAGAGAGGTGGCGTCATGGCTTTTAACGTGAGCGCACTGGGGTTTGGCGACAACGTCGTCGACCGTTACGAGCATATTCACACTATGTATCCGGGTGGCAATGCGGTGAACTTTGCCGTGTATGCCAAGAAGTGCGGTGCCGCGCGCTCCGCGTATATGGGCATCTTTGGTAATGACGCTGCTGCCGAGCATGTGATTGCGAGTCTTGAGGATGAGGACGTTGAACTAGCCAAATGCAAGCAGCTCATCGGCGAGAACGGTGCGGCGCGCGTTACTGTGGTTGATGGTGATCGTGTATTTCTGGGGTCTAACGATGGTGGCATCCGTGGTGATGCGCGCTATGTGCTCGATCGTTTTGATCTGGCGTATATGAAACAGTTTGATGTGGTTCATTCGGGTAACTATTGCTTTACCGAGCGTGAACTTCCCAAGTTGAAGGCCGCGGGCATCACGGTTTCGTTTGACTTCTCGGATGATTCGACCGACGAGTACTACGAGCAGATTGTTCCCTACGTTGACTTCGCGTTCTTTAGCGCGGCAGACGCCGCGAGCGAGGATGAGATTCGCGAGCGACTTGCTTGGGTGAAGAGCCTGGGCCCATGTTTTGTGTCCGCAACGGCTGGCGCCGAGGGCTGCATTGCCTATGACGGCGAGCGTTACTATCGGCAGCATGCCAAGCCCGTGGCAGACATGAAGGACACCATGGGTGCGGGCGACTCGTTCCTGACTTCGTTCCTGATGTGCTATCTCGATTCCGCCAAGCGTGGCGAGGATGGTGCCGAGGCCGTCGAGCGCGCACTCGACTTTGCGGCGGGGTTTGCTTCGACCGTATGCGGTATGGAAGGCTCCTGGGGCCATGGAGCGCCAATTTCCGAATAGGTGAGCAGTCCCGGTGAGTCGAATTGTCGCCTCCCCGGGACCCCGTGGGCAAAAAATGCCAAATATGAGTACTGTCACTAATTTAGTAACAGCGAAATCAAGCTTTTGAGAACCTAGCTGGGTGTCTGCGAGCGATTAAAACCTGCTAAAAATGATTTTAAGCACCTTGATAATGAACAGTTGTGCATTATCAAGATGTTATTTTGCCGTAAATAATGTGACTAGATTTGCAACAGTACTCATATTTGGCATTTTTTGCACACAGGGGTTAGCGAAGGCCAAAAACAGAGCGTGCATTTGCTAAAACCGCTGACTCAATATGCTTTGCGTCACAGTTTTTGAGTGAGGCGATGCGTTCTGAGGTCCATGTGAGCGATCTGATGAGCGACTGCGCGCTTGTTTCTGTGTTTGCCTCCGCCGGTGCATCGGTCTCGAGCAGTAAACGATCGAGTGGAATCTGTCGTGCGTATTCGCGTCCTCGTTTAGACGCGAGCATGCGTTCGTTGACGGAAAAATAGCAACCCGCATTACGCGCGCGGTCGAGTTCGTCCGAAGTGCCGCTAAACCAGTGGAAGATGATAGCGGGGGAGTCGGGGTTTGGGATGAGTAGTCCGTGCGATTCGAGGGCGTCCAGCACGGTTCCTGCCGAACGAACGGCGTGAATTGATATCACGCGCCCGGTAAGAGGATGCTGCACGAGCGCATCGCAGAGCCGGTCAAATGCCTGTATTTGAAGCAGTTCGCTTCCGGCGAAGCGCGCGGAAAAGTCGAGTCCCACCTCGCCGATGTAGCGCTCTTGGGCAGCAACTTCGCAAAGCAGATTGACTTCGGCAGGACCGCAGCGGCCGTCGGCGAGCCACCAGGGGTGGAGCCCAATGCCGGCGATGATGCCCGGATGGCGATGAGCGCGCTCGTTTGCGGCCGAAAAGTCGCGTGGGTCGACCCCGCAGTCAAAGAGCCCCAGACCCAACGCCGCCGACTCACTGGCTGCAGCATCGGGGCTGAGCGTCAAATCAAGGTGACAATGCGTGTCAAAGAATCGCGGTTCCATCGCAGGGCATCCTGCTAGTCCAGGCGCTGGCCATCGGCGCGCACGCGCTCGGTGCCGCGCCCACTGATCTGGCGGATAACCTCGCCGGCAATCATCTGACCCATGATGGACGGCATAAAGCTGGCGGTTCCGAGTTCGGTACGCTCGTGGATGTTGGAAGGGTCGCGGGGCTGTGTCTTAACCGATTCCTCGCAGCTAAACAGTACATGCAGGCTCTTGATTCCGCGCTTCTTGCATTCTTTGCGCATGATGCGGCTCATGGGGTCACGTACCGTATCGAAGATGTCGGCAAAGCGGAGGCACTCGGGATGGAGCTTGTTGGCCCCGCCCATGGAGCTAACCAAACGGATGTCGTGGTCCTGAGCATATTTGGCAATGGTGAGCTTGGCCGAGATGGTGTCGATGGCGTCGACGACGTAGTCGAGCTTGCCGTCCGTCTGCTCCAAAACGCTCGCAAAGAACTCATCGATGTTATCGCTCAACAGGTATTCAGTTCGCTTGATGACGGTGGCGGCAGGATTGATATCGTGGATCATGGCCTCCATCACGTCAACCTTGCGCTTGCCGACGGTGCTGTGAAAGGCGATGGCCTGGCGATTGATATTGCTGGGCGCGATGATGTCCTTATCCAGAATGACGAAATGTCCGATGCCGCCGCGGGCGAGTGCCTCGCAGCAGTTGGAGCCCACGCCTCCGCAGCCGAGCACCAGTACCGTAGCATCGGCGAGCTTGTCGAGTGCCTCGCGGCCCATGATGATCTCGAGCTTGGTGTCGCGTGTCTCGATGGGGGCTGCGGCTGCGGTTTCGGTCATAGATATCCTCCGATGGGGAGTCGGTCGTGTTTTAGCTATCGCCATTATAGGTATTATTGCGATTCCATTTGAGCCCTTGGAGCTTGTTGAAATGGGATCGGGATTCGCATAAGATTGAAGCAGATGGCACCCGTTGCCGCGGGTTGGCCAACTCCCAAACACGTTTGTAGCGTGAGAAGTGGCCGTCTTCGCATTACGCGGGGGCGGCTATTTCATTCGACCTCCAATGTGGATGCCGAGCTCCACAGCCGCGATTACAAGCAACAACAACGTCAGGACATCGTCAATACTCATAGTCCATCTCCTTCTCGGGTAGAGGGAGCTGGCCCATCTGCTTCAACTTCCATTGTAGCTAAATACGAACGAATGTTCTATAGAAGCTGCTGTATTAGATAATTAGACAAACATCTAAATATCGAGTATAGTGTGCGCGTCGAACGAAATGATGAGAGGAGGTCCTATGCCGGGAGAGGGTTTTAAGGCGCTTGCCGATCCTACGCGGCGGCGCATTTTGGAACTACTGCACGAGGGCAATTGTACGGCCGGAGAGCTTGCCGAGCATTTTGACATCAGTAAGCCGTCACTGAGCCATCACTTGGCGACGCTCAAAAACGCCGGGTTGGTGACCGATGAGCGCCATGGCCAAAACATCGTATACAGCTTAAACACCACCGTCATGCAGGATTTAATTGGCTGGTTTATGGGCTTTACAAACACGGAAGGTGATAAGGATGAATAACGAAAACAAGGGCATTCACCCCACGGGGGTATCGTCGCGCGTGTGGATTGCGCTGGTCGCTCTGTGCGTCGCCAATGTCGTAGCGCACCTCATGGTGATGCCGAGCTTGCCGGCGCAGATTCCCACGCACTGGGGCGCGAACGGCGCCGTCGACGGTTGGGGTCCTAGCTGGATGGCCTCCGCGCTCGGCGTGCTGCCTCTGGCGCTTCTCGCAATGTTCTGCGTGGTGCCGCGCATCGACCCCAAAGGTGAGGCATATCGAACCTCGGGCAAGTTCTACCAGGGCTTCGTAATCGCCTTCACCTTGTTCATGTGCGCGATAAGCTGGCTGGGAGAGCTTACGGTCTGGGGCGTGGTGCCGGCGGTCGGTTCGGTTAACGTGCTGATTTCCGGTGTTGTCGGTTTGCTGTTCATCGGCGTAGGCAACTACTTGCCGCGTGTGAAGCAGAACTATACGCTCGGTATCAAGACACCCTGGGCGCTTGCCGATCCCGAGAACTGGCGCCGTACGCAGCGTTTTGGCGGCGCCTGCTTTATGGTGCTGGGTATTGGCCTGATTGTGATGGGCGTGGCAGGCAGCGTGCTTTCGAGTGAAGTCGTCGCCGCGGTGATTGCGGTTCTGGCGTTTGGTTCGGTCGGAGCCGTCTACGTCTACTCGTATCTGCTGTGGCGCAAATCGCAGCGGGCCGTTCGCTAAGGTTGCGGAAAACTAGCGTACGCAGTTCATAGTATGTTCCGGGGGACTTTTCCCAGGTAGTATTAGGGGGTGTGGGCAACCATGCCCCTTTTTATTAGAACGCGTGGACTGCCTCTCCGCTTTTTCCAAAACGGAGAGGGGGAGAAGATTTCCGCAGCTAGATAAGGAGAAATGACTGTGGCGGAGTTCATTTATCAGATGTATCAGGCTCGCAAGGCCCATGGCGACAAGGTAATCCTTGACGACGTGACCCTGAGCTTCTACCCCGGTGCCAAGATCGGCGTCGTGGGCCCCAACGGTATGGGCAAGTCGACCCTGCTCAAGATCATGGCCGGCATCGAGGAGGTCTCCAACGGTGATGCCAAGCTCACCCCCGGCTACACCGTGGGCATCCTGCAGCAGGAGCCGCCGCTCGACGACGACAAGACCGTCATCGAGAACGTGCGCATGGCGTTTGGCGACATGATCGCCAAGGTCGATCGCTTCAACAAGATCGGCGAGGAGATGTGCGATCCGGACTGCGACATGGACGCCCTCATGGCCGAGATGGGAAAGCTCCAGGACGAGATTGACGCCGCCGACGGCTGGGATATCGATTCCAAGCTCGGCCAGGCCATGGACGCCCTGCAGCTGCCCGATTCCGACATGCCGGTCAACGTGCTCTCCGGCGGCGAGCGCCGTCGCGTGGCCCTGTGCAAGCTGCTGCTCGAGGCTCCCGACCTGCTGCTGCTCGACGAGCCCACCAACCACCTGGACGCCGAGTCGATCCTGTGGCTCGAGCACTTCCTGCACAACTACCAGGGCGCGGTGCTTGCCGTCACACACGATCGCTACTTCCTGGATAACGTTGCCGAGTGGATCTGCGAGGTCGACCGCGGCCACCTCTATCCCTACAAGGGCAACTACTCCACGTATCTGGAGACCAAGGCCGCGCGTATCGAGGCACAGGGCAACCGCGACGCCAAGCTCGCCAAGCGCATGGAGGCCGAGCTCGAGTGGGTACGCAGCTCGCCCAAGGCTCGCCAGGCCAAGAACAAGGCCCGTCTGGCTCGCTATGAGGAGATGGAGGCCGAGGCGCGCGCAAGCCAGAAGCTCGACTGGACCGATATCCGCATTCCCGTCGGGCCGCGTCTGGGCAACAAGGTTCTCGAGGCCCATCATCTGCACAAGGAGTTCGATGGCCGCGTGCTCATCGACGACCTTTCGTTCACCCTGCCGCGCAACGGCATCGTGGGCGTCATCGGCCCCAACGGCGTCGGTAAGACCACGCTGTTCAAGACGATTGTGGGTCTGGAGCCGCTGACTTCGGGCGAGCTCGAGGTGGGCGAGACCGTCAAGATCTCCTATGTCGATCAGAACCGTTCCGGCATCGACCCCGATAAGAACCTGTGGGAGGTCGTCTCGGATGGCCTGGACCACATGATGGTCGGCGAGACCGAGGTCCCCAGCCGCGCGTACGTGGCGAGCTTTGGCTTTAAGGGCCAGGACCAGCAGAAGCGCGCCGGCGTGCTCTCCGGCGGCGAGCGTAACCGTCTGAACTTGGCGCTTACGCTCAAGCAGGGCGGCAACCTGCTGCTCCTCGACGAGCCCACGAACGACCTCGACGTCGAGACGCTGTCCTCGCTCGAGGCGGCGCTGCTCGAGTTCCCGGGCTGTTCGGTGGTCATTAGCCACGACCGTATGTTCCTGGACCGCGTTGCCACGCACATCCTGGCGTGGGAGGGCACCGACGAGAACCCGGGCAACTGGTATTGGTTTGAGGGCAACTTCGAGGCCTATCAGGCCAACCGTATCGAGCGCCTGGGCGAGGACGCAGCCCAGCCGCATCGTATCCACCGCAAGCTGACGCGTGACTAATTTGTTACGCGGTTTTACCAAACCGCGTAACTGCTCGACGCTGCGCGGGCCGCAAGCACCCCATCTTGCCGTTCAAACCGTCGCTCGCGTACCGAAGTACGCGTCGCTCCTCTTTCACGGCAACCTGGGGCACTTGCGGCCCGCTCGCTGTTGGTCACGAAACATCGATGAATGCTAATAAAAACGGCTCAAATCCGGGTTTGGATTTGAGCCGTTTGTCGTTACTGCTCGGGTTCTTCGACTTTGTCGATGGCCCAGGCGGCTCCGAGACCGCCGGTGGTGTTGCGGCGGATGCGCACGGTGACTTCGTGGCGCTCGCCGGCCTGCGTGTAGCGCAGGGGGAAGATTGCGCGGTTTCGCGCGGCCTCGATGGTACCGCGCTCGCGGGCGATCCAGTAGTACTCGCCGACAATGCCGAGGGTGTCGGCGCCGTAGGGGAGATAGGTCGACAACTGGTGCAGAAGCGGACCGGGGCAGAAGACTTCGGTTGCGAAATCGATGGGGAAGTCCTCGGGGATGGCGGGCGCTACGGGTGCGGGGGTTGGGGCCGCTACGGGTACCGAAGCCGGTGCCGGTGAGGGAATTCGGTCGCAAGCAGAGGCGGGCACGGATTCGATGAAGGGTGCGGGCTCCGGCGTCGCTTCCGGCTTGATCGTGGAATCTGCGGGCTCCTCGGTGACGGGCGCGTCTACAGCTGCGGTTTCAACCTTAACCTGCGTTGCGTTCTCGTTCTCGACGCTCGACTTTGCCTCGATGGGCGTGGATGCCATGGTGGTGATGCCGGCGTTGGCGTTCTCGGGGTCATAGACGACCGTGAGCGAGATGGCGGGCTGCGGCGTCTCGGGCTCCGGCGTCGACTCAGTAGCGCCTTGCTCGTCGGGCTCGTCGGGCTGATTGTCCTCGGCCTCGTCGCCAAAGACATCGCTGTTTTGGAACGCAGACGTCTCGGGCTGGTCAGCGGCTTCTTCGGTTGTCGACTTGGGAGCCTCGTTGAGCTCGGCAGTGGCTTCCTGCTCGGATATGACTTCGGGGTCGGTCGTGGCGGCGATTTCGGTTTCGGCTTCTGCCGTTACCTCAATAGCGACTTCGATCTCTGCCTCGGGCTCGGGCTCCGGAGCGACTTCGGCCACGGGCTCGGGCTCGGAGCGCTTAACGTGCTTGGGACGCACGGCCTTGAGGTCCTTCTCGCCGCGTTTTTTCTTTTTGTAGGACTGCTTGGCACCCTTGGCAGCCTTGGGCTTGTCCTCGCCCTTGGCAAGGGCGGCATCCCATGCCTCGTTGGCGATGACGGTGGCATACAGGCGACCGCCCTTAAAGATGGTCAGCTTAATGCAGTCATCGAGCTCCTCGAGCAGCTCGCGCGTGGACTCGAAGCCCAGGTCATAAGCGGCCATGTCGCCAGCGGCGAGTGCCTCCTCGACCTGCGTCATAAACGTTTGCTTGCCGCACCCAATCGCATCGCGCAGCAGGCGATACAGATAGATGTGGTTGCCCAGCGATAGCGTGGGCCTAACTATTGTCTTGCTCATGGCAAATCTCCTCTTTACACACGTAAAGCATCTTACCATCGCATAGCGTTCGCCATGGCGGCACCCAAGGCAAACGGGCGCGAACCGCTATCGATTCGCGCCCGTTGTACAGGTTGCCTATCTGGGGATGCAGCGCCTAGTTGCCCGATGTCGTGCCTTGGCTTGAACTGTCAGATGTCGTGCCCGATGTGGTGCCACTCGAATTGCTGTTGTTGCTGTCTGCTGTGCCCGTTCCCGACGTGGTGTCGCTCGTCTGGCCGCCCGTGTTCGGCTGCGAACCGTCAGTCGTTTGGCTTGAGTCGGTCGTGCCGGACGGCGTGCCACTGTTGGACGTAGAGGAATCGGTGCCCTGCGATTGGTTTTGGGTGTTCGAGGACGAATCGGCAGAGGTGGAACTGTCCTGCGTGCCGTCCGTCTGTGCCTGCTGGTCTTGCGACTGGGTGTTGCCATTTGCATCACTCTCCGTCGTGCGCGACGACAGAATCGGCTCGGGGCGCTCGCCCAGACCCTCACCGGCGGTGGTGATAAGGATGGCGCCGGCGCAGGCGATGACCGCGACAATGGCGATGGCGATCGAGAAGACGATGACCTTCTTTTGCGTCTGGCTGCGCTCTGCCGCCGCCTTGGCGCGCAGGCTGTCGGGAGCAACGCGCGCCGTGGTCGCGCGCCCCGCAATCTGGCGCATCTCCTGCGTAGTCGCGGCGCCGCCCAGGTGCTCCTCGGCATTAAACTCAACGGGCTCATAGGCGCCGGCGGGGTAGTCGACGGCGGCGTGCGTACCTTTGAGGGCTTCGGCGCTGGCAGAGATAAAGTGGCGGTAGACCTGCGAGGACACAACGGTGATAACCGAGCTCACGGCGGCACCAATTACTGAACCAGCGATACCAATCTTGGAGGCAAGCGCGACGCTCGTGGCGGCAGCTGCGGCGCCGGCGATGATCTGGGGAATGGAAATGTCGTCGAACAGGCCCTTTTTGGGCGCGATGGCCATGGTCTGTCCGATGGAATGGTTCTCGTGCACGCCGTTGTTGAGCGATGCCGGCGTCATGACGCGCGTGCGCGGCGCGTCGGTGTACTTGGTTGTCATACGGGGTCCTCCCGGTGTAAATCTGCTTCGTTTCGTGTAGCCCTCAGGGTACCCACCAGATGTGAATCGTGCGTGACGTTTAACAGATACCATCAACTCATCAATAGCTCACCAAGTTGGTGGGATGCGGTTACACCCGGCGGTTGAACTACAATAGGGCTTGCTAATTGTTGTGAATGGCGTCTACGCACGGGAGCATTCTTATGAATCTTCACCTTTCTCAGTCTGATGGCTTTTTGCGTGTGGCGGCGGCGTCGCCGCAGATTCGCGTGGTCGATGTCGAGGGCAATGCCGAGGTTGCGTTAGCGGCTGTTCGCGCGGCTGTTGAGCGCGGCGTTCGCGCGCTGGTGCTGCCCGAGCTTAATCTGACTGGCTATACCGCGGCCGATCTGTTCCATAACCGCACGCTGCTGCATGCCTGCGAGGCTGCTTTGGTGCATATCCTCGATGAGACTCGTGAGCTTCCGATTGTCTTTACCATCGGTCTTCCCGTTGCAGTTGCCGAGAATATCTACAACTGCGCCGCCGTGTGCTGCGCGGGCGAGCTTTTGGGCCTCACGGCCAAGAAGTATCTGCCCAACTATGGCGAGTTCTACGAGCGCCGCTGGTTTGCTCCGGCGCCCGCAGATCCCGTGTGGGTCGAGTTTGCCGGTCAGGGTCCGGTTCCGCTGGGTTCGGAGCTTGTCTACCGCTGCTGTGACGAGGGTGCCGAGGATATGGTGCTGGGCGTTGAGGTCTGCGAGGACCTGTGGGTGCCGGCGCCCCCTTCGACCGAGATGGCGCTTGCCGGTGCGACGGTGATCCTCAACCCGTCGGCCTCGGACGAGATTATCGGCAAGGCAGATTACCGACGCAGCCTCATATCCAACCAGAGCGCGCGCCTGTACTGTGCCTATGCCTATGCAGATGCGAGCGAGGGCGAGTCCACGACCGACATGGTCTTTGCGGGCGAGAACCTCGTCTACGAAAACGGATCTAAGCTCGCCGCCACGAAGCTTCTTACCTGCGATATGGCGGTGGCCGATGTCGATCTTGACCGTCTGGTTGCCGAGCGCCGCCGCTCGACGACGTGGACGCGCGCGGACGATGCGCCGGAGGCCACGACCGTTGAATTTTCGTTTGAGGGCGTGCTGACGGACGAACCTGTCCTGCGCGATGCACTCGGCATCGACCGTGTCTTCCCCCGTGCGCCCTTTGTGCCGGCCGACCATGGTGACCTGGCCGAGCGTTGCGAGACCATCTTCGACCTGCAGACCGCCGGTCTCAAGACCCGCCTTGCCCACACGGGCACCAAGGCTGCGGTCATCGGCCTTTCGGGTGGCTTGGACTCTACGCTGGCACTGCTTGTGACCGTGCGTGCCTTCGATGCGCTGGGGCTGCCGCGCACCGGTATCACAGCCGTGTCCATGCCCGGCTTTGGCACGACGCATCGCACTAAGTCCAACGCCGAGTCGCTCGCTCGCGACCTAGGCGTGAGCTTCCGCGAGGTTTCGATCCATGCGGCTGTGGAGCAGCACTTCAAGGACATTGAGCACGATTCGGCCGTGCAGGACGTGACCTACGAGAACAGCCAGGCCCGCGAGCGTACGCAGATTCTGATGGACTTGGCCAACCAGGCTGGCGGTTTTGTCATCGGCACGGGCGACCTGTCGGAGCTGGCGCTCGGCTGGGCTACCTATAACGGCGACCACATGAGCATGTACGCCGTCAACGCGAGCGTGCCCAAGACGCTCGTGCGTCATCTGGTGCGCTATGCCGCCGATGTCTTTGGCGGGCGTATTGCCGAGGTCTTGCTCGACATCCTCGATACGCCGGTGTCTCCCGAGCTTCTGCCGCCCACGGGCGATGGCGAGATTGCACAGAAGACCGAGGATTTGGTGGGGCCGTACGAGCTGCACGACTACTTCCTCTATTACCTGCTGCGCTTTGGCTTTGAGCCGGGCAAGATCTACCGCATGGCGCTCAAGAGCTTCGAGGGCGTCTACGACGCCAAGACCGTCCACACGTGGCTACGTACGTTCTACCGTCGCTTCTTTGCCCAGCAGTTTAAGCGCAGCTGCCTGCCCGATGGTCCCAAGGTTGGCTCGGTGACGCTCAGCCCGCGCGGCGATTGGCGTATGCCGAGTGACGCCGGTTCGCGTCTGTGGCTTGCGCGGATCGACGCGCTCAATCCAGTTGACTAAGGTTGGCTAAATTGAACCAATACGGGGGTTGCAAGCGTTACACTTTTGCAATCTGATGGCCCGTATCGCGCGGCGCTCTTGTCGGAGCGCCGCGTTTTTTATATCGAAAGGTGGCACCATGCAGGCATCGCAGCGTCTCGACCGCTTTGGCGCGGAGGTCTTCGCCTCACTCAACAACAAGCTTCTCGCGCTGAAGGCTCAGGGCAAGACCATTTACAACATGAGCGTGGGCACGCCCGACTTTAAGCCGTACGACCACGTGGTCGAGGCGCTCACGCAGGCAGCCCAAGATCCCGAGATGTGGAAGTATGCCCTGCGTGACCTGCCCGAACTCAAGCAAGCCGTGTGCGATTACTATGAGCGTCGCTTTGGCGTTTCGGGCATTACGCCGTCCATGGTGCAGTCGTGCAACGGCACGCAGGAGGGCGTGGGCCATTTGGGCCTGGCCCTGCTCGATCCGGGTGACACCATTCTGGTTCCCGATCCGTGCTACCCGGTCTTCGAGGCGGGTGCCAAGATCGCCGATGCCAAGCTCGAGTACTATCCGCTGGTTGCCGAGCACAATTACCTGCCCTATGTGGCGGGCATCGATCCCGAGGTGGCCGATCGTGCCAAGTACATGATCGTGTCGCTGCCCGCCAACCCGGTGGGCTCGGTGGGCACGCCCGAGATCTACGAGGAGATCATCGCTTTCGCCCGCGAGCACGACCTGCTGATCGTCCATGACAACGCATACTCCGACATCGTGTTCGACGGCGAGCCGGGCGGCAGCTTCTTGCAGTATCCCGGTGCGCTTGAGGTGGGCGTGGAGTTCTTCTCGCTCTCCAAGTCGTTTAACGTCACCGGTGCCCGCATCGGCTTTTTGGTCGGTCGCGAGGATGTGGTCTCGGCCTTTGCCAAGCTGCGCGGCCAGATCGACTTTGGCATGTTCTTCCCGATCCAGAAGGCCGCCATCGCCTGCCTGAACGGTCCGCGCGATGAGGTCGAGGCGCAGCGTCTGAAGTACCAGGAGCGCCGCGATGCCCTGTGCGACGGTCTTGAGGGCTTGGGCTGGGAGCGCCCCAACGCGCATGGCTCTATGTTTGTGTGGGCCAAGCTTCCCGGTGGCCGCACCGATTCCATGGCGTTTTGCGAGGAGCTCATGGAGAAGGCCGGCGTTGTGGTGACGCCGGGCGCGAGCTTTGGTCCTTCGGGCGAGGGGCACGTGCGCATGGCGCTGGTCTTGCCGCCCGACCAGATCGCTTTGGCTGTCGAGGCTATTCGCGAGGCGGGCCTGTATTAGAAAGCTATTTCGCCTCGTCAATATATCGAAACCGATTTCGTGCAGTTATTTTACGAATCCTGCAAACAATTTCGGTAAACGGTCGATTTTTGGCTGCGAATAGGAGCATAATCAAAGTCCCGATTGGATGTATTGGGATTACGACAAGCCGCTCGGGTCGTTCCCGGGCGGCTTGTTTGTGGAGTGAGATGGGAGTTTCTAATGGTTAACGAGAAGAAGGTCGCTATTGTCGGCTGCGGTTTCGTCGGTTCGTCTTCGGCGTTCGCGCTGATGCAGAGCGGTCTGTTCTCCGAGATGGTCCTCATCGACGTGGACAAGAACCGCGCCGAGGGTGAGGCCCTGGATATCGCGCACGGCATGACGTTTGCCGAGCCGATGAAGATCTACGCCGGCGATTATTCCGATGTCGCCGACGCCGCCATGATTGTCGTCACCGCCGGCGCTGCCCAGAAGCCCGGTGAGACCCGCCTGGACCTGGTCAACAAGAACGTCAGCATCTTTAAGTCCATTATCCCCGAGATTAAGAAGTCCGGCTTCGACGGCATTCTGCTCATCGTCTCCAACCCGGTCGATGTTCTGACCTACGCCGCCATCAAGATGTCCGGCCTGCCCGAGGGCCACGTCATCGGTTCCGGCACCGTGCTCGACACCGGCCGTCTGCAGCAGATGCTTGGCGCCCACGTCGAGGTTGACCCGCGCGATGTCCAGGCCTACGTCATGGGTGAGCACGGCGACTCCGAGTTTGTCGCTTGGTCCAGCGCTCAGGTTGCCGGCGTTCCGCTGAACACCTTCTGTGAGCTTCACGGCCACCTGGAGCATGAGGCTGCCGAGAAGCGCATCGCCGAGGACGTCAAGAACTCCGCCTACACCATCATCGAGAAGAAGCACGCCACCTACTACGGTGTCGCTATGGCCGTCAAGCGCATCTGCACTGCCGTCATGCGCGATGAGCAGACCGTTCTGCCTGTCTCCTCGCTCATGGTGGGCGAGTACGGCCTGTCCGATCTTGCCATCTCTATGCCGACCGTCGTTGGCCGCGACGGCGTTGTCTGCCGCGTCCCCGTGCCGCTGGACGATGACGAGCAGCATGAGCTCACCGTCTCCGCCAAGGCCCTCAAGGACATCATCGACAGCGTCGACTTCTCCTGCTAAATCAAGCTCGCTAGAGCGAAAAGCTACAATGAAGGCGTCCGAGTCCACGCGGCCCGGGCGCTTTTTTGGTGCAAAGTAACCTGACCCCAATGCACTATAGTCGATGGGAGGGCCATGTCGGATTCGCCTAATTTTTTGACCTATGCCCAGACGGCGTTTGATCCGTTTGAGGAGCGGCCGTTCTGCGCGGTGGATAGCCTGGTCTTTGCGTGGTTGTCCTATTTGCGTTTGCCGGGTGATATGGCGGAGCTGACGAACTGGCAGGGCCTAGACGTACGCGAGCTGCTGCGTGCCGAGTGCTATCGGGACATGATTGACGACTTGTGGGACCCGGAGGGGAGCAGGGCCTTGTTGGAGGCCGTGGCAGCAAGTCCTCGCTACCGTGGCGTGCACGTTTGCGGCTATCGTGCTGTGAGCGATGTGGTGGCGACGGAGCAGTTTGCAGCCATGGCGTTCCGGTTTCCGGCGGGGTTTAGTTACCTTTCCTTCCGGGGGACCGACAGCACGATTGTGGGTTGGAAAGAGGACTTTAACATGGCGTTCCGGTGTCCTGTGCCGGCCCAGGAATCCGCGGCACGTTATGTGGACGAGGCGGCGGATGCGATTGACGGGCCGCTTTTGTGCGGAGGTCATTCCAAGGGTGGAAACCTTGCGGTGTACGGTGCGGCAATGTGCTCCGATGTCGCCCGTGAGCGAATCGAACGGGCATATTCCCATGATGGTCCGGGTTTCGTCGAGGAGTTCCTGAACGGCGACGCCTTTGCCGATCTTTCCGGTCGAATCGACAAGACGCTACCTCGGTCGTCGATCTTTGGCATGATGTTCGAGACACAGGAGGACTATGCCATCGTTGAGAGCACCGAGTTCAGCCTGCTGCAACACAATCCCTTTAGCTGGGTGGTTGATGGTCGCGACTTCGTGTACTGCGAGCGCCTGTCCGCCGGTGCTCGATACGTTGATGGCTCTATTCGCGAGATGCTGCTTGCAGTGTCGCCTAGCGAGCGCGAGCGTTTTGTAGATGCGTTGTTCTCCGTGTTTGAGGCTACGGGTGCTGAGCGGTTTGCGGATATCGCTGGGAATCTGCGCGAGAGCCTGCCCGTGATGCTCCAGGCTGCGCAAGGCTTTGACAAGGATACGCGACGCTTTGTCTCGCAGACCATCGCGGCAATCCTTAAATGCGCACTGCTGCCCAAACGACCCCAGATCGACATGCCCGCTGCCGGCAAGAGTTTGGCAGAACAGCTCGAGGCTTGGCAGTCCGAGCTCCTGCGCTAGCCATTGGTGCAAAGCAACCTGTCCCCGATGCGCCAATCTTCGATGCGCTTGGGGCGGGTTCGACCGCTATACTGATTCGTGCTCAATTCGATCTAGAACGGAATGCCGTATATGAAAATCAATCACGCGATTCTGCATATCCTGGACTTTGACTCTGCCGTCAACGTCATGAGCCAGCGCGAGCTCGATATCGAGAGCCGTACCGTGCGTAATTTCGTAACCACGCACCTGCGGCGCGCTCGTACCTCGGCTGATAACAAGCGTGCCACGTTTGCCGAGAACTCCGCATTCGGCGGCGAGCTCAAGGGCTATTTCTTTGGCGAGCGCGAGTTCGTGGACCTGTCGCAGCAGATTGCGGAGTTTATCTCCTCCGAGCTCACCAAAGCCGAGAAAGCCGAGTCTACCGATGTGCTCGTGGCTGATTTTGACGACGATGAGGATGCCCGCTGGTTTGCCGTGATGCTGCTGGGCTCCAAGCAGGCTTTTATGCACGAGGTGGGTCGCGAAGAGGGCGAGGTGCGCAACGACATTGCGCGCCACTACGCCATTCTGCCGAATCCCTCGCAAAAGGTGCCGAGCTATGCAATCGTGCGTGCAAGCACCATGGAGATCGGCTATGTGGATAAGAAGCGCAAGATTGCCGGCGAGGATCGCATGCTCATTCCCGATGGCCTGCTGCAGTGCGACACGGGGGTATCGGGCAAGGAGGTCATCGACACCGTGACGCGTGTGGTCGAGGAAGTCGCCGAGGAGCACGGTGCCAACACGGCTGTAGCACTCGCCAAGGTTAAGGCTGCTGTTGCCGAGAAAGTTGAGGATGACGAGGAACTGCCCCCTTGGGATATCGTCGATGAGGTCTTTGAGGACGAGCCGGTCATCAAGGAGAGCGTGCGCGCGGCACTGACCGAGGAGAAGGTTCCCGAGCGCGTTCCCGTGGAGCGCAAGCAGGTCGAGCGCGCGGCCGTGCGCAATCACAAGATTCGTACCGATACGGGCATCGAGATCAGCTTCCCGGCCGAGATGGGTTCGAACTCCGAGTACATCGAGTTTGTCAACGAGCCCAACGGCCTCATCTCCATCGAGCTCAAAAACATCGGGTCAATTGAGAATCGATAAACTACACTTGGACGCTGTAGAAAAACAAGGGCCGAAGCTCCGATGGTGCTTCGGCCTTTTTGCTTGGGATTGAATTGCGCCGCAGGTTGAGCATACGCCAGCGAAAACGTGGTTTGTCAAAACCGCGTAACTATTAAAGTTGACGTAAGCCCTCTTCGAGGCCGGTCTTGCTGTCGGTCTTCTCGTCGCGCATCTTGATAACGCGGGCGGGGACACCGGCCACGACGGCGCCGGCGGGGACGTCCTCGACGCATACGGCACCGGCAGCCACGACGGCGCCCTTGCCCACGCGCACGCCCTCCAGGACCACGGCGTTGGCGCCGATCATGACATCATCCTCGATGATGACGGGCGTGGCGCTCGCGGGCTCAACGACACCTGCCAGTACGGTGCCGGCGCCGATGTGGCAGTTCTTGCCCACGGTTGCGCGGCCGCCCAGGACGGCGCCCATATCAATCATAGAGCCCTCGCCGATAACGGAGCCGATGTTGATGATGGCACCCATCATGATGACGGCGCGGTCGCCGATCTCGACGCGGTCGCGGATGATTGCGCCCGGCTCGATGCGGGCGTTGATGCCCTTAAGGTCGAGCATGGGGACGGCGGAGTTGCGGCAGTCATTCTCGACGTCGTAGCAGTCGATGGAGTCGGCATTGGCATCGAGGATGGCCTTGAGCTCGTCCCAGTCGCCAAAGACGGTCTTGCCACGACGGCCGCCGTAGACGTGCGCATCGCCCCAGGCAACCTTCATGCCGGGCTTCTCGCGCACATACAGTTTGACGGGCGTCTTTTTAGGCGCGGTGGCGATGTAATTGATGATCTCCTGTGCATCCATTTCGGCTGCGTTGCTCATTTGCTATCTCTCCTTTGGGTGGATTCGGTTGATACCCGGTTAGGCAAACATGACCTGGTCGAACGTATAGAAGCCGGGTTCGCGGGTGACGAGCTTCTGCGCGGCTGCCAAGGCGCCGTTGACAAAGATCTGACGGCTCGTGGCGCGGTGGGTGAGCGTGACCTCCTCGTCCTGGCCAAAGAAACTCACCTCGTGCACGCCGGCGACGGTGCCGCCGCGCAGCGAGTGCATACCGATCTCCTTGGGGTCACGCGCGCCGCACATGCCCTCGCGACCGTAGACAGGATGATAACCAGCCTCGGGCTCGGCCTCGACCACGGCGTCGAGCAGCAACTTGGCTGTGCCGCTGGGGGCATCGACCTTTTGGTTGTGGTGCGTCTCGACGATCTCGCAGTCAAAGCCGGGCAGCTCGCGTGTGGCCTGCGCTACCAGATGACGCAGGGCTGCAATACCGATGGAGTAATTGCCCGAGTGCATGACACGGGCATTCTGGCCCAGCTCGCGCAGGCGGTCCATCTGCTCAGGCGAATAGCCCGTGGTGCCGGAAACGAGTGCGGCGCCCGTGCGCTCGACATAGGCGACGACGGCATCGAAGGTCACGACGTTCGAGAAGTCGATGATGACGTCGGCTGCCGGGGCGCTCTCGAGATCGGACAGATCAAAACCGATCTGGGCGACGATATCAAAAACGGGCTGACCGGCGGCGTCGACAACGCCCTCGGCGGTGGTGCGGATGAGCGAGCCCATGCGGCCCGTTCCCATAATGACGGTCTTAATCAAGCAGACCAGCTCCCTTCAGAGCATCGGTAAGTGCAGCGCGCGCGTCGTCTGCCATGGGGCAAAGCGGCATGCGGTAGTTGGCTTCGATCATACCCATCTGTGCGAGTGCCTCCTTGACGGGGATGGGGTTGACCTCGCTAAAGAGGGCGTTGATGAGCGGCTGGCCGGCAATCTGGATGTCGCGGGCACGTGCCACGTCACCGTCCAGATAGGCACGGCACATGTCATGCACGAGCTGCGGCTGAACGTCGGCCCACACGCTGATGGTGCCCGAGGCACCCAGGCTCATGAGCGGTACGGTGAGCGCATCCTCGCCCGAGTACATACGGAAGTCGTTGGACAGCAGGTGGGCAATCTTGGCCGCATAGGCGACGTTGCCCGAGGCTTCCTTAATACCCATGATGTTGGGGTGCGCGGCCAGGCGCTCTACGTTGCGCTCGCTGATGCCGCAGCCGCAGCGGCCGGGGATGTTGTACAGGATGCAGGGGATGTCCACGGCATCGGCGACGGTCTTAAAGTGCTGATAGATACCCTCTTCATTGGATTTGTTGTAGTAGGGGGTAATGAGCAGTAGGCCGTCGGCTCCCAGGCCTTGGTAGGTGAGCGACTTGGTGAGCATTGTTTGCGTGGAGTTGGAGCCCGAGCCGGCGATGACGGGGACGCGTCCTGCAACATGCTTGACCACGGCGGCGACAACGGAGTTGTCCTCGTCATCGGTCATCGTGGCGCTCTCGCCGGTGGTGCCCAGGGTGAGGATGGCGTCGGTGCCATTTTGCAGGTGGAAATCGATAAGGCGCTCGAGCGCGTCGAAGTCGACGCTGCCGTCCTTTTTAAACGGTGTGACGAGGGCGACGATTGAGCCCTCGAGATTGCGGATGTCCATGTTCTTCTCCTTCGCTTCCGCGATCTGGATGCGTTTGTTCCATTGGGCGGCGACTGCCAGGCGCTCGTCTTGGGCCCGACGGCGGGCGCTTTCGGCGCGAGACTTGGCCAGCAGCTCTCGGCCGCTCGGCAGCACGTCGAGCGTGGCAAAGTAATCGCCCGGGCGCTCGGCGCGACGAATGAGATCTGCCGAGCCGTCGGGGCGCAGCAATACCTCGGCGGAGCGCAGACGGCCGTTGTAGTTGTAGCCCATGGAGTAGCCATGCGCGCCGGTATCGTGGATCACGAGTACATCACCCATGTCGATCTGCGGCAGCTGGCGGTCGATAGCGAACTTATCGTTGTTCTCGCACAAGTTGCCCGTGATGTCATACGTGTTCGTGACCGGTGCTGCGGTCTTGTCAGGGCCACCCGGCTGACCCATCACCGTAATGTGATGGTAGGCACCATACATAGCGGGACGAATGAGATCGACGGCGCTTGCGTCCACGCCGATATAGTCCTTGTAAATCTGCTTCTCGTGGATGGCCTTGGTGATCAGGCAGCCGTAGGGGCCCATCATAAAGCGGCCCATCTCGGTGCAGATGGCCACATCGCCCATGCCGGCGGGGACCAGAATCTCGTCGTAGGCTGCGTGTACGCCCTCGCCGATGGCGTGGATGTCGTTAGCCTGCTGCTCGGGCAGGTAGGGGATACCCACACCGCCGGACAGATTGATAAAGGCGACATGTGCGCCGGTCTCGCGCTCCAGGCGCACGGCAAGTTCAAAGAGGATGCGTGCGAGCTTGGGGTAGTAGTCGTTGGTGACGGTGTTACTGGCAAGGAAGGCATGGATGCCAAAATTCTCGGCGCCTTTGGCCTTGAGCATACGGAAGGCCTCAAAGAGCTGCTCGGTGGTCATGCCGTACTTGGAGTCGCCGGGGTTATCCATAATGCCGTTAGAGAGCTGGAACAGGCCGCCCGGATTAAAGCGGCAGCTGACCGTCTTGGGGATGGGGCCCGCGACGCGCTCAAAGAACTCGATGTGGCTGATGTCGTCAAAGTTGACGATGGCGCCCAGCTTGTCGGCGAGCTCAAAGTCCGCCGCCGGTGTGTCGTTGGACGAGAACATGATGTCGTGGCCGGTGATACCCAGCGAGCGGGCAATCATGAGCTCGGTATAGCTCGAGCAATCGCAGCCGCAGCCGTATTCGTTGAGAATGGAGATGAGCGCCGGGTTGGGATTGGCCTTGACGGCAAAGTATTCCTTAAAGCCCGGGTTCCATGCGAAGGCGTCGCGCACCTCTTGCATGTTGCGGCGGATGCCCGCCTCGTCGTATAGATGAAACGGCGTGGGGAACTGCTCGACGATATGCTCGAGCGTCTCCTTGTCCACAAACGGCTGCTTGGCCGCATACGCCTCGTTGGGGGTCAATGCCATGTCCCGTAAACCTCGCTATCCAGACGGCGCCATCTGCGCATCGAATCCGCATAGCGTGGACCCCATGTCCGGATAGCGCTCCCGCATTGCTGCAGACAGTCCTGTGGGTGTTTCCCGCAGGCCCACCAGGTTGTTCGTGCCCGAAAAGCCCAGTTCGGCGGGTTTCGCCTCCCCACGGGGTCAAAGCCTGCCGGCTCGCCCGCGGTTCTTCGTGCCCGCGCCTCTATCAAGTGGTAACGACCCTACCACGTTGCACTTTACCAAACAAGAGTATTCGTATATAACGTTTAAAAAATGCAGGGATATGCTAGAAACAAGGGCGTCACAATTCTGCATCACAATATTGTGGGAATGGATATGCCCCATGAAAGGATCCTTTATGACCGAGCTCCAAGAACTTCGTCGCTATCGTCGCGACCTGCATCGTATTCCGGAGCTCGATTTCGATCTTCCGCAGACTATCGCCTATATTGAGGGCGTGTTGGCGCCGCTCGCTTGCGAGGTGACCCATCCGTGTCCGAGCTGCGTCTGTGCCTTCTTCGATGCCGGTGTGGGCGCTACGCATGCCACGGCGATTCGCGCCGATATGGACGCCCTGCCCATCGCGGAGGTAACGGGCGTTGCCTTTGCCTCGACGCATCCCGGTAAGATGCATGCGTGCGGTCACGACGGTCACATGGCCATGGCGCTCGCGGCGGCGACTTTTGTCGACCGAGCGATTTGTGAGCAGCCGGGCGCCATCAAGCGCAACGTACTTTTTGTGTTTCAGCCGGCCGAGGAAACGACCGGTGGCGCCAAGACGGTGTGTGAGAGCGGCGTATTCGAGCGCTATGGGGCAGATCGCATCTTTGGCTTCCACGTATGGCCCGATTTGCCCGCCGGCACGTTGGCGAGCTGTCCCGGTCCGCTGCTAGCGCGTTCGAGCGAGACGCACATTCATATCCATGGCACGAGCATCCATATCGCCAAGACCTATGGCGTTCCAGTCGAGGAATCGCACGATGCGGCATTGGCGGCTGCCAAGTTCTTGGTTTCCGAGCGCGAGCTCATGGACGAGTTGGGTGCAGACGAGCCCTGCATTGGTAAGTTCGGCCTACTGCAGGCCGGCACCGTCTGCAATGCGGTGGCGGGGGAGGCCTATGTGGCTGGCAGTCTGCGCGTGTTTACGGACGGTATGTTCGACCGTGCGCGCGAGGGCGTGCGCCGCGTGTTGGACGAGGCCTGCGCCGCAACAGGCTGTACGTATGATCTCGACTTTGCCGAGGGTTATCCGCCAGTCGATAACGACCCCGAGCTGTTCGCCCACATTGCGCCTGCCTTGTCCGAGCTGCAGCTTGTGGACGAGCCGCTGCTGATCGCCGAGGATTTTGCCTTCTATCAGCGCTATCTGCCGGGCGTGTTCTTCTTGCTGGGCACAGGCGTGCCGGAGGGTCAAGAAAACCCGAGCGATTCGGATGGCTGTCCCGCCTATGCCACGAGCGCCCTTCACACTGATACCATGCTCTTTGACGAGGAAATCCTGCTCAAAGGCCTCGATGTTTACAAGCGATTGCTTTTGCTTGGTTAATCGACGCGGGTTCATACTCTCGAAAATACGAACAAATGTACGCTATAATAGAGATGTATGTCTATAGAAACGTTTGACGTTATCAACGTAAGGCGATGCTATGATTGCATCGTAATGAGCGCTATCGGGTCTGTTTTGAGTGGAGACAGGGGATGGCTTGGAATGTCGAAATCATCGATTATCACAAGTGACGAGACTGCGCTCGATTTGCTGCCGCCGGTGACTCCTGGCGAGCTCCTCAAAGAGGATTTTCTTGTCCCTATGGGTATTTCTCAATATCGCCTCGCCAAGGAGACCGGGATTCCGGCCCAGCGCATTGGGCAGATTATCTTGGGAAGGCGTCGCGTGACGGCCGACACCGACCTTCGCCTTTGCCGCTACTTTGGCCTGACGGATGGTTATTGGCTGCGCGCCCAGATAGCGTTTGATCTCGAGGCGGAAAAGAGGCGCATCGAACCGGAACTGGATAAGATCGTTCCTGTTCAGCAGGCTATCGCATTGTAGTGTTCAAAGATGTTGAGGTTGGAGTGACGATGAGGCGATGCCGACAGACTGCCGTTTATAGTCCCGGTGGGTGTGGATGCGGCTTGTTGTTGCTTCCGGTTATTGCTGTGAGCATTGGCGTGATGTTTGCACTTGCCGGGCTGGCCGCAGCGGCGCTCGTGCTGTTGATTGTGGCTATTGGCGTGACGATTTGGCTTTGCCGCAATCGCGAGCAACGTCGTGCCGATGGTAAAACCAATGCCGGCTGGGTCGTCTTCCTGGTCATTGCGTACCCACTGAGTGTCGGCTACCTGGTGTTCTTTGTCCTGCTGATGATTAGTGCCTTTACCGGGGAATCCGTCACGGTGGGTTGATGCACTGCCAACAGACGGTTGCGCAAAGTGCGCTTGCTCGGCGTTTGGATAACTGCATTGGCCGTTTACCGCAACCTTAGCTCACAGCTAATGAATTCAAGTTCAATCCTTCCTACGATGTGCTGTGTGCCGGCGCGGTAGCCGGATCGTAGGAAGGATGCATAATGAAAAAGCTCGAAAACGAAGTGCTGCTGAGCCGTCGCGCTGCACTTGGCGCATTCGCCACCGTCGCCTTGGGGACTGCCGGTCTTCTTGCCGGTTGTGGTAGCGATAAGGCGACCGTCACGGAGGATGCCGGCGATGGCGACAAGAAGGAAGAGACGAAGAAGGAAGAACAGCCGACGACTGACCTGGCTGTTGGCACGACGGTGACCACGGCTGCCGGTCTTTCTGTCGTCGTCGATTCCGTCCAGCCCGGTCTCACAAATTTTGACGGTTCGACCATGACGGGCATTCACGTCACGTACGTCAACAATGGCGATGAGGGCGCGGACTACAATGTCTACGACTGGAAGGGCGAGGACGCCAACGGTGCTCAGCAGAATCAGGGTTATTACAGCGAGGGTTCCGATGAGCTGCAGTCTGGTACCCTTGCCGCCGGTGGCTCCGTGGCGGGCAATATCTACTTTGATGGTGGCATCAAGAAGGCTCTCTATTTTGCCAACGTGTTTGATAAGTCTGCCGCTGCAAGCTGGGTGCTGGCCTAACATGTCGCTACCGTTGCGCCGTATGGGAGGTGAGGTCGTATGCCCAATAAAAAGCTGACGGACGAGTTACTCAATGAACTCCTCGACGCGCCAAACATCGATGGCTATATCAAAGAGCACGACTTTGCCGCACCGTCGCTTTCGGACTATCTTAAGCAGCTGCTGCAGGAAAAGGGCTTAGAGCGCTCGCGTGTGGTGCGCATGGCCGACCTCAATGAGACTTTTGGCTATCAGATTTTTACCGGTGCGCGGCATCCGAGCCGCAACAAGGTGCTGCAGATTGCCTTTGCAATGGCATTGACGCTCAAGGAGACCAACCGCGCCCTGACGGCTGCCGGAGTGAGCGTCCTCAACTGCAAGGACCGTCGCGATGCAATCATTATCTTTTGCATCGACCGTGGCTGTAGCCTCCAAAAGGTCAATGAAGAGCTGTATCGCTTTGGCGAGGAAACGGTGAGTTAGTGGGCGATGGCTGGGCCGGCGGTGTCACCAGAACAACCATGCAAACGAACGGGGTGCGGACACCATGGGGTGTCCGCACCCTGCGTTATGATGGACGCCATGGATACTCAGAGCCCAACATATTCCGATGACGAGCTGACTGCTTCACTTGTCGAGCATTTGGCGTCGCTCGACCGCGATGACAGCTATCGTGTGGAGCGCGTGCTCAAGTGCTCGGATGTTGAGACGACCGAACTCGTCTATTTTGAGGGCTCTGGCGGCGGGTCTCTCGGTCCCTTTGTCCGCAAGCGCATTGATGCTTCGGTGCAGATTGGCGGAGCATATGAGCGCCTGTTTGCGGCCCAGCGCGCCGGTCGTCGTTTTGAGCACTTACCCCGAATCGTCGATTGTCGCCGTGTGGGCGACGAGCTTGACGTGGTGATGGAGTATGTCGAAGGCGAGACACTCGAGGCCCTGGTGGGACGCTTGGGGGCGACGCCCGATTATGCCCGCGGGCTGTATCCCGTTCTGTGTGAAGCGGTGGGCGAGCTGCATGCTGGTTTTGCAGCTGCGGGGGAGCCGGGGGTACCGGTAATCCACCGCGACCTTAAACCCTCGAACATCATCGTATCGGGCGTGAGGTATGCGGCCGATGCCGGCATGATCTTCTCGTCGCTGGTGATTATTGACCTGGGAATCGCGCGCGTTTGGCGCGATGGCGCCGACGCCGATACCGTCAAGTTTGGCACGCGTTCCTATGCGCCGCCCGAGCAGTTTGGGTTTGGGCAGACGAGCATCCGCAGCGATATTTACGCGCTTGGCGCGCTGCTGTTCTTTTGCCTGACGGGAACTGACCCAAAGCCGGGGCGTGACATGCGCGAGCAATGCGAGGCGCATGGCATTCCCGTTCCGCTGGCGGATGTGATTTGCATGGCGATGGCGCTCGATCCCGCCAAGCGCTTTGCGAGCGCAAAGGCACTGGGGCATGCTGCGCGTGCGGCATATGAGCTATGTCTCCCTGCACCGTCGCCCGTGACCTTTTCTGCTGTCAGCGTGCCCCGGGCCGCGGTGTCACAGGTGCAGCGGGTACAGCAGCCGGTTGCCCCTGCGCTTTCGCCTTCTACAAGTCAGCATTCGACCATCTCGTCCTCGGCGTCCAAGCCCTTGGTGTCCAAGTGCGTAAGCCTGCTCTCGCGTATCCCCGAGCCCGTGGGGCGCATATGGAATGGATGCGTCTATGCGACAACATTGTTGCTGCTGATGGGCAGCCATTTTGCGGTATTTACGCCGACGAGCGAAAACCGAAACTATCCAACGTGGTTTTTGGCACTTGAGTATTTCTTTATGGTCGATGGCCTGGTGCTGCTCATTACATTCGGAATGCTCGACCGGCGTAGGCTTCGACGTCGTTTTCCCGTTCTCGATCGGTATCGGGGGAGTGCTTTTGTCGAACTATGGTTCAAGGCACTCGGGTTTATGTTTGCCGTCATGTGCGTCGTCGTTGTTATCGGCAACGCGACCGGTGTCGTCTCTTAGATAATCGAAAAGGGCCCCGTTTGGGGCCCTTTTGCAGTTGCACTTAAATACGGTTCATTTGATTGGCAACCTTGTTGTACCAGTCCTGCCACGTGGGAGGACAGTACTTCTTGGCGGCTGCCGGGGTAAGCGTGGAGCCATAGTTGGCGCCCAGGTAGGCAACGTGGGCGGAGACGCCCTCGCTCCAGCTGCCAAAGCTACGCCAACCGCCGCCGCGGGCGCTCCAGCCCCAGGCGTTATAGGAGCCGGCGCAATAGAGGCCCTTGCTGCTCTCGATACAGGCGATGGCGGGGGACCAACGGGGATCGACGCCGGTATTCCAGGCGGCAACGGCAAAGTTGTAGCCCTGGCCTGCCATAGGGGAGCCGGCAAGGTAGTTGTCGATGCGGCTCGTCCACTCGTTAATGAACGAGTCGTAATCGGAGTTACCGCTATTCGAGCTGTTCACCGTGGTGTCGATGGTGGTGTTGGCGTTGTTGGCCTGGCTGTTGGAGTTGTTGCCGCTTACGCCCTCGCCCGAGATCTTCTCGGCGGCAGCGGCCTTGTCGGCCTCGAGCTTTGCCAGCTCGGCAGCATTTTCCTGCTCGGCCTTTGCCTGCGCCTCGCTGCGGAGCTGCTGAGCCTGCGCCAGTGCATCCTCGGCATTTTTCTGCTCGCCCTCGAGCTGAGACTTGGCCTGATCGAGCTCGGTTTTGTTCTGCTCGAGCTCGGTCTGCATCTTGTTAAGCTCTTCGATCTCGTCGACGCTCGAGCTCGTAATCTGGTTGGTGTATTTGCAGGTGGTGATAAAGTCGCCCAGGCTCTGCGTGTTCACCAGGAAGCTCACGATGGGGCTGGTGCCCTTCTGGTACTTATACAGATCGCGCATGGCGGAGCTTGCCTTGGCCTGCTGCTCGGGTAGCTCGGCCTCAATCTTATCGATGTTTGCCTCATTGGAGTCGATCTGCTTTTGCAGGTCCTCGAGCTTGGTGCGGGCGTCGTTGTAGGCGCTCGTAGCGTCCTCGATCTTTTTCTGGGCGGCGGAAAGCTGATCCTGCGTTGCCTGCGAGGCGGCATAGGCCGCGACGGGGGAGAGCATCGGCGTGGCCGTCAGCGCGACGGCGAGCGCGGCGCTCGTGATGATACGAGCCGGCTTCGACGCGATGAGCGCTGCGGTGCGATGGTTCGAATGCTGCATCCAGTCCCTCTGCAATCAATCGTAGGTTATTGGTCGAGGTGTATTCTACTACTGCTTTCGACCTCAACTTGAACCTTAAAGGTTCTAAAGGGTCAAGTTGAACTTGAGGCTTTGGCCTTGACCTGCGGGAATGGTGAATTGTTGAGAAACCATAGAGTTCAACTTTAACGTTACGGCACTCTGTTTGTGAGGGTTTTGGCTGTAAAAGCTACCTCAACGTGGGGTTTTGCAACTATAGGGTTCCTTCTCGACGAGCCTGCTCCACCTCTTTGAGTGCTTCGGTGGGAGTGAAGGAACAGGTGCCATCGCCGAGCTTAACCACCTGTATGTCGTCACCGATATGGACTTCTCCGCCCTGCAGCACGACGCCAAAAATGCCCTCGTGGGGGAAGATGCAGTCGCCGGCGAGATAATAGATGGCACAGCGGGTGTGGCAGACTTTGCCGATCTGGCTGATTTCGACGAGTACTTCGCTGCCAATCTTGAGCTGCGTGCCCAAGGGGAGTGAGAGCAGGTTGATGCCCTGGGTGGTGAAGTTCTCGCCAAAGTCGCCCTCGTGCACATCGAGCCCGCGCGCCTGCGCCGTCTGGATAGACTCTGCAGCTAAAAAGGAGACCTGACGGTGCCAATGTCCGGCATGCGCATCGGAGGCGAGGCCAAACTGCTCGATGACGGTGTCGTGCCCGTCGGCGACGGTCGACTTACGCGTGCCTTTGTGCTCCGACGTGTTGATTGAGACGATGCGGACAGGCCCGTTGTAAGCATCGTTTGCGGTGCGTAGGGGTGCTGCCGTCTGGGCACGATCCGCAAGTTCGCGCTTTGCGGCGTCAATGATGGGGTTGTTGATCGGATGAGCCTGGGGCACAGTGTACCTTTCGACGGGGCGGGCAACATGTTTAATCCTACAACAACGGTGGGTTCATTGCCCGTTGTCGTACACCGGTGATTGCCGCCTTCGTGCTGGATTATTACGCCGATTGCCATAGATACGGTGGAGCTTTGGGTGCCGGCGGCTCGGCACGCTAGAATAAATCAGTTGCACAAAGACCGCCCGTCGTGTGGGCAGTTCTAGATAGGAAGTTTCCATGGCATTGCAGTTTACAGAGCGCGAGTTTATCCCCGTGCTGCTCGGCGGCGACATCAACGCGTATTCGGTGGCGCGCGCCTTCTACGAGGAGTATCAGGTTAAGAGCCTGGTCTTTGGCAAGTACCAGACCGGCCCTGCGTATCGCAGCCAGATTATCGACTACACGCCTAACGTGGATATCGACACCATGCCGGTCATGATCGAGACCGTTAATGGCGTCGCACAGGCCAATCCTGATAAGAAGATTATTCTCATGGGCTGCGGCGACAACTACGTCGCGCTTGCCGCGCAGGCCCAGGACGCCGGTCAGCTTGCCTCCAACGTCATCGCGCCCTACGCCCCCTATAGCATGCTCGAGCAGTGCCAGAAGAAGGAGATTTTCTACGAGCTGTGCGAGAAGCACGGTGTGCCGTATCCGCACACGTTTACCTTTACCATGGCGATGCTCAACGCTCGGGGTGAGGCTCCCGCCGAGGTGCTCGACCAGATCGACTTCCCCTTCCCGATGATTCTGAAGCCCTCTGACGGCATCATGTGGTGGGAGCACGAGTTCGAGGGTCAGAAGAAGGCCTACGAGATTGCCGACCGTGCCGAGCTGGAGCAGGTCATTCGCGATGTGTACGCCAGCGGCTACACCGATGACCTCATCTTGCAGGACCGCGTGCCCGGCAACGACGAGTACATGCGCGTGCTTACCAGTTATTCCGACCGCAACGGCAAGGTTCGCATGATGTGCCTGGGTCACGTGCTGCTCGAGGAGCATCAGCCCCATGGTGTCGGCAACCATGCCTGCATCATCACTGAGCCCAACGACGAGCTCATGGATGGCGTGCGCAAGCTGCTTGAGGATCTTAAGTTTACGGGCTTCTCCAACTTCGACGTCAAGTACGACGAGCGCGATGGCTCGTTTAAGTTCTTCGACTTCAACACGCGTCAGGGCCGCAGTAATTACTATGTCACCAATAGTGGCTTTAACGTTGCTAAATACGTGGTGGATGAGTACGTCTATAACCGCCCGTTTGAGCCGGAATTTGTGACGGCGCAGGACGAGGCGCTGTGGATGGTCGTTCCTATGGGCGTCGTTGACAAGTATGTCAAGGACCCCGATCTGCGTGCGAAGGCGCATCGTCTGGCCAAGGAGGGTAAGGCTGCCGATCCTTCGTTTATGAAGGGTGATTTTGTCTTTAACCGCTGGTTGCGCATGTGGCACACCAAGCTGCGTCATTTTAAGTTGTTCAAGACGTATTACAAGTAGATGAGCGCGGCGCCCGCCCGGTTTGCATCGGGCGGGCGCGGGTATGATACGCGCAATTGCGTGGGCGTCACCAAGGAGGCGGCGATGGAAAAGCTGGGAGTTATCGGCGGCATGGGCGCCGAGGCCACGTCGTATTACTACGACCAGGTGGTACGTCATACGGCTGCTACCTGTGATCAGGAGCATATCGACATGGTGGTGCTTTCCAAGTCGACCATGCCCGACCGTACGCTGGCCATCAAGACCGGCGAGCATGCCGAGCTGCTGGCGACCATGAAGGAGTGCGCTCAGGCGCTCGAGTCGCTGGGCTGCGCGCACATAGCGATTCCCTGCAACACGTCACACTATTTCTACGATCAGATTCAGTCGTTTACGAAGGTGCCGATTATCCACATGCCGCGTGAGTCGGTGCGCTATGCCCTGGCGGGCGCGGTGATGGGGGAGTGCGAGTTCGATCCCAACCTGAGCATGCCGGCCGAGCCGGTGCGCAAGATCGGCATCATGGGCACCGACGGTACCGTGGGCGCAGACGTCTATGGGCGCGAATGTGAGACCGCGGGCGTTGAGGTCGTCTATCCCAGCGAAAAGCGTCAGGCCGACGTGATGTCGCTCATCTACGACGATGTGAAGGCCGGGCGCGAGCCCGATATGGATAAGTTTGACCGCGTGATGTGGGAGTTCGCCCGTAGCGGCTGCGACCGCGTCATCCTGGCCTGCACGGAGCTTTCGGTGTTGCAGAAGTATCGCGAGATGCCCGAGATCACCCTCGATGCGATGGATGTCCTGGTACGCGAGTCCATCATTCGCAGCGGCGTCCCCTACCGCCTGTAGCCCTCGACCCGCCAAAAAGGGACAGGTTTATTTTGGTAGGTTTTATCTGGGAAAACAGTAAGGCCCCGGCTCGTTTGATGCGAGCCGGGGCCTTTTGCGTTTGTCGGTTGCTGCCAACGATTGCTAGAACAGGAAACCGATGGCGATAAGGGCGATGCTGACGATAAGTACGGCGATATCCAGGCCCTTGATGGGGTAGCGCTTGTACGAGCTCGCACGCGTGCGCAGGTAGAAACCTCGCTGCTCGGCGGCAAGCGCGGTGGCATCGGTCTTGCCCACGCTCGAGATAAGCAGCGGCACACACAGCGGCAGCATGAGCTTGAGTTTCTTGACGGGATTCCTAGTGTCGTATTCGACGCCGCGTGCAGTCTGCGCCTCCATGATGGCGTTCATTTCCTGGCCAAATACCGGCACAAAGCGTAGCGCTGTGGTAAAGGTGAAGGCATAGCGATATGGCACGTGCAGCACCTCGACGCAGGCGTTGGCGAGGTCGTTGAGCTTGGTCACCATAAGCATGAGGATGAGTGGCAGCGCCACGCCCAACAGGCGTAGGCAGGCCTTCGATCCGGTAATGAGGCCCGTGTCGGTGATAAAGCCCCACACCATGTTGCCGTCGTGCATAAAGGCCAGCTGAAGCACCAGCATAATAAGCGCGAGCGGAATCAGCAGCTTGAGTAGCGAGAGCAGACGGTCGACGACGCCGGCGTAGGCGCCCAGTGCAAGGGTGAGCGCCAAAAAGCCCAATAGCGTCACGTAGGTATCGGACAGGAAGATGCCGATGATGATGGCGGCGGCGAGGCCCAGTTTGACGACCGGGTTCAAGCGGTGCAGCAGTGTGTCACCCGGCATATAGTCGATGACGTTAACCACGGTGGACCATCTCCTCGGTAATGCGAACGATATCGGTGACCTCGCTCACCTGTGCAAAGGCGGGAGAGACGGAGGATGCCAGGCGACGAGAAAGCTCTATGACCTGGGGCGGCTCAACGTAGGCTCGCTGCATGAGCTCGATGTTCGAGAACAGCTCGTGCGTGCGGCCGCGCTCGAGGATGCGGCCGTCGGCCATTACTACAATGCGCTCGGCAAAGTCGGAGACGACTTCCATGTCGTGGCAGACCATGATTACAGCGCAGCCGCGCTCGGCCATGGTGCGAACGGTTTCCATGACGGTCATGCACTCGCGGTAGTCAAGGCCGCTCGTAGGCTCGTCGAGCACCACGATTTTGGGCTCTACGACCACGACGGAGGCGAGTGCCACCATCTGGCGCTGGCCGCGCGAGAGCGAGAAGGGCGCCTCGTCGGCCGGCAAGCCAAAGCGGTCGATGACGAGCTGGGCGCGACGCAGCGCCTCGGCACGGTCGATGCCGGCAAGCTCCAGGCCAAAGGCGACCTCGTCGAGCACGGTGTCCTTGCAGATCTGGCGGTCGGGGTTTTGGAAGAGCGTTGCGACCTCGCGGGCGATGCGGCTCGTGGGGATGGCTGCAGTATCCAGTCCCGTGACGCGCACGCTGCCCGAGGCGGGCTTAAGCAGGCCTGTGAGCAGCTTGGTGAGCGTGGTCTTGCCGGCGCCGTTTTGACCGACGATGCCCACGAGCTCGCCGGGATAGAGGGTCAGGTTGAGGTCGTGGACGGCGGCGCCGCCATTGGGATAGGCAAACTCAACGTGATCGAAGGTGAGCACGGGCTCGGCGTCCTTGGCGTGCGGGCGCAACGACGGTGCGTGCGGTGAGCCGGCGGGTGCCTGAGTGTCGCTGCTTGCGTGTGCGGGGTCGACGATGCCCGTAATCAGGCGCTCGGCCTCATCAACATCCAAACAGGGAGAGCCGCTGGCCAGGCCATCGGCCTCGAGGCTGTTGAAAATGCGCGTGACACGCGGGCAATCGACGCCGATGGCGCGGAGCTCATCGGTGTGCGCGAAGACCTCGTGCGGCTTGCCCTGTAGCGCGATTTCGCCATGATTGAGCACGAGCACGCGGTTGCAATACTCCGAAAGCAGGGCGACTTTTTGCTCAACGACGACGATGGTGATGCCGAGTGCACGGTTGGCCTCACGCAGGGTCTCGAAGACCAGCGTGGAGCTGGCGGGGTCGAGCGCCGCGGTGGGTTCGTCGAGCACGAGCACACGCGGACGCATGGCGAGGATGGCGGCGATGGCAACCTTTTGCTTTTGGCCGCCCGAAAGTGTGGCGATCTCGCGGTCACGCAGGTCGCTGATACCGACGGTCTTAAGCGTCTCGCTCACACGTTGCTCGATCTGGCCGTGGGGAACGCCAAAGTTCTCCAGGCCAAAAAGCATCTCGTCCTCGACGACCGAGGCGACCATTTGCGTGTCGATGTCCTGCAACACACTGCCGACGATCTGCGATACATCGGTGAGCGAAACTTCACAGGTGTCGTTGCCGTCGACAGTGACGGAGCCAAAGAACGTACCGGTGTAATGGTGGGGTACGGCTCCCGACAGGCAGGCGGCAAGTGTGGACTTGCCGGCGCCCGAAGGCCCGATAATGCCGATAAAATCTCCCCTGTTCACGCTGAGCGAAACGTGGCTGAGCGCCTGCTCGGCTTGCGTGCCATAGGAGAACGAGACATCGTCGACGTTGATGATCGTTTCCATGGATACCTTTCATAGTCATCGGGGACGTTCTTAAATGACTAGTCGTTTAAGAACGTCCCCAAAAGCTAGTTGTTTGGGACAGTCTTTGGTGGTGAAGTACGGAGGCGGCTTTACGAGGTGCCCCAGGTTGGCGCGAAAGAGGAACGAGGCGTACTTGGGTACGCGAGCGACGAATGAACGCCAAGATGGGATGGCTCGTAAAGCCGGGCAGGTTAGTTGAGCTTAAGGGACTTCTGGATGGGCAGGTAGAGAGCGCCGACCAGGATGGCGTTAAAGACGGCGGTCATGGCGACGACGGGCAGCATGGCAGCGGCGAGCTCGCTCACCACGCCGAGCATGGCCATCTTGATGACCATGAAGATGACGCCCGAGACAAAGGTGGTCACGAAGGCTGCGACGATGGCGACGGCGGGCTTAACCTGGCCGTCCTTGGCGGCAGCGTTGACAATGACGGCCATGAGCATGGCAGCGATGCCCTCGGCGGCAAAATCGACAAACGGCGAGGTGGTGGTGATCTGGATCACGGCGGCCGAGATCAGGCCGATGACGAGTGCCTGACCGATGTTGGGGCGAACGACCAGGATGGTGAGGCAGAAGGCCGAGATGATGAACTCGGGGCTGATCATGCCGCCCGAGATGCCGGAGATGGCCTTGCCGACGGTGAAGTTGAGGATGAAGCCGGCGGCAAGCAGGATGGCGAGCAAGACGAGGGCACGGACGTCGAGTTTGCCGCGGTCGGCGGTCTGGACGGTGCGGGGCTGGGCGGTGGTGGTGTTCTGAGACATGGTGAAAATCCTTTCGGAAGGGAAGTGCAAGAGAAGAAAGCGGAGGCGCGTGATGCGAATGCGATCGGGCTCGAGATAGAAAAAGGCCCCCGGTCGAAACCGGAGGCCTTCCAATCACCTAGAGCGCAAAAACAGGCGTGAGGGACTCACCGTCGACCGATCGCATTCGCATCACGCCACCACCAGTTGTTGAGAGACTTCATCGTGTTCTTCATGTTGGTGGCTCCTTTCGTGATGCCGTGGCGCGGTCGCACCTAGTTGCTGTTGCGCTGCACTATAGCACAGCGAAGTGTGTGCAGGGAATCTTTTTTGAAAAGATTTCGGCGACGTTTCCCGCCGGTCGAATGGGTGGCTGGGCGGGCGGGCGACCTTGGTCATCCCGTCCGCGCCTTAAGGCGTGGGGCTCTTAGGCCTTCTTGCGACGATAGAGCACGAAGCCGCAGACACCGATGACGACGACGGCGCCAACGGCCATGGCGGCCATGTTGTTGCCCTCGGACTTCTCCTCGGTCGCCTCTTCTTCAACCTCAGGTTCGGCTACATCCTCATCCGAGAGGGCCTCGTCGGCGTAGGTGATGGACTTGACCAGGCAGTCGTTGTCGGCATCGTAGTCGCTCGGGACGAACTCCTCGGAGAAATCCTCCTCCTTGAGGTAGTCGCGCATCTCCTCGAGCATGGCCTTGCACTTGATGTAGGTGTTTTTGGTGGCAGCCTTGCCGGCCTTGTTGGCCATGGCGGTGCGGGCCTCGGTGTTCTCGGCGGCCTGCATGGCCTCGTCGACGGTCAGGTTCTGCTCGATGAGTTCCTTCTGCAGCGCATCGAGGTAGGCGCGGACGCCGGTAGCGCAGTGGTCGCGGTTCTCATAGGCGAGCGTGTTGATGTCCATGAGGACGTAGTTGATGGAGTTCTTGGGCTCCTCGTTGTTCACGACGTCTTCCTCTTCGCAGTGGTCGAAGGAGACATCCTGATCGCTAAAGTAGGGGCTGACCTCGGTGAGCAGTGCAGAGTAGAGGGGGATGGCGACGGAGAACTCGGCGTTGGAGAGCATCTCCCACTGGATGGTCGCGATCTCGGGATCCATGCCCTGACGGATCTGGAAGGTGTGGATCTCGGTGTTGCGGTTGGAGCCGATGGCGTAGGCGCCGTCGGTGTTGGCGTTGAGGCCGGCGACATTCTCGCCGCGGGCGGCGAAGGAACGGATCATCTCGAAGGTGTTCCAGTCGGACTTGCCGGGCTGGAAGAACAGCGGCTGCATCTCGTGGACCAGGGCGCCGGTCGTGGCGCGAGCATCTTCACGCTCGTCCTTCACGATCTCGTAGTCAGTGCCTTCAGCCAGCGGGGCCATGAAGTAATCGCGACCCTGGATATAGCGCGACCACTGGTGCATACCGGCCTCGCCGATCTCCTCGCCGTAGGTTTTGGCGACGTCGAACTTGCCGTCGGTGTACTCGGCAAAGCCCTTCTCCTTGGGCATGGACTCGATGCCCTCGGAATGGAGACAGTTCTCGGTGTCATCGAGGTCTACGTTATAGGTGAGGTTGCCGATGTTGGGGTTGAGCGAGGCGATGTCATCGGCGAGCTTCATAGCAATCCACTGATGGCCGGAAAGCGCGGCGAACAGCCAGGTCTCGGTGCTGTCTGCGATGATGATCTGGTCGTTGGAGCAGACGCCCTGCTCGTCGATCAGGCTGCCGATGAGCTCGACGCCCTCGCGGGCCGTGGCACTCTCGCCCAGGATGACGCTGGCATAGCTGTACTCGCCAATGCCAGTCTTCTCGGTGATGGGATCGGCCTCTTCGGCCTTCTCGTTATAGGAGGTGCTCAGCGTGGCAGAGCAGGAAACGCCCTTCTCGTTGATGCCAGCCTCGGAATATGCGTCGTAGCGATCTTCCCACTGAGAGGGGTTGTCGCGAACGAAGGTGTAGCGGTAGGTTGCGCCCTTGGACTTGTATTCAAAACCGGACTCGACCGAGGTGTACTCGTTGCCGTCCTTGTGTGCGGGCTCAATGCCAAAGTGCTTGACATAGCGCGGACCGAAGTCCTCGGAACGGCCGTAGTACGTGTTGCCGTCTGCCGTAAGCTTGCTGCCCATGTAGATCTGGGTGCAGGCGAGCGCCGAAGTCGGCATGGCCATGATGGCCGCTGCTCCAAACGCAAGGCCGCAGCCGAGCTTTTTGAGCGTGTTGACAGGATGAGTAAACCTCATGATCCCTCCCAACTGTTGAGACCCCACAAAACTGTGCGGAATCTCAGCTAATAAATACATCTATTAGCCTATCGGAAGTCTAAATAGTATTCATCTATTTCGATGAAATACTCGATGAGCGTCCTAAAATATGCGATGAGCGGACAAGAATACTCATTATCTAGCTTTAGTTAAATAAAGACGCCCTGCAATTACTGTATCTGAATAAAGCGCCTTGCACGGGGCACAAAGAAAAATCCCCCGCTGTCTGGCAAATGCATAAACAACGGGGGAGACGATAATTGGATGAATATCATACCAATGTGGAATTACTTCTTCCGGCGGTGGATCACGTTAATCGCATAGCCGACGAGCATGGCCAAGACGATGACGATAAAGCCAATCAGGGGGTTGTCGTTCATGGGGTCCTCCTATTTTCCGAGCGGGGAGAATTCGTCGACGATGAGGTCGAGGCATTGCGGAAGCGCGCGGGCTCCAAAGACGCCCGAGTTGCTGGAGATGATCTCGCCATCGAACTGCATGCCCAGCGACGGCGTGCAGGTGATTTTGGCTTCCTTGGTCTGGATGATCTTGAACTGCGGACGGCCGAGCACCTTGCCGGCGGGGTCGAGCGCGGCGGTGATCACAGTGGGCAGGAGCTGGACGGTTTTTACGGGCTCGATGACCGCGATGTCGACCATGCCGTCGTTCATGCGGCAATCGGGGAACAGGTTGATGTCGTTTTGAATGACCGAGGTGTTGCCGGCCATGCAGCAGATGCCATCGAGCTCCTCGACAATGCCGTCATGCTCAATCGTAAAATGCGCCACCGTGGGGTTGGGTGTGGCGAGCGCCGACAGGAAATAGGCGATCTCGCCGATGTCGTTTTTGGCGGGGGCGGCCTTCATCATGATCTCGGCGTCGAAGCCCGAGCCGGCGATGATGATAAAGCCGTGGCGCTTCTCGTTGCCGTTCTCGTCGAGCCAAAAGAGCTCGCCCATGTCCACTTTGACCGTGCGACCGGCGCGGCAAGCCTTGGCAAGCGCCGCTGCCTCGGGGGCATTACCGATGTTGTTAAAGAACAGGCAGGCTGTGCCGGAGGGGAAGACGAGCGTGGGGACACCGCACCCGCGCATCTGGTCGAGCACGTTGGAGACGGTGCCGTCGCCGCCCGAAACGACCACGCGATCAAACTCGCGCACGTCTGCCACGGCGTCCTCGGGTTCCATGCCATCGCCGATAAAGCGCATCACGACCTCGTCGCCGCCCTGCGCGAGGGCGTGCGTGAACGCGTAGATTTCATCTGAGCTGGGGCCCGATGCCGGGTTGTGGATGATAAGGCAGCGCATACTTACGTTCCCGTTCTGTGACTAACCGAGTATAGTTGTAAGGCAATGCCGATATCCTACCCGTGTTTTTCGGGCCTAACCTTATTCGATGGGTTGATATGTACATTTCCACACATCAGGCTCTGCTCGACTTTTGCCAACGCGCTCGCGAGTTCGACGCGATTGCCGTTGATACCGAGTTTTTGCGCGAGCGCACATTCCATCCGCGCCTGTGCTTGGTCCAGATCGCCACCCCTGCCGAGAGCGTCGCGGTCGATCCTTTGGTGATCGACGACCTGTCGCCGCTCGCCGAGCTTATGGGCGATGAGAGCGTGACCAAGGTGTTTCACGCCTGCTCGCAGGATATGGAGGTTATGCTCCATACCGTGGGCGTGCTGCCGCGTCCTATTTTTGACACGCAGGTGGCCGCCGCCTTTTTGGGCGAGCGCCAGCAGATTTCCTACGGCGCGCTCGTGCAGACGTTTTGCGGCGTCTCATTGCCCAAGACCGAGTCGCTGACCGATTGGTCGCGCCGCCCGCTGACCGATAAGCAGATCGAGTACGCGATCGATGACGTCAAGTACCTGATCGTTGCCTATACCGAGATGATGAGTCGCCTGCGCGAGCTGGGCCGGGTGGACTGGGTGCTCGACGAGTTGCGTCCGCTGGCCGACGAGTCGCACTATCGCGCCGATCGTCACGAGGCATTCCGCAAGGTCAAGCGCATCAACTCCTGCAGCCGCCATCAGCTGGGCATTGCGCGCGAGCTTGCCGCTTGGCGCGAGGACCGCGCCGAGCGCCGCAACATCCCGCGCAAGTGGGTCATGTCCGACGATACGCTGCTGGCCCTGGTTAAACGTAATCCCGTTCGTGTTGAGGAGTTCCGTAGCATTCGCGGTACCGACCAGCTGGGGGAGCGCGACGTGGACGGCGCGCTCATGGCCATTAAGCGCGGTGCGAGCTGCCCACACGATCGCCTGCCGCTCATGGTGCGCGGGCACCGTCAGATTTCGCCGGAGTTGGAGAGCGTGACGGACCTGATGTATGCGCTCATTCGCCTGGTTGCCGAGCGCTCGGGCGTGGCGACCTCGGTCATTGCCTCGCGCGATGACCTGGCCGACTATATTGAGCATCCCGAGCAGAGCCCCCTGCGCGAAGGCTGGCGCTTTGAGCTCGTGGGTTCGCGTCTGGACGATCTGCTTTCCGGCAATATGGGGCTCACCGTGAAGGACGGAAAGATTGAACTGTTATAGGTATATGGTTACGCGGTTTTACCAAACCGCGTAACAGCTCGACGCTGCAAACGGCCGAGAGCGGCAATCTGACGTTCAATCGTCGCTCGCGTACCAAAGTACGCGTCGCTTCTCTTTCACGTCACCTTGCTCGTTCTCGGCCGTTTTCGCTGACATTGCCAAAACATCGATGTTGATTTGCTAGTCAGTCGAATGGGTAGAATGCCTCCAACGTGTAACTCGATTCGGAGGAATTCGCATGCCTTATTACTATGGATACGGCTTTGGCATTGACCCGCTGTACCTGCTGGTTGTTCTTGTCTGCACGGTGCTTGGCCTTGCCGCGCAGAGCTATATCAACTCGACGTATAAGACGTGGTCTAAGGTGCGCTCGGACGGCGACACGGGTGCCACGGTCGCTCGTCGCATGCTCGATGCCAACGGTTGCAACGCCGTGGGTATCAAGGGCGTTGCCGGCGAGCTCACCGATCATTACAACCCGCAGGACAACAACCTGTATCTGTCGGATGCCAACCGCTCGGGCGGGTCGGTCGCAAGCGTTGCCGTCGCCTGCCACGAGGCGGGCCATGCCGCCCAGCGTCAAAGCGGCTACGCCATGATGAAGGTACGCACCGCTTTGGTTCCCGTCGTCAACTTTACCCAGAACACCTGGACGATCGTGCTGCTCATGGGCTTGTTCATGAACATCGCGGGACTCACGACCCTCGCGCTGGTCTTCTTCTCGTTTAGTGTGCTGTTCCAGCTGGTTACGCTGCCGGTCGAGATCGATGCCAGTCGCCGCGCCGTGGCGTATATCGAGCAGTCGGGCATGAGTTCCAAGCAGGTCAACGGTGCCAAGAAGGTGCTGACGGCAGCCGCGCTCACCTACGTGGCGGCGGCGCTCACTTCGATCATCCAACTGCTCTACCTTATGGCTCGCTACAACAGAAATTCCAACCGATAACAAATAGGACAGGCAGGCGCCGTGGGGATTCGTGTCCCCGCGGCGCTGTACTATGTGTTGGACTTGAATTTGCGCAGGGCCGGAGCCCATGTGCACGATGACGAAAGGGGGCTGCGTGGCAGGCTGGAATCTGACCGGCAATACCGTTTCCGCCGAGTTCGACGGATCGGACGAGCAGGAGCGCAAAGAGCTCAGCGTGAGCCAAGCGGTGGAGATCGCCGCCGGCGCGCTCGATGCCATTCCGCAGCTGAGCGTTTTGGGTGAGGTCACGGGTTTTCGTGGTCCCAATGCCCGAAGCGGCCACTGCTACTTCCAAATCAAGGACGACTCGGCGGCCGTCGACTGCATCATCTGGAAGGGCGCCTACCTTAAGCGCACCTTCGATCTGCGCGACGGCATGCAGGTAAGCTTTAAGGGCAGCTTCAATCTCTACAAGCCTACGGGTCGCATGAGCTTCGTCGCCCGCTCGTTCTCGCTGGCGGGGGAGGGCTTGCTGCGTCAGCAGGTGGCTCAGTTGGCCGAAAAGCTACGCCGTGAGGGCCTGATGGACGAAGCGCGCAAGCGCCGCATCCCGGTGTTTTGCTCGCGCGTGGCGGTTGTCACCTCGCTTTCGGGCGCCGTAATCGACGACGTCAAGCGTACGCTGCGCCGTCGCAACCCGCTCGTCGAGCTTGCCTGCGTGGGCGCAAAGGTCCAGGGCGAGGGTGCACCGGCAGAGCTTATTGAAGGCTTGCGCCGCGCCGCTGCCATTACACCGGCGCCCGATTGCATTTTGCTCGTGCGTGGCGGCGGTTCCTTCGAGGACCTCATGACCTTTAACGACGAGGAGCTTGCCCGCGCGGTGGCAGCCTGTCCCGTGCCTGTGGTGACGGGCATTGGGCATGAGCCCGATACCTCGATCTGCGACATGGTGAGCGACCGTCGCGCCTCCACGCCAACGGCAGCGGCAGAATCGGTGGCGCCGGCTATGACGGAGCTGGCCGATGTGCTCGAGACACGTCATCAGCGTCTGAGTGCTGCGATGGCATCGATGATCGGGTCAGATCAGGTCGATCTGGAAATGCTCGACCAGCGCGGTCGTCGTGCCTGGGACACCTATACGGCTCGTCTGGGCGACGCGCTCGATGCGGCCGCGTGCCGCCCGTGCCTCAACGATCCAACGTTTATGGTCGAGCGTCGCGAGTCCGAGCTTGCCCTGACGGCCGATCGTCTGTCCGGCGCCATAACGCGTTCGGTTGGGGCCTTCCGCTCCAACTTCGAGCGTCTGCCCGAGCGCTTGATCGCAAGCACCTCGGGGCTCGATGGCAAGCGCCATGCGCTCACGCTCGCGAGCTCCCGTCTGGAGCATCAGGGGCGCACGATGCTCAGCAAACCCGCGTCCGATCTGGGCCGAGCTGCCGCGTCGCTCGATGCCCTGTCGCCGCTTAAGGTACTTGCCCGCGGTTACTCCATCGCGTACAGCGATGATGGCGTGGCTACGAACGCCAAGACCTTTAAGCCCGGCGACGCCATTCGCGTGCGCATGGCGGACGGTAACGTGTCGGCAACCGTCAACGCGGTCGAGTAGGCCGCGTTTCATAGCGATAAACCTTTAGGAAAGGAAACAGATATGGCAGAGAAGACCCCGGTCGAGCAGCTTACGTACAAGCAGGCCTCGCAGGAGCTGGAGCTCATCATCCGCAGCCTGGAGTCGGGCGACATGGAGCTCGAGGAGTCGCTCGAGAGCTACACCCGCGGCGTCGAGCTCCTCAAGAGCCTACGCACCCGCCTGTCCGATGCCGAGCAGAAGGTCTCGGTGCTCCTTAAGGACGTCGACGGCAACGACGTGCTCGCCGACGGCGAGGCCGCCAACACCGACGACAACCTTTCATTCTAACCATCTCGACCAAATATAATTACCTTGGTCTGTGAGAAAGGAATCAACCATGTGTGATTGCATCTTCTGCAAAATTGCCAACCACGAGATCCCCTCGACCGTTGTCTATGAGGACGATCAGGTCATCGCGTTCGACGACCTCAACCCCCAGGCGCCGGTCCACACGCTCGTGATCCCCAAGAAGCACTACAGCGACATCGCCGACAACGTGCCTGCCGAGACCATGGGTGCCATGGCCCACGCCATCCAGGAGGTCGCTAAGGCCAAGGGCCTGGAGGACGGTTTCCGCGTCATCTCCAACAAGGGCGTCAACGCCGGTCAGACCGTCATGCACTTCCACATGCACGTCCTCGGCGGCAAAAACCTGGGCGAGAACCTCATCTGAGGACGCACAGCCCGTCGCCTTGGCTGCCTTTGGAGTAACCTATGCAGCTTTCTCAACTCGAATACCTTCAAGCGGTAGCGAACTACGGCGGCGTGCGCAAAGCGGCTCGCGCCGTTCACGTGAGCCCACAGGCCGTTTCGTCGGCAATCAAGAAGTTGGAATCTGAGTATCAGATTGTTTTGCTCGACCGATCGGCGGGGAGGCTGTTTTGTCTCCGGCGGGCAGAGAATTTGCGCGTCGTGCACGCGTGATCCTGGCACAGGTCGACGATCTCAAAAAGTACGCTCAATCGGGGAGCGGCGGCGTTTCGCCCGACGGCCACTTCCGTCTTTACGCCCCCTGTCTTCACGGGCGGGGGCGTCTTTTTTCCGAAAACTGGTACGACTCGTTTGAAAGCTCGCACCCCCAGATTCACCTTGATGTTTGGCATCAGCCAACGGCTACATGTTTTGAATCACTTGTGCTTGGCATTTCGGATGCAGCCATCTCATTTGAGGAACCAAGGGACAGTGTCCTTTCTTCGAAATACTTGGGTGAAAAGGAGCTCAAGGTTCTTTCGTGCCCAGCGGGTCATCAATCTGTGGGCGCTATGACCGTTCGTGAGTTACTGGGCGGCAGGCTCGCTGTTCCAATTAATTTGTCACCCTGTCTCAATGCAATCAATCAATGTCCCGAGGCTCAGCTGGTTAATTTCCGCTTCCGCGACGTCGAATACGAAAACAGGGCGCAGACTGAGTTTCTTCAGGCCGGGGGATTGATATTGAGTTTTTCTGGCTCTTCTCTCGCAACAGATGGACTGGAAGTGAGCGAGTGCTCCATTGAAGGCTCGCATGACGTAGCCTTGCCCATCTATTTTTGCTATCGACAAAATGCCTGGACCGATTGACACCAGACGGTATTTCTTCACCTATTGCGTCATCTCGCTTCGTGAGGCCATTTGGCCTCGTGGCGTCAAGTGAATGTTGACGCCTTGTAACACATGACTGACGGCTTTGCCCTCATGCTTTTTCAAGATTTCGGTTTGGGTTATTGGCTCTTGGGGGGGCGGAGCATGAAAAATCGTACGGTCTTGCTTTATATGATGTTCGTTTTCCTGTCGAACTTCAGCACCATCTTGTATTTCCTAACTGTCTACCTTGAGTTCGTCGGGCTTTCGATGGTAGCGATTTCTAGCATGATGATTGCGTATCAAGTGAGCAAGTTCATCCTTGAAGTTCCCACTGGCTATATTGCTGATAGGTTTGGACGAAAGACAAGCGGCCTCGTTGGCATTGCGGGAATGCTTGGGTACTACGCCGCCCTGCTCCTCGTCCGATCTCCTCTGCTTTTAATCGGTGCGTTTGCTCTCAAGGGTTTTGCCGTTGCATGTGTGAGCGGATCCATCGAAGCGATTTACATTGATAGCGTCTCTCAGGACCAACTCGTGAGACTTAATATCGTTGAGCGATTTGTCTTCTATGCGTCTTATGCCATCTCCGCTTGCGTGGGCGGTTTCATTTCGTCTGTCGGTGCATATCTCATTGGTCTTTCGGCAGATATCATCGCAATGGTGTTGACGTTGGTTGTCGTTGTCTGCATTCCTGAGATGCGAAGAGGAGACACTGCAGCGACACCTAAGCGTGGAATTAGCCCGAAGATGATCGGTGCCGCTATTGCGCGTAACGGCATTCTTCGTTCAGCGTTCATCATGGACTGCTCTCAGGCATTTGCTTTTGTCGCCCTGGAAGACTTTTTCTCACTGTTGCTTGCGGGTCGCGGAATGAATGCCGTCGCTTCGGGTGTGATCATTGCGGTCCAGCTCCTTGCCTCGGCCTCCATGGGGCTTATTGTGCCCAGTGTGATTGCTCATGTCGACAAGGGCCGTTTTGCGCGTATTTGCGGCATCGTGCGCCTTTCCCTGACTGCTCTGTTTTTGATTCCCTTTACTCCGGTCTATTTGCTGCCCGTGTTCTATGTACTGCAGACGGTCGCTTACTCGTTATTTGCGCCAATTAAATACTCAATTTTTCAAAATGCTGTCGATTCTTCGATGCGCTGTTCACTGATTTCGGTCCAAAGCCAGATGGTGGCGGTGGGTGCTATCCTTTTCTATCTGCTCAACGCTGTGTTGAGTAGCGTTGCGGGCATTCGAGTCGTATTGCTTGTTGCGCTCGGGATTTCTTCCCTGGTGTATATCCCCGCGCTCTTTTGTCTTACAAGTCAAAGGCCGTGAGTATTTGGGCACCGATAACTTATATATCAACGTAATAAACCCGAGCGCGAGGGCGTTTGGGTTTATTATTGAAGCGTATGTAACCTGGCGGCGCCACACCGCCTGTTAGTAGGGAGACACATGAACGTTCTGGTCGTCAACGCAGGATCTTCGACGCTTAAGTATCAGGTCATCGATACCAAGTCCCACAAGGTGTCCGCAAAGGGCTCCTGCGAGCGCGTCTGCTTTACCGGCGGTACCTTCACCCACGCTGCCAACGGTTCCAAGAAGGTGACCGAGAACATCGAGTTCCCCGACCACAAAGTCGCCATCGAGGTCGTCCTGAAGGACCTCGAGGCCAACGGCGTCAAGATCGAGGGCATCGGCCACCGTATCGTTCAGGGCGGTTGGTACTTCGGCGATTCCTCCCTCGTCGACGAGGACGTCCTCGCCAAGATCCGCGAGGTCGCTCCGCTCGCCCCGCTGCACAACAACCCCGAGGCCAACGTTATCGAGTACTGCCTGGAGCAGTATCCCGACCTGCCCAACGTCACGGTCTACGACACTGCTTTCCACTTCAATATGCCCGAGGTCGCCAAGACCTACGCCCTGCCCAAGGACGTCTGCGACAAGCTGCACATCCGTAAGTACGGCGCCCACGGCACCAGCTACCGCTACATCTCCAAGAAGGTTGCCGAGATGACCAACGGCGAGGCTCGCAAGGTCGTCGTGTGCCACATCGGTTCTGGCGCTTCCCTGTGCGCCATCGAGGACGGCAAGTGCATGGACACCACCATGGGCTTGACGCCGCTCGACGGTGTCATGATGGGCACCCGCTGCGGCTCCATCGATCCTGCTACCGTGTGCTACCTGCAGCGCGAAGGCGGCTACACCTTCGATGAGGTCGACGAGATGATGAACAAGAAGTCCGGCCTTTTGGCTGTGACCGGCGGCAAGACCAACGACTGCCGCAACGTTGAGGAGCTCGCCGCTGCCGGCGACCCCGAGGCCCAGCTTGCCTTCGACATGTTCGTCTACAAGATTGCCGCCAAGGCCGCCGAGATGGCCACTTCCATGTGCGGCATGGACACCCTGGTCTTTACCGCCGGCATCGGCGAGCACGCTCCGGCCGTTCGCGCTGGCGTGGCCGACCGTCTGGCCTTTATGGGCGTCAAGATGGACCATGCCCGCAACGCCCTGCGCGGCGACGGCGCTTGGTGCCTGTCCGCCAAGGATTCCAAGGTCAAGATCTTCGTCATCCCCACGGATGAGGAGTTCATGATCGCTTCCGACGTCGAGCGCATCGTCAACAGCAAGTAATTGCAAGAGGGGAGGGGCTGGACGACCAAGTGCCGTTCAGCCCCTCTTTTGCGCTCGTTGGGCGAAGAGTTTGATAGATATTTATCTAATTCTGATAACTTCTTATTAAGGATATGGCCGCCTTATGGGTTTGCCGACCGTACTGTAATCACGAAGGAGTCTCATGAACGTACTTGTTGTCAACGCCGGCAGCTCGAGCCTTAAATATCAGCTTTTGGATACCGATACCCGCGAGGTTTTCGCCAAGGGCAACTGCGAGCGTATCGGCTCGGAGATGGGCATCTTTGGCCACTCCGAGAACGGTGGCGCCAAGCAGACCGAGGAGATTCCTTTTCCCGATCATCGCTGCGCCATTGCGCGCGTGCTCGAGGAACTCGAGAAGACTGACTTTACGATTGATGGCATCGGTCACCGTATCGTTCAGGGTGGCTGGCACTTCGATGATTCCGCGGTCGTCGACGACGAGGTCATGGCTAAGATCCTTGAGGTGGCCCCGCTCGCCCCGCTGCACAATTACGGCGAGGCCGCGGCAATCGAATACTGCCGCGAGAAGTATCCGGAGCTGCCCAACGTGGCCGTCTTCGACACCTCGTTCCACATGACCATGCCCGAGGTCGCCTACACCTACGCGCTGCCCAAGGACGTGTGCGACAAGTACCACGTGCGCAAGTACGGCGCCCACGGTACGAGCCACCGCTACGAGTGGATGATGGCTAAGGAGATCCTGGGCTCGTGCTGCCACCGTCTGCTTTCGTGCCATCTGGGCAATGGCGCTTCGCTCGCCGCCATCGAGGACGGCGTGTGCCGCGACACCACGATGGGTCTCACACCGCTCGACGGCCTGATGATGGGAACCCGCTGCGGCTCCATCGACCCGGCTACCGTGTGCTACCTGCAGCGCGAGGGCGGTTACAGCTACCAGGAAGTCGATGACATGATGAACAAGCAGTCCGGCCTGCTTGCCATCTCGGGCATCTCCAACGATGCCCGCGACATCCGTACGCGCGCCTCCGAGGGTGACGAGCGCTGCCTGCTCGCCTTCGATATGTTCGCCTACAAGGCCATGCAACAGGCCGGTTCCATGATTGCCTCCATGGCGGGCGTGGATACCATCACCTTTACCGCTGGCATCGGCGAGAACGACTGGTCGATCCGCAAGGCCTTCTGCGACTGCTTTGAGTGGCTGGGCGTGCGTATCGACAACAACAAGAACCGCGAGGCCGTGGGCAACGGCCCGCAGGTCATCAGCGCCGCTGGCTCATCCGTCACGGTCATGGTCATCCCCACAGACGAGGAATACATGATCGCCCACGACGTCGAGCGTCTGACCAAGAACAACTAACGCGTTCGCTTGTGATTGAACGAAAGGCCTCCAGAGCAACAGCTCCGGAGGCCTTTTTGCTGGCAGGCGGATTAACGGTGGAAACTCTGTCCCATTCCGAGCGTTAATTCTGGGACACGCTTTCCGGTTGAGGCAAGTTACGGAAAGTGCGACCCACAATAAAGCAAAATTCCGTCCCACAGTTTCCCAAACAGCCCCCAAGTGGAAGCTACATCCCACAATCCGCCTTCAAACCGGGACATGCTTTCCGATGGCCAGACATCGAACCGCAGCCAACATTTCGGTCCCAAAGTGATCACCGCCAGCAACGCCTGTACTCCCAACAACGGCACCCATCCATTCAGATTTTCAGCCCCAGCTCGTTGCCAAGCCGCCGTCCACTCCAGATGCCCCGATTGCCACGTAGCGGCAGGGACCCTACAGGGTAAAGCTCTGAAAACTTTCCGCAGGACGCATGAAACCCCCGCCGCACGAAGTGCGCAGCGGGGGTTTCATGCATGTCCGAGGACGTTTTCAGAGCTTTACCCTGTAGGGCCCCGAGGGGATAAGTCCGCTACTCAGCCATCTGAGCCTGGACGGCGGTGATGGCCACGACACCCACGATGTCGTCGGCAGAGCAGCCGCGCGACAGGTCGTTGACCGGCTTGGCGATGCCCTGCAGGATGGGGCCGTAGGCGTCAGCGCCAGCGAAGCGCTGGACCAGCTTGTAGCCGATGTTGCCAGCCTCGAGGTCGGGGAACACGAGCACGTTGGCCTTACCGGCGACGGAGGAGCCGGGAGCCTTGAGCTGGGCGACGGTGGGGACGATAGCGGCATCGAGCTGCAGGTCGCCGTCGATGGCGAGCTCGGGAGCCTTCTCCTTGCAGAACTTCACAGCCTCCTGGACCTTCTTGGCGACCTCGCCACCGGCGGAGCCCATGGTGGAGTAGGAGAGCATGGCCACGTGCGGCTCAACATTGCCCATGAAGGTGGACCAGGAGTGGGCCGAGGCGATGGCGATCTCGGAGAGCTCGTCGGAGGACGGGTTGATGTTGAGGCCGCAGTCGGCGAAGATCAGCGTGCCGTCGGTGCCGAACTGCGGGGTGTCGGTGCACATCACGAAGAAGGCCGAGACCAGTTTGGTGCCCGGGGCAGTCTTGAGGATCTGCAGCGCAGGGCGCAGGGTGTCGGCGGTGGAGTGGCAGGCGCCGGAGACAAGGCCGTCGGCGTCGCCCATCTTGACCATCATGGTGCCAAAATAGGTGGCGTCCATCACCTGGGCGCGAGCCTGCTCGATGGTAACGCCCTTCTTGGCGCGGAGCTCGGCAAACTTCTGCGCGTACTCCTCGTGCTTCTCGGCATTGCGCGGGTCGATGACGGTAGCGCCGGGAACGTCGATCTCGTCGGGGTTGCCCAGGATGACGAGCTTTGCCAGGCCCTCCTCGATGATCTTGGTGGCTGCGACGATGGTGCGCGGATCCTCGCCCTCGGGCAGGACGATCGTCTTAAGGTCGGCCTTGGCGGCAGACTTCATACGGTTAAGGAAATCGCTCATGTTACTCCTTACAAGCGTTTCACTAAGCTCCAGGCGCCCGGCTGTTCACGAATAAACCCGCTGCTAGCGGGTTTACCTTTCAATAATGTACGCCGCGGTGCTTGAGCTTTCCTTGTGTGGCAAGCTCATTATAGGACGCATTAGCGCTATAATCGCTCTGATAAATATGTCTCGACGTATGTTCGAGAAAAAGCCCAGTTAAAAAGCGTGTGGCTTTTGACAAGGAGTATCGATGCAGATTACCTCAGGCCTGCCTGAAGGCTTTAACGCCGGCGCGTACGACATGATTGTCGTCGGTGCTGGATATGCCGGTGCCGTTTGCGCCCGCCGTCTTGCCGAGACCATCGGCTATCGTGTTGCCGTTTTGGAGCGCCGTAGCCACATTGCGGGCAATGCCTATGACTGCACTGACGAGGCCGGAATCCTGATCCACGAGTACGGTCCGCATATCTATCACACCTTTAACGAGCGCGTCCACAATTTCCTGTCGCGCTTTACCAAGTGGACGGACTACCAGCACAAGGTGCTCGCCAACATCAACGGTACCCTTATGCCCGTGCCCTTTAACCATGCGAGCCTCAAGCTCGCCTTTGGCGATGAGCGCGGCGAGGAGCTGTATCAGAAGCTCGTGGAGACCTTTGGCAAGGACGTCAAGGTGCCCATTATGGAGCTGCGCAAGAAGAACGACTCGGATCTTGCCGAGGTCGCCGATTACGTCTATGAGAACGTCTTTTTGCATTACACCATGAAGCAGTGGGGCCAGACGCCCGACCAGATCGACCCCTCGATCACCGGCCGCGTTCCCGTCTTTGTGGGCGATGACGATCGCTACTTCCCGCAGGCTCCTTTCCAGGGCATGCCGCAGGACGGCTATACCGCGCTGTTCGAGCATATGCTCGATCACGATCTGATTGACGTATTCTGTGACGTAGACGCCCGTGACCTCTTTGAGATCGACGAGACTACCGTCAAGATCGACGGCAAGGTCTATGGTGGCGAGATCGTCTACACCGGTCCACTCGACGAGCTGTTCAACCTCGACCTGGGTGCGCTGCCGTACCGCACGCTCGATATGAAGTTCGAGACGCTCGATATGGACCAGTTCCAGCCTGTGGGCACCGTCAACTACACCACGAGCGAGGACTACACGCGTATCACCGAGTTCAAGAACATGACCGGTCAGGTCTTGCCCGGCAAGACCACCATCATGAAGGAGTACTCCAAGGCCTATACGCCCGGCTCGGGCGAGACGCCGTACTACGCTATCCTGGAGCCCGAGAACCGTGAGCTCTACGAGCGCTATCTTGAGCGTGTCCAGAACCTGACGAACTTCCACCCGGTGGGTCGTCTGGCCGAGTATCGTTACTACGATATGGACGCCGTGACCAATTCCGCCCTCGATCTTTCGGATGAGATTATCGCCTGCCATGCATAAAGTCATAACATTCGGTATTCCCTCGTATAACGCCGCCAAGGACATGGACCATTGCATCATCTCCATCTTGGAGGGGAGCAATTACGCCACCGATATCGAGATTATCGTGGTGGACGACGGCTCCAAGGACGAGACGGCCGCCAAGGCCGACGAGTGGGAGGCCCGTTATCCCGGTATCATCCGCGCGGTGCACCAGGAGAACGGCGGCCACGGTATTGCCGTCCTTTCGGGTCTGCGCGAGGCGCAGGGCACCTACTACAAGGTTGTCGACTCGGACGACTGGCTCGACGGTGCGGCACTTTCGACCATGCTGTCGATTCTGCGTGGCTTTGAGGAGCGCGACCAGCGCGTCGACCTGTTTATCTCGAACTACGTGTACGAGAAGGTTTACGAGGGCACGCATACCGCTATTGGCTACAAGTTTGCCCTGCCGCGCAAAAAGATTTTCTCTTGGGACCAGATCGGGCACTTCCGTCCCGATCAGAACCTGCTTATGCATAGCCTGTGCTATCGCACCGATGTGCTGCGCGAGTCCAATCTACCTATGCCGGCACACACGTTCTACGTGGATAATATCTACGCATACGTGCCGCTGCCGCGCTGCAAGACCATGTACTACGCCGACATCGACCTCTATCGCTACTTTATCGGTCGCGAGGGCCAGAGCGTCAATGAGGCCACGATGGTCAAGCGCCTGGGCCAGCAGTTCCGCGTAACGCGCATCATGATGGAATCGTTCCACCTGTACCAGGACGTTGAGTCCTCACGTCTGCGTTCGTACATGATGGGCTACTTCACCATGATGATGGCGATTTGCTCGGTGCTCACCAAGCTTTCCGAGGAAGATTGTGCCGATGAGCGCCTGAAGACGCTGTGGAAGGACCTGAAAGAGTACGACGAGCGCATGTATCGTCGCGCTCGCTACGGCGTGGTCGGATTCTTTACCAACCTGCGTGGACGGGCCGGAGACAAAACCACACTCGGCCTATACCATCTTGCCTCAAAAATCTTCAAATTCAACTAACTGCTGAGTAATCGCTGCTGATAGGTTGACTGGGCCCCTTGGCCTTTAGTTTGCTACTGCGAACAGTCCTGCTCGCACGGAAAGCACATTAAGTGCTTTCCGGCTCGTGCGGAACTTGTATCAAACTAAAGGCTAAGGGGCCTCTGCTATAAGAATCGATTGTCAGACTGTCTGAATTTGAAGATCTTAGACGCGCGGTACACAGGGGCCTGGGCTGAAAATAATTTAGTTGGTAGTCGGTCGGGGACGGGCGGGCGTTACGTTTGTCGCGATTTCCGCATGCAAAGAAGGCCACTTAATGTGGCCTTCGTCTTGCATAGGACTGTAGAGCAGCAAACGTAACGCCCGCCCGTCCCCGACCGACGGTTGAGTGAGATTAGTTTGCGGCGCCGGGGATGCCGTGGGAGGTTTTGGCGGTTTTGGCTCCGTTTACGATGGCGGTTTGCAAAGCCCTTACGGCGAGCATGCCCAACAGGTCCAAGGGAACGGCGGCGCTTGTCTGAGCGTCTAGTTTGCCGCTGGCAAGGGTGTAGATGGTGTCGCCGTCGTTGGTGGTGTGCGTGGGGCGGATGGCGTGTGCGTAGGCGTCTGCGGCCATCTGGGAGACCTTGGTGGCTTGTGCCTTAGTGAGTTCCACGTTGGTGACGATGCAGCTGATGGTGGTGTTGGTGCGGTCGAGCGGCATTTGCATGGAGCCGGCGGCGGCAAAGGCTGCGAGCTCCATGTCGACGATCTGGTCGCTGTCTGCTGCAGCGCGCATGCCAGCGACCCATTCACCGGTGAAGGGGTCGACGACATTGCCGCAGGCGTTGACCGAGACCACGGCGCCTACCTTAACGGGGCCGAGTGCCACGGCGGCAGCACCAAGGCCGGCCTTCATGCAGGTGGCGGGGCCCATGAGCTTGCCCACTGTGGCACCGGTGCCGGCACCTACATTGCCCTGCTCGAGCATGGTGGGGGTGTTGTCGAGCGCCTCGCGCACGGCGGAGATGCCAGCCTCAATGTCGGGGCGTACGGTGGGGTCGCCAAACGCGAGGTCGAAGATGCAGCTAGAGCACACGATGGGCACCTGCGTGGGGCCGACGGGAAGGCCGATGCCGCGGCTCTCAAGCTCGCGGGCGACGCCGCTTGCAGCCTCGAGGCCAAAGGCCGATCCACCCGAAAGGCAGACGGCGTGTACCTTGTCCACGGTGTTCTCGGGTCGCAGCAGGTCGGTCTCGCGCGATGCCGGCGCACCGCCGCGAACGTCAACGCCGCCCGTTGCGCCTTCGGTTGCCACAATTACGGTGCAACCGGTGCCGGCCTCCTCGTCCGTATAGTTGCCAAAACAAAAGCCATCGACATCGCAAACGTCAATGGCCTCAAGCAGGGTGTCCATGTTTTACTCCTATCGGTTTTCCGCCGGGCCTCATGCCCGGTCGGGATCCGTACGGTACGCCAAAATTGTAGGCGCTGGGGGATACCCAGCGCCAGATGCAATTACGATAGTTTTTGAATCGCGCGCGCGACGCGAGCGATGGGCAGGCCCACCACGTTGTAGAAGTCGCCCGAAATATCATGCACGAGCATGCGCCCGCCGACGCCCTGGATGCCGTAGGCGCCGGCTTTGTCCATGGGCTCGCCCGAGGCGACGTAGCGCTCAATCTGCTCGTCGGTGAGCTCATAGAACGTCACGTCGGTCACATCGACAAACGACAGGCTCTCGGCGGCGTGCGGGGCTGTGACGTCTCCGGCTCTAACGATGCAGACGCCGGTTGCGACCTGGTGCGTGCGCCCCGAGAGCTCGTGGAGCATGGTGCGAGCTTCCTCCTCGTTTGCCGGCTTGCCCAAAAGCTTGCCATCGAAGGTGACGATGGTGTCGGCCGCGATGGTCAGCTCATTGGGCTCGGCGTGCTCGGCGGCAACGGCGGCAGCCTTAGCGCGAGCTAAGCGCTCGACAAGCGTAAGCGGGGTTTCGTCATCAAAAGGAGTCTCGTCGATGTCAGCGGGAATGACGCGGATGTCGTAGCCCGCTTCGCGCATGAGCTCGATGCGGCGCGGTGATTGCGAAGCCAAAATCATAGCTGAATGCCCTCGGCAACCTTCTCGACAGCCTTGTCGCCGGCGAGCGTGCGCAGCAGCTCAAGCGCAAAGGGGAGCGACTGGGCCATGCCGCTGGCGGTGATGATGTTGCCGTCGTGCGTGACCTTGTCGCCGGTATAGGCGCCCTCGGGGAAGCTCTTCTCAAAGCCGGGGAAGCACGTGGCGTGGCGTCCCTCGAGCAGGTCAAGTTCGCCCAGGATAAACGGAGCGGCGCAGATGGCGGCAACATGCTTGGTCGCTGCGAACTCGCAGACTACGTCGCAGACGCGCTGGTCGGCGCGCAGGTTGGTGGCGCCGGGCAGACCGCCAGGCAGCACGACGCAGTCATACTCGTCAAAGTTAATCTCGTCAAAGAGTGCGTCGCAGGTTACGGGAATCTGCAGCGAGCTTACGACCTCGCGCGTGGGCATGATCGAGACGAGCGTGGCGCGCACGCCGCCGCGACGCATGACATCGACCATGGTCAGGCATTCAATCGTTTCAAAGCCATCGGCGGCAAGAACGGCAACGCTGGGCATAAGGGTTCCTTTCTTAGGGCGGCATACAATTAGCCGTCTTATACCCCGAAGGCCCCCGCTTGCCACGCACCATTCCCCAATGATTTTGATCCCCGCCCCAGAAAATCATGCAGGGTGGATGGGTGTTGCGCACTAGGAGGGGCTTGCGGCGCGGCGATAAAATTTCGGCATCCGTCATCTTTCGCAACATGAGGAGCTGATTTGTGATGATTAGTGTATTCGATCTTCTCGTTTTGCTAGTTGTATTTGGTGGTGTCGCGGCTGTCGCCTTTGCTGTTATCTTGAACAAGGAATCGTCGAATAAGCCTCAGCCTCCGCAGTCCAATCCGTACCAGCAAATGCCTCCCGCGCAGCAGGTTCCGCCGCTTCAGCAGACGCCGACCACGATCGACGATGCTCAGCCAGTTGAGCCTACTTATTTCTGTGCCCAGTGCGGGTCAAAGCTGGAGACAAATGCCTCCTTCTGCCAAAACTGCGGCGCTCCCGTCAACCACCAGTGATTTTTCTGGGACGGGGATTAAATAATCATTCGGTACTCGATGATGTTTAATCCCCCGTCCCATTTTCATCATGCGCCACCGACTTTTTTGCTCGCTGGGAATTGTTGCGCAACAGATTTTGCTTTTTCGGGCTTAGCGTAGTCTCAGCTCATATTCACCTCTCGACTGAAAGGGGCAACCATGCCAAGAACAAGAAAAATGAAATGGGGGGGGGCTTCTAATAGCCGGCCTGGCGCTGGCTGCTAGCCTTATTGTCGCGCCGCTGGGCGCCTACGCTGCCGACGTCCCCACGCCGGAATTCAAAGAAACATATACGGTGGAAAGCGCTGAGCGTGTTGTGTGCCGATCTTTATCGGGGAAGTACATCGTCTTTAACGAGGATAATAATGGTGACCCCGGTGATTATGGAACGGTTTTAAACGTTGAAGACGGAACGCAGAAGCGTGTCAAAATGTCCCTCGAGAACAGCTGGGATGGCTACTGCTGCTTCTCTTCCGATGAAAAGACGTTATATGCGTACGACGAGGATAGCCTGTCGGTTACCGCCTATGATTTGAGTTCAAATAAATCAAAGACTTATAAGCTTGGAAGTTCCGTTATTGCAGATGGCGGTGCGCATCGTTTTCAGCTGTCTGAAGACGGAAAATCATTTCTATTTCTTTCGGGATCTCGATCGATTCAGTTTTGCAAGTACAATTTCGAAAAAGATGAGATTGAGGAGCAATTTGCTATAGATGGTGAAACTCTTGGCGTTGAGCCCTCTTTTGAGGTAATGCGAGACGATGTAATACGAGACGACTACTGGCTGTCTTCGGATGGTATGTACGGATACATAGTGTTCGATGGGTCTGAAGATGGCAAAAGTTGCAATAAAATAGTTACCTATGACTTGGGCACAGCTTCGATTGCCAATATCGTTAGCGTTGAACTGGATACGGAAAGCAGTTATGGAGCCGTCTATCCTTTGGGCCTTTGTTTTTCCGGCATTCCAATTACTTCGGACAAAGGCACCGTCCTTAACAACGGCGCTCTGTTGTCGAAGAATGGAGAAATGACAAATGATGCTGTCTGCGGTCTTTCAGAGCCTGACTACCCGAATGAAGATGATGGCATTTGCTCGGTTAATTCGAGCGGCTCATTGGCTTTAATTGCGCAGGGTAATGATACTTCTTCTGACGAAGTCGCGGTATATGATTGTGCTTCGGGCAAGCAGCGGGAGAAAGTAAAGCCGTCTAGTCCGGTTGGCGCTTATGGTTCATTGTCCAATGATGGCCGATATGTGCTCGGAATTGATAATAATGACAAGATGGTATTGCTTGATTTAAATAAGAACGTTGCTTCTAAGACGCCTTTAAAGAGCGGAGGCAGGCTCTGGTTTGCTGATGACGATACGCTGGTTTGTAGTATGGGTCATGCTGAAAAGGGCATTCGGGTTGATGTGTACAAGTCGAACATTGCGCGAAGTCCTCTAAAAACAGCGTTATCTGAAAAGGCAGAAGAGTCTTTCTTGCACAGTCCTGTTATTATCGGCGCAATTGCCGTTGCATTGGCTGTTGTCGTTATCGTCGTCGTATTTGTCGTCCGAAGGAAGATGGCGTCTTGCGTAGCCACTGATTCTCAGGCGGTCCCTCCGAGATCCGCTTCCGACTCGCATCTTAGCCCTTTGCGCCAGCAGGGCTCGCCTCGGTTTAATGGCGCGCAGCAATTCCAGCAGGCTGCAACCCCTATGGATGGGCCGCACTTCTGTGCTTCATGTGGCACTCCGCTTGTTCCCGATGCAAAGTTCTGTCCTCATTGCGGCACCCCGATAAAACGTTAACTGCGATACCGTGCCAACGCGCATAGTTAAACAAAAAGCCCAGCTGACTGCATTATGAAAATGTAATCAGCTGGGTCATTGTTTGGTGGCTTGTACCGCTTTCCAGTCTCGTCGGTTTCGACTTGCACGACAAAAAGGAGGCGGGGTTAAACCATCGAGCATCGAATGATTATCTAATCCCCATTTCTCATAAAATCATGCGGTTAGTTGCGCTTGAGGTGGACGACGGTTTCGCAGTGGAAGGTTTGCGGGAATAGGTCGACCGGCGTGATCTTGACGGGGGAGAAGGTGCCTTCTTCGACAAAGCGTTTGAGATCGCGCGCCAGGGTGGCCGGATCGCAGCTCACATAGGCGACATCGCGTGCGCTTGTGCTGGCGATGAGGTCGATGGCCTCGGGCGCCAGACCTGCACGCGGCGGGTCGACTACCAGGACATCGGCATCCTGGTCGGGGAACTCGCGCACGGCATCGCCGCCGATGACGTCGACGTTATCGAGCTTGTTGATCTCCAGGTTGCGACGCAGGTCGCGCACGGCCGGGCCGTAGGCCTCGACGGCGGCGACGTAATCGCAGCGGCGGGCGAGCGGCAGGGTAAAGGTGCCGGCACCGCAGTACAGGTCCACGGCCAGCTCGTCTTCCTGCGGGTCGAGGGCGTCCATAACGAGCTCGATCAAAATCTCGGCACCCTTGGTGTTGACTTGGAAGAACGACGGAGCGGACAGGCGCATCTGGCCTTCGGCGATGTTCTCGGTCCACGAGCCCTCGCCGGCGAGCATCTCTACCTTAGAGACGCGGCGGGCCTTCTTCTCGCCCTTGCTCATCACGCGCACCACGCTTGTGGGGTGCGCGGCGTCTGCCAGCACGCGCGAGACTTGCGAGCGCGGGAAGGAACCCGTGGGCGTCCAGAGTGCGACTTCGAGCGCCTTAGTGCGGCGCGAGGCGCGAATGCCCACGCGCTCGAGGCCCAAATCATGGCTGCCGCTTAGATAGTTGAGTGCGCCGACGACCGATTTGAGCGCCTTGGGAAAACGCTTATCGAACAGCGGGCACGCATCGACGGTCACGATCTTGCTGGGGTCGATACCGTGCATGCCAAGGCGCACGCGACCGTTGACGACGGTCGGTTCGAGCTCGATTTTATTGCGGTAGCCCCAGTCGTCCTTGGTGTGGCGGATGGGCTGCACCAACTCATCGACCTGCTCAGGAGCGAACTTGCCGATGCGCTCGAGCGTGGAGCGCAGGTTTTGCTCCTTGGCGGCGAGCTGCGCCGTGCGTGAGAGATTGCCCCACGAGCAGCCGCCGCAGATGCCCACGAAGGGGCAGGGAGGCTGAATGCGATCGGGGCTTGGCTCCAGAATCTCGGTGGTGCGGGCGCGCATGAACGACTTGCCGTCCTGTACGACCTCGGCCTCGACGGCGTCGCCTGCCACGGCGCCCTGCACAAAGACGGCCTTGCCGTTGTCGGCGTGCGCCAGCCCGTCGGCGCCGTAGGTCATCGATTCGATAGTGAGCTTCATATCCCTGCCTGTCATTCGCGTTGTTGTCCGCACCATGGTAGCAGGGAAAAGCGCCCCGCATCCGAGGCTTTCCTCAAATGCGGGGCGCTTCTACAAACTGCTTCTACAAACGACTATTTCGTCTTGCCGGTAATGAGCGTCTTAAGACCCAGGCCGATCAGACCCAAGCCCATGCGCACGCGGCCGGGGCGATGGCGCTCGATGGCCTTGGTCTTGCCGGCGGGCTTATCGCGACGGGCGTTCGGCTCGGGTGCGGGCTTGGTGACCTGCGGCTCGGGCCGAGGTACAGGTGCGGGCTTGGGCTCAATGACGGTCGCCTGGACCTTCTGAACCTCGGGCGCTTTCTCCGCGGCGGGCTCTGCGGCAGCCACGGGTTCATTCACCGGGGGAGCGGCAATCGCTTCCGGTTTGGCAACTGCCCCATGTTCAACCTCGGCCTGAATAGCTTCTTCGGCCACACGTTCCTTCTCCTGTGCGCGCTGCTGCGCGGCGGCCTCGGCGTTGCGATAGGCACGCTCCAACAGGGCTTCCTGCGAGTTAAAGGGCCTCTCGCCTTCGTGGCGCTCGACGGGGACCCAGGTGCCGTCGCTCGTGAGGTTGCGGGCCTTCACGTTGTCGCGCAGCTGCATGCCCATGTACTCGTGCACCAGGGCGCGACAGGTGGGGTCGAGCACGGGGAAGGCGATCTCCACGCGGTGCTCGGTGTTGCGCGTCATCATGTCGGCCGAGCTCAGATAGATCATGTCCGAGTCCACGCCAAAGGCGTAAACGCGCGCATGCTCCAAAAAGCGTCCGACGATAGAACGGACATGCACGTTCTCGGTCTTGCCCGGAACGCCCGGCTTGAGGCACGAGATTCCGCGGATGATCATGTCCACGCGGACTCCTGCGCACGATGCCTCGGCGATCTTGTCGATGACCTCGCGGTCGGTGAGCGAGTTGAGCTTAAAGAACACGCGGGCGGGCTCGCCAACGAGGGCGCGCTGGATCTCGCGATCCAGGCCGCGCATGATGAGCGGCTTGAGGCCGACCGGCGCCACGCCCAGGAAGCGGTAGTCGCCGCGCAGGTTGCCCAGCGACAGGTTGCGGAAGAACAAGTTGGCGTCCTCGCCGATGCCGGGATGGGCGGTCATGAGCATAAAGTCGCTGTAGAGCTTGGCCGTCTTCTCGTTAAAGTTGCCGGTGCCCAACAGTGTCAGGCGTGTAAGCGCCATGCCCTCGCGATAGGTGAGCTGGCAGATCTTGGAGTGGCACTTAAAGCCCTCGGAGCCGTAGATAACGGTGCAGCCGGCCTCTTCCAAGCGCTCGGCCCACTCGATGTTGTTCTGCTCATCGAAGCGGGCGCGGAGCTCCATGAGCACCGTGACCTCTTTGCCGTTCTCGGCGGCATCGATCAGCGACTCGCACAGGCGGCTCTGCTTGGCCACGCGGTAGAGCGTGATACGCAGCGAGATGCACTCGGGGTCGTAGGCGGCCTCGTGCACCAGGTCCAGGAACGGGTTCATGGCCTCATAGGGATAAAAGAGCAGCTTGTCGTGCTGAAGTACCTGCTCGCGGATGGAGCGGGTCATATCGATGGTGGGGTTGGGCTGCGGCTTAAACGGCGTAAAGAGCAGCTCGTTGCGCAGGTGCTCGGGAATCTTGCCCTCGATGCCAAAGACATAGCCCAGGTTGAGCGGAATATCGCAGGTAAAGACCGAGCGACGCGAGAGCTCGAGCGCCTTGCGGATAGTCTTGAGCGTTGCTTTTTCGAGTGAGCCCGATACGGCGAGTACCACCGGCTGCAGGCGCAAGCGCTTCTTGAGGATGCGCTTCATGTGCTGGCGGTAATCCTCTTCCTCCTCGACGCCCTCGCCGTCCGGGTCGATATCGGCATTGCGGGTGACGCGGATCAGCGCGCGGTCGAGCGGCTTATAGGAGCCAAAGCAGCTGTCCAGGCAGGCGAGGATGACGTCCTCGAGCAGAATGTAGGAGTAGGTGCCGGTGGGCGAGGGGATCTCGACCACGCGGTTCATCGAAGCGGGAATCTCGATCAGGCCCAGCAGACTTTCCTCGTCGGTGACGCCGTCCAGGCCGCACGCCAGGTAGAGTGCGCCGTTGCGCAGGTTGGGGAAGGGGTGGCGCGGGTCGATCACCAGCGGTGAGATGACCGGCGACACGTAGGCCTGGAAGTAGCGGGTTACAAAGGTGCGCTCCTCGGGCGTAAGCGAATCGATGCGGGCGCGGTGAACGCCCAGGGTGTCGAGCTTGCCCTCGATGCTTTTGAAAATGGACTCCCAGCGGTCGAGGAGCTCGGGCAGCTCTGCCATGACGGCATCGACCTGTTCGGAGGCGGTCATATTGCTCTTGTTGTCGACAGGCTGTTTTTTGAGCTCGGCAAGGTCGGACAGGCCACCCACGCGCACCATGAGGAACTCATCGAGGTTTGACTCGAAGATCGAGACGAACTTAAGGCGCTCGAACAACGGCACGGACTCATCAAAAGCCTCGTCGAGCACACGGTTGTCAAAGCGCAGCCAGCTGAGCTCTCGATTTTGCGTGTACGAGAAGTCGCGCGGCGGCTTGCGCAGCTTAGCGGCCTTTTGCTTCTTTTCGATTTTGCTCGGCATATGCATCTGTCCGTTCAGTCCCCGCAGGGGACGGTAGCCTAACACTATTCACTATTGTCTCAATTTAGTCGACTTGTGGCACGGACGTATTGTGCGAACGGTATCTTAACCTACTTCTTACGCTGTCAAGGCATGCAACTAACTGCCCAGCTCGTTTTGAAAACAATCTATATCCATACTCAACTGGTGAGGATGTATGAATAAGAATGATTGCGAGCTGAATATAATCGAATCCAAATCGAATCGTGGACAAACGACATATATATGCAGAAAACCGTTTTAGCTATGCAATTCCTAAACATGAAAATATTTGTGCAATCTGGCTTAATTCCTTAGAAAAAAGACGTTTACCTTTGAAAACCTGCTTTAGAGAACCGAAGTGCATCATGGGGGAACCATATGCGATATACCGTTCATCGCACTTTGCTGACCGTTCGGGGGCGAGGTGGAATTGCGGGTGGTTTTTGGATATAACTAGAGCTGTCAGCAAGCAGCGCTCCATATGGAGGGGCGCTGATACATTCGGCCAGTAAGGCCCGAAAGAAAGGTAGGAGGCCATGACGAAAGGTCTGCACGTGCCTTCCGAGATCGGCAAGCTCAGGAAGGTCTGCCTGCACCGTCCCGGCGACGAGCTCCTCAACCTGCCGCCCGACGAGCTCGAGCGACTCCTGTTCGACGACGTCCCGTTCCTGGAGGTCGCACAGCAGGAGCACGACACCTTCGCCCAGATCCTGAGGGACCAGGGCGTGGAGGTCCTCTATCTCGAGAACCTCGTCGCCGAGGTGTTCGACCAGGTCCCCGGCGCCCGCGCCGAGTTCACCGACCAGTACATCGCCGAGGCCGGCATCCGCGGCCAGCACATGCCGCAGATCGTCCGCGAGAAGCTGGACTCCATCGAGGACAACCTCGAGTTCGTCAAGAAGACCATGGCCGGCATGACCAAGGCCGAGATCGACATGCCCCTCACGGCGTCCACGACCCTCGACTCCCTGGTCAACTCCGAGTCCGAGTCCGACCTGATCATCGACCCGATGCCCAACCTCTACTTCACCCGCGACCCGTTCGCGGTCGTCGGCGAGGGCGTCAACCTCAACCGCATGTACTCGGTCACCCGCAACCGCGAGACCCTGTACGGCAAGTACGTCTTCAAGTACCACCCCGACTACAAGGACGTCTCGCTGTACTTCCGCCGCGACTGCCAGTTCCACACCGAGGGCGGCGACGTGCTGAACATCAACGAGAAGACCCTCGCCGTCGGCATCTCCCAGCGCACCCAGGCCGCCGCTATCGACGTCATGGCCCAGAACATCTTCTGGAACTCCGACTCCAAGGTCGAGCGCATCCTGGCCTTCGACATCCCGGTCTCGCGCGCCTTCATGCACCTCGACACGGTCTTCACCCAGATCGACGTCGATAAGTTCACGATCCACCCCGCCATCATGGGCACCCTGCGCGTCTACGAGCTGACCGCCGGCAAGAACCCGGGCGACGTGAACATCCGCCTGATCGAGGACACCCTCGAGCACGTCCTGGAGGACGCCACCGGCGTCGACCAGGTCAAGCTGATCCCCTGCGGCGGCGGCGACCCGATCGCGGCCTCCCGCGAGCAGTGGAACGACGGCTCCAACACCCTGTGCGTCGAGCCCGGCAAGATCTGCGTCTACGCCCGCAACACCGTCACCAACGACGTGCTGTACAAGGAGGGCCTGGACCTTCTCGTCGTGCCCTCCGCCGAGCTCTCCCGCGGCCGCGGCGGCCCGCGCTGCATGAGCATGCCCTTCTGGCGCGAGGACCTCTAAGTCTTTCCGTTTCCGGTGCGGTCCCCCTACAACCGCACCGGTTTCGCCCGTCAAACGGGCAACACTAATACTTACGTAATTCATTTTTTCGAAAGGAAACGAACCATGGGTGTTAACCTCTCCGGCCGTAGCTTCCTCAAGCTTCTCGACCTCACCACCGAGGAGATCGAGTACCTGCTCAAGCTTTCCAAGAACTTCAAGGACATGAAGCGCGCTGGCGTTCCGCACCGCTATCTCGAGGGCAAGAACATCGTTCTGCTCTTCCAGAAGACCTCCACTCGTACCCGCTGCGCCTTCGAGGTCGGCGGCATGGATCTGGGCATGGGCGTCACCTACCTCGATCCCGGTTCGTCGCAGATGGGCAAGAAGGAGTCCATTGAGGACACCGCCCGCGTTCTCGGCCGCATGTATGACGGCATCGAGTTCCGTGGCTTTGCCCAGGACGACGTCGAGGAGCTCGCTGCTAAGTCCGGCGTGCCCGTGTGGAACGGCCTGACCACTGAGTGGCACCCCACCCAGATGCTCGCCGACATCCTGACCGTCCAGGAGAACTTCAACTACGACATCAAGGGCAAGACCCTCGTCTTCATGGGTGACTGCAAGAACAATGTCGCTCGCTCCCTCATGGTTGTCTGCTCCAAGCTCGGCATGAACTTCGTGGCCTGCGGCCCCGAGGAGTGCATGCCCGCCGACGACGTCATCGAGGCCTGCAAGCCCATCGCCGAGGCCAACGGCTGCACCATCAAGCTGACCACCGACGTCAAGGACGGCGTCACCGGTGCCGACGTTATCTACACCGACGTGTGGGTCTCCATGGGCGAGCCCGACGAGGTCTGGGCCGAGCGCATCGCTCAGCTCACCCCGTATCGCGTTACCTCCGAGGTCATGGCTATGGCCAACCCGGGTGCCATCTTCCTGCACTGCCTGCCCAGCTTCCACGACACCAACACCACGATTGGCGCCGAGAAGTGCGAGCAGTTCGGCATCACCGAGCAGGAGGTCACCGACGAGGTCTTCGAGAGCCCCGCTTCCAAGGTCTTCGACGAGGCCGAGAACCGCATGCACACCATCAAGGCTGTTATGTACGCCACGCTCAAGTAAGAGCATCTAGCATCTCGCTCGGGGTGTCTTGCTGCACACCCCGAGCGGCTTTGTCTGGTAAATATCTCGCGTCGGGCGGTGGGCACGGCACGGAAGATCCGCTTCGCGCGAGAAAGTTAAATGATTTATGAAGGGGGGATGAGAACCATGACTGAGACCGCTAAGAAAAAGCGCGGTATGCCTTCATCGTTCACCATTCTTCTAGCTCTGCTGGCAATTGTTGCAGTGATTACCGTTATCGTCTCCGGCACGTCCGGCGGCGCGGTTACCGCAGCCCGTCTGAGCGATTTCTGCACCGCCCCGATCCTGGGCTTCGCTGACGCTCTGCCCGTCTGCCTCTTCGTTATGATCCTGGGCGGCTTCCTCGGCATGATGACCGAGACCGGCGCCCTGGACAACGGCATCGCCGTTCTGGTGCAGAAGCTTAAGGGCAACGAGATTATGCTCATTCCCGTGCTGATGCTCATCTTCTCCCTCGGTGGCACCACCTATGGTATGTGCGAGGAGACCGTTCCCTTCTACGCCCTGCTCGCCGCTACCATGATGGCCGCTGGCTTCGACCCCATGGTCGGTGCCGCTACCGTCCTGCTCGGCGCTGGCTGCGGCTGCCTGGGCTCCACGGTTAACCCGTTCGCCGTCGGCGCTGCCGTCGACGCTCTGACCGGCGTTGGCATTGAGGTCAACCAGTCCATCATCATCGGCCTCGGTGCCGTCCTGTGGATTGTCACTACCGCTATGTCCATCTTCTTCGTGATGAACTATGCCAAGAAGGTCAAGGCTGACAAGGGTTCCACCATCCTGTCGATGCAGGAGCTCAAGGACGCCGAAGAGGCTCACGGCAAGGCTGCTTCCGAGGTCCACAAGGAGGTCAAGCTCACCGGTCGTCAGAAGGGTGTTCTGATCGCCTTCGCCTTCACCTTCGTCGTCATGATCGTCGGCTTCATCCCGCTGGCCGACCTCAACGAGGGCGTCGCCAACTTCTTCGACGCTGGCGCTGTCTACGATGCCGACGGTAACGCCGTCGTCCAGGGCTGGTCTGCCCTGATCACCGGCCTGCCCATTGGCCAGTGGTACTTCGACGAGGCTTCCACCTGGTTCTTCCTCATGGCCGTCCTGATCGGTATCATCGGAGGCCTGTCCGAGAAGCAGATCGTCAACACCTTCATCACCGGCGCTGCCGACATGATGTCCGTTGTTCTCGTCATCGCCCTCGCCCGTGGTATCTCCGTCCTCATGGCTAACACCGGCCTCGACGTCTACGTCCTCGACGCTGCCGCCAATGCTCTGGCTGGCCTGTCCGGCGTGATCTTCGCTCCCATGAGCTTCCTGGTCTACTTCGGCCTGTCCTTCCTGATTCCCTCGACCTCTGGTATGGCTACCGTCTCCATGCCCATCATGGGACCGCTGGCTGTTAAGCTCGGCTTCTCGCCCGAGGTCATGGTCATGATCTTCTCCGCTGCTATCGGTGTCGTGAACCTGTTCACCCCGACCTCCGGTGCCATCATGGGCGGTCTCGCCCTGGCCAAGATCGAGTGGACGACCTGGCTCAAGTTTGCCCTTAAGCTCATCGTCGCGCTCTCCGTCGTCTGCGCCGTCATCCTGACCGTCGCCTGCGTGCTGCTCTAAGTACCCAACGGGTACCCCACGGAAACCTTGACGATCCTGTAAAGGATCACCTGGTCATCGTCTGTCCGGTGGGGTCAACCCACCGGTAGACTCCTACCTTTAGCCCCCTCCCGTTCCGTGCGCGGGAGGGGGCGCACTTATGTTGCGCGGTTCTACGAACCGCGCAACCAGTCGACGCTGCGCGCCGCCCAGAACGACAATTTGTCATTCAAAAGGCAAGGCATGACCAGAAGGTCTATGCCTTGCCTTTTTCATGCCAACTTGTACGTCCTGGACGTCGCTCGCTGACTTATGCTCAACCAGCGACGTTTCCCTTGTTGGTGCAAAGGTGTCAGGTTAGTTTGCGCCAAAAAGGGGAAGTTGCGGTGGAATAGTTCCTGTTTGGCCGTCTTGAGGGGTTAAACGGGAACTATTTCACCGCAACTTATCGATGACGTGTTTGGTTGATGCCCGTTGGCTGCTTGGGTGTTGGGAAGGGTCTGCTCCGTTATAATTGCCTAGAACATTAAATGGAAACGGGACGGGAGCCATATATGCGCCAGGGTTTCGACAACGCGAAGTATATCGAGCTGCAGGCCGCTCATATTAAAGAGCGTATCTCGCAGTTTGGTGGCAAGCTGTATTTGGAGTTTGGCGGCAAGTTGTTTGACGACTATCACGCGAGTCGCGTGCTGCCGGGTTTTGAACCGGACAGCAAGTTCCGCATGCTCAAGAGCATTGCCGATGACGTTGAGGTCATCATCGCGATCAACGCGAACCACATCGAGAAGAATAAGGCCCGTGGCGACCTGGGCATTACCTATGACGAGGACGTCTTGCGCCTGGTCGACCTGTTCCGCGGCAACGGTTTTGCTGTCGCGGCCGTGGTTATCACCCAGTACGCCGGCCAGCCCGCCGCCGATGTCTTCCGCAATCGCCTGAACGCGCTCGGCATTCCCGCCAAGCTGCACTATCCCATCGAGGGCTATCCCCACGACGTCGATCTGATCGTGTCCGACGACGGCTACGGCAAGAACGAGTTTGTCGAGACCACCCGTCCGCTCGTCGTGGTCACCGCGCCGGGTCCTGGCTCGGGTAAGCTCGCCACCTGCCTGTCGCAGCTCTACCACGAGCACAAACACGGCACCGCTGCCGGCTACGCCAAGTTCGAGACCTTCCCGGTCTGGAACCTTCCCCTCACGCATCCGGTCAACATCGCCTACGAGGCCGCCACGGCAGACCTCGACGATGCCAACATCATCGACTCCTTCCACTTGGAGGCCTACAACAAGACTACGGTCAACTACAACCGTGATGTCGAGGCCTTCCCGGTGGTCCACGCCTTGATGGAGAAAATCCTGGGCGAGAGTCCCTACCAGAGCCCCACGGACATGGGCGTCAACATGGTCGGCTTTGCCATTACCGATGATGATGCATGTCGCGATGCCTCCAAGATGGAGATCGTCCGCCGCTACTTTGCCGCGGTCGAAAACGTGCGCCGCACCGGCGTGGGTGACGAGCAAGTCGACCGCCTCAAGCTCATTATGAAGAAAGCCGGTATCGATAAGAACTACTCGCCGGCGCGCTCGGCCGCCCTTACCAGGGAGCAGCTGACGGGTGGTCCCGTGGGCGCCATGGTTATGCCCGACGGCTCCGTGGTGACCGGTAAGACCTCCACGCGTCTGGGTGCCGCAAGTTCGCTCATCATGAATGCGCTTAAGCATGTTTCGGGCGTCGACCTTGAGCTCGAGGTCATCAGCGATGAGGCGATTGAGCCCATCAGCAAGCTCAAGACGCATTTCCTGGGCAGCAAAAACCCGCGCCTGCATACCGACGAGACACTTATGGCGCTCTCGATCACCTCGGCTACGAGCGAGACGGCCGCCCGCGTCCTTTCGGGTCTGGAGCAGCTGCGCGGGTGCGATGCCTTCTTTAGCGTGATCATCTCGCCGACGGACGAGACGGTGTTGCGCAAGCTGGGCATCAACGTGTGCTGCGAGCCCAAGTTCGAGCGCCGTGGTTTCTTCCACCGCTAAGCCTGGATAAATTGGTCTGAAAGGGGCACATCGGGTATGCATTCGGTGTGCCCCTTTTATCAACAAAGCTACCGTTTAACCTAAAAATAGCCCGCTTACCTGCCTATAAGCGATTTGGGCGGTATACAATAACCCTAATTGTTTCATCCTTTTGCGGGGATGCCGCATGATGGATGTTGCCGGCCATCATGGGGTGTGCCGGTCGCGCACGGTGCAAGTGATGCCCGTGCTCGGTTTGAGGAGGCTGCCATGGCTGGCAAGGGTCGTGCGAGTGTCAACGATATGAAGCGTGTCGAGGTGCAGGTGCTGATGGAGATCGCACAGCTGTCCGAAGACAACGGCGGATTTTATGGCTTTTCGCGCAAGACGCTTGCCGAGCGTGTGGGGGTGTCTCCGTATCGCGCCCGCGCGGCAATTGAGCGCTTGGAATCCGAAGACATCATCGAGGTCGTCTCGCGCTACAGCGACGACGGCGGCCAGCTCGCAAATGGTATTTGTCTCACGGAGCGTGGCGAGTGGTATCTAGAGGGCATCCGTGCCGGTATGCTTGTGCAGGACTTGATCGAGGACGAAGTCGCCGATCGATAACAGCGTGCATTCATAGTGGAAGCGACGCCGCCTGGGCAACCGGACGGCGTTTTGTTTCGAGATGGAGAAATGCGATTGCGCGTAAGAAAAATTGCGTGCGGCGCGCGTCGCGAGTATTACAATGAAGACCCGTAAGATGTGTATGGACAACTTCTACGGGAAGCGCAGGTAACTCAATATGACCAAGCATGTGTTCGTGACCGGCGGCGTGGTTTCATCTCTGGGCAAGGGTATTACCGCGGCCTCGCTGGGCCGTCTGCTCAAGTCGCGCGGCTACAAGGTAACGATGCAAAAGGCCGACCCGTATCTGAACGTCGACCCCGGCACCATGAGCCCGTTCCAGCATGGTGAGGTCTTTGTGACCGAGGACGGTTACGAGTCCGATCTGGACCTGGGCCACTACGAGCGCTTTATTGACGAGAACCTGACCCGCGATTCCAACTTTACGACTGGTGCCATCTATAAGAGCCTGATCGCCCGTGAACGTCGCGGTGACTTTTTGGGCGGCACCGTACAGGTGATTCCGCACGTCACGAACGCCATTAAGGATAAGTTCCGTCGTATTGAGGAGCAGACCGGCTCCGACGTGGTCATCACTGAGTTGGGCGGCACCATCGGCGACATCGAGTCGCAGCCGTTTGTCGAGGCCATTCGCCAGTATCGCAAGGAGGCCGGCCCCGAGAACGTCTGCTACATCCACGTGTCGCTCGTTCCCTATATCGCCGCCGCCCACGAGGTCAAGACCAAGCCGACGCAGCACTCCGTTAAGGAGCTCCGCAGCTTTGGTATCCAGCCCGATATTATCGTTCTGCGCTCCGACCACCATATCGACGATGCCATCCGCGGCAAGATTGCAAGCTTCTGCGACGTCGACACCGACTGTGTCTTTACCAACGAGGACTGCGCGAGCATCTACGATGTTCCGCAGTTGCTTGCCGAGCAGGACTTTGACCTGCGCATTTGCGAGCGTCTGGGTCTGGACCCGCGTGAGCGCGACATGAGTCAGTGGAACGAGTTCCTGCGCAAGCAGAACCATGCCAACCAGCACGCCGACAAGGTGAAGATCGCCGTCGTGGGCAAGTATACGCAGCTGCCCGATGCCTACCTGTCGGTTATCGAGGCCCTGCACCACGCGGGCGTGTTCTACGATCGCCACGTTGATGTGCAGCTGATCGATGGCGAGAGCCTCGATGAGCAGAACGTCTCCGAGGTCCTGGGTGACGCCTCGGGCATCTTGGTCCCTGGCGGCTTTGGCAAGCGCGCCCTGGAGGGCAAGATCCTCGCGGCCGAGTTTGCCCGCGAGCACAAGATTCCGTATCTGGGCATTTGCCTGGGTATGCAGGTGGCCGTGTGCGAATTTGCTCGCAACGTGGTCGGCCTTGCCGGCGCCAGCTCTTCCGAGTTCGATCCGGACGGCCCGTATAGTGTCATCGACCTGATGAGCTCGCAGGAGGACGTGACCGAGAAGGGCGGCACCATGCGCCTGGGCGCCTATCCGTGCAAGCTCGCCGCCGATACCCTCGCGCGCGAGGCATACGGCGAGGAGCTCGTCTACGAGCGTCACCGTCACCGTTTTGAGTTCAACAACGCCTTCCGTGACCAGCTCGAGGACGCCGGTCTGGTTATCTCGGGTCTTTCGCCCGACGAGCGTCTGGTCGAGATGGTCGAGCTGCCGCGCGACGTACATCCGTGGTATGTGGCCACCCAGGCTCATCCCGAGTTCAAGAGCCGCCCGACCAACCCGCAGCCGCTGTTCCGCGAGTTCGTACGCGCCTCGATCGGCCAGCATGAGGGCGTCGATCGCTTGCAGGTGACGCCCAAGAACCTCGCTACGGACTAAGGGTGCCGGCGAATAAGGAACATACCGAAGCTACTCCCTCGTCGCTCGCCGTGGCGGCGGGGGAGTATCTCGATTACCTCGCGGTCGAGCGGGGCTTGGCGCGCAACACGATTGCGGCCTATCGTCGTGACCTGACGACGTACTGCGCCTATCTGGAGCGGGCTGACATTGCGTCTTTTGAAGAGGTGACCCGTCAGGTCGTGGAGGGCTTTGTTGCCGATCGCCGCGACGGAGGCTATTCCGACGCCTCGGTGGAGCGCGCGCTTGCTGCCGTGAAGGGCCTGCATGCCTTTTTGGTGCGCGATGGGGCCGTGGCCCAAAACCCGACGGCGGCGTTGCGCCTGCCCAAAAAGGCAGATCGCCTGCCGGAATACCTTTCGGTGGAAGATGTCTTGGCACTGCTCGATCAAGACTTTCCCGAGGGCGAGATGGGACTGCGCGATCGTGCCATCTTGGAAGTGCTTTACGGTTGCGGCTTGCGCGTGAGTGAGCTGGTTGGGCTCGATGTGGGCGATATCCATATCGATGACGGGTTTGTCCTGGTGCGCGGTAAGGGCTCCAAGGAGCGTCTGGCCCCGTTGGTGGGAAGCGCGGCGCGTGCCCTGACACGCTATATAGGTGACGGGCGCACTCTCCTGGCCGCCCATGCTCACGGGACGGAGACCTCGGCGGTCTTTTTAAATAAGAACGGACGTCGCCTGTCGCGCCAGGCCGTGCATGCGATATGCGAGCGGTATGGGCGCCAGGTGGGGCTGGTTGGGCTCCATCCCCACACCCTGCGCCACTCCTTTGCCACCCACATGCTCGCGGGCGGTGCCGACCTGCGTGTGCTGCAGGAGATTTTGGGCCATGCCGATATTTCGACCACGCAGGTCTACACGCATGTCGACCGCACGCAACTGACCGAGGTCTATCTGGCGGCGCATCCGTTGGCACATCGCTAGCACCTCGCTGACCTGCATATTTATAAATATTAAAGGGGACGGGCCCCAGATTGCCGAGACGCACTTTTGCGCGCATGGGCAATCTGGGGCCCACCCCATTTTTCGCCAGACACCGACGCGGTGGTGGGCCGTGTGTACCGTGGGTGGGGGAGTTTGGGGGCGATGTGAACGGCGTGTAAAGGGACGTAAAAATCGCCTCAAGGTCAACTTGAAGGTTGAGGTTCGCGGGCGTGGTTCTACAGGTGGCATCCCGCCTTTGCTGCAAACACAACATATTGTGTTTTCGAACATATGCTCGGGGGTGTTTTACAACATATTAGGGGTGGAGTGGTGGGGCGGGGTGGGGGA